>Ga0335081_10011248_pt1 | contig 14467 bp, 9 predicted proteins | sample Lox_Sample_35_FD_206713 | JGI IMG/M metagenome (GOLD analysis project Ga0335081, IMG submission 206713) | Soil microbial communities from Loxahatchee National Wildlife Refuge, Florida, United States - Lox_Sample_3.5 | ecosystem: Environmental > Terrestrial > Soil > Wetlands | place: USA: Florida... | reverse complement strand
GAACCTGGCGGATTTCACACAAAAAGGCTACGAAGCAACAATCATTGTCGTGGACACTGACTTTCTGGGCGAAGAATGGTTGGGCCGAAAGGTCGACGCTGAATTCTTACAGGCAATTCGAAACAAGAGCAAGGAAACGGGCACGGCCATAAGCAACATAGAGTTTCACACGCTTGTCAACGACGCTCCACTGTTCAAGAAACGCCTCAAAGTGCTTAAGAGCAACGTGATCCACAGGAAAGGATTCGCTGTTCTCGACATAACCAAAGCTGAACTCGTCGAAAAATAAGCCGCTTTTTCTTCTTTCTAAAAGGACCGATTACCTGCAGCAGGATTAAAGCGAGAATTATCACTATTATCACAAAAACTAACAAAAGAATTGTTGGCTGCAGGGTCTCCGGTTTAGTTGGTGCACTGGTTGATGATGAACCGAAGGCATAGAGCATGTTATTATATGAGCCGACGTAAACCGCGTTGTCGGCTATGGCGGGGGACGAAACCACCATTTCCCCTGTTGCAAAGCTCCAAATGTATGAGCCTGTTTTGGCGTTAAGAGCGTAAATATTGCCGTCATAGGAGCCAACGTAGACCACTTCGTTTGACACCGCGGGGGAAGATGCAACTTGCCCGCCAGTTGTGTAGGTCCAGACGAGTTTGCCGTCGGATGCATCTAGCGCGTAAACCTTGTTGTCCCCTGACCCTACAATAACTAAGTCGTATGCTATTGCAGGCGACGATGCAATGCTGCCTCCTGTGGCGTATTTCCAAATAAGCTTCCCGCTTGATGCACTTAAGGCGTAAATTTCATTGTCGTATGAACCAACATAAAGCACACCATTCGCGATCGCAGGGGAAGAAACCACGTATCCCTCAGTCGCATATTTCCAGACTATTGCTCCATTTGAAGCATCCAAACAGTAAACGTTTCCATCGTTAGAGCCGATGTAGACTTTGTCATCGTTGATTGCAGCTGAAGACACGGTTATCTGACCGAGGGTAGCGAACCGCCAAACCAACGAGCCGTTAGAAGCATTTAATGCGTAGACCTTGTGATCTTCTGAGCCAAAGTAGACCACGCCTTTTTCTACGGCTGGCGAAGAAACCACAGGGTCGCCAGTTTTGAAGCTCCAAATGAAAGCACCCGTCGTCGCGTTTAATGCATAAACGTTATCATCATAGGAACCCACGAACACCATGCCGTCGGCCACTGTTGGAGATGAAAACAGAATCATGCCTTGGGTCGTGTAGCTCCAGACAACGTTGTTGTGCATTTCCAAGTTGTAACCAACCATTCCCGTGGAAGCATTCAAAGCGTATACTGAGCCATCATGCGAACCTACATACACTAAACCCTCGGAGACAGTCGGGGATGAATCGATCTCCCCTCCAGTTGTAAAGCTCCAAACGAGTTTGCCGTCCGCGGCGTTTAAAGCGTAAAGTTTGCCATCCCATCCGCCAACATAAATCAGATCTTGCGCCAAAGCTGGATGTGAAATCACCATGTCGCCAGTCGTGTAGTTCCAAAGCAATACTCCGGATGCAGCATTCAAAGCGTAAACCCTGCTATCTTCCGACCCAACGTAAACAGTTCCTCCGACGCATGTTGGAGAAGAAGCAACTGCACTGCCCGTTATAAAATCCCAAACAATCTTTCCGTTTAAAGCGTTCAGCGCATACACTTTGCTGTTTGTTGAACCCACATAAACTATCCCATTATTTACGTAAGGTGATGAGTAGACTGCAGCACCAGATGAAAAGTTCCAAATCGGTTTGCCGCTACCCGCGTCCAAAGCATAGACTGTACCGTCATCTGAACCAATAAAAATTACCCCGCCGCTTAAAGATGGTGAAGAAACGACTTGGTTGCCTGTCGCATAACTCCATATATAGTTGCCGTTAGAGGCGTTCAAGGCGTAGATTTTGTCATCTTCTGATCCTATGTAAACTATTCCGCTGCTCACCACTGGTGAGGACAACATAATTTTGTTGCCAGTTGTGTAGTTCCACAAGTATGTTCCTGTAACAGCGCTTAGGGCGTAGACGTTGTGGTCTTCAGAGCCAAAGTAGACTATCCCGTTGGCGACAGCTGGATCACAATCAACATAATACCCAGTGGTGTAATTCCAAAGTTTTACGCCCGTAACGGCGTTTAGGGCGTAGAGATTGTGGTCTTCTGAACCCACATAGACGACGCCGTTGAAGACAGCAGGACGGGAAATTACTACGCTGCCCGTTTCGTAACTCCAAATGGTTGAGCCATCTGACGCGTTGAAAGCGTAGATGTTATGATCAAACGAACCAACATAAACTACTCCATCCACGATCGTTGGCGAATCCACCTGCCCGCCCGTATTGAACTTCCACAAAGTCGCATTCGTCGTTGGAGCCGCCGAGTTGGAACTACCTGAATGGGTGAGGTCGCCATGAAACATCGGCCAAGCAATGGGACTTTGCTGGCTTACGGAAGCGGCGCTTCCCCAAACGGCGCAAACCAAAAACAGCACAGTCAGAACAAAGGCCGCTGCTTTCATTTCTGCTCCTATTTAACTCGGGTCTTAAGCAATAAAGAGGTTTTCTTTTAAATGTGAGAAAAGTCGGGGCTACTTCTTACGGAGGCTTTCAGGGACATAAGCGCAAGCGGGGTCTTCAGCATACATGTCGCCCGTATAAGCGTACGCGCGGTTTCTGCATCCTCCGCAGAGGTCACGGTACTCGCATACTCCGCATTTGCCCTTGAGTAGGTTGCGGTCTTGGAAGCTGCTGTAGAACGGTGAGGCTTTAACTTCTTTCCAGGCGTCCTGCAACGATTTGTTTCGGATGTTGCCTAGCCGCTGGTGTTCGGTTGGTGTGAGATCCGTGTAGAAGCATGGGATGAGGTCGCCGTTCTCCGTGACGGACACGTAGCCGCCGAAAGCGAAGTAGGTGCATTTGCCGTGGAACTTATGTTCGTACCATTCATCGAAGTTTGGGATGCCGCGCATTTTAACGACTCGGGCGAAGTGGGGACAGTGGACGTGGATTTCGAATTTGCCCTCATATTTTTCTGTGAGGTCCCAAATATGGTTAAGTACCCACTCGTACTGTTCGGGCGAGGGAGTAAGGTCCTCCATTTCCTTGGCTCTTCCGCTGGGGACAAGGTGGTTGAACCAGACAAAGTTCGCGTGATACTTCTCAGCCAACTCGCAAACGTGGTCGAGATGCTGGTAATTTATGGTGGTTATGGCGCAGGCTAAGCCGTTGAGGATTTTGCCCTTGCTAAGTTTATCGATGGCGGCTAACGCCTTGCGGTAGCTTCCTTTGCCTCGGAGTTGATCATTGATTTCTTCTGGTCCGTCGATGCTGACGCTGGTCCAGATTTGGTCTCTGACCAGATTGTCGTAGATAGAGCCGTCGACGAAGGCGCCGTTGGTGAGGAGACAGACGTTGAGGCCTTTGCTTTTGGCGTATTTGGTGATTTCAAAGATGTCTGGGCGTGTGAGTGGTTCGCCGCCTTTGATGCCGAACCAGCGGACGCCGAATTTTGTCACTTCATCCACAAGGTGGAAGGCTTCTTGAGTTGTGAGTTCTCGAGGAGCTTTGGCGCCTGTGGCGTCAACGTTGCAGTATCTGCAGCGGGCGTTGCATGCGCCAGTTGCCCTCCAAGAAGTCATAAGTAAAGGACCCTTATTCGTCAAGCCAAAATCCACCCTCTCGCCATTCATTATTTAAGTTAAGGTTTCGTTTCAACTTAAAAAAGATTGTGCGGTAGCCTCTCAAGTTTGCATTTTTCGCTGAAACAGCATTTTTCTGCAATTTTGCAGCGGAAAGATGCAAGCAAAGGCTTTCCGTAAAGTTTATAGTGAAACCAAACATAAAGAGACGTGTGCTAAAGCGTTAACCTCTTAATCAGAGATACGCAAGTAATTAACAATTGGAGGTGCTATTGATCCGCAAAAAAATCCTGGTAATATCTATTCTAAGTCTGCTCCTTGTTTCCTCGTTTTTCGCCTCAATATCAACCCTCCAACTGAATGCAAGGGCTCAATCGAGTAGTGGCACAACTTCAACAAACTTGAATCAGTATGATTGGCCCCAATTCCAGGGAGATGAATCGTTTACCCGTTTCTCAGCAGGACCGGCGCCTAACATGCCAAGCATACTTTGGAAAACTAACGTGCCCGGAATCCAACCCGACCTAGCCGCCTTCGATGGACTCATATTCGTGGGCACGAACACTTCAATGGTTGCTGTAAATCAGGCTGGCCAGATTGCTTGGAGCACCGTAATTCCTTTGAATAAGACTTGGCCAATAGCCTATGAAATAGATTCTTCCCACTTGGTTACAGAAGGCAGCTGCCTTGATCCATCCACCGGCAAAATCCTGTGGACCAGTACATCATTTTGTGCCGACACGGGAATCTTCACCTCCAACGTGTACAGCCCAGAAACCAAAATGTTCTACGTAAAAGCCAACTCATATATCGTCGCTTGGAACTTTGCTGACCCCTCGAAACCGCCGACCGTGGCTTGGACAACCTATATTCCAGGCGGAGGACAAGCAGGCATCGGAACAACCTACGGTGACGGCATGGTATTTGCGGGTTCATTTGAAAACCAGCAATTGGGGCTCAACGCGACGACAGGGAAAATCATCTGGGATACGCTAACGAAAGGACCAATGATTTTTGACGGTGCCTACTCGGACGGTCTCTTCTTCCGAGGCGGAACAGATGACAACACGATGTACTGTTTCGACGCGCTTACTGGAAAAATCGTATGGACTTACACACCTCCTTCAGATCCTGACGGGTACTTCACTACAGGGCCAGCAATCGCTTACGGCACGGTTTACGAAATGAACAAAGACGGCTACCTCTACGCCCTAAATGAAAAAACCGGTGCACTCATCTGGAAGTATAAGAGCCCAGACAACGACTTTCTGTGGCCGGGAATGCCAACTGTTGCAGACGGAAAAATATATGTAACGACAGGCCAATACGCAGCGTACAACGGTCCTGCGCAGATTTCTCAGTACGCTTGTATAAACGCTTACAACGGACAAACCATATGGACGCTTCCTATTGAAGCGCTAGCTCCACGCGAATCCGCTATTGTAGCCTATGGGAACTTGTACATTATTCCAGGGAACGTAACGGCGGCTGTGGACACAACATCGGGTACGGAGTACTCGACGAATAATGAACTATGGGCGATAGGTGGTTCAGCCCAAGCACCCACTCCTTCAAACACCCCAACCCCGGCAGCTACGCCAACGCCGACTCCAGTTTTGACGCCGATTATGAGTTCAGCTGCAAGTAACTGGACTATGTTCCGTGCCGACCCAGCTCACTCTTCCACTGCCGGTCAAGGTCCATCAAACCTTACGATAGCTTGGAAATTCACCACTGATGGTTCAGTTATCTCTTCGCCTTCTGTCGTAAACGGGATAGTCTACGCCGGTTCACAGGACAAAAACGTCTACGCACTCGACGCATACAGCGGCAAACTCATCTGGAAATACGCCACAGGCGGCTCAATTGAAGATTCTCCTGCAGTTGCAGATGGGATGCTCTACATTGAGAGTGACGATGGTTACCTCTATTGCCTCAACGCTCAAACTGGCGCATTGAACTGGCAAACCCCAGTCGGCAGCAATTTACACTTCACCTACGCGAACCTGATGCTTACCTCGTCGCCAGTGGTTTCTGGCGGTTTAGTGTTCATTGGCTCTTTGGACGGGAACCTTTATGCTCTTAACGCAAACACAGGTGCGGTAGTGTGGAAAGCCCCTGCGGGTGGACCCATCGAGTGTTCTCCAGCCTACTCAGATGGCGCAGTCTACTTCACTTCTCAGCTGCCTTCAGCAGGCATGCTCTACAAACTGGATGCTACCACTGGGAACATAGCGTGGAACTTCACTATTCCCTATATGCACTCGTTCCTCGGCGGCACAGAGATGCTAGGATCCCCGTGCGTTGCAGCAGGCATGGTTTTTGCAGCCTCAGACTTCGGAGCATACTACGCAGTGAACGCTGAAACCGGCGACCTCGTATGGGATTTCATCAACACCAGAGCCACCGAATTCATTGTTTCCTCCCCAATTTACGAAAACGGCAACCTCTACATTCTCGACATATTCAACATCGCCTGCCTCAACGCAGCCAACGGACATGAGCTCTGGAGCGCCTACACAGGCGACGAACTATACGTTTCTCCATCCTACGCTGATGGCAAAATCTACATGGCTACCAGCGAACGCCACATCCTCATCTTAGACACAACCAAAAACGGCGAAAAAATCGCAACAGGCTACACTCCATCAAGCAGCTGGTCCTCGCCAACCATTGCCAACGGAATGCTGTACATAGGGTGCAACGACTGGAACATTTACTGCTTTAGCGAAGGCGTCAACGGGCAACCTTCAAGCGCTACTTCATCAGACAACGTTGCCGTTGGACATGATTTAGTCCTAGTAGTTGTCGGTATCGTCACGGTTGCCATTGTCGCGCTATTCACAGCTAACTATGCAAACAAAAAGAAAACTGAAAAACCATCGGCTGTTAAGCCGTCTTAAGTTTTTTTATTCTTGATCTTTGCTTGGGGTACTGTGACCGCCTGGACTCTGTTTGACGTGTCTAATCCTGCCCAGTTGCCTAAATCCCCATCTTGTAGCCTTGTACTTCCAAACGAGATGGTTTAGAGCCATGCGAGCCATGATTTCGCTGTGGAAGTCTCCTCTTCGCCTCATCCGCAGATAGTATGTCGGAGTGAAGACGCCGTCGTAAACTCGCTTTTTGGTCTGCTCCAGCTTCTCCAGCGGCAGCAACGTGTTCTTGAAAACCTGCATCTGCTCATGGTAAAGATTCCAGTTCTCCGAAAACTCCAATCCCAACTCCTTCACGTAATCATAAAGCTGGGTGCCTGGGTAGGGAACAGCCTCACACATGTAGACATAGTCAGGCTTAGTTTTGCGGATGAAATCCACGGTTTGCTTAAGCATCTCCGGGGTTTCGCCTGGGTATCCGATGACAAGCGATATCGCGACCAAAATGTCTGCTTCCTTCGCCAGTTTGATTGCATTTGCGTTTTGCTCGACTGTGGTGCCTTTCCGCATGGTGTTGAGCAGTTGTTGGTTGCCTGATTCGACTCCGAAATGGATGAGCTGGCAGTTTGTGCTCTGAAGCTTGTCCAGCAGAGGTTTGGAGACTTTGTCAACTCTTGTTCGGCAGTCCCACGGCATGTCGAACCCTCTTGCTTTCATTTCGTCGCAGATGGCGATTGCCCGCGGAACATCGGAGGTGAATGTATCATCATAGAAGGCGAAGGCTCCTGCCCCAAAAGCGTCTCTAAGCCACTCGAGTTCATCAACAACTTTTTTAGGGTTTCGAGCCCTGAAGCCTTTTCCACACATCTTTGAAGCTAAACAGAAAGCACAGTTAAACGGGCATCCACGGCTGGTTATTATGGGCATGTAGAGCTTGCCGTTGATTCTGTATCTGGGTACGTCAAAGTGTTTGTGCGCCGGGTAAGGAAGCGTATCGATGTCTTCAAGGAAGGGTCGGTCTGCTGTGCGGATGACTTGTCCGTTTCTCTTGAATGTGATGCCTAAAACTTTGCCAAGACCTTTCAGGTTGCCCTCTGATGCTAAGCGTGCGAGATCAAGCATGGTTTGTTCTCCTTCGCCTCGTACCACGATGTCCACGTCTGGGCTGTCGGTGAAGGTGCGTTCGTCCAGAACGGTAACGTGGGGGCCGCCGATGAGGGTTAAGCAGTTGGGCACAGCGGCTTTGGCTGCTTTGAGGACCTGCAACGCTGGATAGTAAGTTACGGTTGCTGCTGTTGCGCCGACTATGTCGGGTTTGAGGCTTCGGAACTTGTCTTCCAGGTCTTTTTGGCTGAGTTTGGCTACTTGGCAGTCAACAACGTCTACTTCGTACTCGTTCTGCTCAAGGACGGCGACCAGGTAGCTGATGCCTAGCGGAATGAAGACGGCTTGCGGCACATCTTCAGGATAAGGTGGATTAGCAAGTACTACGTGAGCTTTCACGCTGTTTCCCCGACTTTGATGCTAAAATCGGCTCTGCAAACTATTATGTGTTATGCAAAAACATGCTCAACCAGTGTTTCTGTTTGAAGGATGATGTTTTCGGTTTTTTCGGTTGCTAAACTTTTTTTATTTTTGTGTTTTGGTTTGCTTTTTTGATTTAGGGCTTGGATTGTTTGCAGGTTGAGTCAAAAAAAGTCGAGGAAAGTCAAAATAAGTCAAAAAAAGTTAAAATAAGTCTAAAAAAGTCAAGAAAAGTGCGTTTCGAACCAACTGGGAAAATGAAAGCTTCCAATTGTATACCCGCAAAGAAAGCCCCTGCATAGGGGCGGGTGCAAAAGGGTTTTATGCCAATTGCACAATAGCCAGAGTCATAGAGACCAAAAGGTAATGTGAAGTTTGTCAGCAGATTTAGCATTCCTCAATGCAAAAGTCAGGACCATGAGTCCTCATCAACCCCTTGCTCAAGCCGTGGCAGTAAGAGGGAAACACATCGCCAAGGTAGGGAGCAACAAAGAGGTAACGCAACTGGTTGGGAAACACACCAAAGTTGTAGACCTCAACGGGAAAACGGTTGTTCCTGGCTTTATTGACACTCACGTTCATGTGGCGGATTTTGGCCGATGTCTGCTCTGGCTCGATCTGACACAGGCGGATTCAATAGGTGAACTGCGGCGCCTGTTGGGCGAGAAAGCAAAGCAAACAAATGCTGGAAAATGGATTATCGGTCGCGGCTGGAACGAAACCCGATTCAAAGAAAAACGTCTGCCCAATTTACACGACCTAAACCAAGCTGCACCCGAGAACCCCGTCATCCTGTACCGTGAATCCGCAATGATCTGCGCCGCAAACAGCAGAGCCATAACTTTGGCTGGTGTCACGGAGAAAACGGATGTTCCTGCAGGCGGAACTATCGACAAAAACACTGAGAAAGGCGCGCTAACAGGCATTTTTCGAGACACCGCAACTAGCTTGATTTGGCAAGCTGTTCCAGAACCAACCTTCGACGAGCTTGTGGATGCGTCGAGTTTTGCCTGCCAAAAAATCGCAGAAGCAGGAATAACCAGCATACATTGGATATTGATCTCGCAAGGCGAGCTCGCTATAGTGCAAAGGCTCGACGCGGAAGGGAAGCTTCCCTTGAGAGTCAACGTTATCGTCCCATACGAGTTCCTCAAAGAAAAAGAGGGGTTCAAGCCAACCGACACTTCGATGATTCACGTCGGCGGAGTTTTCATCACAACCGATGGATATCTGGACTCCAAAACAGCTGCTCTCTCGCAGCCCTACAGTGACGATCCATCCAACAGCGGTAAAATGCTTCTATCCCAACAAGAATTGACTTCTTCGATCGCCAAGGTTTTAGGAATGGGCCTTCAACCAGTGATACATGCCATGGGAGACAAGGCAATTGACATGGCTCTTCAGGTGATCGAGCAAACCAAATCCGCAGAGAGGTTTCGTTTTCGGATGGAGCAGGCGGCAGTTCTGAAGAAGGAATTAATCAAGCGTCTGAAAGCTTGCAAAGTCATCGTAACGGTTCAGCCCACAGTTATATCGACTGAATTCGCGGTTTGGTCAGCTGAGGCACGGCTTGGGTTGGAAAGAGCAAAATTACTTCATCCGCTCAAGACCTTGATAGATGCAGGCGTTAAGGTTGCAGGCGGCTCAGACTGTCCAATGGAGCCTCTTAGCCCACTGTTAGGCATTCAAGAAGCACTGCAAAGAGCCAGCTATCCCGAACAACGGTTAACCTTGGAAGAAGCCCTACGAATGTACACCGTCGATGCAGCCTACTGTTCGGGCGAGGAAAACCTTAAAGGTATAATTGAAGAGGGCAAAGTTGCGGATTTGACTGTTTTATCGGACGACCCATTCACATCTGCCGTTGAAAAAATTCGGGACATCAGCGTTCAATTGACCGTTATTAACGGAAAAGTAGTTTTCAGCCAGTCATTAAACCGCTAGTCGATTTGGGGTTTGCTTTGTTCAGCTTTGGTTAGTTCAGCGACAACTCTCCAAATGAAAAATCCAAGGGCGCTGACAAAAAACATAGCGATCGTGAAAGTGTCCGTTCTAACATTCAAGAAATGGGAAACAGGCAATGGCAGCCAATTAGGGTGGGTAACCTGTATAACCGCGCCATCTAGCCAAGCGAGGAAACCAAAGAAGAACAGCATCTCCCCAACAACCTTGGCAATAAGCAGTGATCGGGTGGAAGAAACGCTCATGTTTAAAGTTGAACCCGAAGAGGATTATAAAACTTGCGAGAACTCTACCCCTTAGCGCTTTACTGCTTGCCTATTTGAATACTTTTTTGGGTAAACCGTTAGGCTGCGAGAAAAAATTTACAGCGAAATACAACGCTATTTTAAGCCTGCTATGCCAGTTTACTGCAGGTGGCTAAAGCAAAACGAAGACCGCCGAGAAGTTGCTTGATGACAACATGCATTTAGTTCAAACAAGATCCCCTTTAACATCAAAATGGTTCAATTTTTCCATCCACTAAAAGTCGTTTTCGTGCAGCGTTTCCAATTTTAATCCCAATCTAACCGTAATTCAACTGCAAGTAGACCAACTTTTTGAACCTGCAGGTTCAATTAAACTAAAAATCCGATATTTGTGAAAAAAGCAATGATAAAATCAAGGCAATTGCTGTTTTCGCTATTTCATTTTGAGTAGTATCTTGGCGGTTTTCTTTGGGTGACGTAGTGCTCTTGAGATTTTTGCTTTTGTGAAAGTTGGGTTTGCCATGTTTGCCCTCATGCAGAGAACCTGTAGGTCCTGTGCTGTGAATTCAGGGGTTTCAATCAAGGGCTCTGTGGCTGCTAGTGCGTAGTCGCAGAAGCCTTCTCTTAGGTAGCCGCCTTGTTTTGCCTGCTCATAGAGCGCGGTGCCGTAAATGGGCATAGCTATGCTGAATATGAGGCTGTCAGCGCCTAGGCGTCTGAGTTTGTAGGCGAATTTTATGGTTTCTTCGATGTCAGCTTTGGTTTCCCCGATTAATCCTAAGACGAAAAAGCAGCCTACTTTGATCCCGACCTTTTTGCACAAAATAACCGCGTTCTCGACAGCCTTCAAATCTAAGCTTTTCCCGATAACCTCGTTGACGACTCGTTGGACACCTGATTCCGGGGCAACGCGGATTTTCTTGCAGCCCGCTCGCTTCATCTTTCGCAGAAGGGTTTCATCAAGTGTGTCTGCCCGAATGCCGTTAGGTGTGAACCACTCAATGTGTAAGCCTCTCTTGACTATTTGGTCGCAGATGTCTGCCATGCGTTTCTTGTCAAAAGTCATGTTCTCGTCGTAGAAGTCAATCTGCTTTACCCCGTAAGTCTTCACAACAGATTCAAGCTCGTCCACGACGTTTTTGGGGCTTCTGCCACGCCAGGTTCTACCCCAAACGATGAAGTTCGTGCAGAAAACGCATCTGTAGGGGCAGCCTCTGCTGGTCGTTATGATAGTCCACGGTTTGCTAATCTCACCCCTCAGCGGGTTTTCCTTAACGGCTTCATTGTAAACATTCATAGGAAGCAGATGCCTAGCGGGAAACGGCAACGAATCCAAATCGGCAATGATTGCGCGTGGTCTCGTGTAAGTCGGTTTCCCGTTCTCCAAGAAGACTAACCCGTCTATGCCGCTGAAATCCCGTTTACCTGCCTCTAGCTTTTCAACGAGCTCGAAAACCGTATTTTCAGGTTCACCAACAACAACAAAATCAATATCCGCATCCGAAAGGCAAGCCTCGGGTCGAGCCGAAGGATGCTGACCCATTAACACCGTAACAATTTTTTTATCTACTGCTTTTACCGCGTGGATAACCGCGAAAGCGGTTGTTGACCAACCGGAGAAAGGAATCTCCATCACGACAACGTCGGGCTTCCATTGTTTTATTCGTTCAGCGATGACTTGATCGCTTAAGCCGACCCGGTACTTGGTTTCATCCAGCTCCGTGACGTCTCTCCAGCCTTCGGTTGGCGCGTCGATGATAGATACAGCATGCTTTTTCTCGAGGACGGCGGCAACCGAAGCCAAAACTATGGGTGGGAACACGTTTGGTTTTCCCCATGTTTTAGGCTGGATTCGAGGCGGATTAATCAAGCAAACTCGCATGCTCGTACTTCTCAAGCCATAATACCATTTGCGCTTTGATTAAAACTTTGCACTAAATCGGCAAAAAGTACAAGCGCACGCCCACAATGACCCCAACGCAAATCAGTCCCCAAAGAACAATCGTCAGGTCCCTAATCCGCAGGGCACCCAAAATCTTCTCACCCGTCAACGGCTCCTGGCTGTCCCCCAAAACGTACTGCCCAGGCTTCTCCAACTGAATCCGCAAAGCGCCAGCCATCGCAGCCATCGGCCAACCATGGTTTCGGCTTGGCGTTTTCTTATGGTCTCTGCGGGCAATTTTCCAAGCGTTCCCTGCATCTTTCCGCAATATAGCTGCTGCCACAATCATAAGCAAGGCAGTAAGCCTCGTTGGTATGTAGTTGACGACGGTGTCAAGGTTTGCGCTGAACCAGCCCGTGTTAATATGCTCTTTGTCTTTGAAACCAACCATTCCGTCAAGCGTGTTGATTGCTCTAAAAGCGATTGCGCCTGTAACCCCGAACAGGGCAAAGGACATCATAGGCGAGAGTTTGAAGTCGATCAAGTTTTCAGCCATGGACTCGATTACTGCGCTTCCCATTTGTGGACCGTTGAGATCTGTTGAGTCTCTCCTCGAGAAGTGACTGTACTTCTTGGCTTCAGCAATCTCATCCGCCTGAATCGCTTTGGCTACAGCTTTTGCCCAATCAGTTTCAAGCTTGATACAAATGGTCATTTTCACCAGTATTATGCCGACGAACGCGTAGACGAAGACGCTTAAGTAAGTGTAGATTGCCCATAAGCCAAAATAGGCTGGGACCGCGAAGGTAGCTATTACTGTCAGTGCCAAGAGGGCGCCGAGGAACTTTTCCACTTTCGGGTCTGGGTTCTTGAAGTATGGCTCAATTTTCTTGGTGTATTTGCCCATGACTACTGTAGGGTGAAGCTTGAAGACCCACTTGTCAGGGTAATTCGGAGAAGGGTCTCCCACAGCCAAATCTAATGCGATTGCTAAAATCATGACGGCGATGGCGACTAGTATTATAAGGAGCGGAACGTTTGACACCAACCAAGGTTTACGCTAAACATTGTGGCAAAAACTAATATCAATTACGGTCAAGAAGGAAAAAGAATTGTTTTCCCTGTGTTTCCTCTGAGACTTTTTTGTTTTCTATTTCCTAAGTTTTAGTTTGAGGTACGCAACAAGATTGTACCCAACAACCAGCGCCGTATTGAGTTTGAATCTTCTTCTTTTGTCAAAGTAGTATCCTCTGCGAAGGTAGAAGTGCATGTATGCGGCTTGTCGCAGTTTCCCAAGCTCTTTCATACTCATTGTTGGAGTTTCAAAGATCGGGTGGCAGGTGTCGTACATGTCAAAATCAGTCACTTTAAGCCAGCCTTTCTCCTTCACCATGTCATACATCGGCGTTCCCGGAAATGGCGTCGCAACATTGTAGAAGCCGGTGTCGTGAGGAGATATTTTTTCAACAAACCTGATGGTTTTCCAAGCACTTTCCTTGGTTTCTCCTGGGAAACCTAAGATAACGTTGGGGATAGGCGTCATGCCCAGTTCGCTCAGCCAACCAAGAACTTTCATGGTTAATTCGGGAGTGATGCCTTTTTTCATGGCGTCCAAGACTTGCTGGGAGCCTGATTCAACGCCGAACCATACTGTTATGCAGCCCGAATTCTTCATTTTCAGAAGCAAGTCTTTAGTGAGCATGTCAACTCTTGTTCCGCAGTTCCACTCGATCTTCAAGCCACGCTTCACTATTTCGTTGCATAACTCTTCGGCTCTGGGCTGGTCAACGGTGAAAGCGTCGTCACAGAACGTGAATTTGCTGATGCCATAAGTTTTATGAAGAAGTTCGATTTCGTCAACGACATTTTTTGGGCTTCGCATTCGGTATTTGCGGCCGTGCATTCTCACTGTTGAGCAGAATTCGCACCAATACACACATCCTCGACTCGTTGCAAGGTAAAGTATATCTTCTAATTCACGAAAACGCTCCATCGGCCAAAGATGCCGCGCCGGAAACGGTAACGAATCTAAATCTTCAATGTATGGTCGATCGGGGTTCCTGATTATTTTTCCGTCCTTTCTACAGGTTGTGCCGATCACGTCATCGAAGCTTTTGTCTGCTTCAACTCTCTGCGCCAGCTCCAACAACGTGTACTCGCCCTCTTTCCTTACAACAACGTCGAGCTGCGGGCATTCTTCAAGCGCCTTGTCATCCCAAAACGTAACGTGGGCGCCGCCGGCAACTGTTATGCATTTGGGGCAAGCATCCTTTGCGATCTTCACTAACTTCATCGCAGTATTGTACGTCAATGTGGATGAAGTGAACCCAA
>Ga0335081_10011247_pt1 | contig 14468 bp, 13 predicted proteins | sample Lox_Sample_35_FD_206713 | JGI IMG/M metagenome (GOLD analysis project Ga0335081, IMG submission 206713) | Soil microbial communities from Loxahatchee National Wildlife Refuge, Florida, United States - Lox_Sample_3.5 | ecosystem: Environmental > Terrestrial > Soil > Wetlands | place: USA... | reverse complement strand
GCGGTCCCTCGATGTACGGCAAGCACATCATTTCGCCGCAGGCCGTCAACATCGTGCAGTCGATCGAGTCGCACATCGAATGCTACGCGCCGCTCAACGCCGGGCAAAAGCACGGCCATCTCAATAGCGCGGTGTTTTACGTGCTCAAGGGTCACGGTCACGACATCCACGATGGCCGTTATATCAAATGGAAGGCCGGCGACGTGATGCTGGTCGAGAACGCCAGCGTCCACCAGCATTTCAACGACGACGACAAGGAATCGGCCATCCTCCTGGTGTTCAAGGCGAAGCCGCTGTTCCTGTTCATGCACCTTCTGTTTCAGAAGATGGTGGAATGGCCGACCGACAAGCTGCCGCCCGGCGTGACCGAGTTTAGTCCGCCGACGGAAATCTGAGCCAGGAGCAGGATATGTCGTTGTTTGAAGATAAAGCGCCGTCGCTGTCTGGCTCCGCGCAAAGCAATTTTCTCGCCGAGGCGATTGCCGAGTCGGAACATTTCCGCGAGGACTACGCCACGCTGCCAAACGTCATCAAGGCAGAGGACATGCCGTGGGAGCGTTCGCCCGACGGCCTGATCAAGCATCTCGTGAACAAGAAGATGCATACCCGCGAATGCTGCATGGAAGCTTATATGCAGTTCCTCAAGGACGGCGAGCGCTCCGGCAAGCATCGCCACATGTGGGAAGAACTGTTCTTCGTGGTCGAAGGCTCGGGCTACGATCTGCACTGGGACTTGAAATGGGACTGCCTCGATGCGTTTCAGTGGGAATGGGCGGAAGAGCCGAAGAAGTTCGAATGGACGGTCGGCGACTACGTCTACATCCCGCCGTTCACGATGCACCAGCACTTCGCCAAACCCGGCGAGGAGTGCCGCATCATCGTGATGAGTAACCGTATCGTCAAAGATATGGGCTTCGACTGGTACGACCAGGTCGAACGGGCGCCGGGGTTTTAGGCGACTTCTGCATCGCGTGGCGGTTTGGCGCGCGGCGAGGGTTGCTCCCAGCCGAACACGCTGCGGCCTCCGTAGCTGTGCGACAGCTCGAATTCCTCCGCGATGATTTTTTGGAGCGGCGGGCCGTCGACGACGCGCTCAAGGCGGCGAGACTCGCGATCGAGTCTTTCCAATGCTGAGAGCTGTTCGTCCTGGCCGAGCTTTGCTTTGGTTACGGCGGACTTCAGCACGCGGATGGTTTCGTCGTAGACCTTGATCGGCACCGGAAATGGATGCCGGTCCTTGCCGCCATGGGCAAGTGAGAAGCGTGCCGGATCGGAAAATCGGCAGGGCGCGCCGTGCACTACTTCGGCGACGAGAGCGAGTGCGCGGACGGTGCGCGCGCCAACGCCGGGAGAAAGCAACAGATCGGAGAAATCGGCGACCCCGCGTTCGGCGGCAGCCGCCAGCGTGCCGTGCAGCCGCCGCAAATGCACGTCGGCAGCGCGCACGTCGTGATGCGCCGGCATGACGAGAAACGGCAACGTGGCTTGTGGTGGCGGCACGGGGTCGGCCGGTTTGATGGAGGCAAGCTCACGTATAATCCCGCCGGGTCCGAGTGTTGCCAGAAGATCGAGTTGCTTCGCTCGCGACGTTTGCGCGCGCCGGTCCGTCAGGTTGACGATGGTGCCTTGCGCAGGGCCCTCGATTGCCGTGTGCGGCGCGTCAACGAAGCTTTTCAAACCTTCGGAGAGCCAATGATAGCGGCGCGCCTGCCGTCGCTCGCCGTTCATGCCCTGCTGCACCACGACCCAGCTGCCGTCGTCGGCGACGATAAAGCCGTGCAGATAGAGATCGAAACCATCTTGTACGGCGGCAGTGTCCACTTTGGCGACGAGCCGACTCACGGCGGCGAGCTTTGCGCCGTCAAACCCGATGCGCTCCCCGATGGCAACCAATTCGTCCGGCGTGCGGCGCGAGTGTTTGCCGCGCCCGCCGCAAACATGCAGCCCGAGCTCTCCTTGGAGCGGCCCCAATCCGCGCTTGAGTGCACCGAGCACGCTGGTGGTGATGCCGGACGAATGCCAATCCATTCCCATCACCGCGCCAAACGACTGAAACCAGAATGGATTCGACAGGCGGCGCAAAAACTCGTCGCGGCCGTAATGGTGCACGATGGCGTGCGTGATCACGGCGCCAAGCCGCGCCATCCGGTCGGCCAGCCATTTAGGCACGTAGCCGTTATGGAGCGGCAGATCGGCGCTGCCCGATCGTCGCGTCACGGCCTGTTTAACAGGTCAATCTGCATTGTTCCTATTTCGTTCTTTTTGGCAAAAAAGTCAACCTTTGCGCGGAGTTGCGGCTTCAGGGAACGAGCAGAAGCTTGCCGAGAACCGCGCCGCTCTCGAGGGTCTCATGCGCTCGAGCGGCTTCCACCAGCGGCAGCCGGGCATGGATCCGCGGATGCAGTTTGCCGGCGGCCATCATATCGATCAGCGCCCGCATGCCAGCCCGCCGCTCCTCGACTAGGTGGTCCCAGGTGTGGATTGAAAATTGCCGGATCGCTGGCGAGTTCCTGCTCGCGCGCAATGTTGATTGCAGATCGAGCGATGCCTTGCCGCCCAGTCCACCGTAAACCACCAGCATCCCGCAGGGCGCAAGGAGAGCAATGTTGCCGGGAATGTTCGGGCCGCCGACTGGATCGATGATGATGTCGACGCCGCGGCCGCCCGTCAGGTCCCTTACGCGGTCGCCGACGATGTCGCTTTTGCGATTGATGATGTGATGCCCGCCGAGCTCGCGGGCGAAACGCGCCTTCGCTTCGCCGCTGACAACGCCGATGATGATGAGGCCGGCGGCTTTCGCCAGATCGATCAGCGCGTTGCCCATGCCGCCGGCGGCCGCATAGATGAGCACGGTCTGGCCGCGCTGTGGCCGCACCGCATCGTTGAAGATGTGATAGGCGACCTGATAATTGGCGAGCGCCGCCGCTGCGTCGAATTCCACATTGTCGGGCAGAACAAATGTCGCCTCCGCCGGTGCTGTGACGTACTCGGCATAGTGGCCGCCGCGATGCGGACGCTCGCGCGCGGTGGTGTAAACCCGCTGTCCGATCGATCGCGAGGTCACATTCGCTCCGATTTTTTCAATTGTGCCGGCAAGCTCGGTGCCGGGTATCGCCGGCAATGGCGGCATCCACGCATAGGTGCCGGCGCGAATGTTGACATCCGGAATGCCGACTCCGATCGCGTGAGCGCGGACCAGCACTTCGTCTGCCTTCGGTTCCGGAATCGGCACATCGAGAATCTGCATGACGCTGGGCGGACCCGGCTCGCGGAATTGAATGAGCTTCATCTGCGCGTCCTCACAAAAGTATCGCCTTGGTCTCAATTCATGACGGTGACAATAGTCCGGATGGGAACGCCCTTGCGCACCAGGGCGAGGCCAGCGCGCCCCGCCAGGTGCTGCCAAGTCTCTGGCGGACTGGAGAAGGTCCAGATCTCGTCGCCCGGGAGCATCGAGGCCTTGAATTCTTCCCACTCTCGATGCTGAAAGCCAAACGGCTTCGCCGCATCTGGAACGCGTACGATCCGCTCGTCCGTGATTCCGGGATGTTCCGCCTCCGCCTCGGCGATAGTCAACTTCCTTTGCAGCCATTCCGCGGGAATCACCGGCCTTGCCTCATCCGCTATGGCTGCCGTCTCAATGGCGCCAAATCCGAGCAGAACGAATAATACAGCGAACGCAAGACGCATTATTCGATACCGCGTTGCTCTTGTAGGGCGATAAAGGCCTCTGCGAACGGCAAGTAAGAGACCGCAGACCGATCCGCAGGCATACCCCATATCGATCCCCGCCATCGATGATTTGCGAGAACGGCCGAGCGACTATAGAAAATCCGGCAAGCAAGAGCCAAGACCCGCCCTATGTTCGCGCGGCGTGGTGCATTGCCCGAGCGTTGCGCAAGTAGAGTCTAAGCAATGGCAACAAAATACCGGTTGGGCGTCGATGTTGGCGGCACCCACACGGACCTGGTGCTGCTCGACGTCGGCAGCGGCACAATTGCCGTCGAGAAGGTGTCGACGACTCCGAAGAATCCAGCGCTCGGCATTATGCGCGGCATCGATAATTTCGCAGCGCGCGGCGTCGATCTTTCGGCGATCGAATTTTTCTCGCACGGAACCACCATTACCACCAACGCGCTGTTGGAAATGCGCGGCGCCAAGGTGGGGCTTTTGATCAATCGCGGCTTTCGTGCCGTACAGGAAACGCAAGGGCAGGCGCGCGACGGCAACGTGTTCGATTATTTCTTTCAGAAGCCCGCGCCGATCGCGCCGCAAAGCCTCACCCGAGAGATCGGCGGACGCATCGATTACATCGGCACGGTGCTCGAGCCGCTCGACGAGGAGGCGGTGCGCAGGGCCGCCGCCGAGCTGAAAGCCGCCGGCGTCGTTTCCGTTGCGGTCTGTTATCTGTTCTCGTTCATGAATCCCGTACATGAGCAGCGCAGCGCCGCGATCGTGCGCGAGGTGTTCCCGGAGGCGTACATTTCGCTCTCCTGCGAGGTGCTGTCGCGCGTGCGCGAATGGCCGCGCCTGTCGGCGACATTGCTCAACGCTTATCTGGCACCGGTGCTGGTGAGCTACATCGCCGATCTGGAAAAGCGCCTCGGCGCCGCCGGGGTCACGACCAAGCAGCGTTTCCTGATGCAATCGAACGGCGGGGTGATGCCGTTCGCCGCCGCGGTCACCGGCCACAAGACCGTGCACAGTCTCTTGTCCGGACCGGCAGCCGGCGCCCAGGCAAGTGCCTATTTGCCGCGCGAGGAGCATTTGGGCGCGCGCGGCTTGGTCACGCTCGATATGGGCGGCACGTCTTGCGACATCGCCTTCATCGAAGGCGGCACGCCGCTGGAGGTAACCGAAGGTACCGTGTCGCGCCGCCAACTCGACGTGCCGGCACTCGACCTCACCACCATCTCGGCGGGCGGCGGCTCGATCGTGTGGATCGACCGCGCCGGATTTCTGTCGGTCGGGCCGCAGAGCGCCGGCGCCGATCCTGGACCGGTCTGCTACGGCCGCGGCGGCGATGACCCGACGGTCACCGATGCCGATATCGTCTGCGGCTTTCTCAACCCGGATTATTTCCTCGGCGGCACGCAAAAGCTCGATGCAGGCGCGGCGCGTGCGGCGCTCGAGACAAAGATCGCCAAGCTGCTGCACATGACGCTCGCGCAAGCCGCCGCCGGCATTCGCCGCATCGTCGACATGCGCATGGCCGACGAGGTGCGGGTGTTCGCCGCGCGGCGCGGCGTCGATCTCAATGACTTCGCGCTGCTGCCCTTTGGCGGTGCAGGCGCCGTGCATGCCGCCGCCGTCGCCGAGGAACTCGGCATGCGAAGGATCATCGTGCCGGCGAGGCCGGGGGCATTCTCGGCGCTGGGGTTGCTCTGCACCGACGTGGTGCACGACTACATCCGCTCCGACCTTTGTCCGCTCAACCGGCTCGATCCCGCTCGCGCCGATGGCCTTTTCCGCGAGTTGGAAGCGAAGGCCGCGAGCGAACTCGCCTCGGAGGGTCTCGCTGCAAGCGCGGCTACCTTCGAGCGCGATCTCGATATGCGCTACGCCGGGCAAGGCTACGAGTTGCGCGTGCCGCTCAGCGGCCTATGGCGCGACGCGCTCGACGCCAAATCGCTGGCGGCGGCGCGGGCGCGCTTCGACGACGTGCATGAACGCATTCACGGCCACGCCGCCAAGGAAAAAAGCGTTGAGGTGGTGAGCTATCGCCTGCGTGTCCGCGTGAGCGTGCCGAAATTTTCGCCGCAGCCGCAGGAAGTACATCCGCCGGCAGCGCCGCCGCCTGCCGCGATCAAGGGAAAGCGCGCCGTTTTCTTTGCCGCCGACAGCTCAACCGAGACGACGATTTACGATCGCGACCGCCTTGCCGTTGGCACCGCGTTCGCCGGCCCTGTGATCGTCGAGCAGTTTGATGCCACGACCGTGGTGCCTATTGGCTGGCACGCGTCGGTCGACCGCTACGGGAATCTCATCGTTGAGCGGAAGGGCTGAATTCCCGCGCATGATGGGGTAAGTGCAAAAGCGTTCGCGTCAGCTCTGCCAGCCGAAGGCGACCTTATCGAGCACGCGGGTGCCGAATTTCTCGGAAGAACGGGCGACCGCCTTGCCGCCGAGCGCACGATAGAATTCCACCGCGTTGTCGTTTTCCGACAGCGCCCAGACGATGAGCGATTTGAGCGCGCTCTGCGCCAGATCGCGTCGCGCCGCGGTGAACAACCGCCGGCCGAAGCCCAGGCCCTGGAATTCAGGCCGCAGATAGAGCTCGTAAATTTCGCCGTCATAGTAAAGGCTGCGCGCGCGATTGCGCCCGTAATTGGCGTAGCCGGCGATCTTGTCGCCGAACTGTAGGAGCGCGATCCGGCTGCCTTTGCGGATGGCACTGTCCCACCAGGCCGGACCGCGGCGGACGATGAGCTTTTCGAGTTCGGTGCTCGGGATGATGCCCTGATAGGCCGTACGCCATGCTTCGTCATGGCATTCCGCGACTGCGCCGGCATCGGAAGCCTTGGCGCGACGGACTTCTATCAGGATGGTACTCATGGCGCGATCAAAGCAAGCGTTCCCACGGGCTTCAAGGGCCGAGATTCACCTTCAGTTAACGATGTGGAGTATTAGCGGAATTGCCGCGGCTGCACCATGACTGGGAGCGAAAAAATGTGTGCTCCGATCACATTCTGCGGGGGCTGTTGCAGAAGCGACACGGTTTTGCGGATTCTTACCCAAGGGGCGGGCTGTCGCTTGAAAGTTGTGGCAACAGGCCGTTGCTTTCGCGCATCATAGCCGTACGGCGGCCTGGACTCGGACGTTCAGACGCGCTCGGCTTCCTTACGCCGTTCGTCGCGCTTGCGCTCGATCGGATCAAGAAGCTTTTTGCGTAGCCGAACTGATTTCGGCGTGATCTCGACCAACTCGTCGTCCTCGATATAGGCCAGCGCCTTCTCGAGCGTCATGCGAATGGGCGGCGTCAATCGAATCGCCTCGTCCTTGGCATGCGTGCGGATGTTGGTGAGCTTCTTGCCCTTGAGCACGTTGACTTCAAGATCGTTGCCGCGGGTGTGCTCGCCAACGATCATGCCGCGATAGACCTTCCAGCCGGGCTCGATCATCATCGGTCCGCGGTCTTCCAGGTTCCACATCGCGTAGGCGACAGCGTCGCCCTGATCGGTCGAAATCAGCACGCCGTTCCGCCGCCCGGTGATCTCGCCGCGATGCGGACCATAGGCATGAAACAGGCGGTTCATCACGGCGGTGCCGCGCGTGTCGGTGAGAAGCTCGCCGTGATAGCCGATCAGCCCGCGCGTCGGCGCGTAAAAGATGAGGCGCACGCGCCCGCCGCCCGATGGACGCATCTCGACCAGCTCGCCTTTGCGCTCGGCGAGCTTCTGCACGACAACGCCGGAATGTTCCTCATCGACGTCGATGACGACTTCCTCGATCGGTTCAAGCAACTCGCCCGAGGGCCCGTGCTGAAACAACACTTTCGGGCGCGACACGGAAAGCTCGAAACCCTCGCGCCGCATCGTCTCAATGAGAATGCCGAGCTGCAATTCGCCGCGCCCGGCGACCTCCATGGAATCCTTGTCCGTTGAGTCGGAAATGCGTAGCGCGACATTGCCTTCGGCTTCGCGCAACAGCCGCTCGCGAATGACGCGGCTTTGCACTTTGTCGCCTTCGGTTCCCGCCAGCGGCGAATCGTTGATGTGGAAAGTCATGGTCAGCGTCGGTGGATCGATCGGCTGTGCCGGCAGTGGCTCGGTCACCTCGGGCGCGCACAAGGTGTGCGAAACGAAGGCCTCCGGCAGGCCGGCGACGGCGACGATGTCGCCGGCGAAGCCCTCGTCAATCGGCGTGCGCTCCAGGCCGCGGAACGCCAGGACCTTGGTCACGCGGCCCTCTTCGACCAGGCCGCCATGGCGGTCGAGCACCTTGACGTTCTGGTTGGATTTTACGCTGCCGGAAAAGATGCGGCCGGTGACGATGCGGCCCAAATAGGGATTGCTCTCGAGGATCGTTCCCAGCATGCGGAACGGGCCTTCCTCGACCTGCGGGGGTGCGACGTGCCGGAGCACCAGCTCGAACAGCGGCGCCATGCCCTGATCCTTGGGGCCGGCGGGGTCGGTCGCCATCCAACCTTGCTTGGCCGAGCCGTAGAGAAGCGGGAAATCGAGTTGCTCCTCGCTGGCATCCAACGCGGCGAACAGGTCGAAGACCTCGTTGGCGACCTCGGTCGGACGGGCGTCGGGCCGGTCGACCTTGTTGATGACGACGATCGGCCTCAGTCCCACCTTGAGAGCCTTGGTGACCACGAACTTGGTCTGCGGGAGCGGACCCTCGGCGGCATCTACCAGAACCAGCACGCCGTCCACCATGTTGAGGATGCGCTCGACCTCGCCGCCGAAATCGGCATGGCCGGGTGTATCGACGATATTGATTCGGGTGTCCCGCCAGACGAGCGAGGTCACTTTGGAGAGGATGGTAATGCCGCGCTCCCGCTCGAGCTCATTGGAATCGAGCGCACGTTCGGCGACGCGTTGGTTCTCGCGAAATGCGCCCGATTGCTGTAAAAGACGGTCGACCAGCGTGGTTTTGCCGTGGTCAACGTGGGCTATAATGGCGATATTGCGGAGGTTCATTGATCTCTAAACCAAAAACGAGCCCCGAGGGGCCCGCGCGTGTGGCCGGAATATAGTCAGCCAGCTTGCGGAAGCAATGTCGTCCGGTAGCGGAGCGCAATAAGCCTATTACATCCGCTAGGCACATAATTACTGCTCGGGTTTTGCATTTGATGGAAGTTCAATGCGCTGTCCTTTGACTGTCACAAGCCGCCGCCGCGTTCTGTGCATTTTCCCTGCCTATACGCCCTCATTCGGCACATTTTCCCATGCCTATCGGCTGATGGGCCGTGTGCGGGCGTTCATGCCGCCGCAGGGCTTGTTACTGATCGCGGCTTACCTCCCCCAATCGTGGCAGGTCCGCTTCATCGACGAGAATATTTCCCGGGCGAGTGCCGCCGATTTCGCCTGGTCCGACGTGGTGATGGTCAGCGGCATGCATATCCAGGAGCCGCAGATCCACGATATCGCCGCCCGTGCCAAGGCGGCTGGAAGGGTCAGCGTGCTTGGCGGTGCCTCGGTTTCCGGCGCGCCCGAACGCTATCCGGAGTTCGATTATGTTCATATTGGAGAGATCGGGGACGGCACGGACCGCTTGATCGCGAGTCTTGATGAAAGCATAGCGGCGCCGGCCGGGCAAATTCGCCTCGAAGCCAAAGAGCGCCTGGCGCTCTGCGACTTCCCCATTCCGGCCTATCAGCTCATCAGCCTCGATCGCTACCTGATCGGCAGCCTGCAATTCTCCAGCGGCTGCCCTTACCGCTGCGAGTTCTGCGATATCCCGGCGCTCTACGGACGCCAGCCGCGGCTGAAGACGCCGGACCAGCTCACGGCGGAGCTCGACGCCATGCTGGCGCAACCCAGTCATCCGCCAGTCGTTTATTTCGTCGACGACAACTTCATTGGCAATCGCAAGGCAGCACGCGAGATGCTGCCGCATTTGATCGCCTGGCAGCGCAAGCACGGCTATCCGCTGAACTTTGCCTGCGAGGCCACGCTCAATCTCGCCAAGCAGACTGAGATTCTTGCGCTCATGCGCGAAGCGCAGTTTCTCACCGTCTTCGTCGGCATCGAGACGCCCGAGGTCGATGCGCTCAAGGCCATGCGCAAGGACCAGAATGCGACGCTGCCGATGATGGAGGCGATCAAAACTCTCAACAGCTACGGCCTGGAAGTGACGTCCGGCATCATTCTCGGCCTCGACACCGATACAGCCGACACCGAACAGCGGCTGAAAGCTTTTATCGATCACTCGCAGGTGCCGATCCTCACCATCAACTTATTGCAAGCGCTGCCGCGAACGCCGCTTTGGGATCGTCTCAAGCGCGAGGGCCGGTTGATCGACGACGATTCGGGACTCGAAAGCAACGTGCGTTTTCTTCGCCCCTATGACGAAGTCGTGGCGACGTGGCTGCGCTGTATCGCCTATACCTACGAACCCGAGCGTTTGTTCGCGCGCTTCGCCCATCAGGTCGATGCGACGTACGTCAACCGCATGGTCGGGCCGGTGCGCGGCAAACTTACGATCAACAATCTGCGCGGCGCCGCGGTGCTCGCCTTCAACGTCGTATTCCGCGTCGGTATCCTTTCCGATTATCGGCGCGCGTTCTGGCGTGCCGCCTTAAAGGCGCTGCGCCGCGGTCAGATCGACGCCGTGCTCGGCATGGGCTTCGTCGCCCACCATTTGATCCGTTTCACGCGCGAAGCGCTGCAGGGCCATCACAACGCCTCGTTCTATTCGGCGCGCGGACGCGAGCGCACGTCAGACCGTGAAGAGGCGGGCTCGTTACGCCGGTCGGCCTGACCAGCTTCGCCAGCGTGATTACGCTCCGGCCGGCCGCCCCCATGGCCCGAGCTGTGTGCCCGCCGGCATGGCATGGTGCAACATCAGCATTTCGCCGATCGTTTCCGACGTCACAAGACCGATCAGGTGGCCCGCCGCATCGAGGACGCCCACGGCCGGAGCCGATTTTTCCTGCAGCAAGCGGAACGCCTCGTCGAGGCAGCTGCGATGGCTCACGGTCGGGATCGGTCCGCTCATGACATCGGCGACACGGGCATTGGGACCGCGCTCCTTGAGCGCGCGAATGAGATCGCTGCGTCCCAGCACGCCGAGAGGCCGCCTCATGTCGTCGACGATGGGAAACTCGCCCTGGCTGGTGCGTAGCAATGTTTCCACCGCGGCATCGACATGTTCGTCGGGAGTGAGGGTTGCGTACTGTGTCATCATCGCAGCAGTCACGGGCACGCCGCGCGACATGGCGCGAATCGCGACCACGTGGGCTTCGGCCGAGGCGGCGAGATAGACGAAAATGGCGATGAAGATCAGAAGCGGGTTGCCGAACAGGCCGAGAAAGCCAAGCGCGAACGCCACCCACTGGCCGATCATGGCCGCGACTTCGGTGGCATGCACGTAGCCCATCCGTGACGCCAGTAACGCGCGCAACACGCGCCCGCCGTCCATGGGAAAGGCGGGGATGAGATTGAATACAGCGAGGAACAGGTTGACCGCCGCCAGTTGATCGATGAGGCCACCGCCGGAAATGTCGAGACTAGCGAGCTTATCGAGCTGCAGACTGGCACCTCCGGCAACGACAAGCAGCGCAGCGATGACGACGTTGACGAGCGGCCCGGCAATGGCGATGAGGAATTCCTCGCTCGGCTTTTCCGGAATGCGCTCGAGCCGCGCTACGCCGCCGATTGGCAACAGAATCACGTCCGGCGTGTTTACGCCGAAGGCACGGGCGGTGAAGATGTGGCCGAACTCGTGCAGCAGAACGCACAGGAACAGCAGCACCATGAAGACGAGGCCGGTCCATGCCGCCTGCTGCCCGCTGGCGAAGTAGTTCACGCCGAAAATCCAGGCGAGAAACAGTAGAAACGTCACGTGGATACGAACCGCGGTGCCGGCGACCGATCCGATTTTCAGCGACCACCCCATGACGACCTCCCGAAATCCTCGCATCCGTGCTGTTTGCTAGGTGGTGATTTTGCCGCATATTTGCGAGAGTGGCGGCGGGCGAGGCGGCTCTCACACACGGAGCTCTCAGATGAGTCAAAAAATGTCCGGCGAGGCACGCAAGACGGCGCTCGGCCGGCTCAAGGGCTGGACCGAGGTCGGCGGCCGCGACGCCATCAGCAAGAAATTCGTCTTCGCCGATTTCAACGCGGCGTTCGGGTTCATGACGCGCGCCGCGCTCGTCGCCGAGAAAATGGATCATCATCCGGAATGGTTCAATGTCTACAAGACCGTCGAGGTAACGCTGTCCACGCACGATGCCGGCGGCGTGACGGAACTTGATATCCGGCTCGCCGAGACTATGGACAAGCTGGCGGGTTGAATTTCGCCTTGCCGCCGCCGCCTTTTGCCGCCATCCTCCGCTCGCGTGGAGCGCCCTTCGGAGGCACACATGTGGTCTTGGCAGCAAGCAGCTTCTTGGCAGGATTTTGCGGCGCTCACGCGCCGCATGGCCGCCAATGAACAAGGCTTGCGGCGAAAACTCTGGCGCTTGCTGTTGCGCGAGGCGGCGAGTTTGCCGTTCGCCGAGCAATTGCTGACCGCCCATTATTGTGCATTCGACCGGAACACGCCGCTATACGTGAAGGGCATTCTGGTCGGTGCCATCCTCTATTTCGTCGTGCCCGATCGCTTCATTCCGAAAAATCTTGCTTGGCTCGCCGCAGCCGATGATGCGGCCGTGCTCGCTGCGGCGTTCAAGTCGGTCTCTTCGCACATCAAGCCGGAGCACAAGGAGGCCGCGAAGCGCACGCTCTCGCGGTTACGCACCGCGCGCTGAGCGCGATCACGGCCGCAGCACGATCTTCCCTATCACTTTGCGGTCGGAAATCAGCTTCATCGCCGTGGCGATCTCACTAAGCAGATAGACCGCGTGCACGTGCGCGGAAAGCTTGCCCTCAGCAGCCCAGCGCGCGAGGTCGGCCAGCAGCGCGTGCTGCTTTTGCGGTTCGCGCTTGCTCCATGAGCCCCAGAATACGCCACGGATATCGCAGCCTTTGAGCAGGACCAGATTGAGCGGGAGTTTGGGAATTTCGCCTGCAGTGAACCCGACCACAAGGTACCGGCCCTGCCAGGCGAGCGAACGCACCGCCGGCTCCGCATAGGGGCCGCCGACCGGGTCGTACACCACGTCGATGCCGTGTTCTCCGCCTAGTCTTTTCAGACCGTCGCGCAAATCTTCTTCTCTGTAATTGATTGTTTCGTCCGCGCCATGCGCCCGCGCGAACGCGAGTTTTTCGTCGGACGAGGCGCAGGCGATGACGCGGGCGCCCATCAGCTTGCCGAGTTCGACGCAGGCAAGCCCGGCACCGCCCGACGCGCCGAGCACCGCCAGCGTCTCGCCGGACTTGAGCTTCGCCCGCTCGCGCAACGCATAGAGCGACGTGCCGTAAGTAATGCTGAGTCCGGCGGCGCGCTCGAAATCCAAGTTTTCGGGGAGCTTCACCAGTTGTCTCGCCGGTGCGGCGATCATTTCGCGGGCCGCGCCCCAACCCATGAATGTCATGACGCGATCGCCGGGCGCCACTTCGCTCACGCCCGTGCCAACATGTTCGACGATGCCGGCGAATTCGGCTGCCGGCGAGAATGGAAATGGCGGCTTCTGCTGGTATTTGCCCGCGATGATGAGCGTGTCGAAGAAATTGAGCGCCGCGGCTTTGATGCGCACCAAGGCCTCACCGGCGGCAGCTTGCGGCGGCGGGACGTCCGCGAGTTCCAGTTCGTCAGGCGGGCCGAAATGAGTACAGAGAATGGCTTTCATGAGGCTTATTTAGCATGTTTTTGTCGGCATGCCGGGATCACCGGCTGGCTGATCGGGCGAACAGCTATACGAGTGGAATTGGCGACAAATTGCCTGTCGTTTTGCCGAATTGGATTAAATATGAACCTTTGATATCAATAATGACGGGGGTCGGGGAACATCGAATGCGCATCTGTCGAGCACTGCCCAGTATTCCAGCGCTGCTAGTCGCGGCGGCATTTGCCGTGCCGGCCTTTGGGCAACAAACGCAGCAGCCGGGCACCACGCCACCCCCCGCAAGTCATCCGGCACCCAGACCCAAGCCGAAGCCCGCCGTGCCGACCGAGGCCAAACCGACCTTGCTCGGGCAATATGCCGATTGGGGCGCTTACACGGCATCGCCGGCTGGTAAGAAAATCTGCTACGCCATCGCAAAGCCGGCGAGTGCCGAAACAAAGCCGCCCAACCGGCCGCGCAACCAACCTTACATGTTCATCACCACCCGCCCTGGAGACAAGGTCACCAACGAGGTTTCGATTGCGGTCGGCTATCCGTTCAAGCCCGGATTCGAGGCGACCGCGCAGGTAGGTTCCACGAGCTTTGCGCTCTACACCCAGGGCGACGGGGCATGGATCAAGAACACGGCGGAAGAATCCCAGATGGTGCAAGCCATGCGGCAGGGCGACACCGCGGTGATCAAGGGCGAATCATCGCGCGGCACGCAAACGACGGATACCTATAACCTCAAAGGCCTGTCTGAGGCGCTCGACCGCGTCGCCCAAGAATGCCATTAAACGGGCCGCTGGTCGGCGCGAAGGCGCTGTGGCCCTCGCGGTTATTGCCGGAGGGCTTATCTATGGACGGGGCGGATTAGCGCCGTCCGCTTTCGGATTGATCGATGACAGGTGCCGCGACCCAAGCGGAGGCTATCGCGCCGGCCGACTTCATCGAGAAGCGTCCGGTTGAACATTACGTGACGCCTGAGAAGCCGTCGCTAGTCGGCTATTCGCGCCCGGCGCTTGCCGACGCGCTCGGCAGCATCGGAGTGCTGGAGCGGCAGCGGCGCATGCGGGTGCAGCAGATC
>Ga0335081_10011246_pt1 | contig 14470 bp, 10 predicted proteins | sample Lox_Sample_35_FD_206713 | JGI IMG/M metagenome (GOLD analysis project Ga0335081, IMG submission 206713) | Soil microbial communities from Loxahatchee National Wildlife Refuge, Florida, United States - Lox_Sample_3.5 | ecosystem: Environmental > Terrestrial > Soil > Wetlands | place: USA... | reverse complement strand
TGTCGGCGACAACGATGTTCTGCCCGAGCTTGAGCTGGCGGGAGATTTCGCGGGCGATCGCCTCGTGATCGCCGGTGACCATCTTGATGTCGACGCCCATCGCGCGCGTCGCGGCAATGGTCTGCGCGCAGTCGTCCCGGGGCGGATCGAACAGGGGCAGCAGGCCGAGATAGCGCCACTTGCCGGTCTCGTCGGTCTGCGCGACACCGAGCGTGCGGTAGCCCTTGGTGGCATCCTCGTCCACGGTTTTGGCAATGGCAGCACGCTGTTGCGCGGTGGGTGCACAGAGATCGACGATAACTTGCGGCGCGCCTTTAGCGACCTTGAAGCGGCGGTTGTCGCTTTCGATCTCCGCTTCTGCGCGTTTCACCACCGGATCGAAGGGATGGAACGCCTCGACCGTGTAGCCGCCCAGGTTTGAGCCGGCCGGTGCGCCAGCCAGGATCGCCGTGTCGATCGCGTCCGGCGCATCGCGCCGCGACGCGAGCCGCGCAGCAAGGAGCAGCTCATCGCGCGCGACGCCGGGTGCCGGTTGCGGTTCGCCGAGCGTGAGCTCGTTCTTGGTCAGCGTCCCGGTCTTGTCGCTGCAGAGCACGTTCATGCCGGCCATCTCCTCGATGGAGACGAGACGGGCGACGATCGCGCGCATGCGGGCAAGACGTTCGGCGCCGACCGCCATGGTGACCGAGAGGACCGCCGGCAGCGCGACCGGGATCGATGCGACCGTCAGGATGAGGGCGAATTGCGCGGTCTCAAGCAGCGGGTCGTGACGGAAAAGCGCGGCGAGCCCGATGAGCAGCACGAGGCCGACGGTCACCAGGATGAGAAAGTTGCCGATGCGCAGCACGGCGCGCTGGAAATGGGAGACGGTCTTGGCCTGTTCGACCAGACGCGCGGTCTTGCCGAAATAGGTCTTCATGCCGGTGGCGACGACAACGCCGTCCATCTCGCCCTGCTTGGCGATGGAGCCGGAATAGGCCTCGTCGCCGGCCTTCTTGTCGACGGGCAGCGACTCTCCGGTCAGCGCTGATTGATCGACGCTCAGATAAGCGCCTTCCACCAACTTCAGATCGGCAGGTACGATATTCCCGAGCTTCACATGGACGAGATCGCCTGGCACCAGCAGCTTGGCTTCGACGTCCTTCCATTCACCGTCGCGCTTGACGCGGGCCTTGAGCGCCAGGCGCTGCTTCAACAAGGCGATCGCTGTATCGGCCTTGAATTCCTGCCAGAAACCAACGCCGGCATTAATGAAAAGCATGGCTAGAATGATAGCGAGATCGTCCCAATGGCGGAGCACTCCGGAGAGGATCGCCGCAATCTCGATCATCCACGGAATCGGGCCCCAGAAGAAATGCGCCAGTCGCTCGAGGACACCGACGTGGTGCTCCGCGAGTGAATTCTCGCCGTATTGCGCAAGCCGCCGTTGAGCTTCCGCTTCGGTCAGGCCGGCTGTTTCATCGCCTGCTGATACAACCGCCTTCTCCGGGGATTGGGTCGGATTTTCGTTCATGTTCATTCGCCATGTGCAGCGGACTTAACGTCCGATATCGTCGCCCCCTTTGTCGTCAGCCAGAAGCCGGCCCTGCGGCGTCATTATCAACGCCTCTACAAACCGGACCCGAAGCGCAACCTTTGTGCCGTCCGGCGGCGGCGGGATGTCGCGTTGCGCCGCGCCCACGGCTTCAGCCGAAGGCGCCACAGTCCCGCGGACCACAGCCGCAATGGTTGTCGTCCCATTGGCTGCTGCGAAACGAACATCGATCAGGTGGGACCCTGGCACGCTTTCGAAGTGGCGGCTCAAAACCGCATGGGCCTTGCTCTCGAACAACGAACGGGCGATCGCGCGATGAAGCTGAAGGCCGAAAACGGCGGCGAGCACGACGACAAGCGCAATACTCGGAAGAGCGCGGCGAACGAAAGCAAAAAATCCAAATTCCCCAAACGAGGTAATCCGGCGATAGCCGCCGACCCAGAACACCGCCGAGAAAGCCAGTTGAATGGCGACAATATTGGTAAAGGCCAGCAGGATCGCGCCTCCGGTCAGCGCGAATTCCGCGCGGGCAAGCAACATGCCAGTTACGGCGAGCGGCGGCACCAAAGCCGTAGCGACTGCCACCCCGACAATGGCCGTCCCGACTTTCGGGGACAATACCGCGATGGCGCCGGCTGCACCGCCCGCAAGCGCAATAATCAGGTCGAACAGCCTTGCATCGGTCCGTGAGAGAATTTCGCCGGTCAACGGGATATCGCGATGGATGAATCCGACCGCCATCGCAATCGCAAGAATCCAAACAATACCTCCGATCAGCGTACGGAGAGCTACCTTGAGAAGCTGTGCGTCGCCTTCGTTGAGACCGAGCGCGACGCCCGAGATCGGCCCGAGGAGCATCGCTACGACCATGGCGCCGATCACCACCGCTGGGCTGTTGGCCAGTAACCCGTAACAGGCGATCACGGTCGCGAGCGCATTCATTACCCAATAGACGGGACTGGCCTCGCTTCCCTCTTGGACCGCCCTAAAAACCGCCTGCTGCATGGTGAACTCGGGAGAACCCGCCAGTTGAACGCATTCCCTTTCGAGGCCATGCCGTTTCGTCAATGTCGAAGCCGAACCATGCTACCCCGCCGCAGACCCGCCGGTGTATTTGCGGCACGCGCTCACCGATGCCCGCGGTAAAGACCAGCGCTTCGAATCCGCCAAAGGCTGCAACCAGCGCGGTGCGCGATGGTGCGAGCCCTTGTGCTTTGCAGACGACGTCTTGATGGCGACGGCCTTTCATCTGCAGCATGTCGCCTCCTTAGCGGCGATAACGCTTTTGACTCATGGAATGATTGTCAGCGGTAGGGGCGAAAGAATCACCAGCTTCTGCGAAACGCTGCCAAGCAACGCACCAGCGACGCGTCCGGTACCCCGCTTGCCGACGACAATGGCATCCGCGTTCTTTTCCTCGGCGATTTTGATGATCGTCTGCGCGACATCGCCGGTTCGCGATTCGAGCAGAATCGTGCCGGCTCCGGCTTTGCGCGCGCGGTCTCTTGCCGCAGTGAGCGTCCGAGCCGATTGTGTCTCCAGGAGTTCCTTGAGCAAAACGCTTTGATCATTGGCAAAGGCCATCAAAACGCTTTCCGGGAGGCCGTAGCCGCCGACGACATTTACAATCAGGAGTTCGGCGCCGTCGGCCTTGGCGCGGCGCGCTGCGTAATCAATCGCGCGATCCGCGCCCTCCGATCCGTCGGTCGCCACCAAGATGCGGTTCATTGCCTTCGTTCCATATGTGTTCCGGGTGCGTTTCCCGGCCACGACGGTTCCCAAATCCGCCGCTGACGGCTTCAAGCTCCCATCAGAGGTTCCGATCGTACCCGCACGGATTCACATTCGCGTGGTCTCATTTCTTGCTCCTGGTTCACGCTTCATCCGATTTCGTGCCGACCGACCCTCCCTGGGACGACGGCTCCGAAGGCGGAACTTGAACGATCGTCGCCGACTGACCGGCGGCCAGCTCCGTGAGCATGACGATGCGGCCGTCGGCCAGCTCAAGCGAGCCGCCGCTCGCGCTCGTACCATCCAGGAACTGCCGAAACCTCGCCGTCTTGTGACTGACGCAGAATCTGAGACCACTGAAGCGATGGTAGTAGTGAATGTCCTTGTCGAACCTCAGTTCGGTACCGGGAATAAGACTGACAGGAACCTCAGGCCGTTCGGCAAGTGCGAAACCGCTCAATCCCGATTCCACGAGATCGGTCGTAATCAATTTGTCCCCAACTCGCGCAGTCCGCGTCACCGCGTCTGCGTTTGGGACCGCTTCTTCCTGAGGCCGAGTCGTCATATCCGCAAATCCCCGTCGATCTCCCATTCCGGACTGTCTAACTCACGGCGATTGTCCGGAACAAGAATGACAAAGCACGCCACGGGCCGGCGGGCGCTCTCGCGTCATACTCGATCAAAAATGAGCGGAGATAAAGATATTGTGGATGATCGCCGTCAGGTCGCGGAAATGTCCGCGCCAAATCCGAGCGCTCCGTTTTGACCAACGCTCCGTCGGGGACGTTTGGGTACGATGCGAAGGACACTGGAGAGGGTCCCTCGCAAATTCAGAGGGACGGGCTGTTGAACCCGTCCCTCGACGATCGCCTTTCGGTCGGGACAGCGAGCTGGGAGACTTCAGCACGACCCGACGGGATCGTCACGCATTACCGAGCGGCACGGCGACGAACTGCGTGCCGTGCGCCGTCTTCACTCGCATCAGGACGTCGTGCTTGCCCTGGTCCTTTGCTTCGGCCAGCGCCTTGCGGACGTCGCCGACTTTGGCGACCGCCTTGCCGCCGACATCGAGGATGACGTCGCCGGTCTGCAAGCCTTGCTCGGCCGCCGGGCCGTCGGGCTCGACGCCCGTGATCACCACACCCTTGCCACCGGATCCGGCGGCATCCGTTGCCGGGGCCAGCATCAGGCCCAGATGCGGCAGGTGACTTTTCGGCGATGCGGGCTCGCTTTCCGCCTTGGCCTGTTGCTCATTCGGCATCTGGCCGAGCGTCACGGTCAGCGTTCGGGTTTCGCCCTTGCGCAGGATGTCGAGCTTGACGCTGGTGTCCGGCGCCAGCAGGGCAATCGTACGCGCGAGCTCGCGAGCATCCTTGACCGATTTGCCGTTGAGCGCAGTGATGACGTCGCCAGACTCGATGCCGGCTTTGGCCGCCGGACTGCCGGCTTGCGGCTCGTCGACAATCGCACCCTCGGCCTTTTTCATGCCGAGGCTGTTGGCTATTCCTGCGGTCACCGGCTGAATTTGAACACCGAGCCAGCCGCGGGTGACATAGCCGTGCTCCTTGAGCTGCGCTACCACCAATTTCGTCGTGGCAGCCGGTATGTCGAAGCCGATGCCGACTGAGCCGCCTGAAGGTGAAAAGATCATCGTGTTGACGCCGATCACCTCACCCTCAGTGTTGAACGCCGGACCGCCGGAATTGCCTTTGTTGATCGGGGCATCGATTTGCACGTAGTCGTCGTACGGGCCGGCGCCGATGTCGCGGCCCCGCGCCGACACGATGCCGGCGGTCACCGTGCCGCCGAGCCCGAACGGGTTGCCCACGGCAACCACCCAGTCGCCGACGCGCGGCGGGTGATCAGCGAACTTCACGAACGGAAGGTCGTTCTTGCCGTCGACCTTGATCAGGGCAAGGTCGGTTTTCGGGTCGGTACCGATGACTTTGGCGGTATAGATCGTCCCATCGTCGGTCGTGACCTGCACTGACTTCGCGTGGTCAACGACGTGATAGTTGGTCACCGCATATCCGTCCGCAGAGATGAAGAAACCCGACCCCTCGCCGGTGATGATCTTGTGGCGTTTCTGCATCTCTTTCGGCGTATCCGGGAAGCCGAATTGCTTGAAGAATTTCTCCATCGGCGAGCCGGGCGCGAACGGAGTGGCGTCCTCGTTGTCGTTCTGATCGAAGCTCATCATCTGCGCGCCCTCGTCGATCTTGACGCGTACCGAGATCACGGCGGGTTTCACCTTGGCGACCAGATCGGCAAAACTTGCGGGTTGCGCAACCGCGCTCTCGGCCGCATGCGCATAAGGGGTCCACGTCGGCAACGTGACCGGCAGATATCCTCCGGGGCCTGCCGCGAGCAGTACGCCCCCGAGACCGACCGCGCCAGCCAGAAGCGTCAGGCGACGCGCTGAGAGGACTTTACCCTTCTTTGGTGGAACGCTGTTGTTGGTGTGAGTCATGACAAGCATCTCCATGATCGGAATGGGCCACGACGGCCCTTCGCTCTCAGATGGGGCTTGCGACCTTACGGAGGCCTGTCCCGATTATTAAACTTCGGAAAGCGATGCGCCGGCGAAAAAGACTTTTTCAATCAATCCCCGTGGCGGATTGTCACGCGGGGTGCGGTCGTCGAATTCGAACTTCACCGAACCGTGCGCTCGACGGCCTTTTCGTCTTCCCGCGGCCGATAAAAGCCCACATTCATTTGTTTGTTTATGTGTTGCGTTCGGACTGTTCTGCTTGCGGCACCGCGTAAATCCGCCGCACCTGCAACTCGGGAACCAAAATCGGTGCGTCCGCATTGCGCCGACGGGAGCGGCCTCGTACCGCCTTTGAATTTCAACAGGGCGAGTTGGCGTCCGAGCAGCGTTTTGCGGCTCGGCGCCAGGAGACGTTCCAAATGACCGCAGCAGACAAATCTCCCGGCGCGCTGATTGCCCGGATGGACCGCATTCCCGTCTGGTCGCTTCCCGGCCTCTTCGTCGGGATCATCGGTGTCGGTTTCCTTTTCACGTTCTATGACATCTTCGACATCAATGTGTCGTTCATCCAAACGTGCACGCAGATCGTTCCGACTTGCACCCCGGCCACCGCAGCAAATTATATCGGGCTGCCGGTTCTCCTGAACCTCGTCGGCTACGTCATCGGCACCTTGGTGCTGAGCCCGCTGGCGGACCGGGTCGGCCGCCGTGATCTTCTGCTCGTGACCATGGTGATCACGGGCTTGGGGTCGGTGCTCACGGCGGTGATCGACAATTACACCTGGTTCGTGATCGCGCGCACCATCACCGGAATCGGCATTGGCGCCGACCTTGCCATCGTCAACACCTACATCAACGAGATGGCGCCGCGGCACGGCCGCGCGCGCTACACGGCTCTCATCTTCCTGTTCTCGGCGCTTGGTGCAGTGCTCGGCATCTGGCTCGGCCTGTGGCTGACGACGCCCGCTACTCCCCTGCCGATGGGCCTGCCGTTTGCCGTCGCCGGACCGACGTTCGCCTACGGCTGGCGCATCATGTACTTGCTCGGAGGCCTGCTGGCGCTGGTCGGCGTGCTGCTGCGGTTTCAACTGCCCGAATCGGCCCGCTGGTTGATCGCCCGCGGCCGGCTCGATGCGGCCGCCGAGGTCATCGACATGATGGAGCACCGGGCCTCAGCGAGAATCTCCTTGCCGGTGGTTGAGCGGCCCGCCGTCGTTCGCGTCGTCGGTTCGGAAATGATGCCGTATTCCGCGATATTGGGCGAGCCCATGTATCTCGGGCGCATCGTTGTGCTCTTTGCGATGTGGTTCGTCGCCTACATCACCGTATATTCCTTCGGCGCCGGCTTCACGACCATCCTTGCTTCGCTCAACTATGCCCCGCCGGAGGCCGGCCTGATCGCCGCCGTCGGCACATTCGGCTTCGTCCTCTGCGCCGTGGTGGCGTTCGCCTATGGCGAGCACATGGAGCGCCACGCCTGGCTGCCGATTTCGGCGTTGCTCACCCTGGTCGGCGGCGTGATCGTGGCGCTCGCCGGCCACCGGGTAGACCTGAGCGTGGTCGGTTCAGTCCTGATCTTCTTCGGATTCAATCTGTGGGTCCCTATCGCCTATAGCTGGACCACCGAGAATTTTCCGACCCGTGCGCGCACGACCGGGTTCGCGCTGGTCGATGGCGTTGGCCACCTTGGCGGCGGGATTGGCGTTCTGATCATTGCGCCGCTGATCCCGCACCTCGGCCCGCTTCACGCCATGCTGCTGATTTGCGGCTTCCTCGTGCTAGCAGCGATTATCGCGCAATTTGGCACATCGACGCGGAGCCGCATGCTCGAAGAAGTTTCGCCATAACCCTCCGAGCGAAGCGGCGGATCGTGCGAAAACCGTGAGCAACTACGGGACTGCGGGGCAGACCAACCGCGCCGGCCGAGAGTCGACGCAGGAAACGGGAGAAACGTCCATGCGCCTGAAACACGTTGCGCTTGGCCTCGCAGTCATAATGACAGTACCGACTGCGGCCACAGTGGCACAAGCCGAAAACGGAATCTTTGTTCCGTTATTCACCTACCGGACCGGCCCCTTTTCAGGGTCGGGTATTCCCGTCGCCAACGGGTTACATGATTATCTCGCCATGCTTAACGAGCGTGACGGCGGTATTGGCGGCGAAAAGCTGATCATCGAAGAATGCGAGGACGGTTACGACACGCAAAAAGGCGTCCAATGTTATGACTCCGTGAAGCACCGCACCCCGGTCGTCATCACCCCATATTCGACCGGGATCACCGAGCACCTCATCCCCAAGGCGGCAGTCGACAAGATTCCGATATTGTCGATGGCCTATGGGCTCTCGGCGTCGGCTGATGGCAGCCAGTTCCCCTGGGTCTTCAATCCGCCCGATACATATTGGGATGGCGCGTCGGCTTTCATCCGCCACGTCGCCGACGTTGAGGGCGGTTTTGCCAAGCTGAGGGGCAAAACCATCGGCCTCATCTATCTTGATGCGCCTTATGGCAAGGAGCCGATTCCCTTGCTGCAAGCGCTCGCCAAGGACTATGGCTACACGCTCAAGCTCTACCCCGTTGAAGCAACGCAGATGCAAAACCAGGATTCGGTTTGGCTCGACGTGCGGCGCGACCGACCCGATTGGCTCTACCTCCAGGGTTGGGGTGCGATGAACCCAACCGCCGTAGAAGAAGCCGCGAAGAATAACTTCCGCATGGATCATCTGGTCGGCGTGTGGTGGTCCGGCGGCGACCAGGATGCGCGCCCGGCAGGCACAGCCGGCAAGGGCTACACCACGCTCGACATCAACGGTGTCGGCCAGAGTTATCCGGCGATTCAGGATATCCTCAAATACGTGGTCAACAAGGGAAAGAGCCAGACACCGAAAGACCAGGTCGGCGAGAACCTTTACGACCGCGGCGTCATGAACGCTGTTTTGATTGCGGAAGGAATCCGCAACGCGCAGAAACTGACCGGCAAGAAGGTGATCGATGGTGCAGATATGCGACGGGGCTTGGAGTCGCTCAACATCAGCGAAGCGCGCTGGAAAGAGCTGGGCCTCGCCGGCTTCGCCGAGCCGATTCATCTCAGTTGCACCGACCACAACGGACACAACGACGTCTTCCTCGTGCAATGGGACGGTACGAAGTGGACGAAGAAGCCGGGGTCGATCGCGCCCATCCACGACAAGGTCCAACCGCTGATCGAGAGTGCGGCTGAACAGTACGTGAAGGCCAACGCCGGGTGGCCGAAGCGAACTGAGGCTTGCCAGAAATCATCGTAAGGTGACGCCAACTCGGGGAGCAGGCGAAAAGCCCAAGGACGCTGGTGAGGGGGTCTCGCAACACCGAGACCCCCTCATTGGCTGCCGCGGTGGTCCGGTCTTGGTCCCCTCCTGCGAGTTTTGTTGGTGGCCGCGTTTCGAGCATCATGAGCGTGCCCGGCGATGAGCGCTTCGCGCAGGCGGCGGAGCGACTCCATGAATTGCGGGCGCGAGGCTCCCAAGACGTCGAAGAGATTTGAGGCATTGTGCGCCAGCTCTTGGTAGATCTTCTCCAGCACCCGCCGGCCGGCCGCAGTCAACGCAAGTCGCACCTGCCTGCGGTTTTGCGCATCGCGGCGTTGCACGACAAGCCCTTTAGCCACCAAGCCGGCGACCATCTGGCTCACCAGCGACTTGCTCATGTCCAGAAAATCGCCGACCTCGCCATGGGTGGGTTGGGCCATTTCGCGCACGGCCAGCGCGACCAGAAACTCACTGTAGCTGATGCCTCTTGTATCAAGCACGTGCTTGCGCGCGAACCGATCGAGCCGGCCGACGATCTCGTGCAGCAGGAACACTTCAGTGTGGGTAAACCATGAGTTTTTCATCGTGTTTTGTTTGTCATCAGTCAGAACGGCTCCGTCAGGATCCGGAGCGCACCGGCGCTTTCCAGAAGCTTCTTGCAATCGGCGACCATGGCGGCCGAGCCGCAAACATAGAAATCGGTCGTTGACGGGTCGAATTGCAGCCCCGCAAGGGCTTGCGTCACGCGTCCCTGAAAGCCCGCCGCTGACGCCGAGGCGCGGCTGAGGCAGGCGACCGCCCGCCGCGGCAAGCACGCAAATGCCCGGGTGATGTCCTCCGCCTCCGTACGGCAGCCAAAGTACAACTCCGCGCCGTTCAGCTCACTGGTCTGCGCCAAGTGATCGAACATCGGCAGAAACGGCGCAAGCCCGGTTCCGGTGGCGACGAACACCTTGCGGTGGGCGTTGCGCACCAGATGGTAGCTGCCGAACGGCAACTCGATTTCGGTCGCCTGACCGGGTTGAGCGGTGTCGGCATAAAGCGAGCCGTCGCCGTGCGTGCGGTTGCTGATGAGAAGCGTAAGCCGCCGGCCGGAGGCGGCGGCAATCGAATAATCCCGCCATTCGAACTGGGCGACGCGCAACTTGGCATATTGTCCGGGGATGAAACGAATTGGCTCATCGAGTTCGAATTCCAGGCGCCAAATCGAAGGCGTCAGCGCGATCTTCGCGACGAGCAGGGCGCGCTGTTTCTCCAGGCCGCGCGCTCGCGCCTGCGAAGGCGCTTCGGCTCGGCCGATGTTTGCCATGATGCGCAGGAATCCAGCAGCGCCGAGAACCTGGCTCGCGGCCGCCAAGCCGCCCATCATGGCGCCGACGATGCCGAGGCTCGCCACGTCGGACCCGCAGAGGTAGAGGCCGGCGATGGGCGTGCGCACGGCCAGCGGCGCGCATTGGTATCTCGCCGGACTCCCTGGCAGGCCGTAGAAGCAGCCTGCAGGGTGTGAGACGTAATGCTCGACGGTCAGCGGCGTGGAAAGCTCCATATATTGCACCAGCGCGGAAAAGCCCGGCACGGCGCCGTCGGCCAGGTGCAACAGGCCATCCGCAATGCGCGCCTTGAGCTCGGCATAATCGCGCCCGCGATTTCCGCTCGTGCTGCCCCGCCAAGCCTCGAACGCCTCGGGATGCAGCATCGCGATGATCTCGGCGGTGTGGAACCGGTCGTCTCCCGATTTGGCCGATGGAAACGACAGGTAGGCGTGGCGAGGATTGCCCGCGAGGATCATGGCGGTTTCGGCTTCCACGTCTTCGTGGTCGAGCGTGGCGTTGATCCAATAGTTCTCTCCGTTGATGCCGAGAGTGGAAACCGGCGCTTTTAGCCGAAGGTAGAGCGTGACGGCCGACATTCCTCCTGTGAGGGCGTCGATATACGCGCGCGCCTTCGCGGTTCGCATGCCGATCTCGCCGTCGGTCGGGAGCAGCCGCTCGTAAGTGATCCGCGCGCCGACGTCGGAGATGACGATGGGCGCGCGATAGTTCACCTCTACCGGTTCGATTCCCCGACGATCGATCGCCTTCACCCCGATCGCACGTCCGTCGCGCACGAGGATTTCGGTTGCTTCTTGGCACACCCTAATCGCGCCGGAGTTTGCCTCGATCCCCTGTTCGAACGTGCGGGCAATACGCCCGGCGCCGCCTGCGGGAAACCAACCTCCCTGGAGGTAGCTTCCGGCCACGAGGGCATGAATGGCGAAGGCGCTCTTACCCGGCGGCAGGCCGTAGTCGCCCCATTGCGAAGCCAACAAGGCTTTGAGCTGCGGCGAGCGGAAATGACGCTCCAGATAGTCGCCGGTCGTCTGCGTTGCCTTGGCCGCGCCGAGGCGGCGGTACTGGGCCAGCAGAAAAGCCAGCGGGCGCGGCATCATTTGCTGCTGAATGCCGAGGATGTGCCAGCGGGCAACCGAGCGAATGTCGCGGAAGTAGCGGCGAATCGCGCCCGCTTCATCCGGGAAGCGCTCGATGAGCCGGGCCTCGTAGCGTCCCGGATCGGAAGGCACGGCGAAATCGGTATCGGGATAGACGAAGCGCTCGAAGTCCTCCGGCATTCGGTTCCAGCGCAGAGCACCGCCGGACAGGACATCAAGCAGCCTGCGCTCGAAGGTGCCTTCCTGCAGATTCCCGACGTAGTGCAGGCCGACGTCCCAAGACGCGCCGTCGCGGCGGAAAGTGTGTGTTTGTCCGCCGCGCTCCGCGTGCTTCTCCAGCACCAGAACCTTCATCTTGGCGACGCGGGCCAGAAGACCAGCGGCGGTCATACCGCCCATGCCGGAACCGATGACGATGGCATCCCAGGTCAAATCCATGTCGGCGCGTCCGGTATAGTTTATCATCTAAACTGTTTAGGCAATAAACGTTCTCAGGTCAAGGGAAACGCCCGACCAAAGCCGACGTCGACCTGCCAGACATCAAACTCGCAAGCTCGGGGCTGATGCAGTCGCTCAGGATTGCGGCCGACCGGCAGGCGTCGCAGATCTGTGGCTTCGAACTCGTCGCAAGGCGCACCAAGCGCACGGCGCCGTGCCGCGGTATGGGAAAGAATGCTGTCAGAGTGCATTATCGGTGTCTGGGATCTGGATTGAACCAAGCACACTGCCGGCGTACCGATTGCAGGAGCTTGCCTATGGAGGATTGAGCAGGGCGACCCAACGGAAGCTCCGGACGGCATCAAATTCGTTTGATTTTGAACCAAGCGGGACGCCCGTCGCGTGTGCGTCGAACCGCGCCAATGTCGCTGAAGGGAGAGCTTTGCAATCAAGTCCGGTCGCAGCAGGCGATGACGCGCAAAATCATCACGGCTCCACAGTCCAACCCGGGAATGATCCGGCTCCTCCGTGCGGCTGTGCTTATGTCGCGTCTAGGCTCTCCGGCCGCCGTGAGTCATCGAGCAACACGCCGGCCTCGGCGTGCCAGCACAATATTTCCCGTTCGCCGATCTTGTAGGATCGGTCCTGCGCGTGGCGGTGCTGCTCAACGTGCACATATTGGCTCGGCGCTACCTCGAATACGTCCGTTTCCAGCGAGCCGAGAAATTCGCTGGCTATGTATTTGCCTTCGATCCGGTTGGCCATGTCCTGTTTGTCGCCGGCATTCATCAAGTCGGCGCGGACCGAAAACCACACTTCTTTGCCGAGGGGAACCTGCTTGATCCCGGGAGGGACGCGCACGTACAACAATTGTCCGAGAGATTCGACGAACACGATCGAGCCGCTTCGGGAACGGACGTGGCCCTGGAAAAGGTTATTGTTGCCGATGAACTCGGCGACGAATTTCGTCTGTGGACTTTCGTGAACTTCGCGCGAAGTTCCGATCTGCTGGATGACGGCGTCGCTCATGACGATGACCTTGTCGGCGAGGGACATCGCCTCCTGCTGCGAATGCGTGACCATGATAAAGGTCATATTCAGCTCGCGCTGCAGCCGTTTCAGCTCGATCATCATCGCCTGGCGAAGATTGAAGTCCAGCGATCCCAGCGGTTCGTCGAGCAGGAGCACCGTCGGACGGCTGATTAAGGCGCGGGCGAGTGCTACGCGCTGCTGCTGGCCGCCTGACAGGTCGCGCGGATGGCGGTTTGCGAACTGCGCCAGCCCAACCATGTCCAGCATCTCCCAGACTCGACGGTCGCGCAGGCTTTTTTCCATGCCTTTCATTTTGAGGCTGAATTCGACGTTCTGGAAAACGGTACGGTGCGGGAAGAGCGCGAAACTCTGGAACATCATCGAGGTGTCGCGCCGGGCAGGCGGCAGATCGGTGACGTCCTTGCCGGCGATGAAAATTTTGCCTGAACTCACCTCTTCGAGGCCGCCGATCATGCGCAGTGTCGTGGTTTTGCCGCAGCCGGAAGGGCCGAGCATGGCGACGAATTCGCCGTGCCTCAACTCCGCATTGAACTCGATGACCGCCCTAACGCCGCCGGCATAGGTCTTGGAGACGTGCTCCAGAATGACGTCGAACTCAGCCATCGCCCGACCGAGTCAGCCCGCCGACTTGGCCACGGCGTTCAGCATGTTCCACACCGAGTCGAACGGAACGGTGTCGAGCGCACCTTCCTGATTGAATTCGGCGAGGACCTTGAGTGCCTGACGCAAGTCCTCGTTGTCCCCGGCATGGGCCTTGAGCCGTGCGATCGCCTCGGGGAATGGTACTTCGCGCGCCTTCTTGCTTCGCAAATGTTCCTGAACGAGGGCGTTGAGGTGCTCGTAGGTTTGCTTCAGCGAGCTGCCGTTATAGGCTCGACCGATAAGGCCCTGAATGCCGTTGGCCGCCAGCCGTTGCCGCAGTCCCTCAGGCATCGATTGGGCGAGGCCCTCGAGGATTTCGCCAATACCGAAGCCTTGCGTGAACAGGCCGCGAATGGTGTCCATCGTACCGTTGCCGCCGCCGTACATGCGGATCTGGGCCTGAGACAGCGCGCTGCCCATCGCCTTGGCCTGATCGATGTGCACGTCACGATCGGCCTCGATCCGCAACTTGGCAAGCTCGAGGAAGGTGGCGGCCTCATTGTATTTCTTGAGAGCCTCGGCCTTGGCTTCAAGTCCGGCGGCTTCGGCTTCGAGCTGTCGCTGAGCATTTTCAATGCGCAGACTGTCGATCTCCATCTCCGCGCGGCCCCGCGCGCCGGCTTCGCGTTCGATGCCCTCGGCGCCGATTTTCTGCGCCTCGCTGGTCGCGCGGGCGCGGCTCAGCGTCGCCTCGGCTTCCAGCACCGCCGCAAGCTTGCGGGCCTCGGACTGGGTGATCGTGTGCATGCGCATGATTAGCGCCTTGCCCTCCTCGTCGATGCGTCGCGCCTCTGCCGCTTTGCCGGCCTCGATGATTTCCACTTGGCGGGCGCGTTCCGCGTCGGCGACGACGCGTACCGACTCGACG
>Ga0335081_10011245_pt1 | contig 14471 bp, 13 predicted proteins | sample Lox_Sample_35_FD_206713 | JGI IMG/M metagenome (GOLD analysis project Ga0335081, IMG submission 206713) | Soil microbial communities from Loxahatchee National Wildlife Refuge, Florida, United States - Lox_Sample_3.5 | ecosystem: Environmental > Terrestrial > Soil > Wetlands | place: USA... | reverse complement strand
GCTCGCGTGCGAGCTCGGCGACCACATCGAGGCCCTCGACGTCAACCCGCTGATCTGCGGCCCGGACGGCACCATCGCCGTCGACGCCCTCGTGATCCCGCGCTAGCCCGCCGGACCGCGGTCCGGCCCGGTACCCGGCCCGGACCGCCCGATCAGCCGCCCTCGACCCGCTTCTTCAGCGCCTCGTTGAGCCCGGCGAAGCTCCTTTCCGCCTTCGCGAAGGTCGTGCGGGACAGCGGCACGAGCAGACCACCGAAGGTCTCGCTCTGCACCAGCCTGGTGCCGTCGCCCTCGGCGGTCAGCGTGAAGCTGCGCTCGCCGCTCATGATGCCGGGCAGGCTGGAGACCCACCTCAGCTCGGCGCCGGGCCGGGCGGCCGTGATCTTCGGCCGCACGGTCATCCGGCGGCCGGTGGCCGGATGGACGCTGCGCAGCGTGATCCGCTCGCCGAGCGCGACGGTCCCCGATGCCTGCCGGAACAGCGGGTTCCAGTCCTGGTAGCTCTCCAGGTCAGTCAGCACTGCCCAGACCGCCATCGGATCGGCGCTGATCTGGATCGCCGATGACATCGTCTTCATGACCTGCCTCCTGGCTCGGGTGCGCAGGGCCCCGGTGGTCTGGCCGAATTACCGTATCATGTACGTTGTTTAGGGGTCGAGAATACTACGTACAGTGCACGAAGAAAGCTCGATGATGCAGCAGACGCCGCTCGGCCAGGCCGGGCAGTCCATCTGGGACCTGCCGGAGCGCGGCAGCAGGGGGCCGAAGGCTCGGCAGGACCGCACGGCGGCTGCCGCGGCCGCGGTGCGGATCGCCGACGCCCACGGCATGACCGCGGTCACGATGCGCAGGGTCGCCGGCGAGCTCGGCCTGGCCACCATGTCGCTGTACACGTACGTCCCGACCAAGGACCACTTGGCGCAGCTCATGATCGATTACGTCGCTGCCGAGTACGTCTACCGAGACGACCTGCTCCCCCGCGAAGGCGTGCTCGCGCTGGCCGGCCAGGCGCGCGAGATCGCCGGGCGCCACCCGTGGCTGGCCAGCCTGATGCAGCGCCCCATGGCCCCCGGCCCGAACGGCCTGCGCTACCTGGACTACTTTCTGGGGCTGCTTGCCACCTCATCGCTGGACACCGGCGCCAAGCTGGAAGTGATCGGCCTGATCAGCGGCTTCGCCACAATGTACGGAGGAATGCAGGCCGCGCTCGCCGGCGAGCGCGGCCCCGCCGCCCACACGGCCGCGGGCACCCAAGCTGAACCCGCAACCGCCACACCGGCAACCCCAGCACCAGCGAACCCCACGGCGGCGAACCCGGCGGGGACGAACCTCGCGGCGGACCTGGCCAGGGCCGCCGCCGTGGGCCACTACCCGCACCTGGCCACCGCGCTGGCGGTCGCCGGTCCGCCGCGCGGCGACCACGACGTCTTCGCGTCCGCCGTCAGCCGCCTCGTCGACCTGGCCTTCCCGCCAACCTGACTTCATGATCACGGTGGGTTTCTGTCATATAGAGCAGGTAATCCACCGTGATCATGAAGTCCAGCCCTCTGTCGCAGGCGTGAGCACCGCAAGCACGGTGTTCAGCAGCCCCAGCCACCACGAACGCCACCACCGCCGCCGCCGCCACCGCAGCCGCGTCCCCAACAACGCGCGCCACCAGCACGGCCGGACCGGAGTGAGGCCGGCTAGTCGAAGATCACGTAGACCTTGCGTATGGTCTCGTGGATCTGCCAGGTCCCGGTCCAGCCGCGCGGGAAGACCGCGATGTCCCCTGCCCCGATCTCGGTCGGCTCACCGCCGTCCGGGGTGCAGGTCATCCGGCCGGACAGGATCTGCACGAACTCGTGCGTCTCCAGCGTCCAGTGCGAGGGGCCGGGCGTGCACTCCCAGACGCCGGCCTCCTGGTCGCCGTCCTTCCACAGGGTCAGTCCGCTGGTGGTCATCTCCTCGCCGGTGGCCTCGGCCAGCGGCCCCCAGTCTTCGAGCTCGGCCGTCGCGGCGGCGGCGAGGTACGGGGTTGCCGGGTTGGGTTCGGTCATCGAGGCGTTCCTTCCTGGTGGGCGATCGGGTGGGCACCGGCGGCAGCCGGGTCGTCTTCGTCGGGCCGGGGCGGCGTCGCTAGCGCGACGCGTGCTCGGGGAACGGCAGCGCGATCGGATCGGTCGCCAGCCGGCTGTTGCCGTGCTCGTCGAACCGGTCAAGGCCGAGGTCGGCGGTGTCCACCACGTCGGAGCCGCCGGTCAGCGCCACGTCGGCGGCGGCCCTGGCCACACCGGGACCCCACATCATGCCGTGCCCGCCGGCACTGGCCACGGTGAGCCCGTTAATGATCTGGCCTGAGCTGACCGCCGGGCCGATGATCGGCAGGTGGTCGGGGGTGTAGTCGATCGTCGCGGCCCAGGTGCGCCGCAGCCCGAGCCCGCCGGTCACCGGGACGAGCTCGCGCAACCGCTCCCTGATCTTGGCCAGGTACTCCTCGTCCACGCGGCGGGCCTCGCCAGGCGGCTCGTCCGGGTTCGACATGCCGAACAGCATGCCGCCCTCCTCGGGCCGCCAGTACAACCCGGCCGCCAGGTCGAACACCATCGGCAGCCGGGACGGGGCGAGATCAGGATGCGGCTCGGTGACCGCGACCTGGTGCCGGACGGCGCCGGCCGGGATCGCCAGGCCCGCGAGCCTGCCCACCGCCCCGAGTTCTGGCCCGCCGGTGAGTACCACGAGCGGGGCGGCAATCGCTCCCGCGCTGGTCCTGACCCCGGTGACGGCGCCGTCGGAGACCTCAAGCCCGGTGAAGCTGGTCCGCTCGCACACGATCACGCCGCTGGCCGCGAGCGCGACCGAGTAGGCGAGCACGTTGCGCGGCGGATGCAGGTAGCCGTCGTGCGGGCAGTAGGTGGCGCCGAGCGTCTTGCCCGGCGCCATGGCCGGGTTCATCGCGTCGAACGCGTCGGGTTCCAGCCAGCGGACGTCCAGGCCGAGCGAGCGCTGCATCGCCAGCCGCTCCTGCGCGGCCGTGACGTCGGCCGGGGCGAAGCACGGCAGCAGGTAGCCCTGCGGGGTGAAGCCGGAATCGATGCCGAGCGTCGCCGCCTGGCCCAGGTAGAACGTCCTGGTCCACTCGCCGAGCCTGACCGCCCACGGGCTGCCGCCCTGGGTGCGCACGATGCCGGCCGCCCGGCTGCTCGCGCCCTGGCCGAGCGTCTCCTTCTCAACAAGGACGACCCGCTCGAGGCCGGCCTCGCGCAGGAAATAAGCGCACCACCCGCCCACCGTTCCGCCGCCCACGACCACCGCGTCGGCGCGCTGCGGGACTCCGTCGCCTGAGGTCACCTGTCGCTCACCTCCCCGCGAGCCTCCCGGCGAGCCTCGCCGACATCCTTGGCCCTACCCCGTTCGTGCGGACCGCCACGCTGGCGCCTGACACCGCGCTCGGCGGCCCGGCAGGCACCTGCGCGCCTCGCCGCCCAACCATTGGCATGCCGCCGATGCTGGCATAGACTGAACGTTCAGTCAAGTGACCTTCGCCGCGCCCGACCTGGAAGAGGACCGATGTACTGCCTGTCAGAGCAGGACCTGGACATACAGGCGCGGGCGCGCCTGTTCGCCGACGAGCTGATCCCGCTCGAGGTCGGCGCCGAGATGGCCGGCGGCGAGGTGCCTGCCGAGCAGGAGAAGGAGCACAAGGCCCGGGCGATCGAGCTCGGCCTGTACGCGGCGAACATGCCCAAGAGCGTCGGCGGTGGCGGCTGCACGTCCCTGCAGCAGGTGCTGATCCAGGAGCAGGTCGGCCGGGTGACCAACGCGCTGGCCTGGGTGGTCGCCACGCCCCCGTCGTGGCTGCCCGAGGTGGCCACGCCCGACCAGCTCGAGCGCTACGTCAGGCCGGCCGCGCGCGGCGACCGGGACGAGTGCTATGCGATCACCGAGGAGGGCGCCGGGTCGGACGTCGACGCGATCGAGGCCACCGTCACCCCGGACGGCGACGGCTACCTTCTCAGCGGGGTCAAGTGGCACGTGACCTCGTTCTACTCGGCCGACTATGCGTTCTTCCAGGGCAAGCTAACCGGCGGCGGGCACGCGGGCGAGCACGCCATGCTGATCGTCGACCTGCCGAGCCCCGGCGTCCGGGTGGTCCGAACGCCGGCCTACATGCACACGCTCGGCTCGGCGCACCAGCACCCGATCGTGGCGTTCGAGGACGTGAGGGTCCCGGCCGGGCAGCTGGTGGGTGCCGAGGGCGACGGGATGAGCTTCGCCTACGAGTGGTTCAGGTTCGAGCGGATCATGGTCGCGGCGCGGTGCCTGGGCGCGGCGGAACGCCTCGTCGCCGAGATGACCGCCTTCGCCAAGGAACGCGTCGTGAACGGCCGCCCGATCGCCGACTTCGGCGCCGTCCAGGCGATGCTGGCGGACAGCCTCACCGAGCTGTTCGCGGCCCGGGCGCTGACCTACGAGACCGCGCGCGGCATCGACGCCGGCACCGACGTCAAGGTGCAGCACGCGCAGTGCTCGATGGCCAAGCTGTATGCCGCCGAGATGGCTGGCCGGGTCGCCGACCGGGCGGTCCAGGTGTTCGGCGGCCGCGGCTACATGCGGGAGTACGCCGCCGAGCGGTTCTACCGCGAGCTGCGGGTGGAGCGGATCTGGGAGGGCACCAGCGAGGTGCAGCGCTCGATCATCGCTGACCAGATGGTCAAGCGCGGGCCAGGCCGGCTCGCCTGACCTCCCGCCTGATCGCCCCGCCTGACCATCCCGCCAGACCGCGCCGTCAGCGCGGCAGGGCTGCCTCGATCGCGGCCACCACCTCGGGGGCCTCGGGCTCGGTCAGCGGGCGGAACCGCCCGATTACCTTGCCGTCCGGCGCGACCAGGAACTTCTCGAAGTTCCACTGGATGTCGCCCGCCTTGCCCTCGGCGTCGGGCGTCTCGGTCAGCTCGGTGTACAGCGGATGCCGCCCGGGGCCGTTCACGTCGATCTTGGCGAACATCGGGAACGTGACGCCGTAGTTCTCCGTGCAGAACTCGCTGATCTGCTCCTCGCTCCCCGGCTCCTGGCCGCCGAACTGGTTGCACGGGAACCCGGCCACCGTCAGGCCGCGGTCAGCGAACCGCTCGTGCAGCCGCTGCAGGCCCGCGTACTGCGGCGTGAGCCCGCACTCGGACGCGACGTTCACCACGAGGATGGCGTCGCCGGCGAAGTCGCCGAGCGTGGCGGAGTCTCCGGAGATGGTCTGAAGCTCGATCTCATGCACGGACACGGTCGATCGCTCCTCTGCGAGGCTACGGCTTTGATGGCAACACCCAGGCTCCGCTCCTGGGCCTGACCCCGAGCGGATAACCGCGCGGCGGCAGGAATTATGCCCGGGACGCGCCATGTGCCGACTCGGCTCCGGCCAGCCAGCCGCGCACCAGCCCGAGTGCCAGATCCGGCCGCTCCGCCTGGCTCATGTGCGAGCACCCGGGCATCACGACGAACTGCGATCCGGCGATGCGCTCGTGCGCCTGGCTGACCGTCGCGGGAGTGACCTCGTCGAACTCGCCACAGAACAGCAGCGTCGGCACGGCGATCTTGCCAAGGTCATCGGTCAGGTCGAAATCCTTGAGCGGGCCGATCACGTGGAACTCGCTCGGCCCGTTCATCGTGAAGTAGACCTCGGGGTTCGCGTTGAGCCCGGCGAAGCAGCGGTCCAGCCAGTCCGGGTACGGCCGCATGCGACAGACGTGCCGGTCGTAGAACGCGACCATCGTCTCGTTGTATTCGTCGCTGTCGGTGGTGCCTGCGTCCTCGTGCCTGCGCAGTACCTCGTCCACCCCGGCAGGCAGGTCGGCCCTGAGCCTTGCCAGCTCGGTCAGCCAGAACGGCACGCTGGGCGGGGACGACTCGACCAGCAGGCTGATCAGGCCAGCCGGCCTGGTGATCGCGTAGGCCATGCCGAGCATGCCGCCCCAGGAGTGGCCGAGCACGTGGCACTGGTCGAGGCCCAGGTGCTCGCGCACCGCGGCAACCTCGGCGAGGAACAGCTCGGTCGTCCACATCGAGGGATCGTGCTCGCCGGTGACCGCCGAGTTGCCGCAGCCGAGCTGGTCGTAACAGATCACCCGGCGGCCGTCCGCGGCGAGCTGCTGGTAGGGCTCCATGTGGTGCCAGGTCGCCCCGGGCCCGCCATGCAGGCACAGCAGCGGGTATTTGCCAGGTTCTTCCTTGTCGCCGGTGACCCGGTACCAGGTCCGGTGGCCGTGGAAGGGCAGGTATCCCTCACGGGCTGGCAGTTCGTCACTCATGCCTCATTTCAGCACAGCGCGCCACCCGCCGTCGCGCCAGCCGGCCCACCGCCGGCCTGCACCGCCGGCCTGCACCGCCAGCCGGCCCACCGCCGGCCTGCACCGCCAGCCGAGGCGGGCAAAGATATCCGCCGATCTTGCCGCGCACGCCGGGAATGGCCTTAGATAGGTATCCGCATTGTCGGCAATGGCGGTATGTCCCTGGGTCGAGGTGAGCGCGCATGGCGACGGTGACGGTCGCTAATGCCGAGCACGCTCTCGGCGCGACCCGCACGACGCCGGTGTCCGGGTCGGCGTCGATCCGCCCGAACCCCTGGCTGGTGTTCGGATCCACCGCAGGGGTCATCGCGGTGGCGATCGTGATGTGGCTGGCCTACCGGTACTGGCTCCGGCCGGCCCCGATCAGGCTCATGCGGAGCTACGTGCCCTATGCCGGGGTGATCGCGGTGACGGCAGCGCTCGAGCGCCTGCTCGAACCGCTGAGCCAGTTCCTGCCGCCGCGCAAGGACTCGGCCAAGGACGCCGCGGTGGCGTCCGCGACGCAGGCCAGGGCGCTCGGCGCCGACGCCGCGGTGCCCACGGCGCAGGTGCAGCGCCAGGTGGACGACGCGGCGCAGAAGCAGGCCGAGGCGGACAAGCTGCGGACCGAGCGGACGATCGTGTTCTGGGCCATCGCCAGCGCGCTCGGGCTGATCATTTCCGGCGCCTTCGGGCTGTTCCTGCTCCAGTCGATCGCGATCAGCCACGTCAATTCCTTCCTCGACCTGCTCGTGACCGGCCTCACCATCGGCGCGGGGACCAAGCCGCTGCATGACCTGATCACGAGCATGCAGAAGGCCGGATCGGCCTAACGACGAGGAGCGGGCCATACCGCGGCGCGGTCACCTGGCCGTCGCAGGCGCGGGTCGACGGGCTCGGACTCCAGCGCCAGGACGGCGAACACGCACTCGTGCACCCGCCACAGCGGCTCGCCGCGAGCGGCGCGGTCGAGTGACTCGAGACCGAGCGCATACTCGCGCGAGGCCAGCGAGCGCTTGTGGCCCAGGCCGCGCTCGCGCAGCCGGACCAGATTGACCGGCTCGGTGTAATCGGGACCGTAGATGATCCGCAGGTACTCCCTGCCCCGCACCTTGAGCCCTGGCTGGACCAGGCCACGCCGGCCGCGGATCAGGTTGGCGGCGGGCTTGACGACCATGCCCTCGCCACCGGCCGCGGTCAGCTCCTCCCACCAGGTGATCGCCGCGGCCAGGGAGTCCGGATCGGTCGTGTCGGCGGCCAGCCGACGGGGTGGGCGCGATCAGGTCGGGGTCGGCGGCTACGAGCCGGTCGGCGATCCTCAGGTGCCAGTCGTGCGGCTGCCGGTGGAAGGCGGCGCCCTCGGCGGCGAGGAGCTGGAACGGCGCGAAACGCACGCCGGCCAGGCCGTCGGTCGGCCAGCAGTACCGCCGGTAGGCGGCGGTGAACGCGGTCGCGTTGTCGTTCCGCGCCCTCGTGCGGCCGAGTAGCCCTGCCACGTCGAGGTCGGCCGCCTCGGCCTGGTCAAGCACGGCGACGGCAGCGGGCAGCACGCCACGCGCCGCCGCTCCCACGGCCGCGTACTGCGACCTCAGCACCCGGACCCGGGCCCCCCACGCACCCGCCCACCCGAGCCCTCGCTCCCCCTCAGGCACCCGGACCTCAGGGCACCCCAGGTACCCCGTCCACCCGAGCCATGCTCCCCTCAGGCACCCGGACCTCAGGGCACCCCAGGTACCCCGTCCACCCGAACCCTTGCTCCCCGTCGGGCAACCGCACCGCAGCCATCCCCACGTACCGCGCCTACCCGAGCTCTTGCACTCCCACGGCCAGCGGGCTCGCCAGACCTGCGGGTGATGAGTCGTCGGCAGCATGGGGCACGTGGGGCCAGCGCCACTTATTACCCGCCGCTGCCACTTGTTACCCGCCGCTGCCACTTATTACCCTCTAGCGTCTCACATAAGCCGTAAAACGGACGCGATCATGACGCTAGAGGGTGCAAAGTCGATCTGGTCGGATGGCAGCGCCCCTGCGGCGGGGCTTTTTGCCCTACCTTATCCTGGTTGTTCGCCGGTCGTGGACGACGCCAAGGGGGCGTGGGGATTAAGACGCGGAGCCGACAAAGGCGGCCGACTCTAATCGAGTCGGCCGCCTTTGTGCGGATTTAGCTTCTTTTGTGGAGGTGGCGGGAATCGAACCCGCGTCCTTCAGTACCTCACCAGGGCTTCTCCGGGCGCAGCCTACTGTGTGTTTCTCAGCCCCGGCGGTCACGCAGGCAAGCCGCCGACGAGCTCAGTCGCTGTCTGTTGTCCCGATTATCCCCGCGACCGGGCTAACCGGTGGATCCTCCTAGCTGACGCCAGTTACCGGGCCGGAGGACCTCCCGGACTGACGGTCTCGATGCTCGCTTAGGCAGCGAGGGCGAGACTAGTGCGCGGTGTCTTGGCACTTATTCTTTGCGGCAACAGGATTTGCGAGGTCATCACCGCAACCCTCGGCCCGCTTCTCCTGGGTCAACTACCGAAGTCGAAGCCAGTCACCCCCTATGCAGTTTTCACCGATGATACTCCTGCCCGGCGCCAACAACCTGCCCGGCACCCGGCCGCTCATCTCGGCTTACCGATGTTAACACCGATCCGGACTGGGGCATTCCGGCAGAGGTCGGCTTCGGCAGAGGTCGGCTACGACGCGGGTCTGCTACGGCACAAGTCGGCTGCGGCGTAGCTCTCCTCGCACGGTCTCCCGGGCGCGGCCCGTGCCGATCGCGGAGCGGCCCGTGCCGATCGCGGAGCGTGGTCCATGCTGATCGCGGAGCGGCCCGTGCCGATCGCGGAGCGTGGTCCATGCTGATCGCGGAGCGGCCCGTGCCGATCGCGGAGCGTGGTCCATGCTGATTGCGGCTTAGCTCTCCTCGCATGGTCTTCTGGGCGTGGCCCGCGCCGATCGCGGAGCGTGGTCCATGCTGATCGCGGGCGAGCTGATCACGGCTGACCACGCGGACTGCGAAGCGAGGCATGGGAAGCGGGGCATGAGAAAGCCCCCGCGGGCGCTGGCGGTGGCCGAAGACGCGCCCGCAGGGGCTTAGACCGGCAGGGTCGGGGCCGGTCCCAATGGCCCGGGCCTCCCCCGAGATGAGGCCCGGTTCTCATCACGACGGCTGGGCCGCAACCCCCCAAGCGGCAGACCAGCCTCACTAGGTAAGACGCCACAGAGTCGCCACATGGTTGCTCTCAGTAACAGAAATCTGTAACGATCTCGCTTGGGTTCTGTGAGATCCGGAATCGGGCCGACCTCAGACGGCGTTTTCCCTGGTCCCGGCCCTGGTCCCGGCCCTGGTCCCGGCCCTGGTCCCGGCCCTGTACCTGGCCCTGTACCGAGAGGCGCGCAGACGTGCGAGCGCCGATCCAGCCTCAGGAACTTGGCCGCAGCGCGGCGGCGAACTGCTGGGCGATCGTCAGAGCCGGGCCGTAGTCAGCGGATCGCGCGAACACTAGCACCGCGAAGGCGACGTTGCCGCGGTATCCGACGAACCAGATCGACCTGACGCCGCGGTGGCCGACCAGCGGAGCGATGCCAACCTGGCCGAGCAGCGGAACTCCGCCGACCCTAGCCGCCCGCGCGGCGCCGAGCCTGACGGTATCGCCCATCAGCGTCCTGAGCTGGCTGAGCACCCGGCTTGGCAGCGTGGCCCGCGACGGTGGCTTTGGCTCCGTGGCACTCGCCACCAGCGACGGCTGGTGCCACGAGCCCGCCTCCACCACACCTGCGGCGAGTGCCATGTCCAGCGGGCTGACCTGGACCGTGTGCGTACCTGTCACGTCAGCGGGCAGGGCCGGCGAGTTCGAACTGCCCGGCCTGACCATGCCGCCGACGAACGCGGAGATAGGGAGTTGCCAGCGCGCGCCGATGCCGAAGTCGTCGGCGGCAGCGATCATCTCGGCCGGGGTCAGGTTCAGCGACAGCTCGGCGAAGGCGGTGCTACACGCGTTCGCGAAGTCGTCCCTGAACTGCGGCGGTCCCTTGCCAGCTCGCGGCTCGGGCGGGACATTGGCGAACGTCTGCCCGTTCACGCTGAAGCCGGGATAGCACGGCTCCTGAGAGTTCGGGCCGAAGCTCGGCTTAGCCGCAAGCAGCGCGGCCGTGGACACGATAGTGAACGCCTGCCCAGGTTGGTACTGGCCGCGCAGCGGGCTCACGGTCGGCAGACCTGGCACGCCGTGACTGGCCACGGCCAGGATCCTGCCGCTGTTGGCCTGGACGGCGACCACAGCGGCGGGCAACGCGATGCCGTCCACTGCCTGCCTCGCGGCCTGTTCGATCCCACCGTTGATGGTGGTCCGAACCGACGTTCCTGATTTGCCACGCCAGGTCTTGAGAACCCTGACCCGACGCCCCGACGGGGTCTGCACGATGATCTGCGTGGTCGGCGTGCCGATGAGATCGGACTGGTACGCCAGCTGCAGCCCGGACAGGCCCACCGTGGTGCCAGGCAGGTAGGGGTCGCCGTCCTCGACAAGCACCCGCGCGGTCTCGGTCCCGACCCGGCCGGTGATATCGGGAACGCTGCTCTCGAACAGCCGCTTGAGCACTCGCCTGTGAGCCAGATGCGGGATCTTGCGTAGCGCGGTACGCAGCTTCGCGTACTGCCTGGGAGCCAGCTGGACGAGCTCGAGGAACGACCCGGGAGGCGCGGCGAGGATCTGAGCGCGCATCTCGTCGGCATCCGACGCGGCCAGTCCGGTCGCGCGCGCCAGCTCGCGTGCGGTCAGCATGGCATCGGTGACGCGAGCGGGAATGACGCCGACCTCGTAGACGGGAGACCGGAGGATCAGCGGCTGGCCGGCCGAGTCGAGCAGCGGACTGCGTGGCGGCATCGCCGTGAGGACGGCCAGCCGGTCGTGCGGCCCGAGGCCAGGAACGATCACCGATGGCGACCAGACCACCAGCCATCGCGATCCCACCTGGCGCAGCATGAAACTACCGCGGTAGTTCCACGGCTGACCGCCGCGTCCCAGATCGATAGACGCATAGAAATATGCGTGCGCGCTGGTGCCGTGCACGCTAATCGGTCCCATCGTGAATGCGAGATCCTCGGCGCCGATCTGGCTGTAGGCGGCCTTCAGGCTGTCGGCCACTGCCGCTGGCTTGCCGGTGGTCATGGCGGCCGCAGCCGGATAGTTGCCTGACTGCCACGCAAGCAGGAACTGGGAGACACTGGCCGCCACCGAAGGCTCGGACCGCAGGGCGCCAGTCAGCGCGGCGACGATCACGACGAGGATGGCGCATGCCAACGCGACCAGGCGCACCATCCCGACCCGAGAGCGCCCGCTCCGTTTCGGCGGCTTGCCCGTCGGAGCAGCGCGCCTGGGCGGGGCGGCAGGCGCTGGCCTGGCGGCTACTGGCGTACCGGCGGCCGGCGGAGCCGCAGTGGCCGACGTGAACCCTGCAGGCCGGGCGGCTGCCGGGCGGAATCGCTCGGGACCTGTCCTTCCCTGCGCCGCTATTCCGGCTGGCCCTGCTGCGGCTACTGGACGGGCAGCACCGACGGGACCACCCGGGCCGACGGAACCACCCGGGCCGACGGAACCACCCGGGCCGACGGAACCACCCGGGCCGACGGAACCACCCGGGCCGACGGAACCACCCGGGCCGACGGAACCACCCGGGCCGACGGAACCACCCGGGCCGACGGGACCAGCGGGACCAGCGGGACCCGATGGCCATGCCCCGCCCGCCGTCATCGGTGCTGAATGGCCTGCGAGCCCTGGGTCCATCCCATCTGGCGTTCGCCGCACGCTACTAGCATGCCCTTGCTGTTCGCTGATCGGCCGCAACGCGGCCGGACCAAGTCCGACCTGCGGGAATTCTTCGAGATCCGGCCGAGCCTGGGGGTGGGGGTGAGCGTGAGAGCCGACACCGCCGTTCACCGCACCGCCATGGGCGGCGCCAATGGCCGTGCCGTTACCCGCGCCGCCGTTACCCGCGCCGCCGTTACCCGCGCTGACCGCGCTGCCGTTACCCCCGCTGCCGCCGCCCGCGCTGCCATTGACTGCGCTACTGCTGACCGCGGCGCTGTGGCCTGAGATGGCGTCACCTGAGACGCCGTTGGCGCCAATGCCGTTAGCCGCCTCGGCGGCACGCGCACCGGGGTCCGCAACATCGGGCCTGGGGGTACCGGCCCGATGCCTTGCAGAGTGGGCGCCGCGCCTAGCCATGCCGGCCATCAGACGCCATTGTGCTACCTCCGGCGTCGCAGGGCACGTTCAACCTCCAGCGCGGCATCACGGCGAGCAAGCTCGTGCCGCTTGTCGTAGGTCCGCCGCCCGCGCGCCAGGGCCAGCTCGAGCTTGGCCTTGCCGTCGGAGAAGTACAGCGACAGCGGCACGAGAGTCAGGCCGCCCTCGCGGGTGGCACGCTCCAGCCGGTCTATCTCCCTGCGGTGCAGCAGCAGCTTGCGTACGCGGCGCGGCTCATGGTTCGTCCACGTTCCCTGCGCATACTCGGGAATGTGCACGCCGTACAACCAAACCTCACCCTGGGTGATCATCGCGTATCCGTCGGTCAAGCTGGCCCGGCCCGCCCGCAGCGACTTCACCTCGGTCCCCGTCAGCATGATGCCGACTTCGAGCGTGTCCTCGATGGTGTAGTCGTGCCTGGCCCGCCGGTTGGTTGCGATGACCTTCTTACCCTGCTTGGGCTTGTTACCCAGCCTGGCCTTGCCAGACTGCTGTGCAGTCTTGACCTGCGCTGCCGCCACGGTATAAGTCTGACCCCTCACACGCGCAGATAGCGCCTGAGTGTGAGGAATGATGTCGAGCCGCAGAGCGCCAGGCCGATCAGCATCGTGACCACGACGACCTCGACCAGGTCGAACGTCGAGAGCTCGACGTGGAACGGGAAGTAGCTCTGCAGGCCGTCCAGGCCGCTCCTGGCCGCGATCAGCAACCCCACGGCGACCAGCCATCCGAACAGGCCCGCGATCATGCCCTCGACCAGGAAGGGCAGCTGGACGTAGAAGTTAGACGCACCGACCAGGCGCATGATCGCGGTCTCCCGGCGCCGGTTGAACGCCGAGAGCCTGATGGTGTTGGCCACGAGAAGGATCGCGGCCACGATCAGGATGATGGCCACGACGATGACGGCATTCCGCGCGCCGTCGAGCAGCTTGTAGAAGTTGGTCAGGATCGAGGAGTCGTCACCCACCGACTGCACGCCGGGCATGCCGTTGACCGCAGCCCCGACGGGGGAGGCATCCGCCTCGGCGTTCTTCAGCTTCACCGCGAACGAGGCCGGGATGTCACCCGGCTGCACCGAGCTGACGAGCTCGGGCTGGTCGGCGAATTCCTTTCTGAACTGGGCGTAAGCCTGGGCGGCCGACTGGTAGGTGACCGTCACCACCTGGGGCAGCGACGTGAGCGTCTTGCGCACCTGGTCCGTCTGCGCCGCCGTGGCCGGCCCGTTCTTGGTGCACCGCGGAGTCAGCGGGGTCTGCGAGCACAGGTACACCGACAGCTCGATCCGGTTCTGCCACAGGGCCCTGGTGTGGTCGACCTGCTTGACGAACAGCAAGCCGGTGCCAAGCAGCGAGAGGCTGATCGCCACGACCACGACGAGGGCAACCGTCATGGTCAGGTTCCGCCGGAGGCCGATCCACACCTCGCCGAACACGAACTGCGCGCGCATGTAACTAGCCCCTTGTCTGTCCTCGCCCGGCCGGGAACTCCGGCTGGCTCGAAGTCTGGCCTACCTTGCTCGGCTAGTACGCCTGCCCGTAGACGCCGCGAGACTGGTCTCGGACGATCTTGCCGTACTCAAGCTCGATGACCCGCTTGCGCATGGAGTCCACGATCGCGGCGTCGTGTGTCGCCATCACGACCGTGGTGCCGGTCCTGTTGATCCGGTCGAGCACCTTCATGATGCCGATCGAGGTCGCCGGGTCGATGTTGCCCGTGGGCTCGTCAGCGAGCAGGATCATCGGTCGGTTGACAAACGCCCTGGCCATGGCCACGCGCTGCTGCTCGCCGCCGGAGAGCTCGTCCGGCATCCGATCGCCCTTGCCCTCAAGGCCCACCAAGTCGATGACCTCGGGGACGACCTTGCGGATGAACCGGCGCGGCTTGCCAATGACCTCGAGCGCGAACGCGATGTTCTGGTAGACGTCCTTAGTCGGCAGCA
>Ga0335081_10011243_pt1 | contig 14472 bp, 8 predicted proteins | sample Lox_Sample_35_FD_206713 | JGI IMG/M metagenome (GOLD analysis project Ga0335081, IMG submission 206713) | Soil microbial communities from Loxahatchee National Wildlife Refuge, Florida, United States - Lox_Sample_3.5 | ecosystem: Environmental > Terrestrial > Soil > Wetlands | place: USA: Florida... | reverse complement strand
ATCCTTTGACATAACTCCTGTCACGAAACTAAGAGAAAAGCCGTTACGTCAACCTCGCTTCGTGCTTGATGTTCACCTCGGCAAGCTTGCGTACTTTCTGCGGATGCTTGGGTTCGACACACTCTACCGAAACGATTTCCAGGACAAGGAGCTCATCACCATCGCGTCGGATGAACGAAGGGTTCTGTTGAGTAAGGACCGAGAGCTATTGTCAGATCCGCTGGTCACCCGCGGCTATCACGTTCGGGCAAAACATCCTCGTGAACAGTTGAATGAAGTGTTGGAAAGGTTTGATTTGTTTCACTCCGTTGCTCCGTTGCAGCGATGCCTGCGATGCAACAGTGTTCTGGAACCTGTCGACAAGGCGATTGTGCGTCACTTGCTTCCTCCCGCCGTAGAGGAATCCTTCAATGAATTCCAGAGATGTCCTGGATGCGATCGGGTCTATTGGAAAGGTTCACATTATGTGAGGATGAATGACTTCGTCCACGATGTCTTGAATCACCAGAAGGCATCCGGCGACAGGCGTTCTTTGCATTTTCAGTGCTTCGCGTTCGCTTGGCAACACCAAAAAAAGCATCGTCATATACCACCTCGAGCTCCGTGAAATCAATTATTGCTTTCTGCATGACTTCGTTTCTGTTCTGCGCCAGCCCGGCTGCTCTGGCGCAGATCCCCATGCCCAAATCATATGTCTGCTACACGACGAAGGATTCGATTGTCGTAGACGGGAATCTGACGGAATCGTCCTGGGAAAAAGCACCATGGACGGATTGGTTTGTTGACATTCAGGGAAACCAGATGCCTTCTCCACGATATCGGACACGTGCCAAGATGCTCTGGGATACGAATTATTTCTATATCGGCGCTGAAATACAGGAACCGGATGTCTGGGCAACCATCACCGAACGCGATGCGGTGATTTTCCACGACGACGATTATGAGGTGTTCATCGACCCTGACGGAGATACGCACCAGTATTATGAATTCGAAATGAACGCGTTGAATACGATTTGGGATCTTTTGCTGATCAAGCCTTATCGTGACGGCGGTCCCCCTGTCAATGCTTGGGATATTCATGGTTTGAAATCGGCCGTGCAAATAGATGGAACCATCAATCATCCCGGTGACAAAGACAAGGGTTGGTTTGTCGAGATCGCATTTCCGTGGAAGGTGCTCAAAGAATGCGCCCACAAAAATGCACCACCAATGGAAGGTGACCAGTGGCGAGTCAATTTCTCAAGAGTCGAATGGCGGGTCAAGGTTGACCAAGGCAAATACGTCAAAGTGTCCGATGTGCGAACCGGGAGAGAGCTTCCTGAAGACAACTGGGTCTGGTCGCCACAAGGACTTATCGACATGCACTATCCAGAAATGTGGGGGTTCGTCCAGTTTTCAGATGAACCCGTAGGCACTGGACAAGAGTCGTTCACGGTCCATCCGGAAGAAAATGCGAAATGGGCACTCCGGAAAATCTACTATCGGCAAAAAGAGTTCTACCGCAAATCGGGACACTACTCTTCGAGTGCGAGTGAATTGGGGTTGGGCAATGTAAAAGTTGGAGGATACATTTGGCCCCCGACGATTCAATGTACATCTTCTCTGTTTGAGGCCGTTATAAAAAGTGTCGACGGAAAAGAACGCTGGCATATTTCGGATGATGGCCGAACCTGGAAAGAATAGTGTAACGGTGTCCGCAGTTTCCCCCTCCTTCCAAGACTACAGCCCTTTCCACTCATAGCTGCTAGATTTTCTCCAATACTTTTCTAGCTCCGCTACTTTTCTCAGTCACTGGATCTGATGAAGCCTGAAGGCATAGCAAGCAATTGGAAGAATCAAGTCTAAGGCTCTTGCCTCATTTTCAGACATCGTCAACTGTCGATTTTGGTCAAAAACGAACCCCGCCAATTATCTGCAACAGCCATTTGAATTGTCCTCTGGCGGCTTTCAGCTCTATGTTGCTCGTTGGTCTTTCGCCATTAGTAACAGCACGTCAAATGATATCAAATGCCAGATCGCTTTAAGTAATCTTGACTATTATCCACAAAATCAATAGATTACTGACCAGACAAGGGGATCCGGAGAGTCGACGCACTAGTATAGCAATTTCGGCCAGAAAATGGCAAAAAATGCTGGATCTTCTCACCCAGCGGAGAATATGCTTCAGATAGCTGGGTTTCTCAGGCAAGCAGACAAACTTGTCAGAGAACGAAATTACTCATCGGCGTTGGAACAGATTGCCAAGGCTCGGGCCAAAGACCCGAACAACTCCTATGCGGAAGCATATGAGCAGAGAGTCCAGTTGCTCCTCAGTGCGATGACTTCAAAACTACAGGCTCACTCCGTCTCGGACAGACTGGATTCAAGCACTGCTCGCACTTATTCCCAGCACCTGGAGAATATTTCCAACCTTGCTGTTCACGAAGTTTGCAGGAACACAGGACTGGATCAACACCAACAGACCGGGGATAAGCAACAGTATGACCTTAGGCTTGAATCTCCACAAACTCCTGTTCGGAATTCAAAGGATGCAAGTGGGACGTCCGGGGGAACAGAAAATCAGGTTCTCTGCTCAATCCGATCAGGTGAGAAGCTGTTACTCGATCGACGCTTTGATGAGGCATTGAATGTTCTCGTCCCAGCAATTCTGCTCGATCCCCTCAATGAAGCGATACTCGATCTTGAACATCGGATCCACGATGCCCGCGAAGAGGATCATCTTGCACGATTGCGAAAACAACGGGAGAAAGATGGAAGTGGACATCTTACCCGGCAACAAGGAGGTGGAGAGAGGCCGATTATGGATAGGGAAGAACATTCTGAGAACAATCAGTCTGTCCCGTTGAATGTCTCGAAGCAGGGCGAAACAAGACAGAGAGTATTCCAGTATCTGGACAAGGCCGAGGAATTCCTTGATGGAGACAGATTCTTTGATGCGCTTGCACAAGTTGCTTTGGCCATAGTGGCGGTGCAGTATGGTGAAAAGGCCAAAGAAATCGATGTGGAAACACCGATAAAAAACGAGGGGATCAGGCGTCAGTCTGAACGTCCACAAGACAATCCGATATCGGCGGACCGGCGCGCCGAAGACGACGCAGGTCGAATCTTTGCTCTCGTTGACAAAGCCAGAGAATTTGCGAACAAACGAGAATTTGACTTTGCGCTTGAAGAACTCCACGAAGCTTCATTGCTGATTCCGTCCGATGGCTCGATGGATCAGGTAAGCAGAGAAATTGCCGGGAGGTTTGTGGAGTACTATCAACTGATGCGGATTGACAAGGAGAGACGCGTCATCGATCAATTCGATATGCCTGTCCAACAGCACGAACGTGCCAGGAGACGAAGGATGCCGGTGTTCGGAGAGGCCTCCGCGGAAGAACAAAGCCCCGATCCCGACAGTCGAGAGCATTCCACCGTTCAAGTTAGTCAAGAGGCACGCTTCAACGGTTTTCCCCACGGTCTGGCGGATGATGTTCTCTCGCAGATCAGGGAGCATCTTCTTCGGTGTTTGCATCATTTGAACGATATGAAGCTGATCGAAGCATCGGTGGAGGCTGAAATCGCAGCACTGGTGGAGAGCTCGAGACACGATGTTGGATCGCTTGCCCTTGCGGTCGCATCCCTGGCCCGGAAGGCCAAGGCCCAGATTCCACTTGATACGTTGAGCGCGCAGTTCGATTCCGTCCGCCAGCAAACGATGGATCTCATCCACAGTTTGTGGTACGAGGAATTGCTCGGCGGCCTTGACCGCTGCCTCGAATTGCTCCCCGCGAGTGACATTCTCTTGGCCCGGCGGAAAGAAATCGAACGGTCGTTTGCCGAATGGAAAGGTACAATGAATCGGCCGAAGGAACAGACAGGGTCCCCCACCACACTTCCGAAGAAGAACGCAATCGATCCAAGGAAGGTGCGGAAACGTCCATTCAATCAAATGGGACTGGCATTCTCGGAGGGGCCCGAAGGGGACGAACAACACGGTGAGCTTGGTCCATCCGACAGCTCGGGTCCGATGCAGGGAATCCAGATAGAAAGGCCGGCACAAAGGGGATCCATGGCTTCTTCAGGGTCAGCGTTTCACGGAAATTGAACCAGGATGCTTCACCCGATCTCGCTTTGCGATCCTTGTGCGCAAAACTCCTGAAAGATGAGGTTCAATGACGACAAGATGCATTACCATTTTTCGATCCAGAATGGTACACGGAAGTAAGCCTCACGCTGTCGCAATTTCCCACGATCGTATCCTCCGTCCTGTCCTCCAGCAACCGCTGGCCCCATCATCAGAAAGGCAATTCACGTGAGCTTTGGCTCGAAAGCCAGAATTCTTGTGGCAGATGACGAGGCATCTTACCGAATGTCGGTGTCGATGATATTGAGAAAGTCCGGACTTTATGTCGTGGATGAAGTTGGATCCGGGGAAGAAGCTATCCGCGCACTCAAGGAAGTCGACTATGATCTGGCAATTCTCGACCATCACATGGGTGAAGTGTCCGGATTGAACGTTATGCAGTGGTTCTTTGAACAGAAGATGCAGATCCCCGTCATCGTGCTGTCCGGCGCAGGTTCGGACACCATTGCAGTTGAAATGATGAAACTGGGAGCGACTGACTACGTGCGCAAGGACCAGATGGAGCTTAATCGATTTCCGGCTTTCGTGAACACCACCATCGAGGCCTTCCGATCCCGCCGCGAACGTCAACGAGGCGGTGTCTCGATTGGCCGTGTGATGCAGAAGAGCGATGTGATCGGGCTTCTGGAGAACACCAGCGCCTCATTTTCGAGGTCAGCGGAAGCGGTCATCGGGTTGATCTCCGATGAGTTCGACGAATACCGAAGCCGCGTCCGACCGAACCTCGCGCCGTCGGCGCAATCCGATATTGACAAAATCATGAAGAATTTTCAGGAACAACTGAAACTCGTCTCTCTTTTTACCAAAACCCTTGCCGACCTCGCGTTCATAGCTCGTGCACACCGTGGGCCCGGTCTTCCCAATGAAGGCAGCGGGAACATGCTACGTGGGAATGCTGGAAGAATCGACGAATCGGATTTACAGATCGAATAGTCTTCAAATTACCATCCCCGCCAGTACTGTTTGTCAGCCTAACGCAAGTTCTCCTTCCTTGCAGACTTCAATGTTGATTCACTCTTGGTTCGTGAGCAATCTGCCGATCGTCACGCTGTATCGTTTGTAACCATCCTTAGAGTAGTTCGAGCGGGTTTCATGATCCATTGCCCCTGCGTACATTCAAAGCCGTGATCGTTCCAAGAAATGAGAAGGAAAAGACTCTGCGCCATCTCTTTGTTCCGCCGGAAGATCTGTTTGCGATAAGGGGATTCTGGTTGAATCTGCGCAATCATATGGTTAATTTGATTGCGACCATTCCGTTCGATGAAACACTTCTTTACTCTCTTACTTTTGGTTGCAGCTGCCTCGATGCTTTCGGCCCAAATCGCTGAAAAGCCTGAGTGGGTTGCACTTTTTCAGCAGGGGAAGTCATTTCCGGACACAGTCGATTGTTATTACGGCATTGGTTCTTCCTCGATAACTCAGGACGATGCAGATGCCAAGGCACGCCGCGAATTCGCGTTGAACATTGAGGCCCGCGTTCAGAGTGTCATCACTCATAATGTGCAGGAGGCAGATAACGTGATAAAGGAAGAATACTCGGCCACAGCCAGAGTTTCCTCCGACGTCGTTTTGCGCGGCGTCAGTATCACTGGTCGGTTTGAAGACAGCACAGCGAAGCAATTCTATGCACTCGTTCAGATCCAGAAATCTTTGTTTGACACTCTGCTCGTCACCGAGATTCGGCGGGATCTGGAACGCAAAAAGGCCGAGAACAAAGCACAGGAAGAAGCGAAATCAGAAGATCTGCGCAGCCGTCAAGCTGCTTTGGAGCTGAAGAAGAAGGAAGAACAAACCGAAAGGGATGAAAATGAACTCGAGAAAAGGCAGTACCAGGACTTTCTGAGTTTGAAGGCACCCGAGGAGGTCGTTGATCTCCGAAACGGCGAGATCGCACGTTCGGATTTGACGCTGGCTTTAAAGGCCGCCTTGTCACCCTTCGAAGTGCAGACCGCGTATGCCGTGCTTGCGGCGTGGCACTTCGAATTGTCAGCAAACGCCTTCTTCGAGTCCGACAGGTTCCTGAAGGATGACATGCTGAGCCGAGAGCAGGCTTCCTTCAAGATTCAATTACTTGATCAAGCTGGTCAGTTTTATAAGACAAGTCTCGCGTTTGGGGTTGTCGGATACGCGAATGCTTCGACGTTGGGAGCGCTCGACTCGGTCAAACCGAAGTATTCGCTTTTTGTGGGAGGGGATGTCGGTATGCCCACAGCCTTCAACAGCTTTGCGTCGGCCTATGTCGATGCACGAAAGGCGTCGGTGGGTTTGAACAGCTATCCGTTCCCCGGTTATTTCGGGGACGCAGTGAGTTTTGTTGTTCAGATGGACTACGTCTGGAACAAAGACTGGAGGAATCGGTTTTCGGATCCTCTGCTCTTTCAGTTGGGGATTAGGTTTCGAGCGTCTGACGCCTTCGCAACCAGTTTTACATACGAAGGCCACGAATTCCTCGTGTTCACGGTCGAAATGGGACTCTGAGGTACTTTTGTGTTGGTGCGGGGGGGAGGAGGATTATCCGCTATCGTTTCCTTCCTGATTTCAATTCGAGCTTCAACGTTTTGATTTCGAAGGGCTTGAATTTCAAAGGTAGTCGACCCTTTGCGAGCTTGACGGGTTTCAAGGTCTGTTCCAAAAGGTCACATTCCATCGCCTGCTTCACTTTAAACCCTGTCGAAAGCGTGGCATCGACTGAATCACCGTGACCTTCGTGGAGTCGAACTACTAAATCATCAGTATCTTCTGCCTTCTTCACGCTGTCGATAAACACGTTCCGCTTGTTACAGGTGAGAAGGGGAGAGCACTGTTCGCCTTCGACGTGGTCAAGAACTATAATGGGGTTGTTGAATTCCCGAGCCCGACGAGTGGAATCTCCTTGCCTCCAATCTCCACGATGCGGCGAGAGGGCATAGGAGAATGAATGATCGCCCTGGTCGGTGTGTTTCACGTCGTTGAACCGCCACGGTTCCGTCGGATGCGGATAGAAGGGAGAGCGCAAAAGAGTCAGGCGGAGTGTGCTATCCTTAGCATCGCAACCGTATTTGCAGTCATTGAGGAGACTGACGCCGAATTTTTGATCCGAAAGATCGGCCCATTGTTGCAAGGGAACTTCGAACCGGGCCTTATCGAAATCGCTTTTCTGTTTTGTGGATCGGCTTATCGCGCCGAACTGTGTTTCACACGTTACGGTGTTTGTCTTGACTTTCAGGGGAAAGGCAACTTTCAGGAGGGTCTGCTTCTCCTTCCAATGGATGCTTGTGTTGAATACAACGAGCTCACGCTTGTGATACAAGCTGATATCCTGCGTTAGCTCAGATCCATTATGCGACACGTAAGTGTTTCGGATTGTTCCCCGCAGAGGTCCAGTCTCCACGATCTGATGTTTCCTGAGTGCAAGAAGCTCGATGTGCTGCCTCTCGAAATTGGGATCAATATCCCAGGCGTCCCATTGCGACGGCGTGTCTTTAAACGCCTGAAAGAGATTTCCCCGTTTCCCTTTTTCGACCAGCTCCTTTTTCAGCGATTTGTCGTAAAGCGAACTGAGGTACCCCCGGGCATCAAATCGCGCCCTGAAGAGCGGAGTCTCAATATGCTTTGTGTACATCTCCCAAGGAACCGATTCCCTGGTATTGCTGGTTCCTGCAGTAACAACGATGGATATGAAGGAAAACGGAGGGATGTTCTCCACATAGCAAAGCAATCGCGTTATCCCTTTTGACTCCTCGAGTACCTGGTGTTCGACCGCCTTGCCCTCCTGGTCGGCGACAGAAAACTTCTTGGCTGTTGACTTGACCCAGATTTCAACGTACTCGTTCCGCTCCCATCCCAACGTGTTGAACAGTGAAAAACGAAATTCTCTCGTGGACTTTGACGAGCGCCGCGCCAGCGACCCGAAAGCCCGCGTCACAACAGTCGAAGTCACTTTGTCGATTTCATCAAACCCGAGACGTGCTTCTTCAAGTGCGTCCGGGATGCACGTGCCGGTAACGATGTCGTGGAATTGATTCACGAGGAGTCTCTTCCACGCTTGTTCAAGTTCTTTCTGTGGATAGGCGTGCGGGCGGGAGGGAGACCCATTCACGAGCGCAATCGACGAGAGCAGCTCGGCTTCATACAATTTTCTCTCGGCGATACGATTAAATTTCTTTACCCAGCCGTGCGTTGTGAATGTCCCACGGTGTTTCTCGAGATAAAGGTCGGAATTCCACACCGGCAAGAGCGAAACCGGCTGCTGCGAGACTTGAAGGAAAAAATCGCGTGCGGTGGAAAGCGTTAACTGCGGCAATCCCGTACTGTTCTTCAGAACTTGGGAGACGTGAATTTGCGCCTGTGTGGGACCGCCCCCGCCGTCTCCGAATCCAAACGTCTGGAGAACGTTTGTGAAATTCTGTTCCTTCTGCGCGAATTCTTCCCAGGTCTTCGCAAGATCCTTCGGCGAAATGGAGCCTTCCAGGCCAACCGGCGGCTGATGAGCGAGTACCTTTGAGCCGTCAATTCCTTGCCACCAAAACGTGTTGTGAGGGAACTTGTTTGTGTCGTTCCAGGACAATTTGGTGGTAAAAAAAAACTCGTTGCCACTCTTACGGAGGATTTGGGGGAGGGACCAGCCGAATCCGAAGGTGTCCGGAAGCCACACGATATTCGTGTCGGTTCCGAATTCGCTCTTGAAGAATCGTTTTCCGTAAAGAATTTGCCGAACAAGTGATTCACCGTTCGGGATATTGCAGTCGGGTTCGACCCACGTTGATCCTACCGGTTCCCAGCGACCCTCAGCAGCACGTTGTTTAATCTGTTTGAACAGCGAAGGATACGCTGACTTTGTGAGTTCGTAAAGAAATGCCTGACTTTGCGAAAACTTAAATTGAGGAAACTCCTCCACCAGCCGAAGTGCACTCGAGAACGTTCGGCCACATTTCTTTCTCGTTTCACTGAGCGTCCATAACCAGGCAACATCCAGATGTGATTGACCGATAAGATGAACAAGGCCGGGAAGGGTTGATTGTGGTTCGTTTTCAATCGTAGTGGTGAGGAAGGCATAGGCTCTGCTTATTGCGTTTGGGTACTCCTCACTGCCTGGTTTGAAATACTTGAGGAAAACGAGCGTTCGCCGGATGAGCTCTCGGATAGACTTCGACTCCTGCGAGCCGTGATCGAACAAATCCTCAAGATCGTGCAGGGCAACAAGACAATTGAAGAGGGCCTTCGCATTTGGGTCAATCACTGCGAGTTCCGAGCGATGGAACTTGTTCAAATCGTTCTTACGCCCACTGTAGGCTTCAACGGCTAGAAAAAATGTCTGATTGGATCTTGCTTTTGGCGTTAGAAGAATTTCGTCGTGGTTGGCATCTACGCCGTGAAAGGGCTCTCCGTCGAGATAGAGGAGTGCCTCCGGCATTTCGAGTAATAGCACAACCGGCTTTCCACTCCACTCCGGTGGAAGCGAAACGCTACGGCGAAACCAGAAGGTCTTATCATATCTTCCCCAGGAGCCGGGAATCTGAAATGTCTGCCACGACCTGTCCGTGAAGTTGCGCCGATACGCCCCTCCGACCTCTCCTTCCTTCATTTTCCAATCGTTAATCCGCAGACGAGAAAGGTAGATGGAATTCTCTATGTGAGGGACAATCTCGTCAAATAATTCGGCTGCCATAGGGAATTTATTGAATTTTAAGCGGGCGAAAACAAGATCGGCTGGAAAATATGCATTCTTGAGCTAATGAGCAACAATTTCTTCGAATTTGTATAAACTCTTCTCGTCAGTTCTCAACAGGGTCAATCAAAATTGTTTTTTTCCCGTGCGAAACCGGTAGTGACTCAGTTTCAGGGATGTCTCGGTCCATAGCGCGACACCCACAGCGCATTTCGGTCACGGGATGGTCCGCGACCGCCGGGGTTCCTTCAGATTGAGTCACTACCGCGAACCAGCTCGTTTGCGTGGTGTTGCTTTCTTCTTCGTGTCCTGTTGCATTCGTGTTCTACAGTGGCCGGCAGACCCGCTCATCGACTTTGCGCACAGTTCAATCGCCTTCACAGCTGGCTTTTGGCCAATGGATGTTAGGAATTCGCAAAATAGATTGCAATTCCTTCAGTGAAAGAGTAAATTCCAAACGCTATCATGGTTCAAAGTGGATGACTAGCGCTTCCACGAAGCAAATTTGGCTCGAATCCGTCCATTAGATTGCACACGCAAGATCCACCTGCTCTACAATCTTCTTTTTGAAGCCGGGAAACTCCCAGCAAAACGATTTGAACCGTTCCAACAACGACCAAGACCTGTGAAAGAACCATCAGAGAGGAGCATAGTTCATGTCTTCGCAATTCAAGTATTTCCTATTCTTCCTCGTAGCACTAATAGTTGTTGCGATCGTGATGATGGAATTTAATCCAAAATCCGCTGACACTATCTACGTCAATGGTAATGTCCGAACGATGGACGACGCGTACTCCGTCGTTGAGGCATTCGCAGTACGCAAAGACAGAATTTTGGGAACTGGTACGACAACAGAGATAGAACGTGATTTCAATGCTCCAAACGTGGTGGACCTCAAAGGGAAAACCGTCCTCCCCGGATTTATTGATTCGCACGCTCATTTCTTTTCGTTGGGGATTGCCAGAATGACAGTTGATCTTCTTGGATCGGCATCAGAACACGAAGCGGCGGAACGTGTCTTGCAGGGTGTGAGGAAATCCAAACCGGGAGGGTGGGTTCGGGGCAGGGGATGGGATCAAAACAAGTGGCCGTCCAAGCAATTTCCCACTCATCGAAGTCTTGACAACGTTGCACCCGACAATCCTGTCTACCTTGCCCGTGTCGACGGACACGCCATTTGGGTAAACAGCAAAGCGTTGCAGGAATCAGGAGTCAATAGGACAACGCAGGATCCCCCCGGAGGGAGGATTATAAGGGATTCCCGTGGAGACCCCACGGGTGTTTTCGTCGATAATGCAGTCGGTCTCGTTCAAAAGCACCTTCCGCCAATGTCGGACTCCGAGGCAGTTGAAGCGATGCGCCTTGCGGCAGAAGAATGTGTACGAGACGGACTGACCACTGTGCAAGACATGGGAATAGATTCCGTGGAATACGCTCTCTATAAAGAATTGATTGAAGAGGATCAATTGCCCCTTCGGATTTATGCGGCAGTAGGAGGTGTAGGCGATTTGTGGAGTCAGTTCCTGAAAAATGGTCCGCTGATTGGGTTTGGCAACAATCATCTTACGATACGAGCTCTGAAAATGTATATGGATGGCGCTCTCGGCTCCCGTGGTGCGGCTCTGATTGATCCGTACAGCGATGATCCTGGGAACAGAGGTCTCACCGTCACCAGCGAGGAGGTGATTCGCTCTGCTACTGTTGACGCACTCAAGCACGGGTTCCAGGTTTGCGTGCACGCAATAGGGGATCGTGCGAATGATATCGTTTTGAGGGTGTATGCCTCTGCGTTGCAGGAAGTCCCCGTTAAAGACTGTCGGCTCAGGATAGAGCACGCACAAGTCTTGGATCCTTCGGATGTCCCGAAATTCAAGGAGTATGGCATCGTGCCCAGCATGCAGCCAACGCACGCAACGTCGGACATGTATTGGGCCGAGGCTCGACTTGGTCCGGGGAGAATTCGATACGCTTATGCATGGAGAACACTTCTCAATACCGGTGTCGTGATTCCGTGTGGATCGGATTTTCCGGTAGAGGACCCGAACCCGATCTGGGGTATTTATGCGGCGGTGACACGGAAGAACAAAGAAGGGATCCCGCGGAGCGCAGAAGATGGAAGAAAATACTACGAGTTTTCCAAAGAGGAAATGATGGACACGTCAGCATTCGACAACGGATGGTACCCATCTCAAAAAATGACGCGTGAGGAAGCGCTCAGAGGTTTTACCTCGTGGGGAGCGTGGGCTGCATTCGAAGAGCATTTGAAGGGATCTCTGGAAAAAGGAAAACTCGCCGACTTCATCATTCTGTCGGAGGACATAGCCACGGTACCGGATGATGAGATAATAAACGTCCGTGTCCTGGATACGTACGTTGGCGGCAAGCGAGTGTTCTCATCGAATGAATAAGAATCGCTAATTTTTGATTCGTAGCAGTGGTCTGATTTCAAATAGAGGACAGTCGTGTCGGGAGTTACCTCGCCACACGCGCCGGGTTTCTCGCAGGGTGGAAGTCTTGACAGCACGAATCAGAACGCGATTTGATTTTGCGCAATATTGTTTTTAGGGTCAAAAAAATGTAAGTTGTCTTTCGAACCCCCGCTGAGTGCAAAAGAATCAAGCCTCTCATGCCCTACAAAGTTTTGGTTGCAGACGACGATGAAGGTCAGCGTAAATCGCATGGATTTGCTCTTGAAGTGGCCACGGCAATAGTCGAAGATGAAATAGCCATCACAGAGACTGCGACGAGCGTTGAGACCTGGGACAAAATCAAGTCGGAGCCTTTCAACCTCATTATTCTTGACAATGATTTCAAAGACACCAATCTCAAAGGTCACCTGCCGGGAATAGCTCTGTTGCAGCTTGCAAAGAAGGAGGGCGCGAATCGAGGGACACCAATTTTCTTTTGTAGCGCCGATGCGTACGACACGCTGAAATCGATGGTAGAGAAATTTGGAGGCATCTATCTCCCGAAGGTTGGCTACGATATAGAAGCTGTGGCCCAGAAGTTCGCAGAAAAGCTCAAGAAATGACGGGCGGCGAATATGAGTCTATCCAGGAGGCCGCCTCAGGGCGGCTTTTTTGTTATCGTGCAGTGGCGTTATGGAGTCCACTGACGCCACACGAAGAAACTTTTGGATTCATGTTGCTGAAGGAGCGATCTATTTAAGCTCCGGTGTCCTGCTTTCTCCCCAGACCGTTTTTCCCGCACTGGTTGCCAGACTCGGAGGGAGTAATGTTGCCATTGGGGCGATTCCGATTATTGTCTATTTGGTGTTCTATTTTCCGCAGATTGTGTCGGCTAACTTCATCCGGACTTCTCCTTTTCGCAGACCGCGGGCTCTCAAGCTGGGCATTCTTCAGAGAGTCCAGATTTTGTTGTTTGCCCTGGTCATTGCTTTCCTCGGCTTGAGTGCGCCATCGATCGCCCTTGCGGCCTTCTTTCTCATTTACATCGCTAACCAGGTATTCGCTGGTCTAGGCTCACCGGTTTGGTTTGATCTGGTGGCCAAGACAACAACTCCCGCCGACAGAGGGAAGTTGATGGGCATTCGCACATCGATTGGCGCTCTCCTTGGTTTTCTGAATGGCCTCTTGCTCACGGTCCTTCTTGCACTTCTGTCGTATCCCTTCGACTTCGCTGCAGTTTTTGCCGTTGCCTTCCTTCTCCAATTCACTTCGTGGATGATCCTGAGAAATGTCAGAGAGACGCAGCCGTCAGTTGTGGTACCCCGCGATTCCTTCCGTGAGCTTTTTGTGCGCGTCAGTGACATCTTCCAACGGGATGCCGTGTACAGACGCTTCCTCATCTCTGCAGCGTTCTTGATCGTCGGTCTGATGCCAACGGGGTTCTTTATGGTCGCGGCGATACGATCGTTTAATCTGGATGAGTCGTACATCGGACTGTTTACAATTATGCTTGTTGCCGCACAGATTCTCAGCGGAGTGCTGCTCGGATGGTTGGCAGACAAGAAGGGTCACAAGGCGTCGTTGCTCGTTTGTGCCAGTGCGACAGCGAGTGCAACACTCATTGCGATTGCGGCGGGCTCTTCATTTGGGTACTTCGCAGTGTTCTTCCTGGTCGGAATGAACCTGGGAGCGGAAATGATCACTCGCTACAACTTTGCGGAACGGTGTGCACCCGAAACCGACCGGCCACTGTATGTAGGAATCATGAACGCATGGATCGCACCATTCTACTTTTCAGCGACCTTCGGAGGCTGGCTGAGTGACATCTACGGATATACGCCGGTGTTCATCGTTGGACTTGCAGCAACCGTTGTTGGATTGATTCTCCTCATCCGAATTCCCGATCCAACCCGTCTACGAACCGTTCAGACAACTTGATTGATTGCGCTGTTACAGCTTGTCTCTTGTCGCGCGGGCAAACGATTAGAACAAGAATCCAGATTCGGGAAAAGCTCGCATTCGTTTCAAATGAAGGTAACGGTGTGACAGATTTGTGAGATGGGTTACAGTCGTGCGGCCTCGTTGAGTGACACTCCGGCTTGCGGTTTCTTCGAAATTGTAATACCTTCTTCACGAAGACACGGATGAATGTCCAATGTACGAACGATGCCTGAACGAAGCTGAGCGATTGTTGGCCACTTCCAAGATTGTGGTCTTGCCGATCAAGGAAGTATGGAAGCTGCTGGCATCGGAAGGGAAGCGCCGCTCCTTCGATGTTCCTGCTCTGACAG
>Ga0335081_10011242_pt1 | contig 14473 bp, 14 predicted proteins | sample Lox_Sample_35_FD_206713 | JGI IMG/M metagenome (GOLD analysis project Ga0335081, IMG submission 206713) | Soil microbial communities from Loxahatchee National Wildlife Refuge, Florida, United States - Lox_Sample_3.5 | ecosystem: Environmental > Terrestrial > Soil > Wetlands | place: USA... | reverse complement strand
CGGGCGTCGAGGGCACGTTCGTGCACCCGTTCGACGATCACGACTTCATCGCCGGCCACGGCACCATGGGGCTCGAGATTCTCGAGGACGCGCCGGAGGTGGCCGCGGTCATCGGTGCGGTCGGCGGCGGCGGGCTGATCACCGGCGTGGCGACCGCGATCAAGGCGCTCAAGCCGGAAGTGAAGGTTTTCGGCGCCGAGCCGGAGACGGCTGCGCCGCTGGCGCGCTCGCTGGCGGCGGGGTCGCCGCAGGCTTTTCCCGAGTGGCAGGCGTCGTTCGTCGACGGCGCGGGCGGCAAGAGCGTCTTCCCGCGCATGTGGGAACGGATGAGGCCGCTGGTCGACGGCAGCATCGTGGTCACGCTCGAGCAGACCAGGCAGGCGATGCGCCTGCTCGCCGAGAAGGCGCGCGTCATCGCCGAAGGTGCCGGCGCGCTGTCGCTCGCCGCCGCGCTCGGCGGCAAGGCCGGCCAGGGCGGGCCCATCGTCGCCATCGTCTCCGGCGGCAACATCGACCTCTCGAAGTTCTGCGACATCCTTCGCGCGACCGGAGCCTGAGATGCGCTGCATGCTGTTCATCAAGCACACCGAGGACTACCGCGGAAAGACCGTTCCGCGCGCTCTGATGAAGGCGATGGGCGAGTTCGTCGGGCCGCACCGCATCCACGCGCCGGGGATGGAGATCGAGTGCGCCCTGCGGCCGCTGCAGGCGGGCGCGCCGGGTTCTGAGCAGGTCTGAAGTCATGCTAAAGGGAGGCCCCCACCCCGGGAGGCCTCATGTTCCTCGCCGTCCTGCTCGCCGCAGTCGCTCCTGCCCTCACGGCCGATCAGATCGTGGCCCGCCACGTCGCCGCGGTCGGCGGGGCAGAAGCGCTCGCCGCGGTCCAGTCGCTGCGCATCGACGGCACGGCCGTCTTCGGAGATGCCGACTTCGCCATCAAGGCGGCGTTCTCGCAGGTGTCGAAGCGGCCGGGATCGGTGAGGCGCGAGATCACCATCCAGGGCCTCACCGCCATCGACGCGTACGACGGCGCCGAGAGCTGGAGCGTGAACCCGTTCCAGGGCCGGCGCGACCCGTTCCGCACCTCGGCCGACGAGGCGAAGGGCCTGTGGGAGGACGCCGCCTTCGCCGGCCCGCTCGCCACCGCGAAGGAGCGCGGCAGCAAGGTGGAGCTGCTCGGCACCGAGGACGTGGACGGCACGCCCGCGTACAAGCTGCGGGTCACGTTCAGGAACGGCGACGACCAGACGGTGTTCCTCGATCCCGACTCGTTCCTCGAGATCCGCCGGCTCACCCGGCGCATCGTGCGCGGCTCGGAGCAGGTCACCGAGTCCGATCTGGGCGGCTACGTGAAGGTGGGCGGCATCTGGATCGCCGGCTCGATCGAGTCGGGCCGCAAGGGCGGGCCGCGCGACTTCAAGGTCACCATCGAGTCGGCGCAGGCCAACGGCGCGGCCGGCGACGAGCTGTTCCGCTTTCCTTCGCAGAAGCCGTCGCGCGAGCTGGTTCCGCCCGAGCACCCGGCGCCGCTGTCGGCCGAGGCGCCGCCCGCAGCCAAAGGGCAGCAGCCGGTGTTCGACTCGGGCACCGTCTCGGGCCTCGGGGCGCGCAACATCGGCTCGGCCGCGATGAGCGGCCGCATCGCCGCGGTCGCCGCGTACGTCGATGCCGGGCGCACCGTCCTCTACGTCGGCGCCGCCAGCGGCGGCGTGTGGAAGTCGATGGACGGCGGCACCACCTTCAAGCCGGTCTTCGACAAGGAGCCCGTGCAGTCGATCGGCGCCATCGCCGTCGACCCGACGAACCACGACGTGGTGTGGGTGGGAACCGGCGAGGCGTGGACGCGCAACTCGGTGTCGGTCGGCGACGGCGTCTACAAGTCCACCGACGGCGGCGAGACCTGGACCAACGTGGGGCTGCCGAAGTCGGAGCGGGTGGCGCGCATCGTCGTGCACCCGAAGGACGGCAACACCGTCTATGCCTGCGTGCCCGGCGCCTTGTGGAGCGACAGCCCCGACCGCGGCCTCTACAAGTCCACCGACGGCGGCAGGAGCTGGGACCTGATCCTCACCGGCCCGAACATGTCCACCGGCTGCTCCAGCGTGGCCATGGACCCGCGCGATCCGAACGTCCTCTACTCGGCCTTGTGGGACTTCCGCCGCGAGGGGTGGACCTTCCGCTCCGGCGGCGAGGGCCCCGCGGCGCCCAGCGGCAGCGCGTTCTACAAATCGACCGACGGCGGCGCGAGCTGGACCGAGATCAAGGACGTGACGCCCAAGCCGTACGGCCGCATCGAGATCGCCGTCGCGCCCTCGAACGGCGACGTGGTCTACGCGTTCATCGAATCGACCGCGTCGTCCCTGTGGCGCTCGGCCGACGCCGGGAGGACCTGGCAGAAGCGCGACGACAGCCAGTGGATGAACTGGCGCCCGTTCTACTTCGCCCGCATGGTCGTCGACCCGTCCAACCCCGACCGGCTGTTCAAGATGGACGGCGCGCTCATCGCCTCCGACGACGGCGGCAAGAGCTTCGCCACCGTGGCCGGCTTCGGCACCAACCACGGCGACTGGCACGACCTGTGGTTCGAGCCCGGCAACCCGAAGCACATCGTGGGGGGCAACGACGGCGGCCTCTTCACTTCGTGGGACGGCGGCAACCGCTGGATCAAGTCGGAGAACCTGCCAGTCTCGCAATTTTACCACGTGGCGGTGGACGACAAGGACCCGTACTCGGTGTACGGCGGCCTGCAGGACAACAGCGCCTGGGTAGGCGACTCGGCGTACGGCGGCGGCATCAGCAACTCGCGCTGGGAGAACCTGCTCGGCGGCGACGGCATGTGGGTGATTCCGGACCCGACCGATGCCGACGGCGTCTACGCCGAGTCCCAGGGCGGGTTCGTCAGCCGCGTCGATCGCAAGCTGCAGATCGCCCGCGACATCCAGCCGAAGGCCGCGTACCACGAGAAGCTGCGCTTCAACTGGAACACGCCGCTCGTGCCCAGCCCGACGCAGAAGGGCACCATCTACCTCGGCTCGCAGTTCCTCTTCCGCTCGCGCGACAAGGGGCAGACCTGGGAGCGCATCTCGCCCGACCTCACCACCAACGATCCGCAGAAGCAGCGGCAGGAGGAGTCGGGCGGGGTCACGGTCGACAACTCGTCGGCCGAGATGCACACCACCATCTACTCGATCAGCGAGTCGCCGCTCGACGCGAACGAGATCTGGGTGGGCACCGACGACGGCAACGTCCAGCTCACCCGCGACGGCGGCAAGCACTGGAGCGACCTGACCAGGAGCCTCCCGAGGCTGCCGCGCGGCGAGTGGGTGAGCTGGGTGGAGGCCAGCCGGTTCGACAAGGGCGTAGCGTACGCCGCGTTCGATCGCCACATGTGGGGCGACCTGACGCCGTGGGTATTCCGCACCACCGACTTCGGCAAGACCTGGACGCGCATCGTCTCGCCGGCGCAGGGCGTGCGGGGGTACGCGCACGTCATCCGCGAGGACGCGGTGGCGAGGGGCCTGCTCTTCTGCGGCACCGAGTTCGGCCTCTGGATCTCCATCGACGCCGGCAGGACCTGGGCCGAGTTCAAGGGCGGCGACTTCCCCGCGGTGGCGGTGCGCGACCTCGCCATCCAGCAGCGCGACGACGACCTGGTGCTGGCGACGCACGGGCGGGGCATCTGGATCATCGACGACCTCACCCCGTTGCGCGCGATGTCGGCGCAGGTGATGACGAAGGACGTCGCGTTCCTGCCCGCGCGGCCGGCGCAGCAGCGGCTGCAGCAGCAGGGCGGCTGGTCCGAAGGTGACGCGACGTTCTTCGGCCAGAACCCGACGCCGGGCGTGCCGATCACGTACTACCAGCGCACCCGCCACCTCTACGGGCCGCTCAAGCTCGAGGTGCTCGACGACAAGGGCGAGGTCATCGACACCATCCCGGCCACCAAGCACCGCGGAATCAACCGGGTGGCGTGGTCGATGAAGGTGAAGCCGCCGCGGGTGCCGCGCGCTGCGCAGGCCGCCTTCGCGGCGACGCAGGGGCCGCGGGTGGTGCCGGGCACGTACACCGCGCGGCTGACCCGCGGCGCGCAGGTCATCGAGACGAAGATCGTGGTGGGCCTCGACCGCCGCGCGCCGTGGGACCTGGCTGGACGCAAGGAGCACTTCGACGCGGCGATGAAGGTGCACGGCCTGTTCGGCGCGATGAGCGACCTGGTCGATCGCATCGACGGCGCGCGCATGGCGGCGCAGGCGAAATTGAAGGCCGACGCGAAGGACGCGGCGGCGGCCGGGCTGGTGGAGAAGCTCGACCGGATGAAGCGCGAGATCGTGGCCACCAAGGAGGGCGGCGCGATCACCGGCGAGGAGCGCATCCGCGAGCACGCCGACCACCTCTACGGCGCGCTGCTCTCGTGGGAGGGCAAGCCGGCCGGGTACCTGCTCGACCGCACCGAAGCCTTGTCGCGCGAGCTCGCCGACGTGAAGAAGGAGTTCGAGGCGCTCGGCGCGCAGGGCCATGCGCGGGCGCCGATGCCGGAGTCGGACCGCGCCACGGTGGCGACCTGCCTGCTGGCGCAGTGGGAGGCGTGCGGCGCCCGCGGCATGGAGGAATCGGCGGCGCGCTGATGACCCGCGGGCCATCGCCGGGCGAGGTGCATGGCTTGGCGAAAGTGTCGATCCTGCTGGTGATGCTCATGGCCGCGCACGCACACGCCGAGGCGAAGATCACCGTTCAGTCGTCGAAAGCGAGCCCGTGGGACAGGGCGGGCCCCGCGCTGGTCGAGATCCGGCTGGACGAGCGGTTCAGCGGCCAGCGGACGTTCATTCTGTCCTATACAGGTGGGCGCGCCCCAACCAAGGATGGCCGATGCGCATCGCCAGCGCGGGACATGCGGTATTCGCGGCGGCCCTCATCTGGGTCGGCGTGCTCGGGCTGCTCGGCGGCAACTTCCCCTCGCTCTGGCAACCGGTGGCGAAGACCGTTCCTGCGCGCGAGGCGCTGGCCCATGCCTGCGCGATCGTCGCGCTCGCTTGCGGCGCCGCGCTGTTGTCGCGGCGGGCGGCGGCCGCGGCGGCCCGGGTGCTCCTCGGATGGCTCGCGCTCTGGCTGGTGGTGATGCACGTGCCGAGGATGTTCGTCGCCTTCACGGTCGATGCGTGGTGGGCCGTCTGCAAGACCGCCGTCGTGCTCGCCGCCGCCTGGGTGCTCGTCGTCTGGTTCGCGTCCGGCAAGGGCCTGCGCTTCGCGCGCGCTCTCTGCGGCATCGGCTTGATTCCCTTCGGCCTGGCGCACTTCCTCTATCTGCAGAACACCGCGCCGCTGGTGCCGGCGTGGCTGCCGGCGCACGTCTTCTGGGCGTATTTCACCGGGGCCACGTTCATCGCCGCGGGCGCAGCGCTGCTGACCGGAGCGTGGGCGCGGTTGGCGGCCGTGCTGGTGACGCTGCAGATGGGCCTGTTCACGCTGTTGATCTGGGTGCCGGTGGTAGCGGCGGGAACGCCCACCGCGTTCCAGAAGGGCGAGTTCGTCGTCTCCTGCGTGCTGACGGCCGCTACCTGGGTCGTCGCCGATTCCTGGCGCGCCATTCCCCAGCGGGCATGACTCCACGCCGCCCCCGCGCGCCGGCTTGATATGACTTGACAGGCATATGACCCAATAGATATATACGTCACATGGAATCCTCGTTCGCCATCCTCGCCGAGCCCAACCGCCGCGCCATCCTGCGGCTCCTGGCCTCGTCCGAGCGGTCGGTCGGCGAGATCGAGCGCCGGCTGCGGATGCCCCAACCTTCGGTGTCCAAGCACCTGCGCGTGCTGCGCGACGCCGGGTTCGTCGAGTCGCGCGTCGAGGCGCAGCGGCGCGTCTACCGCATCCGGCCCGAGCCGCTGATGGAGGTCGACGAATGGCTGGTGCCGTTCCGTCGCTTCTGGACGGTGCACGTCGACGCGCTCGAGCGCCACCTCGATCGGATGGCCCAGGTCCCGGAGAAAGGAAAGAGCAAATGAGCAACCAGGTGAAGTACGCGCCCGGCCCCGCGGCCGGCGCGGAGGTCCGCAAGCAGGGCGACGAGTGGACGCTGGTGCTGGTGCGCGATCTGCGCCACCCGCCGGAGAAGGTGTGGAGCGCGCTCACCGATCCCGCGCAGCTTCGCGAGTGGGCGCCGTTCGAGTCCGACCGCGACCTCGGCTCGGCCGGCACCGCCATGCTCACCACCGTGGGCGCGCCGCAGCTGCACGTGACCGAGGCAAAGATCAAGCGCGCCGAGCGGCCGCGGGTCCTCGAGTTCACCTGGGGCGGCCGCGACACGCGCTGGGAGCTGGAGCCGCACGCCGGCGGCACCCGCCTCACGCTGTGGGCCAGCATCGACCGCAACTGGATCGCCATCGGCGCGGCCGGCTGGCACGTCTGCCTCGACGTGCTCGACCGGCTCCTCGCCGGCCAGCCCATCGGCCGGCTCGCCGGACCCGCCGCCTTCAAGGTGGAAGGCTTCCAGCGCCTGCACGGCGAGTACGCGAAGCAGTTCGGCGTCCAGGCGCCGGGACAAGGGAGCCGATCATGAGCAACAAGCGACTCGCCTTCTGGATCGTCACCGCGATCTTCTGCCTGCAGATGAGCTTCACCGCGTATGCGCAGATGAACCTGCCGCAGGTCGCGGAGGCGTTCACGCACCTGGGCTTCCCCGCGTACTTCCGCGTCGAGCTGTCGTGGGCCAAGCTCGCCGGCGTGGCGCTGTTGCTCGCGCCGGTGCCGGCGCGGGTGAAGGAGTGGGCGTACGCCGGCTTCGCCGTCGATCTCGCCTCGGCGGTCATCGCGCACCTGGCGGTGGGCGACGGGGCGCAGGCGTGGGGCTGGGCGGTGGCCACGCTCGCGCTGTGGGGGCTGTCGTACTTCCTCTGGCGCCGCCTGCAGGCCGCGCCGGCCGCGCTACCGCAGGCGAGCGCCGCGCGCTGGAGCGAGGCATGAAGAGCGCGTCGGCCTTCATCGACGAGCGCATCGAGGAGCTCGGCGGCTGGCGCAGCGAGACCCTCGCCCGGGTGCGCAAGCTCATCCACCAGGCCGACCCCGACATCGTCGAGGAGTGGAAGTGGATGAACCCGGTCTTCTCGCACGAAGGCATCGTCTGCACGGGCGAGGCGTACAAGAACGCCGTCAAGCTCACCTTTGCCAGGGGCGCGTCGCTGAAGGATCCGGCGAAGCTGTTCAACTCCAGCCTCGAAGGGAACGTGCGGCGCGCCATCGACATCCACGAGGGCGAGGCCATCGACGAGGCCGCGCTGAAGGCGCTCGTCCGCGCGGCGGTGGCGCTCAACGTCGAGGGCAAGGGCAAGCCGCGGCGGGCGCGCTAGCGCCGCTTCCGCGCGCTCTTCTTCAACAGGCGCAGCACCGACTTCTCGTCGCTCGCCAGGCTGCGCCGGCGCGCGGCCCTGGCCAGCGCCTCGCCCGCCAGGTACGCGTCGACGATGGCCGGGTGCACGTACGACTTGCGGCACACCGCCGGCGTGTTGCGCAGCTGCGCGGCCACCTCGCGCAGCGCGCTCACCACGTGGCGCTTCGCGGGCGCATCCGCCGACGCGCACAGCGCCCGCAGCGCGAGCACGGTGGCCGCCCAGGTGCGGAAGTCCTTGGCGCTGAACTCCTCGCCGGTGACAGCGCGCAGGTACTGGTTGACGTCCTCGCTGTCGACGTCGCGCGCGCGGCCATCGCCGTCGAGGTACTCGAAGAGCTGCTCGCCGGGCAGGTGCTGCATGCGCCGGACGATGCGGGCCACGCGCGGGTCGCGCACCTCGACCTCGTGCCGCAGGCCACCCTTGCCGCGGAAGGAGAAGCGCAACGTCTCGCCGCGCACGTGCGCGTGTCCGTTGCGCAGCGTGGTGAGCCCGAACGAGTGGTTGGTGCGCCGGTACTCGTCGTTGCCGACCCGGATGAGCGACTCCTCCAAGAGCCGCACCACCGTGGCCAGCACCTTCTCGCGCGGCAGGCCCCGGCGGGAGAGATCGGCGATGACGCGGCGCCGCAGCGCCGGCAGGGCGCGCCCGAAGGAGATCATCCGCCCGAACTTGTCCTGGTCGCGGACCTGCCGCCAGCGGCTGTGGTAGCGATACTGCTTGCGGCCTCGCGCGTCGCGGCCCACCGCCTGGATGTGGCCGGACGCGACCGGCGAGATCCAGACGTCGCGCCAGGACGGCGGAATCGCGATCGAGCGGATGCGGGCCAGCGTCTCCGCGTCGCGCACCGGGCGGCCGTCGGGGCGCAGGTAGCGGAACGATCGCCCGCGCCCCAGCCGGCGGATGCCCGGCCGCTCGTCGCTCACGTAGCGGAGCCCCGCCTCGCTCGCCGCCTTCAACGAATCCTGCGGGATGTCCTCCGGGCGCCTCATGCGTACAACATGGGGCCGCGCGCCGTACGTGTACCTGCGGTGGTTTCAGATCGGCGCGGGCGCGCCGGTCTCCGACGGCACCTGGTTGCGCGGCGAGCCGCCCGACTTCAGCTCCTCCGCCATCTCCTCCATGGTCTCGCCCAGCTGCGCGAGCTCGTCGCGGGAGAGCAGCTTCTTCACCTTGGGGAAGAGCTCCTTCTCCTCTTCCCTGGCGTGCTCCAGCACCTGCTCCTTCAGCACCGCCACCTTGGCGTCGAACTGCGGGTCGCCGGGCTCGCAGGCCATCGCGTCGGCGATCAGCCGCTTCACGCTCAGGTGCTCCTCCACCGACTCGCGCAGCAGCGGCTCGGTCTCGCGCGACTTGCTCGCCGGGTAGAAATGCTTCTCCTCGATGGCCGCGTGCACCGCGAGGTCGTCGGCGATCTTCTCGAAGATCGACCGCTTCCGCCCGCGCGCGCCCTCGAACTTCTCGAATGCCTCCTCGACCTCGTCGTGCTGCTGCTTGAGCAGCGTGATCGCGTCCATTGCTCCTCCAGGATGTGTGTGGCTGAAAACTGTGGATGCAGGGCCGGCGAAGCATCCGCGTGTTGCTCACCGGACGGCCTGCGTGGCCGCACCGACGACTGGCAGGCGAGCCTCCGGCATTCCAGTGCCGTCCACCTCGCGGCGGCATCGGAGACGGAGATGATTCACTGCGATGACGGCGGCGCGCACCTGCGCCTGAGAGGAAACTTCGATGGGGCGGCGGCGCTGGCGTTGCGCGATCAACTGATGGAAGCGCACGCCTCCCGCATCGTGATCGACTTCGGCGCGGTGGACGCGTTCGACGACTCGACGCTCGCGCTCCTCACCGTCTACGTCGTCCTGCTGCGGCGCCGCGGGCGGACGGTGACGCTGCGCGGGCTCGGCGCGGCGCAGCGCGAGGCGCTGCAGCACTTCGGCCTCTAGGTTGCCGGCAGCGGGCGGGACCCACCGTCGTTCGATGGATGCGATCATCGAGAGCGCGCGTTACTCGTCCACGGCGCCTTCGGCGTGGACGGCCTGCACTTTCCCGGGTGACGAGAGGCGCATGGCGTCGCGCGGCTCGGGCCTCCGCCGCCGCGGCGTCCAGGCCAGGCGGATGACGCGGCCCTCGCGCGCCGAGCGCAGGAGCGCGTCGATGACGCGGACGTCGCGCAGGCCCTCGTCGCCGTCGGCCTCGACGTCGCCGTCGTCCAGCACCGCGCCGGAGAAGGCGATCAGCTCGGGCGCGAACTGGTCGCTCTCGGCGAACGACCGCCGCCGCGTCCGCCCGCGCGCGTTGACCGTGAGCGAGCGCTTGCCCTGATACTCGTACGCGTTGTCGAGCCGCAGGTCTCCCTCGGTGCCCACCACGTGGTAGCTGCCGCTCACCCCGGCGCCGAAGCTGACGTTGAAGCTGGCCAGCCGGTCGCCGGGGAACTTGAGCAGTACGCTCATGCCTTCGTGCACCTCGGCGAAGCGAGGGTCGTCGCGGCGATCGGCGCGCAAAGCGGCGATGGCGACCGGATCGTCGCGGAAGACGTAGCGCGCGGCGTTGAGGCAGTAGATGCCGATGTCCCAGATGGGCCCGCCTCCGCGCTCGGCGGAGGTGCGGATGTTGTTCTCCTTCACCTGGTAGCTGAAGCTCGAATCGAACAGGCGCGGCTCGCCGATGGCGCCCTCCTCGATGAGCCGGACCACCTCGAGGTTGGCGGGCTCGTAGTGAAGCCGGTAGGCGGTCATCAGCTTCACGCCTGCGGCCTCGCACGCGGAGATGATGCGGCGGCACTCTTCCTCGGAAATGGCGAGCGGCTTCTCGCAGAGCACGTGCACGCCCGCCTGCGCGCAGCGCACGGCGAGCTCGGCGTGGCGATCGTTCGGCACCGCGATGTACGCCGCCTGAACGTCCTCGGCCGCCAGCACCTGCTCGAGATCGTCGTAGCCCGCCGCCGGCACGCGGTACTTGCGCGACAGCTTCTCGCGCTTCGCCTCGTCGTCCGAGACGAGCGCGGCCAGCCGCGCGTTCCCGGCATGCGCAAACGCCGGCAGCACCGCCGTCTGCGCGATGTGCCCCAGCCCGATCACCGCGTACCCCACCTGCCGCGCCGCCTTCCGCGTCCGTCGATTCGCTTTCATGCGGTGAAGGTAGCCACGCCGTGCCTGCGGTTGCCGCAGGCGGGCGGCCGGCCGCTCGCTCGCTGCCAACGGTGACAAGTGCGCGAAGCCGTTGCCGCCACTCGGGGGACGCCACACTTTCCCCGCTCGGGGCGGGGGGCGTCGTGAAAAATCTGTGTGTTCTGGGAGCGGTGTTCGCATTCGCTTGCGGCGGGAACCATTCGGGCGGCGGCCAGGGCAGCGGCGGGAGCAGCGCGTTCACGCTGGCCATCGCGGTGAGCGGGCAGGGCACGGTGGCGGCGGCCGCGCAGCAGATCTCGTGCGCCTCGAGCTGCACGCAGTCGCTGCCCTCGGGCACGGTGGTGCACCTCGAGGCCGTGGCCGGGGCCGGCATGCAGTTCTCGGGCTGGAACGGCGCCTGCTCCGGCACCGCCGGCTGCGACCTGACGATGACGCAGGACACGCAGGTCGGCGCGACGTTCGTGCCGGCCGCGCCTCCGCCGCCCGCGACTGCGCTCTTGAGCGTGGTGCTGGTCGGGAGCGGATCGGGCCGCGTCACGTCCTCGCCGGCGGGCATCGACTGCCCGGGCAGCTGCGCCGTGTCGCTGCCGGTCGGCACCGCCGTCACGGTGAGCGCGGCGGCCGACGCGACCTCGCAGCTGGCAGGCTTCGGCGCCGGCTGCAGCGGCATGTCGTGCACGCTCACGCTGGCGGCCGACACCACCGTCTACGTCAACTTCAGCTCCACCGTGACTCCGCCGGGGATGCACACGCTCACCGTCAGCGTCAGCGGCGACGGCAGCGTCAGCTCGATGCCCATCGGCGTCTCCTGCCCCGGCAAGTGCAGCGCGACGTTCGCCGACGGGACCACCGTGGCGCTCACCGAGACCGCCGGAGCGAGCGCGTCGTTCGCCGGCTGGAGCGGCGCGTGCACCGGCAGCGCCGCCTGCTCGGTGACGCTCGGCGCCGACGCGAGCGTCGCCGCCACGTTCGCCGCGGCGAGCAACGCCTGCGCGGGCCTCACGCCGGCGCTGCCGGCCGCCCGCGATCTCCTCGCGGCCGCGCCCGGCGGCGCAGCGCTGGCGTGCATCGGCTCCACCGCCGACGCCGCGGGCAACGTTTTCATCCGCGGCGAGTACGACGCCGGCGGCACGGCCACCGTCGGCGTCTTCGGCGCATCGGGCCTGGTGGAGTCGGTGACGCTCGACCAGACGCTCAGCTTCGGGCCCATTCCGCTCGCGTCCGGATTCGGCGTCTTCATCGACCAGCAGATGTCCACCCAGCACTACGCGGGCTATGCGCCCGACGGCACACTCTTGAATAGCAATGCGGAGCTGACGCCCGCCAGCGTTGCCTTCGGCGACGACGCGAGCGACGGCGGCAACGTGCTGCTCAACTGCGACGGCAGCACCGACGCCCAATACACCGTGACCCGCTACGATGGTGCGGCGAAGCAGGTGGCGCAGTCGTCCTTCATCCGATCCGGCACTTTCGGCTGCTTGGCGCCCCTTGCAGTGATGACCGACGCGCTCGGCAACACGCTGGTTATCGTGAGCGACAAATCGAACGACCTCGAGGGGGCGTGGCTCGATGCATCCGGCACCCAAATCAACGGGTGGTTCGACATCGGCAACTTCGCCCCTTCCATGCCCCCGGGTTTCGCCGCGGTGCTCGCGCGCCCGCTCATCGGTGGCGGCGCGGCGGTGCGCGTCAACGGGTCGTGGACAGTACAGATGGCCAGCGGCTCCCCGATGACGCAGCCCGCGCCGTCGTTCTTCGAGATCGGCAAGGACGCGGTCATCGCCATGGGCGGCAAGGCCTACGCGATGATCCCCGACCCGAACAGCGCCGGCACCATCGACGTGGTCGAGCCCGGCGGCACCACCTGCGAGGCGCTGGCCAACGCCACCGCCGCCGACTTCTTCACGCTCGGCAAGGACGGCACGCTGGTCGATGCGCACGGCGCCAACGACTGCACCGCGACGTACTATCCCCAGGCGCTCAAGTAACGGCCGGCCGATTGCGCGGGCCTGCGCGGAGGAGCACAGTGGACGCCATGGAGTCCGAACGTCGCGCAGCCCCACGCGCGCAGCGCCGCTTCTGGGTGCTGGTCGAAGGCGAGATCGGCTTCACCGCCGACGTCACCGCCAACGGCTTCTGCGTCGAGGGAATGCGCGTCGCCCCGCCGGGCGCGTCGGTGAGCGGCAGCATCGCGGTCGGCGGCAGGGAGTTCGAGTTCACCGGCATGGTGTGCTGGGCGCGCGCCATCGACGCCCACAGCTCGCGCACCGGCATCCGCTTCCTCGAAGTGCCGGACGAGTTCAAGTCGGTCTTCAACGGGAGCGAAGCAAGGCACTGACCGCCAGCGCCGCGGCGGCCGCGAGCGCCCCGCGGTGCAGGCGAATCCACAGCTCGCTGCTCCCCGCGCGCGCGCGCGAATCGAAGTCGCCGTGCGCGCCGCGATCGCCGGGCAGCGGCGCGGCCAGGTTGTCGGGCCGGCCGGGCGACACCGGCCGCTGGTCCTGCTGGGCGCCGTAGCCGATGCGGCCCAGGTAGCGGTCGAGCAGCCCGCCGACGAACTTCTGCCCGACGACGGCCTTCGCCGTGCTCCAGCCGACCCACATCTCGCGCGCCGGATGCTGCGACAGGTGCAGCGCCGCGCGCGCGATCACCTCGGGCTGGTAGATGGGCGGCACAGGCTGCGGATGCCGCGGCAGCCGCGTGCGCACCACGTCGAACTGCGGCGTGTTCACCGCCGGCAACTGCAGCATGCACAGCTTCACGCGGCTCTTGTCGTGCAAGAGCTCGCAGCGCACCGAATCGGTGAAGCCGCGGATGGCCGCCTTCGACGCGCAGTAGGCGCTCTGCAGCGGGATCGATCGATAGACGAGCGCGGAGCCGATCTGGATCACCACCCCGTCGTTCATCGGCACCATCTGGTGCAGCGCTGCCAGCGTGCCGTGGACGGTGCCGAGGTAGTTCACCTCGGTGACGCGGCGGTATTCGGCCGGCGTCATCTCCATGGCCGGCGAGAAGACCGACACCATGGCGTCGTTCACCCAGGTGTCGATGCGGCCCCAGCGCGCCACCAGCGCCTGCGCCTGCTGCTCGACCGCGCCGGCGTCGGAGACGTCGGCCGGCAGGACCAGCGCCTCGCCGCCCGCCTGCTCGATCTCGCGCGCGCAGCCCTGCAAGCCCTCCATGCCGCGCGCGATCAACCCCACTTTCGCTCCGGCTGCCCCGAAGGCGCGCGCGATGGCGCGGCCCACGCCGCTCGAAGCGCCGGTTACTGCGACCACTTGCTGCGACAACGGTCTGCGCATGCAGCAATCTGCGGCGGTACCTAACCTCAGGCAATGTCGAAGACAGTGGGCGATTTCGTCGTCGAGCGCCTGCGGGAGTGGGGCGTCACGCGCGTGTTCGGATACCCGGGCGACGGTATCAACGGCCTCATGGCGGGCCTCGAGCACGCCGCTTCCGCGGGCGAAGGCCCGGCGTTCGTGCAGGCGCGCCACGAGGAGCTCGCCGCGTTCATGGCCGGCGCGCACGCCAAGTTCACCGGGCAGGTGGGCGTCTGCATGGCCACCTCGGGACCCGGCGCCATCCACCTGCTCAACGGGCTCTACGACGCGGCGATGGATCACCAGCCCGTGGTGGCGATCGTCGGCCAGTCGGCCACCACCGCGCTGGGCGGCGACTACCAGCAGGAAGTCGATCTGCAGAACCTCTTCAAGGACGTGGCGCACAACTACGTCACCACGGTGACCACCGCGTCGGCGGCGCGTCACGCCCTCGACCGCGCGTTCCGCATCGCGCTCAGCGAGCGCTGCGTCACCTGCGTCATCGTTCCCAAGGACCTGCAGGAAGAGGAGGCGGCCCTTCGGCAGCCCCACGAGCACAACACCATCCACTCGTCGGTGGGCTGGTCGGCGCCGCGGGTGGTGCCGCGCGAGGACGATCTCAAGCGCGCCGCCGAGGTGC
>Ga0335081_10011241_pt1 | contig 14473 bp, 7 predicted proteins | sample Lox_Sample_35_FD_206713 | JGI IMG/M metagenome (GOLD analysis project Ga0335081, IMG submission 206713) | Soil microbial communities from Loxahatchee National Wildlife Refuge, Florida, United States - Lox_Sample_3.5 | ecosystem: Environmental > Terrestrial > Soil > Wetlands | place: USA: Florida... | reverse complement strand
CCTGTCGCCAGCACACGGGTCAATGGACAACTTTGCGCCTGGTAGGGCGATCCGTCTGGATGACTGTGATGGAACAGGCTGTGGGAATTTTTGCCCAGAACGCTTTCGGAAGAGCAGTTCAGCGCTTCCATCGCCGCGCGGTTCATGAATGTGATGCACCCCTTGAGATCGACGCCGTACATGCCTTCGGAAGTCGAATCGAGGACCAGCAGGCGTTCTTTCACCAGCTGCTCCTTCTCCTGTTCCGCCAGTTTTCGTGCCACGAATTGACCCACCTGGCTGCCGATGTTGGCAAGCACCTTGAGTAGCTCTTCATCCGGACCCCGCGCCTCCGCGCTAAATAGTTCCATGACTCCAAGAATCTCTGTGCCCATGGCAATAGGGAAAGCAACTGCGCTGTGCAGGCCGGCGCCAGCCGCAGCGCCCATTCGCGGGAGATGTGCGTAGCGATCCAGGTCGGAAAGCCAGGCCGGATCACCAGACGCGAGCGCCCGGCCCGGCAATCCTTTTCCGCGCGAGCAACGGCTTGCCCGGCTTACTGCCAGAAAATCGGAATATTCGCCCGCCGGCACCTGCCAGAACTCGGCGCAAATCAGGTTCCCCGAGCGCTTGTCCACGTCCCACACTTGCCCGATTTTGCACTCGAGGAAACCGCACAACAGCTTCAAAATTTGAACCCGCGCCTGGACCACAGACTCCGATTCGGCCAGCACCTGCGACACCGCATATTGCATTTCGGCCCGCCTTCTGCCGCGATGGCGCTCAATTGCGTACAGCAGGATGCGTTCCAGGGCGTTGGTGGTCAGCTGGCTCTTCTGGACCCAGTCCTGGGCGCCCGCGCGCACCGCCTCGAGCGCCTGAGACTTCTCGTAAAGGTTGGTAATGATGATCACGGGAGTTTCGCCGGCGCGGGCCAGCAGAGTTGAGAGGGCGCTCGTCCCTGCGGCTTTTCCGCCCAAATCCGCCAGAATCACGTCAAATTTCCGGACCTCAAGCAAGGCCAGTGCTTCCGCCAAATGGTTCATGCGCTCAACCGTGAAATAGAGAGTCCCGGAATCGGCGAGAATCCGGCAGATCCTTTCAGCTTCGGCGTCAATCGCATCGACCAGCAGAACGGTGATGGCTCGAGTTTTCATGGGCGGAGGTCCACGCTCAGACTTTGGCGCCGGCCGCCAGAGCGGAAGGCTTTGAGACCGTGACCCGGAGGGTCGTCTTGACGGCATCTTTATCGTGGAAGGTCCTCAACTTCAGCTTGAGTGGCTCAGTGACCTCCTGGCCCTTGGCTACAATCAGGGAGCCATCTTTCGCGTAGATGTCTTCCTCCAGCATCATGCCGGTGGCAAGTTCGTCCACGGTGCAGGTGCGGATCTCGGCGTCATCTCTTCCTGGATCCAGTTCGACCAGCGCGTAGAAGATTCTCGAATCCAGGTCCCGGCGCTGGCGAGCGAGCCTGGTACCGGCTTCGGTCCGCGAGACGCCTTTCCGCAGAAGGTCGTCGAAGGCTATCGTGGCGCGAAGAATTTCCGCGCCTTGCCTCATATCAGCCATCTCGCGATCGCTTACGTCCCCTTCCACCGGAGCGGGCTGATTCTGGTGAGCGATCATCCAGGCAATCGGCTCCATGCGCGGAATGTTGGCCAGGAGGTCGCGCGCAATCAACGGGTGCGAGTCATAGCGTGCCTGTTCCTCGGCCGGCAATTCGCGGCCGGCAAAGACGGCCTTGATCGTTTCCGGGTCCAGCACCACGCATCCCAGCTGCGACATCATGGCCGCGACCTCGAAACGCCAGGGATTTCCCAGCCCCAGCGTCTTCACCACGTGACTCATGTAGCGTCGCAGCCGAGTGGCGCGGCTGAATGCCGCCGGATTGACCAGACTGAGTACTTCAGTCAAAACGTGGATGCTGGCCCGCAGCGTCTTTTCCAGCAGCTCTTTTTCAGCAATGACCAACCTGTATTGCACAAGAGCGGCCGTCAAGGTTTTGGCCAGGATTTCCTTGTTCGCGGGCTTGGTGAGAAACCGGAAGATGTTCCCTTCGTTGACGGCTTCGATGGCGGCTTCCAGGCCGGCCTGCCCCGTAAGCATGATGCGTATGGTCTCAGGAGCAACCGTTTTTACCCGGGTGAGCAACTGAATGCCGTCCATTTCCGGCATTTTCATGTCGGACACGACCACCGCATAAGGCCCCTGTTGCGAAAGTGTACTGAGGGCGCTCTTGCCGCTGTTTGCCGTGTCAATCTTGAATTCGGTGCGAAATAACCGCTTGTAGCCCTCGAGCGCGGCTGCCTCGTCATCGACGAAGAGAATTTTTTCATCCATGAGCGTGGGCCGGCACGGGTCGGCCCTGGATTCAGATGGCTTTCCGCACGCAGATTCTTGCCACCAAGAAAAAGTCATCGGCAGGAAATGCCGCGACTTTAGGGCAGACCACGCCGGAGTGGGCGTGGAACGTTGAATACTCTTGAATGAAGTGAAGAGATCGAGGCCGCCGGGGCTCCTTCGACTCTAATCTGCCGCCATGCCTTGAGTCTCAGCTTCGAGCTGGTCGCGCAGCTGGCTCTCGTATGCCGCCAGCTCGGCTTCGATCTCCTCCCCCGCCTTGCGCCGCTTGATGACCTCATCGCGGTACCGGCGCAGGAAGTAGTCGATCGTTTCCACGCGGATGCGGATCGAGCCGGTGGGCTTGTTCTCGTCGAGGTCTTTGAAGCAGAAGTAGGGCGTGCCGGATTGCTCAATGATGCCTTCGACCACGCCGTAAATCGGCGCATCGTGGCCGCATTTGAAGCTGGAAATCTCGAGGGCGACAAGGTTGGGATGCCGCGCCGTAAACTTCGCCGCCCAGACCTTGTGGTTGGTGCTGCACGAGTAAGAGTTCTTCCAGGCGTCGGAAATGTCCAGCGCATGGCTGATCACGCCAGACCGGACCTCATCGCCGAAGAGCCGCTCCAGCATGTCGTCATCCAGCGGCAAAGTATTCTGCGAGAAGATGGGGTAGCCGAGCTTCTGGAACTCATCCATGATCTCGTGGTTGAGGCCGGGATCATGGTGATATGGCCGGCCGAGCATGACGATACCGATGCGGTCTTCGCGCTCCAGTTGATCGAGCACCTGGCGCGCCCGCCGGCGAATGCTGCTTTCGTAGTCTTTCAGGCACTCATAGCCAACTTCGATCGCCCGATCGTTTTCCTCCACAGACAGCCCCAGGATCGGCTGCCAGGCTTGCAGCATTTGATGAGCGAACAGCTTCTTGTCGGCGAAATTGAGGATCGGATCCAGATATTTGACCTTGTGCTCGGCGAAGACGTCGTTTTCCTTGGTAAACGCGGCTTTGACGGTTTCGGGTGTTGCTGTCACCGTCGGGCAGGCGTTTGCGCCCACGATTTTCATCAGGGGCGAATGCAGCACGTCGTACATGGGGAAGAAAACCACGTTGAGCGGCTTCTTGCGGTGCTTTTCCTGAATCAGGTTGTAAACGTGCGAAATGCCGATCTTGGCCGGGAAGCAGGGATCAATCGCACCGCGGCTCGCGCCCGCGCGATAAAGCTCTGAACTCGTGTAATCGGAATAGATGATATTTTCCGGCTGTACGCCCAGGCTTTCGAGGTAACCGTTGAAAAGCGGAGCGTAAGTGTAAATATTCAGCACACGCGGAATCCCGATGCGAACGTTCTTGCGGTTTTCCATGAGCGCGCGGCGCTCTTTGGCGCCTTTATTCCAGCCCGCCCAACCGCGCTCCGGCAGCGGATCGGCCACGCTTTTCGGGTTCGCGGGACGAAACACTTCCTTGGAAGCCATGTCGACGAAGTTGGGATGGGCGTCTTTAAGCTGATCCAGGCCCTTCTTGATTTCCTTCATTTCGCTGACATCCTCGACCGTACCCTTTTCGCAGGTTGCGATGATGAGGCGCTGCTCCCCGTGCATCAGCGGGACTTTCGTGACTTTTTGGATGGGCACGAAGCTGAGGTCGGTTTTCGCTTCGGTGCGGATATCGATAAACGTGCGCAGGCAGTTGTTCTTGCAGAAATTGCAGCGCGTGTGTTCATTGCGTGTGGTGCGGTACTCGATCTTGCGGACAGCCTCCAACCCGACAAAGCTGGTTTGCAGGCCATCGCGCCACAGCCGCAGCGATTCCTGGGCGGCGCCAATGGCGCCCGATTCGCCGCAATGTTCGTGGACGATCACTTCCGGCTTCTTCCCGGCAGCGCGGAAACTGGCGTTGATGAAATCAACTTCCGCTTTCACCACGGCGAGATTATTTTGCGTTCCGCCTTGCAGAACGAAACGTGAGCCCAGCGCAGCCAGGTTGGGAATGCTGGCGACGTAGAGAAAAACATTCTTCGGCAGCACGGCCGCCAGTCCGGCGAGAATTTCCTCCGCCCGCCAGCCCTGGCGCTGGAAGTTCACAATGTCCGACTGCATGAAGACCGCGCAGCCATAGCCGAAAATCGGCATGGCCTGGGCGGAAAAAGCCAGATCGGCGTATTGTTCGACACTTAAACCAAAACCTTCGGCGGTCGATTGCAGGAAATAGCCGTTGCCCGCCGAGCACTGCGTGTTCAGCTTGAAATCTTTGACGCGGCCGTTGTGGAGAACGATCAGCTTGATGTCCTGCCCGCCAACGTCGACGATCACATGCGGGTCGTCATAAAACTTGAGTGCAGATTCGGTATGCGCGACGGTCTCGACCAGCGCTACGTCAGCATTGAGGACGTCTTTCAGAATGTCTTTGGCATATCCGGTTGTGCCCACGCCCAGAACTTCCAGCCGGGCGTTTTGCTTTTCCACCTGGCTGCGCAGGTTCTCAAACATTTCGATGGTGTCTTGAATCGGGTTGCCATTCGAGAGCTGGTAGGACTTGCAGAGAATCGTCCCGTTTTCATCGAGCAAAACGGCTTTTGTGGAAGTCGAACCGCCGTCGATACCGACAAAGCCCGCGACCGTCGAGCCGCTTTGGAAGCTCACGGGAGTGAACTTCTTGCGACGATAGGCTTCCCTGAAGGCGCCCAGCTCGTCCGGATTCTTCACCAGCCCGCTGGCGCCGGATTTTGCTTTTTCTTCCTGGCGTCCAAACTCAATGTAGTGTACGAGCTGATCGTAGCCGCGATAGCAGCCCACGCAGTCGTCTTCGGCCTTGCCGAATTCGATGGAGCCGAGCGCCGCGAAATATTGAGCGTTCTGGGGGACTTTGATGAGTTCCTCGGGTTTTGCGCCGGCAGGGACTTCCACTTTGCGCTCCTGCCACATGCGCGGAATGTTGGCCTGCCATGCTTCTTTCATGCCGCGAATGAAGGTATTCGGCCCGCCAAGCAGCAAGACATGAGGGCGGAGGGTGTGTCCGCGTGTGAGAACGCTGAGGTTTTGCAGAATAATGGCCTCGAACAAAGAAGCCATCAGCTCATCGGGCGGGGTGCCGACCTTCTGCAGGCTGTTGATATCGGTTTCAGCGAACACTCCACATTTGCCGGCAACTTTGTGCAGCTTGACGCCGTGATAGCCCTGCTCGGCAAGTTCTTCGACAGGAATTTTCAGTTTGGCATTGATCTTGTCGATGACTGCGCCCGTCCCGCCGGCGCACTTGTCGTTCATCGAAGGAATTTTCTTCTTGCGTCCGGATTCTTCATCGTCCTTGAAGACGATGATCTTGGCGTCCTGCCCACCCAACTCGATGACCGAATACACTTCGGGGTGGAGTTTTTCGACCGCCAGAGACACGGCTGTCACTTCCTGCACGAACTTGGCGCCGACCTGCTCAGCAATGGACCCGCCGCCCGACCCAGTCAGGAACATGCGCGTGTTATGCCGGTTGATGCCGAGATCGGCCTCCATGCGCTTCAGGAACTCGAGGGTCTTTTCCGGCTGCTTGGTTTCGTGGCGCTGGTAGTCCTGCCAGAGAATCTCGTCGGTGGCCGGGTTGATGGCGACAGCTTTCACCGTGGTCGAACCTACATCCAGCCCAACCATGAACTTGCTTTCGCGGTCGTGCCCGTGCGCGTGATGATCGTGCATTCGTCCCTCTCTATCCAGTTCTCTAGGAACTACCAACCACGAACCGATAACTGGCCAGTAAAACTCCGGAAACCGATATTCGAAGTAAACGGGTCCCGGATCTCAGATCTCAGTTCTTAGTCCCCGCCAGCAGCGGCCGGAAGCGCTACGCCCGGTACCCTTGAACGCTTCCAGAAACGAGTGTCCTTATCGATGCGGTCGCTAACATGCAATATGAACTGCGCTGCCGTGCCCGCCACGCCCTCGCGATGCGGCACGTGATAGAACGGCCGCTTCAGTTCCGGATGCTCATCCATATACTCGCGGATTTCCTGCAGCGACTTGCCCGTGGACTCCAGGCACTGCTCAAACTCACCCTTGGCCTTTACTTTTGCCTCGCCGAGGGCCATCTGCACGCGGCTGTGGGCATTGACTTCGCCTTCGCCCGAGGTTTCGATGGGCAGGAAAATCATGTCCTTGAACTTGTTGATCACGGCCGATTGCACGCCATCTGATTGCGAGGAGGGCATGCAACCAAACGGTTTCAGCGCGAGCACCATGTGGCAAAGGCGATGAACCGTGTAGTACACGTTCTTGCCGACTTCGAGGTGTCCTTCGCCGCCGCGCGCGAACTGGTTGTAGAAGGGGTGCGCCATGTCCGCGAGTTCCTGCTGCGGAACCAGATGGTGCGTGATGCCGCCCAGGTGTTCGATCACACGGTGGTAGAAGAAATTCCACATGATCTGGCCAAAACCAATTCCCCATAGCTTCTTGCGCAGACCGATGTAATTGGCAAAGTTCTTTTTCACTTCATACCACTGGGGATCGCGGTGTGGGCGGTTCACCGGCCACTTTGCGATGGCGTGCGCTTTGGCCTGATACATGAGATACGCGACCCAGGTGGCGATTGGCTCGACCATCACCTGCGCGCCCTCACGCTCAAGGAAGTCGAACATGCGGAAGTTGCCGTCGCCTTCGGTGATCTGCGCCCAGAACTCGCCGGTGATCTTTACCAGCGGCTTCACCTTGGTGCGGTCCACTTCGATCAAATCCATTTTTTTCCGCGCCGTGTCGAGGGCGTTGAGGTAGTCCTTGCCCCACATGTGCTCGTGCCATTTGCCGAACACGTTGAAGGTATTGCGCAGGATCTTGTTGCTCTTGAATTTGGGCTTGGCCCAATCGGGAGCCAATTGCTCAATCTCATAGGACTTGCGGTTCTTCAAGTCTTCGCACAAGCCGTCGACCGTCTCGCGGAACACGCGATCGGTTTCGCCCGGGTTTACCTCAAAAGGACGAATCTGGTAGATCAGGTCGTTCATGACGTCGCCGAGGTGCATGGCGTTCAACATGCCGAATCCGAAGTCGACCGTGAACTTAAGGCCGGGCTCGCCGGAGGCGGCCTTAATGCCGTCGCTGTCTTTGAACAGCAGCACGCGGAAGCCATCGAAGCCGGCATTCTTGAGCGCGAAGCGATATTCCGCTTCGTACATTCCAAAGCGGCACGGGCCGCAGGAGCCGGCGGTAAAGAAGACGTAATTGTCCAGAATCTGCTGGCGGGGAATGCCTTCTTTTTCGAGGAACTGCAGGTATTGCACCAGGTTGCCGACCGTGAAATACGTCGGATTGCACTGGCCGTTATTTCCGTACTCTTTGCCGGTCTGAAACGCCGCCACATTGGGAACCGGCAGTTTTTCGCAGTTATAGCCGCAGCCCTGGAAGACGGCGCGGATCAAATCTTCGTGCTTCCAGGTGAAGCCGCCGAAAAGGATGGTGACGCGGCTCCGCTCCTCCGCGGTAAAGGCGCGCTCAACCGGCCGATGGAAGTGACTGGGCGCATCCAGACCAGCTTTCTGGCGCAGCCGCGCGCGTTCCGCAGCCAAGCGCTGTTTGATTTCCTGTTCGGTATCGATTTGGACAAAATTCGTCGCCATTATCTTCCTCCGGCATCTAGGTTTTCGGATTCTGGGCCGCGTTTGGCAGAGGGCAGGAAAACTGCCTTGGAGAATTGCTGTTGGCGGGTCGCAAGCCGGGGCCTGAGCTGAAACTCAAGCCCGTGCGTGAGGGAGAGACATCACGACGCATCGTCTTAGCCCCTGCGACTGCAGTGACGGTGGTTCGTTACGCTTGAGCCTTCGAGGCGTCAACTGGGAGTCCCAGTGCCAAAAATTCGAAGGCCCTTACACCACAGGCGAAATCACACAAAACTGCCGGTAACCCCTTGAAACCCATGGGAAGCTTGCTTGAGCACCCACTTAATGACCCTGGAATCGTTGTAACAGAAACCGAGGTTGTGATTCAAGGTCGAGAAGCAGTGAGTTTGACAAGATTTCTTCATTTCGTTCAATTGTGAGACTTCAAATTTGTGGTTCTCGATGGTCCCCCAGTCATGAGTAGCGGAATACAGCGGGAAACAGGGGGCCAATGTGCCATCCACTCGAATAATCAATGAGTTCTGGCCGGCCCGGCAGTTCCAAGGCTCAACTTTGCCTCGCAGGAATTCCTTCATGTCCTGCAGTCGCTTTACGGAGTTAACCATCTTGTAACCGGACTTGTTCTTTTCGATGAGCCAGTCGACCAAATCATCGACCCGGGGCCAGTCTTCCTTCGTGATAAACGTGCTGTTCTCATCATAGTGCTGGAAGTGGTCCTGCTCGATCATCGGGGACTCGTTGATGTGATAATCGGTGGCAATGCCGTTATCGCGGGCAATTTCCGTCAATTGCTTTACATCTTCCAGATTGTTCCGGCAAATGTTGATGTTGAAAAATACGGCATAGCCATACTTGTACTGTTTTTGAATCAGATAATCAAAATACTTGCGAATGGGACTAAGCGCCTTGGGAAGTCCCGGCTTCTCGTCCACCGCGTCGACAGCGAAATTGAAGATCGCCACACCAGCATCTGCCAGCCGGTCCGTTACCTCGGGACGCAGCAGACGAGCGTTGGTGGGCATGTAGATCCAGAATCCCTTCTTGGCCGCGTAATAGCAAATCTTGTGGGCAAATTGCGGGCGAAGCAACGGCTCTCCGCCCATCAGCGCGAGCACGCGGCAAGTGGTCGAGTGCAGCCAGTCAATGGAGCGCTTGGCCACATCCTCAGTCATGCCCTTCACGCTGTTGTCAAAGGCCCAGCAGTAGTGACAATCGAGATTACATTTCCACTCGGTGAACAGGTAGGAAATGATCGGATTAAACGTTCCCGGCAGAACTCGCGACTTCATGTAAGGAAACAACCACCCTTGCATGGCGCGTAGTACGAGCGGAGCTGTCCAGCGGCGGCGGCCGGCGCGGGCGCGGGCCAAGTTCTCTTCGTAATTGTCGTCCTGTTGCAACAACTCCGGGTGTTGCGGAAAGACGGGCTCGGGAAAGATTTCGCGCTCGGCGGACGGAGCCAATGGCACGTTGGGTCTTGGAGCTTTGTTGTGCGTCAGCAGTTCATGAACGGAAACATCCAGGCGAAACGGCGGTGGGGCATCGTGGTCAACAGGCCTCTCTTGCACGGCAGGCATAGCGACTCCTCCCTCGCTTTTCTCTGGTATTACTTCTCAATGAAGGTTCTAGATGCATTGCCCAATCCGACGTTGCGAAAAAAATGATAGAAAATTTTTGATTTACCGGAATCAATTCTGCCATCTTAATAAGATGCCGGTCCCGAGCGCCGGTCTGGCTTTGTTTGAGGATACCGCTGAACGTTTGGTTGCCGTCGTTGTAGCACGAGAAGTGCCACACAATTTTGTCGTAGCCCGTTCTCAAAATTGCGGGCTTTCCCATTCCTGGATTTTTGGGGAGGTTCTGCGCTCCATTCAGCCGAGGATTGCAAGTTATTGAAACAATTGACGATGGGAGGTTCTTAGCGAAGAGGCGAACAAGCTCGGAACTTTCGTGCCGGAAGCGCATCTCCCGGACAGTCATCAAGTTTGGATTCGCATTTTTGCTGAACCACCTGGGTTTTGAGAGGACGGGACCGAATCACATGAGGGCGGCTCTAATTTCGCTTTTTCTTCTTTTCGGCGCGACTTTATTTGCCGCTGACAATCTCAAGCTCAACTCTCACCTCGATTACAGCAGCGACAGCCAGGACGGTCCGCTGATTACAGGCGACAACAGGCAGGCTGGCCTGGTGGCCGGCAGGCCAAATTACATCATCATCTATGGAGAGGCCTGCTACAACTCCAAGCGCCAGGCCCGGCGCACGGTGGATCTTTACAACAAGTATCGCGGCAAGGTGAATTTTGTGGTTATCGATCTGGACGATCACGCTTCAGCCGAACAAGAACAGCTACGCAAGCGCTTTTATCGGGGATACATTCCCCAGGTTGCAGTTTTGGGCAAAAACGGAAACGTACTTTACGATTCCTCGGGAGAAGTGGACTCGCAACGAATCGAGGCGATACTCGAGCACGCTCTGGCCGAGTGAATCAGTTCTCCGCCTCAGCGTCGGCAAGGTTCAGCGCTTCATCAAGGGCAGTAACGCCACGATCGATCTCTTCCCTGGAAATGATCAACGGCGGCGCGATCACGAAGTGGCTGATCCAGGCCTGAATATAAACGCCACTGCTCATCATTTTCGCAGCTACACGATCGACCACCAGCGGTTTTCCTGAGACTTTGTCTTCTCCCGTGTTGAAAGGTGCTTTCGTGGTCTGGTTCTTAACGAGTTCAACGGCCCAAAACATTCCGATGCCGCGCACCTCGCCAATGGAACGATGGCGGGGCTTTAACTCTTCCAATTTCTGCCCCATATATTGGCCCATTTCTCGGGCCCGGTCAGCGAGCTTTAGTCGCTTCATCTCATTGATTGAGGCGATCGCCGGCGCCAGCGTCAGGGGATGCGCTTCGTATGTATGCCCATGAGAAAAGAAATGATCGTCGAAATAAGCGGCAACTTTCGCAGAGGTCGCGCAAAGGCCAAGCGGAATCGCAGCGTTGGTGATGCCCTTGGCGGTAGTCAGAATGTCCGGGACAACATTCCAGTTGTCGACGGCAAACCACTTACCAGTGCGGCACCATCCGGTCATGACTTCATCGGCGATAAGCAATACGCTGTGGGCATCGCAAATCTGGCGTAAGCGGGGCAAATATTCCTTCGGCGGGACCAGTACGCCGTTAGTCCCGACAACCGGCTCAACGATTACCGCTGCCACATCGCTTTCGTTGCGGATCATATGTTCGATGTATTCCACACAAGCGATGCCACAGCCGGGATATGTGTGAAGAATCGGACACTTGTAGCAGTTGACCTCAGGGGCAAAGATCACGCCTGGAATTTTGCCTGCGGGCTCCATGGCCCAACGCCGTGGGTCGCCAGTGGCAGCGATCGAGCCCATAGTCGAGCCGTGATAGGAGCGGTAACGCGAGATGATTTTGGTTTTGCCGGTGGCCATGCGGGCTATCTTGAATGCCGCTTCGTTGGCCTCGGTGCCTGAGGTGGCAAAGAAAAACTTAGTCAACCCTTTGGGCAGCACTTCGAGCAGCAGTTCGGCGAGCTGAGCCCGCACTTCTGTTGCGTAGCCGGGGCCGATAAATGCCAGCTTTTCGGCCTGTTCCTGAATCGCCTGAACCACGGCCCGGTTCTTGTGCCCAAGCGTCACGCACATCAGCTGCGCAGAAAAATCGAGATAGCGTTTCCCGTCGGCATCGACAAAATAACAGTCCTCCGCATCCGCCACTACAAGAGGCGCCCAGCCCTTTTGCCGGCGCCATGTTCCGTAGGTATAGCGGGCGGTCAGATCTTTGACTTGGGAGGGAGACAAAGTTTCAGTCGGAGTAGACATGGTCGTGGTTCCAGATCGCCGCTGTAAGCCGCCCAGGGCAACATAGAAGAATAGCAGCGCTCCCTTGCCCGCGGCGAGAAAACTGTTGAGGTGCGATGTACAGGCTTCAATCCTGCCCGTAAACTATGTTGGCAAGTTTGTCTAAGGGGAATACAGCCATGGAAATTTCTGCGCCTCCGATTGCCACAGTTCCAAATTATGTCGATGGCCGATGGCGAGAGTCCGATACCAGCGAATGGCTGGATGTTCTCAATCCCGCGACGGGTGAGCCTCTTGCGAGGGTCCGTCTTTCAAGCGGGGCCGAGGTCGGCAAAGCGGTCGAGGCCGCTGCTGCCGCCTGGCCGGAGTGGCGGCGTACTCCTCCCGAAGATCGAATTCAGCCGCTCTTCAAGCTCAAATATCTGCTGGAAGAACACATTGGTGATCTCGCTCGCACCATCACGCAGGAAAACGGCAAAACGTTGGCCGAAGCGAAAGCCGAACTGCACCGCGCTATCGAGAACGTTGAGGTGGCGTGCGGGATTCCCACGATGATGCAGGGCTACAACCTGGAAGACGTGGCGCGCGGGATTGATGAGACGATGATTCGCCAGCCGCTCGGTGTTGTCGCCATCATTACTCCTTTCAATTTTCCTGGCATGATTCCGTTCTGGTTCCTGCCTTATGCCATCGCTTGCGGCAACACGCTGGTGTTGAAGCCTTCTGAGCGCGTGCCGCTGACGATGCGTCGCGCCTTCGAATTGCTCGAACAGACTGGAATGCCGAAAGGCGTGGTAAATCTTGTGAACGGCGGCAAAGCGGCGGTAGATGCTTTGCTCGATCATCCCAAAGTGAAGGCGATCAGCTTTGTCGGCTCGTCGCCAGTGGCGAAATACGTTTACGCTCGCGCTGGAGCGAACGGCAAACGAGCCCAATGCCAGGGCGGAGCGAAAAATCACGTGATCGTATTGCCGGACGCGGACATGGCATCGGCCACGCAAATCATCAGCGACAGCGCGTTTGGCTGCGCCGGACAAAGGTGTTTGGCGGTTTCCGTCGCTGTGACCGTGGGCGATGCGCAGAAGACTTTTCGCGATTCCATCACAGAAACAGCGGCGTCACTGCGCGTTGGCAATGGACTTGACGAGCAAGTTCAGATGGGCCCGGTGATTACTGCAAAAAGCAAGGCGCGGGTGGAGAACCTGATCGGAGTTGGCGCCAGGGAAGGCGCAAAGGTTTTGCTCGATGGGCGAAACGCGAGAATTTCAGGTCTGGAAGCGGGGAATTTCGTGAAGCCCTCAGTGCTCGACGGTGTACCCGCTCAGAGCGAACTTGCTGATACAGAGATTTTTGGCCCCGTGCTCAGCCTGATTCACGCGAAAGATCTGGATGAGGCACTGGCATTTCTGGAGCGGAGTCCGTACGGGAACCAGGCGTCTTTGTTTACGTCGAGCGGTGCAGCGGCGCGGCGTTTTCGCCATGAAGCGCCCGTGGGCAACGTCGGAATCAACATCGGGGTGGCCGCGCCCATGGCCTATTTCCCGTTCAGCGGATGGAAAGACAGTTTCTTCGGCATCACGCATGCCCAGGGGCGTGATGCGGTGGAGTTCTACACCGAGAAGAAAGTGGTGGTCGAGCGCTGGGCGAAAGAGCACTCGCGAAAATTCTGACTCGTGCGCGATTACCGCGCGGAAAAGCTGAAGACCGTCGTGCTGCGAAATCGTTGCCCCGTCTTCAGTTTGGTCGTAGGAAACTCAGGGTGATTCGGCGAATCAGGAAAGTGCTGCGTTTCCAGGCAGAATGCCGATCGCCCGCCGTAAGCAATTCCCCCCTTGCCCTTGATTGATCCGTCCAGGAAATTGCCAGTGTAGAGCTGAATTCCCGGCTCCGTGGTCAAAACTCGCAGGACGCGGCCCGAGATCGGCTCGTATGCCTCGGCTGCTACGAACAAAGTTCCGTCCTGACTATCAAGAACCCAATTGTGATCGTATCCATTGCCAAGCCGTAGTTGTGCATCATCGGCGTTGACGCGTGCGTCGATCGCCGTCGGCTTGCGAAAATCGAAAGGCGTGGCTGCCACTGACCGAAGCTCTCCTGTAGGAATCAGATTGGAATCCACCGGTGTAAACCGGGAAGCATGCAGTGTTACCTCATGTTTCAGAATGTCACCGTTGCCCTGGCCCGCCAAATTAAAATAAGAATGGTTGGTGAGATTTACGACCGTGTCTTTGTCGGTGGTGGCCGAATATTCGATCCGCAGATCGCTTTTGACCAGCGTATATCGAACAACAACGGAGAGGTTTCCCGGGTAACCGGCTTCGCCATCCCTGCTCAGATAATTGAGCTCGACTCCATTCTCAATCTTCTTTGCCTTCCAAACCACGTTGTTAAAGCCATGCGGGCCGCCATGCAGCGAATTTTCACCATTGTTCAGCGGGAGCGAGTATTTCTTGCCATCGAGCGTGAAACTGCCGTGAGCGATTCGATTTGCGTAGCGTCCAATGATCGCCCCAATGAACGCGCCTCCCGGGCCATTGTTATTCGCGACGTATCCGGCAAGATCGTCGAAACCGAGGACTACATCGGCTGGCTTGCCGCTCCGGTCGGGCACTTTCAGGGAGACAACGATTCCGCCGTAGTTCGTAATTCGAGCTTCGACCGGACCATCGGAGAGTGTGAAGATCTCGACGGAAGTCCCGTCTGGCATCTTTCCAAAAGACTGGCTTGTCACCTTTG
>Ga0335081_10011240_pt1 | contig 14475 bp, 10 predicted proteins | sample Lox_Sample_35_FD_206713 | JGI IMG/M metagenome (GOLD analysis project Ga0335081, IMG submission 206713) | Soil microbial communities from Loxahatchee National Wildlife Refuge, Florida, United States - Lox_Sample_3.5 | ecosystem: Environmental > Terrestrial > Soil > Wetlands | place: USA... | reverse complement strand
GCATCTCGGAGGCGCCGATGCCAACCGCCGATGAACCGCCGGAGGCGCCATGCGCGAGCGCGTCGCCGTTCGTCTCCCAGCTGAATGGGAGCCGCACGAACGCACGCTGATCGGCTGGCCGTGCCGGCGCGAGCTTTGGGGCTCGACGCTGCAGCAGGCGCGCGAGGACTACGCGGCGGTCGCGAGCGCGATTGCCGCGTTTGAGCCGGTGACGATGATCGCCAACCCTGGGGCGGACGCCGCGCAGGCCCGCGCGATGTGCGCCACGGGGATCGAGATCGTGCCGCTGGGGCTCGATGACTCCTGGCTGCGCGACTGCGGCCCGATCTACGTCCGGCGGCCGGAGAGCGGGCGGCTCGCGATCCACTTCCGCTTCAACGCGTGGGGAGAGAAGTTCGCAGCGTGGGATCGAGACGCCGCCGTCGGGGGGCTGATCGCACGGGCGCTCGGCGACGAGGTCCGGCGCGCTGAGATCGTGCTAGAGGGCGGCTCGATCGCGTCCGACGGCGCCGGGACGTTGCTGACCACCGAGCAGTGCCTGCTGAATCCCAATCGCAACCCGGAGCTGTCGCGCGAGCAGCTCGAGCAGGCGCTGCGCGATTACCTCGGTGTGACGCGCGTCCTCTGGCTTGGGCACGGGCTCGTCGAGGACCGCGACACCGACGGGCACGTCGACCTGATCGCAGCTTACACGCGGCCGGGACAGGCGCTGCTGCAGACGGTGGCGCCTGACAACCCCAACCACGAGCACTGCACGGAGAACGCGGCACGGCTGCAGGCGGCGGGGGTTGAAGTGCTCGAGCTGCCGTTCCTGCCCTATCGGGAGATCGCGGGAGAACGGGTTGCCATCAGCTACCTCAACTTCTACGTCTGCAATGGCGCGGTGGTCGTGCCGGTTGCGGGCGCCGGCAGCGGTGGCGGCGGGGTCGCCGGCGATGGCGCCGCGGCCGAGACCGACGCGCCGGCGCTCGAGATCATCGGCGGCTCCTACCCGGGGCGCGAGGTCGTCCCCGTCCCCGGGGGCGTGCTGGCGTACGGCGGCGGGGGCCCTCACTGCATCACCCAGCAGGTGCCCGCGACCGCTGTCTGACGCTCTGCCGTATCGTGGCAAGCCGACGAGGGAGTTTGCAACCCCCCGGTAGAAGCCCGCCAGCGGATGTCTGAGCCCGCGCTGATCACCGCCTTTCCGCCGCTGCCCTCGCCGGCGCGCACGAGGCCGCCGACGCGGGCATCGCTCCGGGTCGGCCTCGTCCAGGAGCGCTGGCACGCGGACGCCGGCGCGCACGAAGCCGCCCTCGCGCACGAGATCGGGATCGCCGCCGGCGAAGGGGCACGGATCGTCTGCCTGCAGGAGCTGACTCTGTCGCGCTACTTCGCGATCACGCCGGACGGTCCGCGAGTCGCCGGCGCGGTGCCCGAGGACCTGCACGACGGGCCGACGATCTCGTTCGCTCGCCGCTGCGCGGCGCAGTGCGCGACGTATGTCCACGCCTCGCTGTTCGAGCGTGCCGACGCGCCGGACGGCCTCGGCTTCAACACCGCGATCGTCGTCGCCCCCGACGGCCGGCTGATCTCGCGCACGCGCAAGCTGCACATCCCCGTGACGGCCGGCTACTACGAGGACCGCTACTTCCGGCCGGGTCCCGCGGACGGGGAGCCGTTTCCGCTGGTTTCGCTGCCGACGGCGGTCGGCGAGGCCCAGGTCGGGTGCCCGACCTGCTGGGACCAGTGGTTCCCGGAGCTCGCTCGGGCCTACTCGCTGGCCGGCGCGGAGGTTCTGATCTACCCGACCGCGATCGGCTCCGAGCCCGACCACCCCGGGTTCGACACGCAGCCGCTCTGGCAGCAGGTGATCGTCGCCAACGGCATCGCGAACGGCACGTTCATGGTCGCGGTCAACCGGATCGGGACCGAGGCACCACTGACCTTCTACGGCTCGAGCTTCATCTCCGATCCCTACGGCCGAGTCCTCGTCCAGGCGCCTCGCGACCGGCCGGCGGTGCTCGTCGCCGACCTCGACCTCGACCAGCGCCGCGACTGGCTCGAGCTGTTCCCGCTGCTGCGCACGCGCCGGCCCGACGCCTACGGCGTGCTGACGCGACCCGTGAACGTCAGCTGACCGGGCGACACCGCAGCTGCCGCGCGAGACCGTGTGCGCGAACGCCCGGGGTCCTCGCGACCGTCTTCCCGGCCTTCCAGCGCGCGGCTACTCCTGTGATCGCGTCGCGCTGCTGGCGAGCGGGGTTGCGTAGAAGGCTGCCAGGCCGGCGCAGATCGCCAGCGTGATGTACGGCGAGACGGCCGCCAGTGCGGTTGCGATCGCGTACGGCACGAGGCCGGAGATCGTGCGCAACAGGATTCGCCGCCGCTCCTGCGCAGGCAGCTGCACCGTCAGCAGGTGCGCCTTGGCAAACAGGATGTGTCGGTTGAGCGTCGCGAACGCGAGCGACATCAGCAGAAAAGCGCCGGCGTAGACGGCCGCCGCCAGCTTCTCCCCGTGCGGCTGGGTGAGGTAGGTCGCCATCACGTTCGTCGCGAACGGCAGCACGGCGATCGTCAGCAGCAGCACCAGATTGAGCATCATGATCGCGTGGTCGGGGCGGCTGAGGCGACCCACCATCACGTGATGGTTGATCCAGATGATGCCGATCGTGATGAACGAGGTGGCGTACGCAGCGTAGGCGGGCCATTGATGGGTGAGGCCGTGCAGGAGGCTGCGGTGCGCGCTCGGTGCCGGGACCCTCAGGTTCAGCACCAGCAGCGTGATCGCCACCGCGATCACCCCATCCGAGAACGATTCGAACCTGCCCTTGCTCACCGCTCAGGGTTCGCCGGGAAGGCGCCCGGTCCTCGTCAGGGTTGCCTCACGGGCCTCATATCGCCGGCGCGCACGGCGATCCAGGCCGGCTCTCGGACTCTCATTCGTCCGATTCCGCGATTCCGGCGCGTTTCCAGGACAGTTTCGTGTGACTGGGCTCAAGTTCGCCTCGTCGGCCGCCGATAAGGGAGTGATGGCTCTCCTGCTCGATCGCCAAAGCCGCCTCGTCGCGGATGCGCGAGCGCTTGGTCCTAGTGAGCGCCGGTGTTGACGTTTAGCTTGCAACGAGCAGGGGTAGACAAATAAGCCAGACCAGCCAAGGAACTGCGCCCCCACTTCCTTGGCCACTCCCAGGAGACCCAGATGGATCTGGGTCTCCTGGAGCACCTTTGGGTTCAATGGACCGGACGTCCGTGCGCCTGCTCAGCTCAAACTGCTCGAGTTGCTGATTCGCGCGCCGCTGCGCCTCGCCAGCCGGGAACGTCGCCGTAGGCGGCGCGGAAGGTGAGGTTGCGCCGGATCGAGATCGAGCGGCTCGACCGCGGGCGCGCTGAACCGCTGTGCGGAACCGCCTTGTCTACTCATGCCAGCCGAGTTGGAGCACGGGCCCGCCGCGCTCATATCGAGTTCTTCGCGAGCTCGTAGGGCGCTCTTCGCGGCCCCATCCAGAGTGCAATACATGAAAGCCCGACACCTATTACCAACCCTCGCAGTCGCCGCGGTGGCCGCGATTCCAGGTGTCTCAACGGCCTCCGCGGCGGTCACCTCCAACGAGCAGGTGAGCGAGAACTGGTCCGGCTACGTCGCCAGCGGCAACAGCCAGTTCTCGAGCGCCTCCGGAAGCTGGGTGCAGCCCTCGGCCGCCTGCAGCGGCGGCGACGGCTACTCCGCATTCTGGGTCGGGATCGGCGGCTCGGACCAGGGCTCGCAAGCCTTAGAGCAGGTCGGCACGCAGTCGAACTGCCTCGGCGGCCAAACGCAGTACTACGCCTGGTATGAGCTCGTTCCGGCCGCGCCGGTGAAGCTCGATCTGACGATCAGCCCGGGCGACCACATCGCCTCGCGGGTGACGGTCAACGGCACCAACGTGACCGTTTCGCTGACCGACGAGACAACCGGCGCGTCGGCGACCAAGACGTTGCAGATGAGCGATCCCGACACCTCCAGCGCCGAGTGGATCGCCGAGGCGCCCTCGCAGTGCGACGGCGACGGCGCTTGCCAGCCGCTGGCACTGGCGGACTTCGGCACGGTCAACTTCAGCAGCGCGTCGGCGACTGCCGGCGGGCACACCGGAACGATCTCCGATCCTGACTGGACGGCAACTCCGGTGGCGCTGAGTGGCGGCGCCGGCGATCCGGGCTTCGTCTCCGATCAGGGCTCCTCCAGCGCCGGCGCACAACCGACGGCGCTGTCCAGCGGCGGCTCCTCATTCTCGGTCTCCTGGCAGTCAGACGGCTCGGCCCAGACGGCGTCGAGCGGCGGCGCTGGTGGGGACGGCGGCGGCGCTGGTGGGGACGGCGGCGGCGCTGGTGGGGACGGCGGCGGCTACGGCTACGGTGGCGGCGGCTACGGCTACGGCTACGGCGGCTATCCGGGCGGCGGTGGCGGATATGGCTACGGCGGTTACGGCGGCGGCTACAGTGACGGTCTTTAGCTCCGCTTGGTGATCGCAAGCCGCGCGACGAGTCAAGTTTCGACGCGTCGATCCCTGGTGCAGGCGGCCGGCTCGCGCCGGCCGTCCGGCGTTGAGCCGGTCGTCACGAACTGGCGGGTTGTTGTTGTGGGGGTGAGAGCGCCTGACGGCCTGTCGGTGGCGAAGTCGCAACGGCTTGCGGGCCCTTACAGCCTTACGCGACCTCGCTTTGCGGTCCGCGGCGGCCTTTGCGGTCCGCGGCGGCCTCGTGATCCTCGAGTGCGGCCTGGTAGCCGTCGGCGAGCTGCTCGAGGGCGGCCTCCCACGTGCGCCCGCGAACGGCGGCCAGGGCGGCACGGCGGATGCGCTCGGATCGCAGCGGCGCGGCGACAAGCGACAGCAGCGCTTCCGCCAGCGCGTCGGCGTCGGCCGGGGCGAGAACCCCGGTCTCGCCGCCGGTGATCAGCGACAAAGGCCCGCCCTCGGCGACCGCCACGACCGGCAGGCCGCTGGCCTGGGCCTCGAGGATCACCTGTCCGAACGTGTCCGTGCGGCTCGGGAACAGAAACAGGTCGGCGCTCGCGTAGGCGCGGGCGAGCGCGTCGCCCTCGAGCCAGCCGAAGAAGCTGACGTGGTCGCCGAGCCGTTCGCCCAGGCGGTCCTGCTCGGGTCCGCCGCCGGCGAGCACGAGGTGAAGCCGCGGGTCGCGCCGGCGGGCCGACAGGAACGCGTCGGCCAACAGCTCGATGCCCTTCTCGCTCGTCAGGCGACCGGCGTACATCACGTTGATCACTCCCGCGGAAAACATCCCGGGGGTGCGCAGACCGGGATCGAAGCGGGCGAGATCCACACCGCGGGCCCAGCGCCAGATCCGCTCGGGCTCGATCCCGAGCTTGGCCAGGTGCTCGTCGCTGGCGGGGCTCGGCGAGAGCACGACGTCGCAAGCGCCGTAGAACGCACCGAGGCCGACCTGCGCGAGCTCCTCGAGCGCTGCCTCGCGCGTGCGCAGCCCTACGTATGCGGCCAGCTCGGTGTGGTAGCTGCCCAGGACCGGCAGCTCGAGGACCCGCGCCACGAGCCAGGCGCCGAGGCCCGCGGGGCCCGGCGAGCAGAGGTGGACGAGGTCGTAGCGACCCTCGGCGAGGGCATCAACGATCGCGGGCAGGCTCGGGACGCCGACCTGCAAGCCGCGATAGAAGGGGATGTCGACCTCAGCAACGGCGCTCAGGCGGCGGTCGACGTCCGCGTCAGTGCCGATCACCTCCACCTCGAAGCCGGGCACACCGCGCTCGCGGATCTGACTGATCGTGTGCGTCACGCCGTGCATGCCACCAAGGCCGTCCGCGACCAGCGCGACGCGCGGCCGGTCCCCGTCGCTGCGCGTGAGCTTGAACTTCTCGCGCCCCAGGAATGCGGACGCGGCCGCGTACGGGATCGCCGGCACACATGCGTCGAACAGCGCCAAGGCGCCGCGTTGGATCTCGAGCGCCGCGCCGCCGCGCTCGGTCATCGCCACGATCTTGCTCACCGCGCCCGCCAGCTTGCGCTCGTGGATCCGCCTCGCCCGGCGCTCGAGGTCGGGGTGGCTGAGCTCTCCCTCCTGGATCAGGTCGAGCAGGTTGCTCTCGTCGATGTCGAGATCCATCGCATCGAGCCAGGCACGCAGGAGCGCCCGCGCGTCCTCGGGGCCGAGGTCGCCTGCAACCGCGCCGTGGCGGACATCGCCCTCGCGCATCACGCGCTCGACGATCGCGAGCACCGCGGCGGGGTCCGGTCGCTGCGCCCCCTCGACGCGACCGAGCGAGCGGATCGCGAGCGCCATCGCCGCGTGCGCCCATTTCGCCGCGCTGCCCTGCGCCCCGTGGGCGCCGGCGTGACCGTCGCGGATGTGAGCGAGAAACTCTTCGGGCGTCGACGCTCGCGGAGTGGCCGTGAACGTGCGCCCGATATCGATGCCGGCGTGATCGTCCGATCCCCCGATCGCCGTGCCGCCGTGGGTCTCGACGTACACGAACGCCGGCAGGTTCAGCTCCTTCGCGCGCGAGCCGTTGCGCGTCTCCCAGATTGGAAACAGCTGCGCGAGGCGCCGCCGGTGGCGCGCGGTCAGAGGCGCCTGGACGGCGTAGAACGGGTGTGCGAGGGCCGCCGTGATCTCGTGGGAGTGCAAGTAGAAGGCGCACGCCTCGACGTCGTCGTTGTGGGCTTGCAGCCACTGATGGTCGTCGGGCGAGACCCCGTAGCAGAGCACGTGCACCGCTTGCGGCTCGCCTTTAAACCACGCGGTCAGCTCCTCGGAGACAAACGTGTCTTGCAGGTGCGCCAGCGTCAGCGCGCCTTCGATCGTATCGTGGTCGGTGATCGTGACGAAATCCATCCCGCGCCGCTTGGCCAGCTCGTAGGCCTGCTCGGGTGGGGTGGCGCATTCGGGTAGGTGCAGCGAGCGCTGAATCCCCAGCTTCGAGAGCTGCGAAGCGGTCGAATGCACGTGCATGTCGGCGCGGCTTGTCTCGTTCATGTACTTAACATCGGCCCGCTGACCGCCCGACTCGTAAAGAAAGCGCACACGTCCTGTGACCTTTTCGTGAACGCGGGCGCAGACGTACTGGCGCTCGAGGACCATTTTGCGATGCGCTCCAACGATCCCACAGCGATCTTCGCAGCAACCGACAAGGTTGTGCTGGAGAGGGGGTTGCTCCACGTCGAGATCGATCTGCGCCCATTTGCGCTGACGGTCCGCCGCGCAGGCCGTCGGCTGCTGCGTTCAGGCTGTGTCTGGGTCGCCGACGGAACGGTCCACGATCGTTTCATCCAGCTTACGGAGGGGGTCATGGCGCGCGAGGAGCGGGCGGCGCCGGAGCGGGGGGTGCGCGGCGCCGTCAGCGCCCGTCTGGGCGACGGCGTCGAGCTGGAGGTGACCCTCCGGGGAGGCCGTCGCGCTGCGCTGCGGGTGAGCATCGCCGGGCCCGAGCGGATCGAGCTCGAGCTGGCGGCCGATGGAGCGCCGCTACGACTGTCGATCGAGTGGGACCGGTGGGCCGATGAGCGCCTCGTCGGGCTGGGCGCGCGCCACGCGACGCAGCTCGACCAGGCGGGACGCAGCGTCCAGCTCGGCGCCGACCGCCGCTACACCGGGCCTGACTGCCCGGCGGACATGCTCGCCGCGGGTGGCATCCCGCAGGGTGATTACGCGCCGGTCCCGTGGCTGCTCTCGAGCCGCGGTTACGGCTGTTGGGTCCAGACCCATGCCAACGGCACCAGGTTCGACCTCGACCGCGATCGAATCGCGGTCTCGACTCGGGCGCACGCGGGCCCGCTGCGCGTGCAGCTGCTGTGCGCCGGGACGCCGGCGACCTGTCTGCGGGCGTTCTGCCGGCTGACCGGCTTTCCGGGGCTGCTGCCGGAATGGGGATACGGGTTCTGGAAGAGCCGCGACGTCTACGAGCACCAGGACGACGTGCTCGACGACTTTCACGGGTTTCGCCGGCACGGAATCCCGCTCGACGCGATCGTGATCGACTCGCCGTGGGAGACGCAGTACAACACGTGGGACTTCAATCCCCACCAGTTCCCTGATGCGCCGGGCATGATCGCCGCGATGCGTGCTCGCGGCGTGCGAACGGTCGTGTGGGTGACACCGTGGGTCAACCTCGATTCTCGCGACGGGCAGATCCCGCCCCAGCCGGGCTCCGAACGCCTGCATCGGGAACCAGCGTCAACGTATGCGCCGGCTGCTGGCGCCGGGCACTTTATCCGGGCCGCCAGCGGCCGGCCCTTCGTCGGGCAGTGGTGGATGGGCACCGGGTCGCTGGTCGACCTGACCAGCCCGGCGGCCCAGGAATGGTGGCGTTCGCAGGCCAAGCGCGTGCTCGCCCTGGGGATCGAGGGAATCAAGATGGACGACGGCGAGGGCTACTACATTCCCGACGACGTGCAGCTCGCCGACGGGAGTGCCGGGGCCACGGCAGCGTGGGCGCTCGGGGGACTGCATCGCATCTGCCTGCAGCGAGCGCTGGACGAAGTCCATCCAGGACAGGGGGTGCTGTTCGGGCGCAGCGGCTGGAGCGGGCAGCATGCCCGCGGCCACACCTGGGCCGGTGATCAGGCGTCTGACTTCTGGTCGCTGCGAGTGCTCGTCGTGGCGACGCTCAGCGCCGCCTGCAGCGGCTTCTCGAACTGGTCGCACGACGTCGGCGGCTACCTCGGTCATCGGCTGGTCCAACGGTGTCCTCCCGAGCTGCTCATGCGCTGGGTCCAGTTCGGATCCTTCACGCCGTTGATGCACGCCCACGGTCGCATGCCCCAGGAGCCGTGGCGCTACAGCAGCCGCGTCCTCGACGCGTATCGGGCATACGTGCTGCTCCACGAGCAGCTCGTGCCGTACGTACGCGCGGCCGCGCAGACCGCCGCCGCGACGGGCCTGCCGATCGTGAGGCCGCTGTGCCTCGTCGACCCCGGCGATTCGCGCGCCTGGACGATTGCCGACGCTTACGGCTACGGGCCGGCGCTGTGGGTGGCGCCGGTGCTCGATGAGGGGGCGCGCGAGCGCGAGGTCGCGCTGCCACGCGGCGACTGGATCGAGACGTGGTCCCACGCCCGGGTTCACGGAGGGGGCGAGGTTGTCGTTTCGACGCCGCTTGACCGGATTCCGGTTTGGGTTCGCGCGGGATCGATCGTAGTCACGTATCCCGCCTTCGAGGTTGCCGGCGGGCTCGGGGACGCCCGTGAGTCCAAGCGGCCGCTGGAGGCGACGCTGTGGGGCACGCCGCGGCTGGGCCGCGCGACCGCACGGTTGGCCGACGGGACCCGGATCAGGTGGCGGCGTGGGGAGTGGTCGGCCCCGCCCGGCCGCGAGGTCCGGTTTCGGACGGTGGGTCTGTGACAGGAAAACAGCTGTTGGGTCGCCACAGCCGTGGGCTTCAGGCGGCCTGTGGTAGTAAGTAGTAAATCCGACCACTAATACTAATTTGTTGCGCGGACCCTTAGCGTCCGTTAGGACGGCTCGGGGGGCACATTGCTTGGCGCCGATACCCCCGTCACACGAGCGTGCCCTATCCTCGCGCCGTGCATTTCGACGAGCTCACCCCGCCCGAACAGCGAGTGCTGGGCTGTCTGCTCGAGAAGCGCTGGACTACGCCCGACCAGTATCCGCTGTCGCTGAACGGGCTCCGGCTCGCGTGCAACCAGTCCACCAATCGTGATCCGGTGACCCACTACGACGAGTCGACCGTGAGGGAGGCGGCCCAGCGGCTGTGCCGCTACGGCTTGGCGCGCCTGGCCAGCGGCCACACAAGCCGGTCGATCAAGTACCGCCACCTCGCCGAGGAAGCGCTCGGCCTCGACCGCGAGCAGCTCGCGGTGCTGGCGGTGCTGCTGCTCCGCGGTCCGCAGACACCGGGCGAGCTGAAGGCCCGAAGCGAGCGCATGGCGAGGCTCGAATCCCTCGCGGATGTCGAGCGCGTGCTCGAGGTCCTCGGCGAGCGCCGCTTCGTGCGGCGACTCGAGCGCCGGCCAGGGCAGAAGGAAGACCGCTTCGAACACCTGCTGGGTGGCGCGAGCGAGGGGTATCGCGACACCGGGCCGGTAGACGCGGCGCAACCGAGTCACGACGCCGGCATCGGTGCGGCGATGGACGATCGCGTCGAGCCAACGCCCGCGTTCGAGACCGATCTCAGTGCCGGGGACGCGCAAGCGACGAGCGGTCTGCTCGCGCGGGTGCAGACGCTCGAGGCGAACCTCGCGGATGTCGAGGCGAACCTCGGGGCGGTCGAGACGGACCTCGCGGCGCGGGTCGCCGCGCTCGAGGACGACCTCGCTGCCCTTCGCGCCGAGCTGGGCGCCCAAGGGCCAACCTCGCAGTCAGGGACTGTGGAAGAATGACTTTGCAAACCGTCACTTGCCTGCGCGAGCGTGCGCAGCCACTGGGCAGCTGCGTTAGCGGAAAGAACGTGCCCGCGACCTACTACTCGCGCGCGGCCGTTAGTTAGAGAATCCCGATCTCCGAGTTGTCGCCGACGAGGAAGCGGTAAGCGCGGGGCTGGTGATGGTCGCGTCCGATCTTGACGTTGCGGCCCAGCAGCGACGACTCCATCCGTCCGGCGAGGTCCCGGATCGAGGAGCCCGACAGCAGGATCGAGTGCTCGACCTCGGCGTTGTCGATCGTGCATCCCTCGCCGATCGCGGTGTAGGGCCCGACGTAGCAGTCGGTCAAGCTCGCGCCGGCTCCGATGATCGCCGGACCGCGCACGGCGCAGTGCTCGAGCCTCGCCCCGCGCTCGATCACCACGCGCCCGTCGACCTGCGAGTCGACTAGGTCTCCCTCGACGTGCGCCTCGATCGTGTCGAGCACCAACCGGTTGGCCGCGAGCATGTCGTCGAGCCGACCGGTGTCCTTCCACCAGCCCTTGACGATGTGTGGATCCACGCGCAGCCCCGAATCGACCAGATGCTGGATCGCGTCGGTGATCTCGAGCTCTCCGCGAGCAGACGGCTTGATCGCACGTGCGGCCTCATGAATGCAGGAGGTGAACATGTACACCCCGACGAGCGCCAGGTCGGTGTTGGGTCTCGGCGGTTTCTCGACCAGCCGCACCACGGCGCCGTCGCGCAGTTCGGCGACGCCGAAGTTCTCCGGATCGGGCACCGGTGTCAAGAGGATCAGCGCATCGGGCGCGTGGTCACGGAACGCGGCGACGAGGTCATCGATCCCTCCCTGCAGGAGGTTGTCGCCGAGGTACATCACGAATGGCGAGTCGCCCAGGAAAGGCCCCGCGGTCAGCACGGCGTGGGCGAGACCAAGCGGTTGGTCCTGGACGATGTAGGTCAGCTCGACGCCAAAGCGCGAGCCGTCGCCCGCAGTCGCGCGAATCTCGTCTCCGGTCTCGGGAGCGATGATGATTCCGACGTCTTGGATCCCCGCGTTGGCCATCGCCTCGATGCCGTAGAAGAGCACCGGCTTGTTGGCCACCGGTACCAGCTGCTTGGCGCTCGTGTGCGTGATCGGGCGCAGGCGCGTACCCCTACCGCCCGACAGGATCAGGCCCTTGAGGTCTTGCATGGACCATCGTGATCGTACTCATCGGGCGCCCGCTTGCCCGCGCCGGCGCCACCGCGGCGTGTGGGCCGCCGAGGCGCCGACGAGCCGCGCCCCCGTCGTCAGGCGGGGGCGCGCGTGTCAATCGGCCTCAGCGCTGTTGACGGCGCCGGCATCAGGCGTTGAAGTCGAACCAGTCCAACGGGTCGTGCAGCGACGCGCAGTGGTAATAGTTGCCGGTCAGCGAGCACTCGAAGGTGATCGTGGCGCCGTCGGCGACGGGCTCGTTGGCGTTGTCGGTGACGGTGTCGACGAAGCTGGATCCCGAGACGCTGCCACCTGATAGATCGGCCGAAACCAGCTGCGCCACCGAGCAGTCAGAGTGAGGCCCGACGAGCATCGTCGCGTCGCATTGGTCGGCAAAGCCATCGTTTGGATTCTCATCGCCCGGGGTGAAGCTGGCGACGACCGTCCCCCCGCCCGGACCCGTGGTGACGGTGGTGGTCGTGGTGGTCGTCGTCGAGCCCCCGGGGGTCGGATGCTGCTGCGCGCCGTAGACCCATTTGAGCAGGTTGTCGACGCCCGAGATGCTGTTGCTGGCACCTGACACGATCGAGTTCAACGGGACGAAGGCGCTGGATGTGTTCGATGCCAGCGGCTGCACGCTGGCGGACGTGTTGCCGAGTGGATTGGCGAGCGTCGCGCCGACAGCCTGGAGGTATCCGCTCTCCTGCGTGAGGGCTTGCAGGGCCTGCTGTGAGAGGGTCGCGGACCCCGGCGGAACGGTGAGCGCCGACAATGCTCCCTTTGCCGCGGTCGCAGCTGTCTGCGCCGCGGTGGCCGCGTTCTGGGCTGCGAAATTCGCCTTGCTCGACCCGTCCAGTGCCGTCAGCGCGGCGGACAGCGTCTGGTTGGCTGCGACCACCGGCGCCAACACGCCCGTGACCTTCTGCTGGTAGGCGCGATTGCTCGTAGTGACGACAGCCCTGGCGCCGGCGTTGCCGCTGCTGAGCAGGATCACGGCGACGATCGCCGCCAGCACGAGCAGCACGCTCCCGCCTGCCACAAACCAAGCGAGCCTCGGGCGCGGCCGCTGCCGCGGCGGCGGGGGCATCGCCGGCGACACCGAGCCGTTGATCAACGGCGGTGCCTGGAGTTGGTCTGCTACCTGCTCTGGGGACATCCTTGTCTCCTCTTTGCGCTAGTGATGTGAGCCCGACACCGTCACGTCCACCAACGGACGAGCATGCTCCGTCCTGCCTTGGCCCCGCACAGCCGATGACGGCCCGATGTAAGAGCCTTTAGGAGGTTGAACGTCGCAGGTGTCTGTCGCATCCGTTCTGGACCTCAGATCCTCTCGGTAGTAAGCCGTCGAATGCCGTGCCTAGTCTCGCGCCCTCAGCGCCCTCAGCGCCCTCAGCGTTCTCAGCGCCCTCGCATCTGCGGCGCGCCGGGCCCTTCGGGCCCCTGAGTCACGTCGGCCACTCGTGCTCGAGGTGGGAACGTGCGCGGGCAGTTACGCCGCGATCCCGTCGGTCGCGGCGGCGATTGCACCAGCCGCCGCACGCACGGCCGCGCGAGCATCATCGGGCTCGAGCACAACCGCATCGCCGGCCTCCTTGAGCACCTCGCGCACCAGCCAATCGACGCCGGCGAAGCCGAGCTCGACGATCACCGCGCCGTCCTCGAGCTCGGCGATCACGGTGCGCTCCTCGCGCGCCCAGCGCGCTCGCTGCGCGGAGATGAGCAGACGCGCTCGGCGCGAGGTGGGAACCTCGCCGGTGCGGGGCCACCCGTCGACATCGGCGGCCGGGTCGACATCGGGGCGCTGGTCGAATTGCGTGTCGCTGACGCTCGCCGACTTGATCCGATCCAAGCGGAAGTGGCGCACGCTGCTGCGGGACGGGTCGAACGTGGCCACGTACCAACCCTCGCGACCGTTGATCAACGCGTACGGCTCGACGAGCCGGGTGGAGAACTCGTCCTCGTTCTCCTTGTAGTACTCGAACGAGAGCAGGCGCCGGTCAGAGATCGCGCGCGAGACGACCGCTGCGATCTCGGCGTCGTCGCCGCCGGGGGGCGCGACTTGCAGCCCTTCTCGCGCCGGATCCTCGCCGAGGGCGGCGACGACCTTCTCGCGCGCCGACGCGAGCGAGCCCTCGGGAATGTGCTCGCCGATCAGGTCGATCGCGGCCATCAACGCCTTGGCCTCGACCGGCAGCAGGCGTGCCGGGCGCGCGAACGAGTCGCCGTAAGGCTCCGGATCGACCTCGATCGTGCCGTCGGCGTTGATCTCCGCATAGAGCACGTAGGTTCCGGCGCCGAAGTTGACCACGTTGAGCACCGAGATGTCCTCACGCAGCTCCTGGTCTGAGACCTTCAGCTCGCCGGCGAGCTCACCGGCGTCCAGCGTGCGACCGGCGCGACCGGCGGCGATCAGGATACTGGCAAGCGTCACCAGGCGAGCGAAGCGCTCGGGACGAATCGCCGCGTCGGCGGCATGGCCGTTGCGGCTCGCATCGGCCGGCTGGTCGCCGTTGAGCGAGGGTGCCGTCGGCCCGGCCGCTTCAGAGCCGGGCTCGAACTGCGGCGGCCCGGTGTGAGAATCGATCACGAGCTCGACGCGCTCACGGAAGTCCGCGGCGAGCTCGGGTGGTCCGAGGATCCGCGCGTGCTCCCCGAGGCCAAGCACCCAGGCGATCAGCTGACGGGCGCTGGCGTACGGGGTGAGGAACGTCACATCGCCGTCGTCGCCCTGGCGGATCTCGCCGTAACGGCCGAAGTGACGCTCGATCTGCCATGCGATTCGGTCTCCGATCCAGATCTCCGCGGTGCCGATCGGAGCGCCGAACTGCCAGTGCATCCGGTTCGCGTACGCGCGCGGGTCGAAGCTCGCGGGACGCTGGAAGTCGTGCTCACCCTTGGTCGCGTACCCCACCTTGCCGCGGATCCGTGACAAGCGGAAGACGCGAATCGCGCGTCGCTCGTGCGAGC
>Ga0335081_10011239_pt1 | contig 14476 bp, 13 predicted proteins | sample Lox_Sample_35_FD_206713 | JGI IMG/M metagenome (GOLD analysis project Ga0335081, IMG submission 206713) | Soil microbial communities from Loxahatchee National Wildlife Refuge, Florida, United States - Lox_Sample_3.5 | ecosystem: Environmental > Terrestrial > Soil > Wetlands | place: USA... | reverse complement strand
GTGGTGCCCGCGATCGAGGCCGGAGCCACCGGCTACCTGCTGAAGGACTCCCCGCCCGACGAACTCCTGCGCGGCGTCCGCGCCGCGGCCCGGGGCGAGGCCGTGCTGTCGCCTTCGGTCGCCACCCGGCTGATCGGGCAGGTCAGGCAGCCGGCCAGGGAACCGCTCAGCCAGCGCGAACTCGACATCCTCGGCCTGATCGCGCAGGGCTGCTCCAACCGGGAGGCCGCCGCCCGCCTGTTCATCAGCGAGGCCACGGTCAAGACCCACGTGCTGCACATCTACGCCAAGCTCGGCGTCAACGACCGCGCCGCCGCCGTGGCGGCCGGGTTCGAGCGCGGCCTGCTGCCCCGCCCCGGCCAGGCCCCCTGACCGGCGGTCGAGCCTGGCCGGGGCACGCACGCGATTGGTTCGGCCTAATGATCTTGATGATCTTGCGTGGTATACCGGCAGAGCAGGAAGCCGCCGTCCTCCAGGACGTGAGCCAGCGCCAGCGGCCGCGGCGGCCCGGCGGGCCCCGCCACGATCCGGCCCGCGCCCGGGCCCGCCAGCAGCGGGCCGATGGTCAGGCACAGCTCGTCCAGCAGCCCGGCCTCGATGAGCTGGGCCAGCAGGTGCGGGCCTCCCTCGGCGAGCATCCGACAGTGGCCCCGCCCGGCCAGCGCGCTGACCGCGGCCTTGAAGTCGACGGTTTCCTGGCCGGCGATGATGATGTCCGCGTGCCGGGAAAGCGCCTCGCGCCGGTCCGCCGGGGAACTGGCGGTGGTGATGACGATCGTGCGGGCGTGCGACGGCGCCGCGGTGATCAGGGGGCTGTCCGGGTCCAGGTCGAGCCGCCTGGTGACCACCGCGATCGGCGGAGTCGGGGGCCGGCCCGCCCGCAGGTCACGCCAGAGCTCCCGGGTCCTGGCCGGCTTGTAGCCTTCCTGGCGGGCCGTGGCCGCGCCGACCAGGATGACGTCGGACAGCGTCCGCAGCAGCGCGAACACCCGCCGGTCGGTATCGGAGGAGATGCCCGCGGTGACGCCGTTCAGGGACGCGGCGCCGTCCGCGGTCGACACCATGTTGGCTCGCAGCCACGGCCCGTCCGGGTAGGCGTAGAGCGCGGCCAGGTCAGGGTCGCCGGTGACGGGCGGGAACAGCTGGCGCAGACTCACGCGGAGGACCGTAGCACGACCACGGCGCGGTCGCGGACCTCGATCTCCTGCTTCGGCGGGTGGACGGTCCCCGAGAGCCCCTGGGCGGTGTCGACGACGACCTCCCAGCCGGCCGCGTAGCTGGCCTCGGGCAGGGTGAAGATGAGCGGGTTGCTGTGCGCGTTGAACAGCAGCAGGAACCGGTCGTCGGTGATCGTCCCGCCGCGCGGGTCAGGCTCGCTGATCGCGTCCCCGTTCAGGAACACCGCGAGCGATTTGGCGTAGCTGGCGCCCCAGTCCTCGTCGGTCATCACCTCCCCGGCCGGGGTGAGCCAGACGATGTCGGCCTTCTCGCTGTCCGGGCCCTGGCCGCGGAAGAACCGGCGCCTGCGGAACACCGGGTGGTCGCGGCGCAGCCCGGCCAGCGTCTCGGTGAACTGCAGCAAGTCCTGCTCGGCGGTGGCCAGCCCCCAGTCCAGCCAGGACACCTGGGTGTCCTGGCAGTAAGCGTTGTTGTTGCCGCCCTGGGTGCGGCCCATCTCGTCGCCGGCCAGCAGCATCGGGACGCCCTGGGACAGGAACAAGGTGACCAGGAAGTTCCGCGTCTGCCTGGCGCGCAGCTCGTTGGTCGCCGGATCGTCGGTCGGGCCTTCGGCGCCGCAGTTCCACGAGCGGTTGTCGTCGGCGCCGTCCCGGTTGCCCTCGCCGTTGGCCTCGTTGTGCTTGTGGTTGTAGCTGACCAGGTCGTGCAGGGTGAAGCCGTCATGGCAGGTGACGAAGTTGATCGACGCGACCGGGCGGCGCCCGCTGCTCGCGTACAGGTCGCTCGACCCGGTGAGCCGGGACGCGAAGTCCGGCACGGTGAACGGCCGGCCGCGCCAGAAGTCGCGGACGGCGTCGCGGTACTTCCCGTTCCATTCGGTCCACAACGGCGGGAAGTTGCCGACCTGGTAGCCGCCCTCGCCGACGTCCCACGGCTCGGCGATCAGCTTCACCTGGGAGACCACCGGGTCCTGCTGGACCAGGTCGAAGAAGGTGGACAGCCGGTCCACGTCGTGCAGTTCCCTGGCCAGCGCGGCGGCCAGGTCGAAGCGGAACCCGTCGACGTGCATGTCCAGGATCCAGTACCGCAGCGAGTCCATGACCAGCTGCAGGGCGTGCGGATGCCGGGCGTTCAGGCTGTTCCCGCAGCCGGTGTAGTCCAGGTAGCGCCAGCGCTCGGAGTCCGAGAGCCGGTAGTAGGCGGCGTTGTCGATGCCGCGGAAGGACAGCGTGGGGCCCATGTGGTCGCCTTCGGCGGTGTGGTTGTACACCACGTCGAGGATGACCTCGATGCCCGCCTCGTGCAGCGCCTTCACCATGGACTTGAACTCGCCGACCTGCTCGCCGCGCTGGCCGGCCGAGGAGTACCGGTTGTGCGGGGCCAGGAACCCGATGGTGTTGTAGCCCCAGTAGTTGGTCAGGCCCCGCCCGACCATGGACTGCTCGGCGACGAACTGGTGCACCGGCATGAGCTCGACCGCGGTGATCCCGAGCCGCTGCAGGTGCCCGATCACCGCGGGGTGGGCCAGGCCTGCGTAGGTGCCGCGCTGCGCCGCCGGGACCTCCGGGTGGCATAGCGTCAGCCCGCGCACGTGCGCCTCGTAGATGATCGTCTCGTGGTAGGGGATCTGCGGGGCCCGGTCGTTGCCCCAGTCGAAGAACGGGTTGATCACCACGTTCTTCGGCATGTGCGCCGCGCTGTCGGCGGTGTTGCGCTTCTTGGGGTTGGCGAACTCGTAGTCGAACAGGGACTCGTCCCACCGGATGTCGCCCTCGACCGCCTTGCCGTACGGGTCGAGCAGCAGCTTGGAGCCGTCACAGCGCAGCCCGCGAGGGGGATCGTACGGCCCGTGCACGCGGTAGCCGTACCGCTGTCCCGGCGCGATGCCGGGCAGGTAGCCGTGCCAGACGAAGCCGTCGGTTTCGGTCAGCTCGACCGGGGTCTCGGTGAGCGTGCCCTCGTCGTCGCCGGCCGCATCGAACAGGCACAGCTCTACGCGCTCCGCGACCTCGGAGAACAGGGTGAAGTTCGTGCCCCATCCGTCCCATGTCGCACCGAGTGGGTACGGCGTTCCCGGCCAGATACGCATTCGCCCCCTTTGGCGGCCAGTCGGGTCGCGTTCGGCTAGCGGCCGACTCTCCCGGGTTAACGCTTGCCCGGAGGGACGTACGATACCGGATCGTGACTAGCGGGTCGCGGATCCTCGGTTTTCCCGAGGGGTTGTCAGGAGTTTTACCCAGATTTGCGCGCCCGATTTATGCCGCGGTGCACCGTTGTGATCCAGTATCGGAAAATCGGTCAAGCAGGATGTCCGCTACCTCGGCGCAGGCGCCGAGCGCGGGGGAGACGGCCGCCGCGCCGGCGGCCAGCGCGGTCTGGCGGATCCGGTCGGCGAACAGCCCCGGGGCGAGCAGGTAGGTGGCGACCACGACACGGGGCGCCCCGGCTCGCAGCAGTTCGGTCACGGCTGTGGCGGGGGAGGGCCCGGCCGCCGAGGCGTAGGCCGGCCGGACCGCCAGCCATCCGGTCCTGGCCTGCCACCGCGCCGCGAGCCGCGCGATGGTGGCGTTCGCCTCGGGGTCGCTCGAGCCTGCCGCCGCCAGCACCACCGCGGTGCGGGCGGGATCCGCGGCGGGATCCGCTTGGGCCAGGCGCCGCTCGAGCGCGTCGAGCAGCAGCGGGTGCGGCCCGAGGGTGGCGCCGTAGCTGACCGGCGGCCGCGGCAGCCGGGCCAGCATGCGGGGGATGTCGGCCTTGCTGTGGTAGGCCGCGGTCAGCAGCAGCGGCAGCACGGTCACCCCGCGGTCCGCCTCGATCGTGCTCAGGACCTGCGGCAGCGACGGCGGCGCGTGGCCGAGGAAGGCCACGCGCAGGTCCAGGGCGCCGGCGCCGGGCCAGCGTTCCCTGGCCATCGCGGCCAGTTCCGCGATGGTGGCCGAGGCGCGCGGGTCCGCGCTGCCGTGCGCCACGGCCACCAGGACGTCCTGGGGCGGTTCAGGCATGGATGCCGCACTCCGTCTTGCCGGTGCCCGCCCACCGGCCGCTGCGCGGATCCGCGCCGGGCTCGACGCGGATCGTGCAGGTCGCGCAGCCGATCGACGGGTAGCCGTCGTAGACCAGCGGGTTTACCAGCACGCCGTTGGTGGTGATGAAGTCGTCCACCTGCTTCTGCGTCCAGCTGACGATCGGGTTGACCTTGACCATCTCCCGCCGGTCGTCCCACTCGACGACCTTGGTCTGGCGGCGGTTGCTGGTCTCGTCCCGGCGTACCCCGGTGATCCAGGCGTCGTAGTTGGTCAGGGCCCGCTCGAGCGGCTCGACCTTGCGCAGGTAGCAGCACAGGTCGGGGTTGCGCCCGAACAGCCTGGGCCCGAGCTCGGCATCCTGCTCTTTCACGGTGCGTGACGGAGTCACGTTGACGAGGTGGATCGGGTACACGGCCTCTACCGCGTCCCTGGTCCCGATGGTCTCGGCGAAATGGTAGCCGGTGTCGAGGAAGACTACGTCGATGCCGGGATGGACGGCCGAGGCGAGATGAATGATCACCGCGTCGGTCATCGAGGAGGTAACGCAGATCCGCTCACCGAACGTGTCCACCGCCCAGCGAATCACCTCTTCGGGTGACGCATCGGCCAGGTCCTCCGCGGCCTGTTCGGCGAGGGTTCGCATGTGCTCGGGGTCCTCCAGGCTGATCTGCGCCAGGCCACGCGATACGACGGGGCTCACAGTGAGATTCCTATTCCGGCAAAGCGTAGCTGGAAAGACCGTGTGCAACTGCGGCAATGCCACTCGCCGTCGGCCGCACCTTGCGGTTCGAGGTCCTCCTCGCCGCAGTAGGGGCAGTAGAAAGGGACCGCCCTGGTGTTCATGACAGATCATCCTCAGTGGCGCGGGCCGTCCAGGCGGCGAAGCTCTCGCCGGGCTCGCGGGCCGCGTCGAAGCGGCGGAGCACCCGCTCCACGTAGTCGGGCAGTTCCTCGGCGGTGGTCTTGAGCCCGCGGAGCTTGCGGCCGAAACCGGAGCCTGAGCCGTCACCGCCGTTCAGGCTGCCGCCCAGGTGGATCTGGAAACCCTCGACCTGCCGCCCGTCCGGCCCGGTGACCAGCGAGCCCTTCAGGCCGATGTCGGCCGTCTGGATCCGGGCGCAGGAGTTCGGGCAGCCGTTCACGTTGATCGTGACCGGCGTGCCGAAATCGGGCAGGCGGCGCTCGAGCTCGCTGATCAGGTCGGCGGCCCGGGCCTTGGTCTCGACGATCGCCAGCTTGCAGAACTCGATGCCGGTGCACGCCATCGTGTGCCTGCGGAACGCGCTCGGGCGGGCCGGCAGGCCGGCCTTATCCAGCTCCGCGACCAGCTCGCCGGTGCGCTCCGGGGGCACGTCGAGGATGACCATCTTCTGCTCGGTGGTGGTGTGCACCCGGCCGCTGCCGTACCTGGCGGCCAGGCCGGCGATGACGTCGAGCAGCTCGCCCGAGAGCCGCCCGACCGTGGGCGCGAAGCCCACGTAGCAGTTCCCGTCCCGCTGCTCGTGGACGCCCACATGGTCGCGGATCCCGTCGCGGGGCGCGCCCGGAGCGGGCCCGTCCGGCAGGGCGTAGCCGAGGTACTCCTTCTCGAGCACCTCGCGGAACCGCTCCGGGCCCCAGTCCGCCACCAGGAACTTGATCCTGGCCCGGTGCCGCAGCCGGCGGTAGCCGTAGTCCCTGAACAGCCCGGTCACGCCGGCCCAGACCTCGGCCACCTGGTCCGGCCGCACGAACGCGCCGAGCCGCTTGCCGATCATCGGGTTGGTGGACAGGCCGCCGCCGACCCACAGGTCATACCCGGTCTCCTGGTTCTCGTCGACGACACCGACGAAGGCCACGTCGTTGATCTCGTGGATGGCGCACTGCGCCGCGCAGCCGCTGACCGAGGACTTGAACTTGCGCGGCAGGTTGGAGAACGCGGAGTCGCCGAGGTACTGGCCGGTGATCGCGGCGATCTCCGGCGTGGCGTCGATGATCTCGCCCGCGTCGATCCCGGCCAGCGGGCAGCCCAGGATGACCCGCGGCGTGTCGCCGCACGCCTCGGTGGTGGACAGCCCGACCGATTCCAGCGCCTCCCAGATGTCGGGGACGTTCTCGATCTCGATCCAGTGCAGCTGGATGTTCTGCCGGTCGGTCACGTCCGCGGTGCCGCGCGCGTACCGGCGCGAGATGTAGGCGATGACCCGCAGCTGATCATTGGACAGCTGGCCGCCGTCGATGCGGATCCGCAGCATGAAGTAGCGGTCGTCGAGCTCCTCCGGCTCGAGCACCGCGGTCTTGCCCCCGTCGATGCCGGGCCGGCGCTGGGTGTACAGCCCGTACCAGCGGAACCGGCCGCGCAGGTCGGCCGGGTCGATGGAGTCGAAGCCGTACTTGGAGTAGATGTCGATGATCCGCTGACGGACGTTGAGCCCGTCGTCGTTCCGCTTGTTTTCCTCGTTCTTGTTGAGCGGCTCGCGGTAGCCGAGTGCCCACTGGCCTTCGCCGCGTTTGCGCTTGGGCTTCGCGGTCCCGGTAGCGACTGGCATGTCAGGGGTTCCTTCAGGTTCGAGGACGCGCATGTCACGAGAACCTGGGCTCCGCCTGATCATCCGGCAGGCATGGCTCAGCCGCGGGGATTCAGCGGGTAGCGCCCGGCATCGCGCGCGCGCCCGGGCGGGAAATCCGGGCCGGCGATTATCGGGCGAGCAGACAGATGGCGCTGCGGACGCGCAGGAGATCGACGTGCCGGCGCACGACGAGCAACGGGTCCGTAACACTCATTACGCCAGGATCACATGTAACGGACGGGACTGTCCAGGCAGCGTCCGGCATATGGACGGTGCGAAGGGTCACATCCGGCGCCATACGCGTGGCAACATGCCCGTCCTTGACGGTTATTCCCGGCGTCTGCTGCCTGCTCCCGGCGTAGGGCCTTAGCCCTGGCGGAGCCAGCTGAGGGCCGGTTCGGACCCGGAAGCCCCGGAAGTCCCCGGAGACCCGGAAGTCCCGGAATCCCGCTCCGGCGGCCGGTGCTGGCAGTCGCACCAGGTGCCGCCCGGGCACTCCCCGTGGTGCCGTTTCCGGCACGGGACGCAGATCATGTCTCCATTGTGCGGCCTGGTCCGGGCGTCGCGTCCGTTGGCGCGGGTAAATCCTGGACATGAGCAAGGGCGAGTACGTGCTCCCCTTCCCGGACCGACGGGCCGCCGGGAGCCTGCTCGCGGAGCGGCTCACCCGCTGCGTGGTGCTCGACAAGTGGGCCGGGCGGGCCGTGGTGCTGGCCCTGCCCAGGGGCGGCGTGGCCGTGGCCGAGCAGGTCGCCGCGGTCCTGGACGTGCCGCTTGACGTCATCGTGACCCGCAAGATCGGCTACCCGCGTCAGCCGGAACTCGGCGTGGGCGCCATCGCCGAGGGCCTGGGGACGGCGGTCTACGACGCCGACCTGCTCGGGCGGCTGGCGCTCTCCCCGGCCGATCTGGCCCCGGTGGTCACCGCCGAGCAGGCCGAACTGGCCAGGCGGGTGCGGGTGTACCGGGGCGGCCGCCCGCTGCCGCAGGTGGCCGGATGGTGCGTGATCGTGGTAGATGACGGCCTGGCCACCGGCGTGACCGCACGCGCCGCGCTGCGGTCGCTGCGCGCGGCGCACGCGGCCTACCTGGTGCTGGCGGCACCGGTCGCGGCCCCGGCCGCGGCCGAAGAGATGCAGGCGGAAGCCGACCAGGTGATCATCTTGGCGACGCCCCGCCAGTTCCGCTCCGTGGGGCAGTGGTACACGTCCTTCAGCCAGCTAACCGACGCCGACGTGCTGGCGCTGCTGGCCTGAGCCCGGGCCGGCCTCAGGCCGCGTTGGCGCGGCGCATGCGGCGCCGGCGCTCGGCCGAACGCTCATCCTCGTTCAGCCCGCCCCACGTGCCGTACTTCTCCGGCCGCGAGACCGCGTAATTCAGGCATTCAAGCCGTACCGGGCAAGCAGCGCAGACCCCCTTGGCCTTGCGCTCCCTGATCTCCCGCTCCGGCTGGCGCTCGCCGTCAGGACCGAAGAAGAGCAGCAGGTCCTCGCCACGGCACGCGGCAGCATCTTGCCACCCCCAGTTCGGGCGGGGAAGCACAGCCGACTGCCGACGTACCTGAGACATGGAACAATCACCTCAACCAAGATGCATCAAATAGTGCGTTACAGTAGATCTCGTCAGGGCTCGTGAACACGCGAACCAGTCCTGTCCGGAAGCCTCCGTTGCAAGATACAACGCGTCTTCGCGACGTCGTGTTCCCATGCTCGGGTACGGCGACCTTGTAAGCAAGTGGTTACCATACCGAACGGCTGGCGCCAGCGTGTCGGTTCACCCGTCCTGCTAGCCGTCACGCGGGCCGCTGCATGCCCGTCGACAATGATGCCATCTGCGGTAGCGGTCTTGCATGCGGGGTGGCGAAATTCCCTGCCTGAATTCCAGCCTCCAGCTAGCCTGCTTGAGAGTGTTCGTGACGGACTGGACAACGCGAAGGGAGCAAGGCCACGATGGGCACCATGTCAGCGTCGGACGCAGCGCCGCTGCCCCGGCTCGGCGAGGTCTTCTTCGACGTGCGCGGCAGCTCCCGCAGCATGCGCTTGAGCTGGTACTCCGACACCGGAGTCTCGGTCTTCAGCATCTGGCAGGGCGGCACCTGCACCGGCACGTTCCGGCTGCCGATGGAGGAACTGCCGAGGCTGATCGACGCCTTGCAGCGCGGCGCGCAGGCTCCCGATCCCCGCGGCTCCGGGGCTTACGCCAGCCAGCTGCCCGGTGCGCCGACCGACCCGAGGCTGACGGCCCTGCCGGGTGGTTACGGCGGCCGCGACACCGATTTCACCGGCCCGGTGACGGGGGACTTCCGCGCGCTGCGGCCCGATGAGCAGGCCGGCACGATGGTGTTCAGCCCCGCGCAGCCCCAGCAGATTGCCCCGAGCCCCCAGAGCGCCCCCCGGGCGCTGCCGCCGGGCCCGCTGGCGCTGCCCCCCGGCCCTTCGCCGGCCTCGCAGGGCACCCAGGACTATTCCGAGCCGTATTACCCGGAGCAGCAGCGCTACCAGGAGCAGGAGCGGCCCGGCCGGCGACGGCGCCCGGAGGGCTACGGCGACGCCGCCCGTTCCTATCCTGAGCAGGGCCAGTACGCCGATCAGGGCCAGTACGCCGCCCAGGGCCAGTACGCCGCCCAGGGCCAGTACGCCGCCCAGGGCCAGTACGCCGCCCAGGGCCAGTACGCCGCCCAGGGCCAGTACGCCGCCCAGGGGTACGCCGACCAGGGGCAGTACGCCCAGCAGGGCTACCAGGACCGCGGCTACGGCGACCAGCCGCAGGGATACGCCAGCCAGGGGTACTCCGGGCACTCCGGGGCGGGGTACGGCCACGGCGACCAGGGCTATGCCGAGCAAGGCTATACAGACCAGGGCTATTCAGACCAGGGCTACGCCGGCCAGTACCGCGAGCAGGGTTACAGCGAGCAGGGCTACTCCGGCCAGGCCTACGGCGATCAGGGGTACTCCGGCCAGCGGTACGGGGACCAGGGCTATGCCGACCGAGGGTATGGCGACCAGGGGTACTCAGACCGGGGTTACCGCGACCAGGGATACCCCGAGCAGGGATACGCGGATCAGGGGTACTCCCAGCCGGGCTATTCCGAGCAGGGGTACGGCGGGCAGCAGGCGGCCGGCTCCGACCCCGGTGATGCCTCTTCTTCCTCCTCCTACCCAGGCCAGCAGTATGACGGCGGGTCCTACCAGGGACCGGGCTACAGCGCAGGCTCCTATTCCGGCCAGGGCTATGACAACGGCTACGACGACCGCGGGCACTCCGGGCCGGGATACCAGGACCGGGCCTACGCCGAGGACGCTTACGAGGGGCAGCACTACCCGGACCAGGGCTACCAGGACCAGGACTACGCAGATCAGCGCTACCAGGACCAGGGCGGCCGCCCGGAGCAGGGATACCCGGAGCAGGGCTACGGAGAATACGGCTCGGGTCAGGCCAGCCGCGGTTACGAGGGCGGCGGGCGCTACTCCGGTCCCGGGTACGCGGACCAGGACCAGCAAGGCCAGCAGGGCTACCAAGGGTACGCAGACCAGCGCTACCCCGAGCAGGGGAGCTACCCCGAGCAGGGCTACTCCGACGGCGCCGCCCCCGGTTACCAGGATCAGGGATACACCGAGTACGGGTACAGCGGACAGGACTACCAGGCTCAGGGCGAGGCCGGGTCCTACTCGGACCAGGGGTACAGCACCTTCGGCTACGGGAGCCAGGACCCGTCGTACGGACGCGGGCAGTACCCGGAACAGGACCCGGAGGCCACCGCGAGCCAGCAGGCCGTCTCCTCGTTCCCCTACCAGACAGATCCGCCCAGCCGCCGGGAACAGCGGCGGCGCCGCGGGCGTTAGTAGGTATCAGCCGGTGCGGCTGGGTCCCCCGGGCCGCACCTACTGCCTTCACGGAATACCGTTCGGCTGGAGCCGTGTTGCGCCTTTCGCCGAGAGGCGACCTCCGCATCGGTCAGCGTGACGAAGGGCCGGCTGGATTTCCAGCCGGCCCTTCGCTCCTGTACGGGGTCAATCCCGCTTCGCTTGAGTTGATCATGAGGATCGGCCCGGCGCCGGACGCGGTGAAACCGCTCTTTGAGTGCGTTGGAACGCGGTGAATCCGGGGTTTCATGCCGTTCCCGCGGCTCCGGCGCCCGCGGATCATGATGCTGATGGTGCCGGAGCGACCTGAGTGCGGTGTGAGAGCATCCCGCCCCAGGCCGTGGCCATCAAGCTAGCTGACATTGTGTACGGGGTGCCTATACGGGCCCGGCCGGCCGGGGCTGCGGCTGTTCCGGGCCGCCTGGCGTGCCCGACTTGCCCTCGGCCGCCGCCGGGGGCCCCTCCTGACCCGGCGGGACGGGGCCGACGATGGCGTTGAGCACCTGCGAGTTGGGGATGGACATCACGCTGCCGTCGGTGTCGAAGCGGACGTAGGTGATCCCGATATCGGTCACGATGCCGTCGAGCGTGCCGCCCAGCGCGCCGGCCCGCAGCCGGACCGCGTCACCCACCTGGAACGGCCGGGCGAAGACCAGCACCAGCCCGGCGAACACGTTGCCGAGCGCCTGCTGCGCCGCGATGCTGACGAAGATGGTGGTGATCGCCCCGCCGAGGACGAGCTGGCTGACGTCCACGCCGAACAGCACGAGCGTGATCAGGAGCGTGGTGAACGCGCCGACGATCAAGATGGCGTACCGGACGATGGCGGCATGCGCGGGACCGGCCGTCGGCAGGAGCAGATCCCTGGACTTCCCGGCCAGGCTGTAGGTCGCTACAGACCCGAAGACCAGGAACAGCACGGCGGTGCCGTAGCTGACCAGCTGGTTGGTCAGGTCGTTTGTGGTGAGGGTGCCGCGGCGGGCCTGGTGCGAGATGACCGCGGCGGCGATCGCGAGCAGCAGGAAGATAATCGACTTCCACGGTCGTGTCTTGCGCTTGACGCGCTGAACCTTCTCCGACAGATCGATCTGCCTCCCGTTCTGCACCCGTGCTCCTCCTTCCGGGGCGGTTGCGTCCGCCTAACGCTATCCGGCTCCCGGCCGGCCGGGCGGATGACCCCGGAGAACGAGAAAGCGCTGGGGAGCGGGTGCTCCCCAGCGCTGACGCGGATAGGGACTCAGGCGACGATCGGCTTGCCCACCGGGAGCAGCAGCTTGCCACCCGCCATGCCTCTCGAGACGAGAGCCGCCGAGGCGTACCAGGCGACGAGCGCTGTGACGATGCCGACATAGCCGCCGAACTTGATCGTTCCGGTGGGGAGCAAGGCCGCGCCGGCGGTGAAGTTACCGATGCACAGGATGATCTCGGTGAGCTCCAGGGTGAGGAAGACGGCGAACACCGCCAAGTTCACCTGAGTGCTCAGGATCAGCATGTAGGTGTTGAAGATGGCGAACACGAGCAATATCCAGCCCAGGTCGTGATTGAGCCCTGAGACCGTCGCCGCCAGCGTGCTCGGCTTGATGGCCGCGACCGCTGGGTTCGCGACGAGCAGGACCCACAGGCCGAGGCCGAGCCAGAAGCCGCCGTAGGTGGCGAACGCGGTGGCACCGAACACGTTCCTGTTGCGGAACTCCCACATGCCGGCCAGCAGCTGGCAGAACCCGCCATAGGCGAAGGCATAGCCGAGCCACGCGTTGCCGGTGGCATGGGTCATCCAGCCGGCATTCTTGGCCGACAGCAGGAACGTGGTGAGGGCAAAGGCGGCGAGCCCTAGCGGGGCTGGGTCGGCAATGCCGGAGACAGGGGCAGGTGCGACAGTAGGCTGGACAGTTCGGTCTTCGCTGACGCTCAAGTCGATCCCTCCTAGTGAGGAGTGGTTCGCCCGGCTCCCGGCTTACCACACGGCGGTCGAGAGGGCGGGGCGCTCGTCTTTACTGCGTTGCTGGCGTGAAGACCTTGTCGTACGCACCAAAACCTTCACGCCAAAACCTTCTTCTGGTCACATCCGGCACAGATAGACCAGATGAATGATTCGCCAACAGCGTAACGCCACGTGCGTTAAGGTGCGAGACCTAAGTTTCTGACTTTCTGGTAATCATTCGGCTGCTCCCGCACGGCGGGCCGCCCGATTGCGTTCCGGGCCGCTTAGCCGCCGGAATTCCCATAATCCGCGCTGGTAAAGAGGATCTTGGGCGAGCGCCGCCTCGACGGCAGCGCCGATATCCGCCGCCGCGCCTAGGCGGCGCAGCGCCCGGCCCAGCGCCGTCAGCGCGATGACCGGGGCGAGCGGGTAGGCCGCGGGGCCCATATGCGCGATCTGCAGCACCGGCAGGCCGGCCTGGCCGCCGGACAGCATCACCCCGGATTCGGCCCGTAGATCTCGGCGATCGGCTGGCTGAGCGCCGCCAGCGTGGCCGGAGTCGCCCCGGCGGGCCCGGGCTTCAGCGTGAACACCGTCCTGGGAGTCATGCGCTCAGCCTGCCACCCCCCTGGGATATGACGGGTGCTGAGTTAGGATCATAGGAACACGAGGAAGGGCTCGCGCCGATGACCGACCGACCGATCCGCGCGTCCGACAAAGAGCGGGACAGCGTGGTCGACGTCCTCAGGGATGCTTACACGGATGGCCGGCTGACGCTGGAGGAGTTCGACGAGCGCACCTCGGCGGCCTACGCGTCGAAGACCTGGGGCGACCTGCGCGAGCTCACGGCCGACCTCCCCGTCCAGCCAGTACTCGGCGCTGACCTGCCGCAACGGCAGCTGCGTCTGCAGCAGGCCCCGCAGCAGCTGCCCCGGCCCCGTCATGGCGGGCGTGACCGGCCGCTGGGCCGGCTGCTGCCGGTCATCTTCGTCTGGATCATGATCGCGGCGGCGGCCGGGTCGCCGGACACGGCGGCGGCGCTTTCCGTGGTGTTCATCTGCCTGTTGGCATGCCGGGTAGGCTACGGGGGACGCTGATAGCCGGCGACGCCCGCCGCGCGGGGCCGTGTCATTAGGGCAATACGTATTCTGCCGCCTGGTCAGGCCGCTACTATGAGTCGGCTGGCGTCGCGAAAACGCGCAGGCATGCTTGATCACCCTGGGCCTGCGGGATCAGCGAAAGGGTCGGAGCGTTACCGGCAGGCTCACAGAGTCAGGAGGCGGTCGTTGTCCAATACGGCCACCGGCAGCGACCGGGTCATTCCCGGCGCACAGCCGCCTGAACAGGAACGGGTCTCACGGCTCGCGCGGCTCACCCGCCCGGCCGTGACGCACTGGCAGTTCACCATCGTCCTGGCGGCCGCCGTCATCGTCCGGCTGATCGTGATCCTCGGTTATCCGCCGATCCTGTGGTTCAACGACTCGTACAACTACGTCTATGACGCGGTGACGCACATCCCGGACGCGGTCCGGCCGAACGGCTATCCGTTCCTCATCGACTTGCTGCTGCCGCTGCACAGCGCCTATCCGCTGGCCGTGCTGCAGGCCGCGATGGGGGTCGGTATGGGCGTGTTCATCTACGCGCTGCTGCGCCACCGCGGGCTGCCGTGGTGGGGGGCGACGCTGCCCGCGCTGCCCGTCCTGTTCGACTCCTACGAGCTGCACCTCGAGCACATGGTCACCGCGGACACGCTGTTCATCTTCCTCGGAACCGCCGCGGTGGTGCTGCTGTGCTGGAGCGACCGCCCCTCGGTCCCGGTGATGGCCATCGCCGGGCTGCTCATCGGCTACGCCACCGTGGTGAGGTCCGTCGGCCAGCCGCTGCTCGCGGTGGTCCTGGTGGCCATGCTGGTCAGGCGGGTGGGATGGCGCCGCCTGG
>Ga0335081_10011238_pt1 | contig 14477 bp, 11 predicted proteins | sample Lox_Sample_35_FD_206713 | JGI IMG/M metagenome (GOLD analysis project Ga0335081, IMG submission 206713) | Soil microbial communities from Loxahatchee National Wildlife Refuge, Florida, United States - Lox_Sample_3.5 | ecosystem: Environmental > Terrestrial > Soil > Wetlands | place: USA... | reverse complement strand
CATCCAGGAAAAAGGACGAAAATCCTGCACCGCGGTGTCGACCTTGCCCAGCGCCAGATGGCCATCATAACGACCGCGCAGGAACGAATAGTTCATCTGCAGATCGGCGCCGTGAAGAGAGAAGTCGAGTGGAATCTTCTGATCTCCCCAGAGTAGTTCTCCATCGTGCACTGATAGATGGTCGATCGAAAGGGCAAACAGTTCCTCCATCTCCACTTTCACCCGCTGCGCTTGCGGCAGGGCCTGGAGGGACGGGATGTTCGTGGAGACGCCATCGGATGCAATCGCGATGTGAACAACCGGATGTTCCAGCAGAAGCGACTTGAATCCAACGTCAGTCCTCAAAAAGGAAATGATCTTCATCTGGGCGACCAGGCTGTCGGCGTGGGCCAGAGGGACATCGTCGGGCGCTTCTTTGCCATGAACGGTAATGTTTCTAATTTCGACTTGCAGATGGAAGGGCACAACATGGAAGCTTCCGATTTCGGCTCGGCCGCCCGTCATTCGTTCCACTTCAGAGATCATGCGGCGGCGGACGTAAGCCTGGAAGGATTCTGTTGTCGTGTACCAGAGGCCAATCAGGATGAGGAGTACCGTCGCACCGGCGGCGATCAGCAGATACTTCCACCAGCGGCGAGGGCTGGCGGCCGTTGGCGTCACCGCGTCTGAACTCCGTCACCGCTGGAGTCGGGTGCGCCAGGAAGGCTGACCTGGCTTTCAGAGCGGAGCGAGGTGAGCCAGGAGATCATTAACTCGTTGACCTTCTGATCGGTCAACAACTCGCGAATTTTGCCGGAGACCTGATCGAGAGGCACGTCGTCGGCTCCGGTTTGCTTCAACTGCGGAACAAATTTCTCGCGGTAGTACGCCTCAATGGTCTTGGAATCGATCTGCACGCTAGGGCGCAGGTGGGCATCGACGAGGCGCATGAGGTCGATCTGCTGCTGGACGTGCGCCGTCAGGACTTTCTCGTTCAGTCCGAACCCGGCAAGTACGGTCTGCCAGCCCTCTGCAGTGACGGCCTGCGGATACTGGGTGCGCGCCTGGTTGATTTGCGCCAAAGCGTCAGCTTCAGAGGCGTGCCGGAACGAGGTGGACTTCATCTGCTCGCCCAGCAGTTCCTGATCGATCAGGCCATCGAGGACGGCATGGCGATCGTCTTCGGTGAAGTCGGCGAGCGGCCGGCCGCTGAGCAGCGCCTCATAGCGCAAGGCCTCGTCCCAATCGCTCTGAAGAATAATGTGGCCGTTCACGGTCGCAACGATACGATCGATCACCTGGCTGGCGCGGCCCAAGGAAGCGAATGTGCTCAAAAAAACGACGAGGACGACAACGAGAAGCGTTCTGCTTGTGCGAAACCTGTGCATCAGAATGGCTGGCCTATGCTGAAAAATACGTTGAAGTGACGCAGACCGCGCGTCTCTGGAATGCTTGTGTTTGTAGCTGGATCCGTTACCGTCACGAAGTAATTCGTCGGATTCAGATTGTAACCAAAGTCAAAGCGCAGGGGCCCAATCGGCGTCCTGTATCGTACGCCTACTCCCAGCGCATGCGAAGTGTAATCATAGCCGGAATTGTTGAACTGGGTATAGCACTGAAGGTTCTGTGTACCACCGGACAGGCACTCTGAGGGATTTGACTGGTGCCAGCGAAGTATGCCCTTCAGCATGTCGTGCGGAGCGGTGAAGACGTTGCCCATATCGTGAAAGATGGCGAAACCGAATCCCTCGCCCAAAAACGGCAACGACACCGGCGGGAAACGCAATTCGAGGCTATTCACGAACAGCGCGGTACCGCCCAGCGGGGAGCCCGAAGTCGGATCGCGAGGACCTGCCTGATTTAACCCGAATCCGCGATGAGAGTTTCCACCGCCAGCGAAAAACTGTTCGGGAAGGGGAATGGTTGTGATGTCGGTGCAGGTCGGCTCGCCCGCGCTGTTCAGCGGGCAGGAACCCGGCGGCAAGATCTTGGTTCCGCGAAATGGCTGCTCGATCCCGATGCTGGTGGAGCGCGCGAAAACATATTGATGACCGGGCTTGCCCTTCCCGATCACCTGGTACGTGGAGTTCTCGGCCAGTACGCGGCCAAAGTCGGCCTCTGAACCGAAGGCTGTGGACGCCGCAAAGCCATCCAGCGTGAAGTAGTTGCCTTTGGTGCTCTCCAGTGGATTGTCGCGTTTGTCGCGAATGAATGTGAATCCGGGGCCTCCGACGCGAGCCGGTAGCGATAATAGAGCAATTTCACCGGGGTTAAATTGCTGGACGAAATTCGTGGCCTTAACCCGGCGGAAATCGAATCGATATGTGATTGAGCTCGGGCCGGGACGGGTTCCGGGCTCGACGCCGGCATTCCCAATCTGCTGCCGCAGATCGATCTTGCCTTCCAGGCGCTGCGAGGTAAAGGTGGTGACATCGAGGCTGTTGTCGTAGAAGATGGTGTAAATCAACTTCCATTTATCGCTGTCGAGAAGTTTCGGGATCGTGTAGCTGATCAAGCCGCGTTGCTGCAGACGTCCTACATGGGATTGGAAGTCGAGCGTCTGGTTCCGTCCGAACATATTCAGGCGGGTCACATCGAATCCAACGCGCGGGCTGACTCCAGCGCTGGCGCCGGATGGCTGACCAGTCTGAAATTCGAATCCCAGGCCGTAGGTGAAGGTGTAGCGCCTGGCCTCCTGAATCTGTACCAGCACATTTTTGCGCGGGTCGGTGCCCTCGGGATTTTGTACAGCCGTATCGACCTGGCTGAAAATGCCGAGATTGTAAAGGCGGGTCTGCGTATTCAGCAGATCGACTTGGCTCAGCGGATTCTTTGAATGAACTTCGAGCTCTCGTTGCACTACGTAGTCACGCGTGTGCTCGGTGCCCGATACCATCACCTGGTCCACGGTAAAGAGCTCTCCTTCCTTGATGGTGTAAGTCACATCTTCGCGCAAAGGATCGTCGGCTGAAGGGGCAGTGGCAATTTCCAGCGACGCGTTGGGAAAGCCGTGGTCGAAGTAGTAGCCAAGGATTCTTTCACGATCGCTGGCCAGGTCCTGCTCTGAGTAAGGCTGGTTCGGCTGGGTGGTCAACTCGGGCAGATCGCTCGCCTTGACATGCTGATTTCCGAAAATGTGCACTTCGCCAACCCGCGTTCGTTCGCCTTCTTCGATGTCGATATGGACCGCAAGTTTGTTCGGAGTCCCCTGGTAATTGTCATCGACCCTGGTGGTGATCCTGATCTGGCGAAAGCCATTGGCACGATAGAGGCCCTCGAGGGTGGCGACATCGGCTTTCAAAAGTGCTTCGCTGTAACGGCCGTGGCTTAGGAACCGGTGCGCTGACTGGATCTGGAGATAGCTCTTGAGCTTCGCGGTATCGAGAAAGTTTTTGTTGCCTGTGATCTCGACCAGCACCAGCTTGTGCAGCGGGCCCGCGTCGATGTGATAGATCACGCGAAAAACGTTGGGGTCGTTTTGTTTAGTGATTTCTACTTTTGCATCGAAATGGCCGCGCGTCTGCAGGTAATCGAGCAGGTCGCGTTTGCCCTCGTTGAGCAGGTCATCGTCAACAGCGCTCTCTTCGTAGACAGGAATCTGATGCTTCAGATTTCCGCTGCTGATGTGAAAGCCCTCGGTCGTGATCAGCACCACCGGGCCGGGATCGATCTGAAAAGTGAAGTCGACGGCATTGCTGGCAGGAATATAGTTCTGCTCGGCGATGGAGACCTGCGCCAGGACGCGTTTCTGCTTCTGAAACCGCCTCCGCAGCTTTTGCAGAGAATCGCTGACACGGGCGGCCGTAAGACGGTCGCCGGGATTCATGCCCGCGATTTCCTGCACGGTCGCAGGCGTGAGGTTTGAACTTCCCGTGACCTTCACTTCCCCGACGTGGGCCTGCGCTCCTGCGGTGATGTGGAACAGGATGCTGGTCTGCTGATTATTAATGTCGGAGGTGCTCTCGGCCGTGACTCGCGCCTTGTAGTATCCATTCTCCTGCATCAGCTGGCGGATGTTCTCTAAAGCGCGATTCAGCTTCTCCGTGTTATAGAGCTCACCGAGTTGCAGTTTTGCGGCATTGACTATCTGATTGGCGGTGGGACGCGTTGGAGCTCCCTCCACCTGAACCGCACCGATGAAAAAATTTGCAGACGTGGCAAAGGTCAGCCGCACGCCATCGCCTGAGGGAGAGACCTCGGCCTGAATGTCGGCAAAGCGACCGGTAGCGTAAAGAGTGCGGATACTTTCAGCAACCACGTCGCGGTCAAGCGGCTGTCCGGATTTAAGCGGAAGGAGGCTCAGCAGATGATCGCGATCGCGAGCGGAGACGCCGGTCAGGTCGACGGATACGATAGTTTTTGCGGCGGGCTGGGCTTCGGGTTGAGACCCGGAGTGAACTTCCGGCTTGGTTTCGGTGGGGGCAGCCTGAGTTTGGGGCGGCGGTTCCTGTGCTCGCGCACTACCCGGCAGCAGCGCGGGGAACAGCAGGAGCATCGCGCTTAAGAGTGCAGCGTACAGTGTCGGCAAAGGCTTCCCTGGATTGGCGTTTCTGGTTTCGATGGAAGGCTTCCAGCCTCTCGTTGTATGGGCACCCTCGGGAACGCGAAGCCACACCGGGCCACGGAAGAGCACAGAGTCCCTGCGCCACTCTGTGACCTCGGTGGTCCAAGGTTTGACTCTCGAAATTCTGTCCGGCCCAGCCACTTATAATAAAGGGTTTGCAGCATTTGAACCGGTGACCTCTTTGGCTCCAGAGAACGACCGTAACCTCGATCGATCCGCGTTCGGCGAGCGCTATTCGCGGCAGATTCTGTTTCGTGGCATTGGCGCGGTCGGCCAGCGCAAACTGGCAGCCGCGCGGGTGGCCCTTGTGGGGTGCGGCGCGACTGGTTCCGCTCTTGCCGGATTGCTGGCGCGCGCGGGCGCAGGCACGCTGCGCATTATTGATCGCGATTACGTCGAGCCGAGCAACCTGCAACGGCAGTCTTTGTTTGATGAAGCGGATGCGGCCGAGTCTCTGCCCAAAGCGATCGCCGCCGCGCACAAGATCGCGGCTTTCAATTCGCAGATTGCGGTCGATCCCAAAGTTGAGGACCTGGTTCCGGCAAACGTTGAGGCTTTGCTCGAGGGAATGGATCTGGTCCTCGATGGCACGGACAATTTCGAAACGCGGTATTTGATCAACGATTACGCCGTTTCACGTTCTATGCCGTGGATTTATTCGGCCGCGGTGGGAAGTTATGCTGTGACATTGAACGTCCTGCCGGGCCAAACCGCTTGCCTGGCATGCATCTTCCCGGATTCGCCTCATGGTATGGTTGAGACCTGCGAAACTTCGGGCATTCTGAACTCCGCGGTGAATCTTGTGGCATCGATTGCGGCAACCGAGGCGTTGAAGTTATCAGTTGGAGACGCCGAGCATGTGCGGCGAAGTCTTCTTTCCTTCGATTTGTGGACCAATGAGCACGCCGAGATCTCTGCGGCCAAGCCGCGCCCAGGATGCCGGGCCTGCAGCGAGCGCAAGTTCATTCACCTTGCTGGCGAAGGTCGGCCGCACATCACCCTGTGCGGAAGGAATTCCGTGCAGATTCATGAGCGCCAAAGGCCCATTGATTTCGCGGAGATGGATCGCCGACTCCAGCCGCATGGCGTGGTCCGGCATAACGATTTCGTTCTGAAGTTCTGGCACGAGCCCTACGAGATGACGCTGTTCCCGGACGGCCGGGCGATTATCCAAGGGACCACGGATACGGCAGTGGCGCGCAGCTTGTACGCAAAATACGTTGGAAGTTAGTTGTCATGCGGACCGAAGCGAGAAGGCACGCGTAGCGCGGCAGCATCCCTAACCTCTTCCAACCATTTTCATAAAGGGTAGGGATGCTTCGGCTCCGTGGCTCGGCTCGCATAGCTCGCCTCGGCACTTCGCTCAGCATGACAAGATCTAGTAGCTGGTTGTTCGTTCTGCTAATCTTCTTCGTCCGGCTTCACATTCCTTCTCCATCCACAAAGGGCCTGAATGCCAGAAAGCGTGCGTCCGCAGCCACCCGTCTCCTACCGCTGGGCGGTGCTACTGATCATCAGCATCGCGATGGGCGGAAACTACTACATCTACGACAGCATCAATGCGCTCGAACGAATCTTCATCGACCGCCTGGGATTCTCGGCCACCCAGTTTGGCTGGCTTAACGCCAGCTACAGCGTAGCTGCCGTCCTGACTTTGCTGGTTGGCGGAATCATCATCGATCGCATCGGCACCAAGAAGGCGATCCTTGCTTTTTCCGTGATCTTCTCGGTCGGCGCAATCATCACGGCAGCAAAGGGCAACCCGGTGACAATGATCGCTGGACGCACGGTCGTGGGCCTCGGCGCCGAGTCCATGATCGTCGCCGTGACCACCGCGCTGGCGAAGTGGTTCAAGGGGAAAGAGCTCAGCTTCGCGTTCGGCATCAATCTGTTCATCGCGCGGCTCGCGTCGGTGGCCGCCGATAACTCGCCAACCTGGGCTTATCGCGCCTTTTATCCGCAAGGCCCGGCCGGCGAGCCGAGTTGGCAACGCCCGCTGCTGATTGCGGTCGGAGCCGGAGTGCTGGCCGTCTTATGCTCGCTAATCTATTGGGGGCTCGAGGCCCGTGCAGAACGACAGTATGCGCTGCGTCAGGCGGGAAAAACAGACAAGCTTGAGTTCCATGGCATCTTCCGTTATGACCTGTCTTACTGGCTGGTGGTCGGCCTTTGCTTCACGTTCTACTCGGCGATCTTCCCTTTTCGTACCTTCGCCATTGATTTCTTCACGAACAAGATCCTGGCCGCTCACGGCGGCGTGGCGGCTTCTGAGGCAGTCAGGGTGGCCGGGCTCAAACTGGCAGGCAACCTGAACAGCCTGGTGCCATTCGCAGCGATGATCGCCACCCCGCTGTTTGGACTTCTGGTGGATCGTGTTGGCAAACGGGCCTGGTTCATGATGTTCGGCTCGCTGCTGCTCATGCCGGTTTACCTGTTGATGGCCTATTCGGGGATTTCGCTTTACGTGCCAGTCTCGTTGATGGGGATTGCGTTCTCTCTCATCCCTGCGGTGATGTGGCCGGCGGTGGCCTATATTGTCGAGGAGTCCCGGCTGGGCACGGCGTACGCCCTGATGACCCTGATCCAGCAGATCGGTTTCTTCCTCTTGAACCTGCTAATCGGGAAAGCGAACGACTACTCCCAAGCTGGCCTCAGCAACCCTGGCGGATACGCTCTGGGTATGTGGATTTTCTCTGTGCTTGGATTCATTGGAATGGCGTTATCAATCCTGCTCCGGGTAAGAGAGACCGGACCGCATGGGCATGGCCTGGAGACGATCACTACGTCAAAATCCGCCGTTTGAGCCGACACAAAAATTACAAATTTCCGAAGATTTAGAATCTAAATTTGGGATAGCGTTTTGACGGGGGTCATCACGCTCTACAACACCCCGCAGGGAAAGGATTTCGGAGGACGGAGCATCTCACCGAAGAATCCAAAGAACGGTAGAAACGCTCTAAGAATTTGAATACAGCTATTACCGTAGTTTTTTCCCGAAAGCCCGCAAACCATACAACGTAAAGATATTTAGCCGCATCTCACGGGTTGCGGCCGGAAAAGGCAACTTGACCGACCCGGAACAACGACAGGCAGGCGATCCGCTCGAGCCCGAACTCATCGAGCGGGCCAAACAGGGGGACGCCCAGGCGTTCCAGCGCCTGTACGACAAGCATAGGCGGCGGGTGTATTCGCTATGCCTGCGCATGACATCCAATACGGCGGAAGCCGAGGATCTGACCCAGGAAGCGTTCCTGCAGTTGTTTCGTAAGATCGGGACGTTTCGCGGCGAATCGGCATTTTCGACGTGGTTGCACCGGCTGTCGGTCAACGTTGTACTGATGCATCTGAGAAAGAAGAGCCTGCCGCAAGTTTCGCTGGAGGAAACCACGCAGCCAGGCGAGGAAGACACTCCGAAGAAAGATTTCGGAGCGGAAGACCTGGCGCTGGCCGGATCCATTGACCGGCTGCAATTGCAGCGGGCAGTGAACGACCTGCCTCCCGGCTATCGCACGATTTTTGTGCTTCACGACGTGGAAGGTTACGAACATAATGAGATCGCCCAGATGGTCGGGTGCTCGATTGGGAACAGCAAGTCGCAGTTGCACAAGGCACGGATGAAGTTGCGGGATCTGCTGCGGATGAAACGAGCTGAAAATGCCAAGAAATCCTGAAGGCGGCGAAACGCAACCAACTTATGAGGGAAAAGCCGGCTCCAGACCGGCGGTAACCTGAAGCAGGAAGAAAAAGCGCGGGAAGATTTGGAAGTGGCAGTACACTGAGGCAGCTGGCAGAGGCTTGGGGAGTGCGGTATGACTTGCATCGAATTGCAAGAGAGCCTGGCAGAGAACGAAAAAGCCACCGGTTCGGAACAGCGGGCACACTTGAAGGATTGCCCGCAATGCGCGGCCCTGGTCGAAGAGCTCCTGGTGATTGCCTGTGCTGCCGGCGAGCTGCGTGAGTCGCACGAACCGAGTCCCCGCGTATGGAATACCATTCAGGCTGCGCTGCGTGCGGAAGGAATCATTCGCCCTCAGCGTACGCGCCGTTCCTTGCTGCCCGACTTCAATAGCAGCTGGGGATGGGCGCGCTGGGTACTCCCAGTAGCCGCAGCCCTGCTGGTCACGATTGGGCTCGTAGTCCGCGAGCATTCCCGGCCGCGGGAAATCGCCTCGAACTACTCGGCACAGCCTGCTTTTTCGGATTCCGATGTAGCGGTTGCCGGCTTGAGCGACGACGATCTTATGCAGGAAATCGAACAACAGCCGCCGGAGCTGCGCGAGCAGTACACTGATAATCTGCGCCGGGTGAATGAGTACATCGTGGATGCGAAATACAGTGTGGCAGCAGATCCGAATGACGCGGAGGCTCGCCGCTCGCTGATGGAGGCTTATCAGGAAAAGGCGATGCTATTCGAGCTAGCCATGGATCGGTCTTTACCACAATGATGAGCGCCGGTATGGCGCGTAAACGATTTGCTTTCGGGGTTTCACATATGAGCGGGCGTATGACGGGATGGGCAGTGATCGGGACGGTCATTGCCGGAATGATTTCGGCGGGATCGCTGGCGGCTCAAACGCGCAAGGAATACCGCTTCAATGTCGGGCCCAAGGCGGGAGTGTCGGTAAACAATCCCTATGGCTCGGTCTCGATCAGACCGGCAAGCGGAAACGTTGTGGTCGTCAATGCGCTCTTGTCGTCAGACAAGGTCGAGGTCGATAAGAACCTGGTCGGCAACCGCGTCGAAGTCGAGTCCCATTTGAAGCCCGGTGCTGACGCCCACAGCGGCAGTGTGGATTACGAAATTCTCGTCCCCGCCGATGCCAGCCTGACGCTTCAATCCAGCAATGGAACCCTGCGCGCGGAAAAACTTCATGGCGACATGACCCTGGAGGGCGCGGGCGCCACCGTCGAAGTGCGCGATGTCAGCAATGCGCACGTCCACGTCAAGACTCTCAATGGTCCGGTGACGCTCACCAACGTGCAGGACGGACATGTGGAAGTGGATTCTCTCAGCGGCAACGTGACTCTGAACAGCGTGACTGGCCCGCTGGTGCAGGTGATCTCGACCAGCGGCGGCATCAGCTATACCGGCGATTTTGGCGACAGCGGCGAATACCGGCTGACCAGCCACAGCGGCGACATCGAGGCTGTGGTGCCGGAGAACACTTCGGCTGATGTCAGCGCACGCTCCGTGCGCGGTGAAGTGCATGACGATGTTCCTCTTCAACCCAGGCAGCACACTTCGTTCGTGATCAAAGAAGGAAGTGCCTTCTGGGGTACCATGGGGCGCGCGGCGGTGTCTTCCACGGTCGTGCTACGCAGCTTCAGTGGTAAAATCCACCTCAGAAAACGCTCTGCAAAATAACCAAGAAAAGATCTCCCGTTGAAGAAACGCTCTGGAAAAAGGACGGGCGTTCGAACGGGTACTCGTGCGACGCCAAGGCGGAAACGGAAGCCGGCATCCGGCTCGTCGCCGAGCGCGGTTTTTCTGGTCGGCTTCATGGGCGCGGGTAAGACCAGCGTTGGCCGTGCTCTTGCGCAGCAGTTGAACTGGCAGTTCGAAGATCTGGACGACCGCATCGAGCGTCGCGAAGGGCGGGCCATCGCACAGATTTTCCGGGAGTCGGGCGAGCCGGAGTTCCGCCGGGCCGAGCACGAAGCGCTCGTGGAGGTGCTCGGCGAATTGGGTGGTGCTGTAACCCGGATTGTTGCGGTTGGCGGCGGCGCCTTCGTGCAACCCGCAAACGCCAGCATGCTGCGGGAAGCCCAGGTTCCTACGGTTTTTCTGGATGCGGCAGTAGAGGAGTTGTGGGCGCGTTGCTGCAAGCAGGCAAGCAAGGCGGGTGCGGAACGTCCCTTGCAGCGCAGTGAAGAGAAATTTCGCCAGCTCTATGAAACTCGGCGCGAAGGCTACAGCGGGGCCAGTATGCGAGTGCAAACCGGAAGCCGCACGGTAGCGGATATCGCGGCCGAGATTGCCGATAAACTTGGCTTGCGAAAGATAACTTTCCGCACGGAAGAAGGAGAAGTCGAGTGAAGTTCGAATCCGCAGTGCGAATGGGCGTTCTGCTGGTTGCCGTCGCTGGCTCTCACGCCGCAGACAAGAAGGAGCAAGCAAAGGCGGGACCGCAAACCGTCGACTCCGGCTCGTTCGGAGTGTTCGTCAATGGGAATCGAGTCGCGACGGAAACGTTTACCGTGCAACAGCAGAACTCCGAGAGCATCGTCAAGTCCCAGCTAAAGGCAACTGTCGGCGCCGATCTGGTCGTGCAAAAATCGGATCTGGAAATCACCTCCAGTGGCGAGTTGCTGCGCTATGACTGGAGCCAGGCTTCCGGTGGATCGCTTAGCGTACTACCCAATAACGAATTCCTCATCGAAAAGATCACCACCCCCACCTCGACCAAGCCTGCCGAGCAGCCGTTTCTGATGCCGAGCACTTCGGCCATCCTCGATAACAATTTCTTCGTACACCGCGAAGTCCTGGCGTGGCGATTTCTGAGCGGCGCGTGCAAAACGGAGGGCGGCGGTCTGAAGTGCCAGCAAGCGCCTTCCGACTTCGGAGTACTGGTGCCCCAGGATCGCACTTCGATACACGTGCAAATGGAACTGGTGGGCAAAGAGAAAGTCACCATCCACGGGGCTGAACGCGAGTTGCTCCGCCTAAACCTGAAGGGCGACAATTTTTTATGGAACCTGTGGGTGGACGATCGGAATCAGTTCAAACTCATGCGGGTCGCGATTCCTGCCGATAATACCGAGGCGGTCCGGGATTAGCTGAAGTCTGCCCGGCGGCAGAAGCGAGACTCGTACTGGAAAATCTATTGCTGCTGACTGACTCACGCACGGCGCGGTCGATCGTCACAATTTTGCTGTTCGCGATCGGGCTGGGCTTCCTCTATGTGGCGAGGGCGACGCTGATCGCCTTTCTCTTCGCCATCTTCTTCGCCTATTTGATGAGTCCTCTGGTAACCCAGTTGGAGCGCCTGCTGAAGGGGCGGGGCCGGGCGATTGCGGTTATTTACACACTGCTGCTTGCGCTGGTGATTGTTTTCTTCGTCGTGGTTGGTCCGAAGCTGACGCGGGAAGGTGCGCGCATTGGCCAATCGGTTCCCAGCCTGATTTCACGCCTGAGTTCCGGAGAACTGGCGCGGCAAGTGGGCGCCAACCGCGGCTGGAGCAAGGCCACCACCGACTTCCTGCAATCCTTTCTCACCAGCCATGAACAAGACATCACACAGTTAGCGCAGCGCATCGGATTGCGCGTCGCGGATGTCGCCAAGCAGGCATGGCTGTTGTTTATCGTTCCGCTGCTTTCGATTTTCTTCCTGAAAGATGGACGCATCTTCAGCGACTTCTTGCTCTCGACGATCCAGTCGCGCCCGCAGCGCGAATTCCTTGAAAATGTGATGAACGATTTGAATCACATGCTGGCGCATTTCATCCGTGCGCAATTGATTCTGGCTGCCCTCACCCTGGTGGTGTACTCGGCGTTTCTGGCCCTTATCAAAGCGCCCAGCCCGATCGTGCTGGGGACGATGGGGGGAATTCTCGAATTTGTGCCGGTCCTTGGTCCGTTGGTGGGCGCCATCACAATCATGGTGGTCGCGTTGGTGACGGGCTACGCCCACTGGGTCGTACTGCTCATCTTTCTCGGCGCGTGGCGCCTGACTCAGGATTACGTCTCCTCCCCCCGCATCATGGGCGAGAGCATGGAACTGCATCCCCTGGCGGCGATTTTCGGCGTGATGGCTGGAGGTGAAGTCGCCGGCATCCTCGGAATTTATCTTTCAATTCCCGTGATGGCTACCCTGCGCATCATCTTCCGCCGCTGGCGGCTCTACGCCGAGAAGAAAAAATTTGGACCGCTGTCAGAATATCCCTTGCATCAGGAAAGCCACAGGCTTTAGTCGCCGGGTTGTTCATCTTGGGTCCTGATCCGCATCCTGGGCGTCATCCCGAACGCCCGCGCTTTCACCGGCGGGCGAAGGGATCTCCCGAGGACAGCATCGTGGCGCTGCGCGCGAGATCCTTCGCTCCGCCTGAACTGCGGCTACGCTCAGGATGACGCCGTTTTCTAATCCACCGCCCTTCTGAGCGCATTCCCTCCCTGTTAGAATTCTCAGTTACCCCTTATGAACGCAAAAATTCCTATAGGTATTCTCGGCGCCACTGGCGTTGTCGGGCAGAGATTCATCCAGATGCTGGAGCAACATCCGTGGTTTGAGGTGGCGTGGCTGGCCGCCTCGGACCGCTCGGAAGGCAAAGTCTACGCGGAAGCTGCGCGCTGGCGGCTGAAGACGCCGATCCCGGCTGCTGTCGGCAAAATGAAAGTCTCGCCGGCGACTCCGGATGGCGCGCCGAAAGTGATTTTCGCCGCGCTCGACTCCGGCATCGCCGCCGAACTCGAGCCGCGTTTTGCCGACGCCGGCTGCTATGTCGTCTCGAACTCGAGCGCGCTGCGCATGAAGGAAGACGTGCCGCTCGTCATCCCCGAAGTGAATAGCGGACACATCAAGCTGATCGATGTGCAGGGCTGGCGCAAAAAGTCGGGCGGGTTCGTCGTCACTAATCCGAATTGCTCGGCGATCGGCCTGGTGCTGGCGCTCGCGCCCATTCATCAGCGTTTCGGCCTCGACACGGTGATGGCGGTGACGATGCAGGCGGTCAGCGGCGCGGGATACCCCGGCGTGGCCTCTCTCGACATCCTCGGCAATGTGATTCCGTTTATTAAGAACGAAGAGGAAAAAATGGAAGAGGAGACGAAGAAGCTTCTCGGCCAATTGAACGGATCGAAAGTGATCGACGGCGCCTTCGCCATGAGCGCGCAATGCAACCGCGTCGCGGTAGAGGATGGCCACACCGAGTCGGTGTCGATTCGGCTGAAGTCCAAAGCGAAGCCCGAAGACATCATCGTGGCCTGGAATGGCTATCGCGCGGAGCCGCAGGAACTGCGGCTGCCGAGCGCGCCCGAAAAGCCAATCGTCTATTTGGAAGCCTCGGACCGTCCGCAACCGCGTTTTGATGTGGATACCGGCGCGGGCATGACTGCCGTCGTCGGCCGCTTGCGTCCGTGCTCGGTGCTCGACTGGAAGTTCACCGTGTTGTCGCACAACACGATCCGCGGCGCCGCTGGTGCCGCCGTACTGAACGCCGAACTGCTGAAGGCCAAAGGCTACCTGGGATGACCGCGCTCGCCGTAGCGCCGGCGTCTCGCCGGCTGTGGCGGAGGCGTCTCGCCTCCGCATGCTCATTACATCGCAATTGCCGATCTTGCCGCCCGGAGCCTCGCCCATGATCGTTATGAAATTCGGCGGGACTTCGGTGGAAGATGCCAAAGCGATCGACCGCGTCGTGTCAATTGTCCAGGGACGGCTCGCGCAACAACCCGTCGTCGTGGTCAGCGCCATGGCCAAGGTCACGGACACCCTGCTGACCATGGCTCGCGCCGCCGGCGCCGGTGAACGCAAGGCCGCTCTCAAACTCTGCCGCTCGCTGCAGGAACGGCATTACAACACTGCGAGTGAACTGCTGGGCACCGCGCGCTTCACCGAATTCCACTCCGAGCTGGGATCGGACTTCGAAGCGCTGGATGAACTTTTGCGGGGAATCTCCGCAGTGGGCGAGATCACGCCGCGCACCACCGATCACGTCGCCGCCTTCGGCGAGATGCTTTCGAGCAAGATTGTTGCGGTGGCGTTCGCCGCGCGCGGTCTGCAGGGCGTTCACGTCGATTCCCGCGATGTGCTAGTTACCGACAGCAGCTACATGCAGGCGGTCCCGCAATATGAAGAGACCAACGCGCGCCTGCGGGAAAAAGTGGTGCCGCTGCTCCAGGCAGGACAAGTACCGGTGATGGGCGGCTTCATTGGCGCGAATCGCGCCGGAATCACCACCACGATCGGACGTGGCGGATCCGATTTTTCCGCGGCAA
>Ga0335081_10011237_pt1 | contig 14478 bp, 12 predicted proteins | sample Lox_Sample_35_FD_206713 | JGI IMG/M metagenome (GOLD analysis project Ga0335081, IMG submission 206713) | Soil microbial communities from Loxahatchee National Wildlife Refuge, Florida, United States - Lox_Sample_3.5 | ecosystem: Environmental > Terrestrial > Soil > Wetlands | place: USA... | reverse complement strand
TCCTCGCTTCCAAGCGGCAAACGCAGCGTCAAATCTAGGGGTGAGCCCGCCGGGATCATTTGCGGGACAGACCGAGCGGTGCCCTGTTCGGAGCCGCGCGTTGGAGACGCGGTACTGAGATCGACTAGAGCCGGAACGTACATGGCGGCTGCCTGAGCTTGATTGGGTCTCCCGGGCTCGATGATTGGTGGTGGCGTCCGCGGGGCGACGATCGGGGCCCTCGAGTGCTTGGTAATGAACAAGTACGCAGCAATGACCAAAATGGCTGCAGCGCCGAGGACGGCCGCAGAACGTCGGATCCAGGTAGTCCGACGAATTTCCGCTCTTGCCTCAGCGAGATGAGCCATGTACGCGTTGAAGCAGGGGGAGCAGCACGCCAGATGCTCGCCAATGGATTCGTCGGCATGCAGTGGTCGAATCGCCAACAACCTGAGTGCAGCATCAGGTGGGCAGCCCGTGCGCTCAGGGTTGGGAAAAGCCTCAGAGAGATGGGAACGGGCAAAAGCGAGTAGCTCCTCTTCTTTCCCAAAGGCTTCGCGTTCTGTGATTCTTATTCTCACCATTCACACCCGCCGAACAGGCGCGGCATCTTCTTCCTTCTCCCCTCAGTCCCTCAGTCCAAGCCTTTTCCGAACCCGCTGGAGTGCTTGGCTGAACCGTGATTCCGCTGCATGTGCCGAGATTGCGTACACCCGGCCGATTTCCTTCCACGAAAACCCCTGGATACGCCGGTAGAGCATGTCACGCGTTACCGGATCGCATCGCGTGAGGAACTCGTCCAGCAGTATCTTTGATTCCAAATCAACAGATACTGAGCCTCCGCTCGAGTGCCTTGAGGCAGAATCTGCAAGGGGTAGGTTATTTCGAGTCGCTCGGTTCACTCTTCGAATGAATGCCCGAAATAGATAGGCATGAACGTTGCGGACTGGAATCCCATTTTGCCGCTGTTTTGTTCGCAGCGCCCGAGAGACGGCGGCCGCGGATTCTTCCAGAAGGTCCGTCGCCACCGCCGGGTCGACGAGTATCTTTTCTGCGTATTCGACCGCTCTCCGGCCGATTTCTTCCGCGGCAGTGAGCACGGCGGGATCAATTGTTCTTCCGAGTCGGTCTACGGGGTTGAGTGGGAATGCGCCCTTAGACCCAACTTGTCCCGCCGTCGTGAGTGCCCGAGTCCCCAATGCCCCAGTCTCGTTCAGATAGCGCAGCCTGCCACTCCCGTGAAAAGGAGAAACACCATCGCATCTAAAAACAACAACACCACACCTTGCTTTTAAGAGGGTTCGTTTCCGGAAAACCTCAACGTGGAAAATCAGCCCTGCTTTTTGGAAGGTTGCTGACTAGATGCTGGTTTCGGCGACCTGGCTTCATTTTTCTGTGCATTGAAATATGACTGTTGAAAAACACAACATCTTCCGAACCAAGGCCTTAACCGACAATCGGATCCCCACCCAACCCTCTGAGTCTGCTGGCCAAAACTGCGCGCCCACCGAAGCCCGGCGATGCGCTCGCCAAGTGCGCGGGAATCCGCCGCCCTCCGTAGGGCCCCGTTTGGCGTCCCAAGAGGGTCTGCCTACAATGCCCGCTGGTATGGCTGCTGCGACCTCTGGTCCATTAGCTCCCATCTGTCGCGAGCGCGTAATCAGCGTCCAGCGTCGCCAAGACCCGGCTACGTGTGTGTTGGCGAACCGAGGCAAGCTTGTCTTGTCCCGTTTTCTTGCAGCTTACGTCGGCATCGGCGATGAAATCACATTCCCCATTCCTTCGGGGGAGAGCATTGGGGCAGAAATCTTCATCACGAAGCCGACGTCGTCCGGCACAACCCCTTCTCTGTACCACGCGCGGATCGGCTACGTCACTCAGCCCAGACCGGATAAACGCAATCAGCTCTTTGTTTCCGCCGAGGTCCGCCAAGGATCGCTTGGGATCTCCTCGGTTTTCCTCCCCTGTGAGGTTCTGCGCGATTACTTTTACCGCCTGCCGCAAGGCGACAACCAAGCCGAACGCACGACGTCCTACGAGTTGTTACGCATCCCAATGAGTGCCTCGCCTGCCGAGCTTCGGGTGGCTTTCAGATTGCGCGATCTGGAGCTCAAAGCTGCCGGCGCTCCGCGCAGCGAACAGGTGGCCCTGGAGCGCGTTTTCAACATCATCGGGCAGCCGGAACTCCGCGCCGTGTACGATGCATTGCTCGCCGATCCTGAGGCCCCGGCGGTATTTCCCTACGGCGGTTTCGGCTCGCTCTTGGTCGCAGGTGAGCGCTCACGTGACGGGCAGACCTTCTTCGCCCGGAGCATCCTGACGTTTTCGCCGGAACGGAGGCGCCGACGATTTCACTTGCCGCTACGCCAGTGCGATTTCTACGAGGACCGGGCGCTATGCCGCGATGTGCGCCGCAAGCTCGAATTTTGGCTCGACCCCGCTCTTCTGCATGCCCTCTGGGACCCCACCTGGAATCAGTGGAAACATTTGTTGGCAACCAAGATCGAGGTGGACGGCACCTTCGTTCAGAGTGGCAAGTACCGCAAACGTAGTGGGACATGGGAGCTGGTTCGGTGGGAAACTGCGCTGCCGAGCCGCCTCGCGGTTCAGGTGCCGGCCGATTTTCAGCAACAATTGGAGACGGCGAAGACGACCCACCATCGTTTTGGCCAGTACTCGGGCGCGCTGGATCAGATTCGGTTCTGCTTGGAACATCGCGCTATTGAGAAAACGGACCTGGAGCGGATGTGTTCGGAACTCCGCATTCCCAGCGATCTTGATATCGCGCAGATCAGCTGGCGTCCCGATTATGACGTGTTCTTTTATCGCCAGCTCTCACGCCGAGCCCGCCGCATCTACCTGTTTCGCGGTGAATACATCTTCGACTTGGAGAAGGCAGTTGTGGTCGAGACGCCGCAGCTAGGCCACGCTACCTACGTTTTTGCCAAACCCCGAAACATGGAAGGTTTCCTCGCCCTGTACACCAGGGTCACTAAGGAAGATATTCGGCACAATCGTAACAACGTCGGCGAACGCCTGGGATTCTTGGGGCGCGTCATCCACGGCACCAATCCGAGAGCCTGGCTCAAGGAGATGCGACACCGCCTGGGTGAGAAGATCGACTTCGCTTCGGCGGTTGCCGACTGAGCCACACATGTTCCGCCGGTCAGTCAGACAAAGTGTGATTGGTGAAATATCGTCCCGAAGCGTCGCACTGGCGCATGGGCTGTTAGATCGAGCATCAGCGAGGGCCGCCTACAGGACTTAATCGATTTCAAATCCGCTTGATGAGGCATACGAATCCGCCAATTACCTATATGGGGGAGCAATTTCCTTGTAAATGCGGTCGATCCGCAGGCCGGGATAGTCGGCAGGGAATAAGTAGGTCAGTCGTTCAGGTTTATGTCTTTGTCGAGGCATGATGGCTGAGGCATAGTCTGTGTCCGCAAGCTTCGGCGATTTGCCTGAATGCTGCAATAATGGCGTAAGAGGGGGTATCCACTTCACTCAGGCGACCCCAACAGATTGTGGTTTCCGCATCCCCCGCCTCGTGTCATGATTGCAAGTAGTTGAACAGAAAAGGCCCGCTGCGAACGGGCCAATTCAAGAACTTACGGTGACGAAATGAATATACCTGATGTCCGTACTGTTTTCCACCGCGCTGTTGAATTGATCGTGGCGCATTGGAAAGCGGTCGGCCTTACAGGTGCGATTGGAGTTACCGCAAGGATGCTCAAGTTCTGGTACGACCTACAGAAGGTTCGGCGTGAGAATCGCGAGTTGCAGCTGCGCATCGATGTCCTAGAACGCGCCGAAAGGAAGCGCGAAATCACGGATCGAATGGACATCCGCGAAAAAGCACTCAGGACTGAGCTAAAGGCTCATGCTGGATTATTGATATCCGAAGAGCAATGGTTGAATGAGTTCCCCGACGATGATCCGCAACTGGTGCGCGAAGCAATGCGGGAACGCGCAGGGCGACTGAGCGGTTTGTCACTTCCAGATCGGCTTAAACCTCGTTACTAGCCGATTTCTAAACCACAATCTGTTGGGGTCGCCTGAGTGAAGTGGATACCCCCATTGGCGTAATTTTCAACCTACTAATTAAGAGTAGGCTCGGATTCGATGGCCGATTTTAATCGCAACTCCCTTTCCATCAACCACTTGCCAAAGACGATACCCGCGCGGAAGCACTTCGACGAAGCATCGAAAGGCCCGTAAAAGCGCATATCGGCGCAAAGCGTATGGCACGTTTATGGCACAGGTATTTTCCAAGCTTGCAGCGCTTGGCGGAAGATTCACGAGAACAAAGGCGACGGCGCGTCCCGTCGCTTAACGTGGAATCCAGTGGGCGTGCGTCACTGGAGACCTCCTTTATCGCCTAGCGAAAATAGGCGGCCAAAGCTCCTACTGCCTCCAGCCCCCGCCTAGGGCCTTATAAAGCTGGACTAGGCTCTGAAACTCGTTTCCACGGTCCTGCGCCAAGGTGAGCTGCGCGGTGAACAGAGAGCGTTGATTATCGAGTACCTCCAGGTACGTGGTGATCCCTCCGCGATAGCGTTTGAGGGAAGTGGCGACAGAGTCGCTGAGATCCTTCACCGTGACCTCCTGCGCCAGGCGGATCTTGTGATATTGCTCGTAGGCAATCAGGGCGTCGGAAACATCCTTGAACGCGCTTTGGATGGCTTGCTTGTAAGAGATCAGCGATTGACGCTGTTGCGACTGGGCAGCACGAAGGTTCCCGCGGAGCCTTCCGGCCTCAAAAATGGGCTGCGTCAATTGTGCAGTGGCGCCCCAAGTGCCCAAATTGAAATTGACGAGGCTCGCGAACACGGTGGTTCGACCGGCGGCGCCGCCCCCGGTGCCGGTCAGAGCAATTTGCGGGAAGAACGCAGCCTTGGCCACGCCGATCTGGGCATTCGCGGCGATCAGGTTTTGCTCGGCCTGAAGGATGTCCGGACGCCGCTCAAGCAATGAGGACGGCAGTCCCGCCGGAACTTCTGGAGGGATGGCTTGATCGACCAGAGGGCGTCCGCGTATCACCGAGTGGGGATAATCGCCCAGAAGAACACTGATGGCATCCTCTTCGAGCCCGATCTGCCTTTCCAGCTCTGGAATCTGCGCGTTGGCAGTATCGACCACTTGCCGGGCTTGCAAGACGTCGAGTGCGGTAGCAACGCCATGATCGAGCCGGTACTGCGTAAGCCGCACGGCATCTTCCTGAGTCTTGACGGTGTCGCGGGTGATCTGCAGTTGCAGGTCGAGGTCAAGCAGCGCGAAATAATCGCTGGCCACATCACTCACAAGCGTGAGGATGGTGGCCTTGCGGGCGTACTCGCTGGCCAGCACTTGAGCACGAGAAGACTCGGTCTGGCGGCGCAGTTGACCAAAAAGGTCGAGTTGGAATGTGGCGTCGGCGGCATAGGTTGCATATCGCGTTGTCAACGGTGAGCCCTGGGCCGTCCGCTCATCCTGCGCAGTTGAATTGGCAGTTACCTGCGGGTATTGGTTCGAGCGGGTCACCTGAAGCTGCGCGCGCGCAAAAGTGATTCTCTCCGTCGCGAGTTGCAGGTCGTAGTTCTGTTTCAGGGCGGTGCGGATGAGCTCCTGAAGGACCGGGTCTTGAAAGACCTGCCACCATGGAAGGTCGGCGAAAGAAGCCGCCTGGACTTGTGCCTGCGCTTGAGCCTGATCCTGCGAATCCGTATTTGGACCGCGATACACTGTGGGGACTTGAACTGCCGGCTTGCGGTAATTGGGGCCAACGGTGCAGCCAAACAGGAACGTAGTCAGCAAAACCATTACCGTGACGAGTTTTGCCGTGCGCAGCATGAGCAGTCCTTCCCTCCATGGAATCCGGCGTCGGCTCATCTCAGTCACCTGGGGCAGGAGCAGGCGTTCCCTCGGCTCCAGCGAGCTCTCGGTGTTTGCCAATGGCGGACCACTTCTCGACTACACAGAAGATCGCGGGAACAAAGAATCTACCGATGAAGGTCTCCGCTACCATGCCCCCAATCACAGTCGTTCCCATCACCTGACGCGCCACCGCGCCTGCTCCGGATGCTGTCCAGAGCGGCACGCAGCCGAGAATGAACGCGAACGAGGTCATCAGTAGAGGCCGGAGGCGAAGCCTGGCTGCGGAAAGTGCCGCATCGACAAGGGACATACCCCGTTCATAGTCCTCCTTGGCAAACGCAACGATCAAGATTGAGTTTTTGGCAGCCAAGCCGATCAGCATCACCAAGCCAATCTGCGTGTACACATCGTTCTCGATCTGAACCATGTAGGGAGGCAGAAAGAATCCAAGCACGACGCGACGCAGCCACAGCGCGGCGAGAGCGCCGAAGACCGCGACGGGGGTGCTCAGCAGAACGCTCAAAGGTAACGTCCAGCTTTGGTACAGGGCCGCAAGGACCAGAAAGACGAACAGCAGCGAGAAACTAAAGATCGCCCACGCCGGGACTCCTTGTTCCGCCTTCACCTCTTGATAAGACATCCCCATCCAGTCGTAACCCATTCCGGGAGGCATGGTGTGGTTGAAAACGTCCAGCAAGGCATCCCTCGCCTGGTCGGCGCTGTATCCCGGCGCAGGGGCGCCACTAATTTGTGCCCCGCGATATTCATTGAAGCGCATGGTGAACTCAGGACCAGAGCGCGATTCAATTTTCGTCACCCCCGAAAGAAGCACGTTATCCCCGTTGGTATTGCGGACGTAGAACTGCCCGAGGTTTTCGGCACGCGTGCGGTAATCGCCTTCGGCCTCGATGTACACCTGCCACTGGCGCCCGAACCGATTGAAGTAATTGACGAAATATCCGCCCATGAAGACCTGAATGGTTTTGTACACGTCGCCGATGGAGACCCCCTGTTTAATGACTTTGTCGCGGTCGACATTCACGAATTGCTGGGGCACGCTCGGCAAGAATGTCGTGGTGGCAAAACCGATCTCTGGCCGTTTACGAACTGCAGCTAGAAACGTGTTCACGTTTTTCGCGAGAAAGCCGATGTCTTGTCCGGAACGGTCCTCCAGGACGAACGTGAATCCACCGGCATTGCCGACTCCGGGGATCGCAGGGGGCGAAAAGTCGAAAGCAATTCCGTCGGGAAGCCGGCTCAACTGCCCATTCAGGCGCTGCTCGATTTCGTGGTATTGCTCTGCTCTCTTACTCCGGTCATCCCAAGGCTTCAATGTGACGAAGAAAAAGGCGTTGTAACTTGTTCGCACGAAGCTCAGCAGGCTGAAGCCAACGACACTGGTGGTGTACTGCACGCCCGGAGTCTGGGCGAGAACTTTCTCGATTTTCCTCACCGCTTCGTCGGTGCGCTGGAGCGAAGCGGCATTCGGGAGCTGCAGGTTGATGAATAAATAGCCCTGGTCTTCGTCAGGCAAAAAGCTTGAAGGCAACCGGCGGCCAAAGAACCACGCTGCAACACCGGCGGCTGCAAGTAGCACCAGCACCAGTCCGCCTTTCCGAATAACACCGCCAGAGAGGCGGACAAAACTGTCGGTGGAACGCTCCAGATACCCGTTGAAGTACTCGAAGAATCTTCCGAGTGGCCCACGAGTCTCCTTCTGGGGCCGCAGCAGAAGCGAGGCAAGCGCCGGGCTGAGCGTGAGGGCGTTGAAAGCCGACAGGACCACGGATATCGCAATCGTGACCGCGAACTGCTGATACAGCCTTCCGGTGATGCCCGGCATGAAACTCGTTGGTACGAACACTGCCGCCAGCACCAATGCGATTCCGACGACCGGTCCCGACAATTCCTCCATTGCCTTCAGGGCGGCGTCCTTAGGTGCCAGGCCCTGCTCAATGTGATGTTGAACCCCTTCGACGACCACAATGGCATCATCGACCACCAATCCAATAGCAAGCACCAGCCCAAACATGGAAAGCGTATTGATGGAGAAACCGAATATGGGGAAGAAAACGAATGTGCCCACGAGTGAGACAGGCACGGCCAACATGGGGATTAGCGTGGCGCGCCAGTCCTGGAGGAAGAGGTAGACGACGAGAATCACCAGCACAATGGCGATGACCAGCGTTACAAGAATTTCCTGCAGTCCCGCCTTGACCGCCGCCGTGGTATCGAGCGATACGGCGTAGTCCATGTCCTGGGGAAAACGGCCTTTTGCTTCGGTCATCAATTTCTTGACGCCGGCAACCGCCTCGATGGCGTTGGAGCCGGGTAGCTGGTACACAGCAATAGTCGCGCTAGGTTTCCCGTTCATCCGGCTGAGGGTGCTGTAGTCCTGAGCACCGAGGGTGACGCGTGCAACGTCCTTGACTCGCACAATGCCACCATCCGAGGTTTCGCGGAGGACGATTTGTCCGAAGTCCTCCGGCGAAAGCAGGCGCCCCTGCGCTCGCACGGCATAGGTGTACTCCTGCCCTTTGGGGACCGGCTCGCCGCCGACTTGCCCTGCGGGATTTACGGTGTTCTGCGCTTGAACGGCGTTGATCACGTCGGTGGCGGTGATTCCGAGCTTGGCCAGTTGGTCGGGTTTCACCCAAAGGCGCATTGCATACTGACCGGCGCCGAAGACCTGCACATTGCCGATGCCATAGGAGCGCGTGATAGGGTCACGCAAGTTGATATACGCGTAGTTAGACAGGAACTCCGCGTCGTAGGTGCCATGCGGCGAGTAAAGACTGATTAACGCAAGAGGCGACGTAACAGACTTCTGTACCGTAACGCCGTAGTTGGTCACATCGCCGGGGAGTTGGGACGCCGCTTGCGTCTCGCGCATCTGGGCGAGAATCAGGTCTGTATTCGGATCCGTCTTTACGTCGAAATCGATGATCATCTGGGTCTGGCCATTGCCGGTGGCGTTGAGCGAATACATGTAGTTCATGTTGTCAACGCCGCTCATCTGCTGTTCGATGGGCGTGGCAACGGACTGCTCGAGGGTTTCCGCGTCGGCCCCGACGTAAGTGGCCTGGAGCAGGATTTCCGGTGGCGCGATCTTCGGGAATTGCGCAATGGGCAAAACGACAATCGTAACGGCACCGATGATCACGGTGAGGATCGCTATCACGATGGCGACAATGGGGCGATTGATGAAGAACTTTGACATTGGTCAGCTCCCTTTGACGCCGGTGTCGCCCGCGTCCGCAGCAAACGGCTTGGGGTTGACCTGTGCGCCCGGACGAACTTTTTGTACGCCCTCCACGACGACGCGTTCACCGGGTTGCAGACCCTCTTCAATGATCCACATGGAGCCGACGCGCTGGCCCACCTTAACCGGCTGTATGCTCACCTTGTTGTGGTTGTCGACCAGAGCCACTTGATAGCTGCCTTGAAGTTCCGTTACGGCGCGCTGGGGTACCAGCAGAGCGCCTCGCTTGATAGTCGTGGCGAGACGGACGCGGGCATATTGTCCCGGGCGCAGAATATTTCCCGGGTTTGGAAAGAGGCCGGCGATTCGGATGGCCCCGGTGTTCTGATTTACTGCGCGATCGGCAAAGTAGATACTTCCTTTTTGGGCGTATGTCGTGCCGTCGGCCAAGATAAGCTCAAGCGAACGGCGACTTCTCTCTGCTTCGCGACTCGCTTGCGTCGGGTGCTCGCGATTGAAGGCGAGATATTCCTGTTCGCTGACCGTAAAAAAGACCTTGATGGGATCCACCGTGGAGACAGTCGTGATCGTCCCGCTGCTGGGCGATACCAGCGCCCCGACCTGCAGCTGGGCCTGTCCAGCGATACCCTCAATGGGCGCGACGAGACGCGTGAAATCAAGATTGATTTGTGCCGTCTCGACCGCCGCTTGCGCAGCCTGAATATAGGCCTTGAAATTCCCTACCGTCGCTTTGGCAGCGATGTTGGTCTGAACCGCGTTGTCCAGATCCTGTTGACTGGCGGCTTGCTCTTTGGCCAGCGGCGTGTATCTATCCACATTGAGTTGCGCCTGCCGCTGATTGGCTTCGGCATTCACGAGTTGCGCTTGGGCCTGCGCAAGTTGCGCTTTGGCCTGGTCGAGCGCCGCCTGAAAGGGACGTGGGTCGATCTGGAAAAGGATCTGACCTTTTCTGACGAACGAACCTTCCACGTAGGTTTGCTTCAGCAAATAACCCGTGATTTGGGCCTTGACATCGGCGTTGACGAAGCCATCGAGCGTGCCAATCCATTCGCCATAGATCGGAACATCCTGTTGCAATACATTTGCGACCTCGACCTCTGGCGGAGCCGTGGCACCCATGGCTGCGTGCGTGCTGTTGTTACAGCCTGCGCTGGCCAGCGCTAGCAATAGTGGAAGTAAGCAGGTAATTCCATGTTTCGGTTTCATGCAGCGCCACCTCCGGAGCCCGTAACTCATGCGCCGTTCCTCCGCTGGTCAATCCACTTGCGAACGTAACCCGGACAGTCATCGAGAGTCATACCAGCGGCTTCACATTCGCCCAGGAAGTGCACCGCATCTCGGTCCAGTAAGAGAAGTTCTTTCAAATTCAGTACAATCCGTAGCGGCGAAACCTCAAGTGCCAGCAACCTCCGCAACTCGTCGAGGTCTTCCGGTTCCATGCGACCGCTCACGCTGAAAACGATCTTTCCGTTGGAAGCCCGCTGGATTTTGAGCATGTTCTTTGCGACCCCAGAGCTTCTGAGGCAATGCGACAGCCAATTGCAACCGGTTGAAAAGAATCAACGTTTGCCGATCGCGAACTCGCGGATTCCGTGAATTCGCAAGACTTGGTGATTCCAGTGTGCCACCTAGCCAGGTCCCCTCACCCCCTTAACGAAGGACCCGATGATTGCCCCGATCTCGTCGGGGCTGTCCTCCTGTAATAACTTTCGGCCTTTTACGGTGACCTCGGTTTGATTCGGCCAGCAGCGGATGATCTCGCGCAGGCGGCCGCGGGCGAGCGTGCCTGGATCACCATCGATGAACAATTTCGCAACGTCGCTTTGCGCCAACCAACCACTGTTCCGGCTGACGACATCGGCGACTTCGGCAGGCTCGCTATCGATCGGAAGGCTGCGGGGCCATGACAGCAACGGTCGACGGTCTTCACCCGCGTTAAGGAAAGGCGAGCGGTAGTGGTTCGACTCCGCGCCGCTCAACTGCCGTATGACTGCCTGGGGCAGAATCTTTTCGATAAATATGTTCTCTTGCAATACCATGCGCTCGCCCTCGGCCGAGCGGAGCGATTTGAACAACGGGCGGGCTTGTTCGGGGATGTCTGACCAGTTCAGAGGCGCGGCGATAGCTTCCATATGAACGATGCCCCGCACGCGCTCACTATTCTGCCTCGCCCAATCAAATCCGAGAACAGCGCCCCAGTCGTCCAGCACGAGCACGACGCGATTCCCGAGATCTAGCTGATCCCACAATTCAAACAGATAGTTCCTGTGACCCGCGAGGCTGTAGCGGTCCGACCCCAGTGAGGGGTCGAGCTTGCCGGACCCGCCCATGCCGATCAGGTCACAAGCGATGAGGCGTCCCATTCCTTCTAAATGCGGCATAACGTTTCGCCACACATACGACGAAGTTGGTTGCCCATGCTGAAATACGATTGCGTCGCCTTCGCCCTCATCGATGTAAGCCATGCGGCTGCCTCTGATCTCGCGATACTTGAGCTTCGCGTAAGGCTTATTTCCAATCATGGCGTTTTCCCAGTCAGCGACTTTCGACCGAAACGAAGTCGTCATGCGCGCGCAGCAGCGGCCGGAACGCCGCACGGTATGACCAGGTGAGAAAAATCTCGAGTAAGGTCACGACCGACGCGAGACAAATTTCCGCTCCGGAGGACGGAAGGAAGAGATGCATAACCGCAATGTTCACGATGATGGGCGCGAGCACGGCCAGCGCGAAAGGTACGAATCGGCCGACCAAAAGTGCGGCCCCGGTGAGCAAATAGGTCACAAACAGCAGCGGGAAGAAGTATCGGCTGGCGATCAATCCATTGATGAACACTGCAGCCGCGCCTTGGGCCGGCGGCAGCGGGAACAAGTGCAGAAGCCCGTTCAACCCAAAGCCGAAGAACACGAGCCCGAGAACAACGCGCGCTGCGATGGTAGCGTTGGATTTCACTCCAGATCGCCGGCCTTTCCTGACGGATTACCAGCGGGATGTATGGAGCGCGTACGATGCTGTCGGACTGAACTCGCCGGCCAGCGCCCGCTCGTGCACTTCCCACGCCGACGCGCCCGACTTACGCGCTGCAATCAGCTTCTCAGGGTCGACATTCACGTGCAGCCGAGAAGGCAAGTTCTTCAGCTGCTCCGTAACCGTCCAGTCGTCACTGAAATTGTTGAAGTTCAGCTCGATGATGTTCCCGTCGGGGTCTTCGTAATAGAGGGCCGTCTGAATAAATTGGTCCGCGGCCCACAGCAGCGGGATGCCGAGGTTCTTGAGCCGCACGTAGGTGCCGAGCAGATCGTCGAGTGTTTTGTATTCGAAAGCAATATGTTGCACCCGTGCATGATGGTCTCTCTCACGATCGGCCGAGAGACCAGGCGTCTCGAAGAAGGAGAGGCGATGGTTCACGTCATCGTTGCTGGCAAATGCCACAGTCTTGAACGGTGTTCCGGCAGGCGCCGCCACGCGCTTGTTCACCGTCATGCCCAGCACCTTGCCGTACCACTCAAGCATGCCGTCGAGGTTGCCTGTTGTCATCCCGCAATGCTGCAGCTTGGGGTGAACTGTGATCTCGGTATTCATTTTCAATTCTCCTTTTGTGTTCGAATTTGGGTTTGGAGTCCAGCTTGTACAGGCAGTCAGACCACATCAAAACGACTCATCATTGCGTGGTCTTCGTGCTCGAGATTGTGACAATGGAACAGGTATCGTCCCCGAAATTGCTCGAAGCGGAGCATGACGAGCGCTTCTTCGCCAGGCTCCAGGCCTACCGTGTCTTTCCACCCTCTCTCATGAGGCAACGGCGGATTCCCATTCCGCTCAAGGATCTGGAAGTGAGCCAAATGGACGTGAGCAGGATGAAGCTGGCCTCCTCCTTCACTGCGCAGCCGCCAAAGCTCGATGTCGCCAAGCGGGACTTTGGCGTCGCTGCGATCCGGATCGAAATGCTGGCCATTAATCGTCCATATGAACGGGGGCAGGCCGTGACGAAAGCTGAAGCTCCTCTGCAGGGCCCAGGTCCGCGTGTTGACGCTCGCCGGACGCGATAGAAAGCCTGGATCAGAAAGACGGGATGGGACACTCGCGTTGTCGGACTCGCGATGTGCCACATCGAACCGCATCAGTTGTTGCAGTTCGGGCCTTTCGCGAGTATTCATCAGGAAGACTTTGCTTCCAACAGGAACGCGAGAGAAATCAACAACAACCTCTGCCCGCTCTGCCATGGCAAGCGGCAGATTTCTGACCGCGACTGGTTCTGCCAGCAGCCCGCCATCTGTACCAATCAGGATGAAAGGGTCACCGTTGCTCAGTGCCAACCGAAACGGTCGAGCATTCGATCCATTCAGAATTCTGAAGCGATACTTGCGGGTTGATACTTCCATGCGCGGCCACGGCACGCCATTGATCAGCATTACATTGCCCTGGATCCCTTCGTGGCCGAACGTGTCGTACATAAGCGATCCGTCTGCATTGAATCGCCGATCCTGGAGCAGCAACGGAACGTCAAACGCTCCCTTGGGAAGCGGCAGCGATAATTCCTCCACGTCTTCGATGATGTAGAGCCCAGCCAAACCCCTATAGACGTTTTCCCCGGTGTGATCCATGGCGTGATCGTGGTACCAGAGCGTGGATGCGCGCTGCTGGTTGGCGTACGTGTATGTGCGCGTTTCGCCGGGCATCACGATGTCGGTAGTGAAGCCGTCTGAATCGGCCGGGGTGCGGCCGCCATGCAAATGGACGACGGTGTGTGTTGACAAACGATTAGTGTGGCGGACGACAGCGGTGCGACCGCGCCGCACACGAATAGTGGGGCCTGGAAACGTGCCCTGGTAACCCCAGATCCTGGTTGCGTGGCCAGGTAGGATCTCCTGCTCCGCTTCGCTCTGGACGATATCGTATTCGTCCTGAGTTTCGGTCCGCTTAGTTGCGTTTAACACAGCTGGGGTTTTTAGCGGAACTTCGAAACGCGGCACCCTTATTGCCGGCTTGCTCTCGGCTCGGCTACCAATAATTGCAAACCTCGTCGTCACCAGAGCCGCGGCTCCGCCAAATGCAATCACTCCTAATGCGGTTCTCCTGTTCATCTCGGCCTTTCTGTTCGCTCCTGGTTATGAACCGCGCTCACAAATTCCATCAATTCGAGAGCGGCGCGAAGGGCTCTGTCCGGCGCATTGATCGGATGGATTGGGATCTCGGTATTCATCATCTCCTTGCACAGATGTGGGAAATGAAGAGTTCTAGGGACTAGTTGGCCGTAAGCTCCCACCTCCTAATCGGCATGACTGAGGAGCAAAACGGTGGCCAAGTTCAAGACACTGCAAACAAACGCTTTGGTGTGGTGCGGAAATCGCAGTTTTTGTGAATTCGCAAATTATGCTACTTGGGACGAGTCAGCGCTAGGATTCGCGCAGGTACTTCTTGAA
>Ga0335081_10011236_pt1 | contig 14478 bp, 14 predicted proteins | sample Lox_Sample_35_FD_206713 | JGI IMG/M metagenome (GOLD analysis project Ga0335081, IMG submission 206713) | Soil microbial communities from Loxahatchee National Wildlife Refuge, Florida, United States - Lox_Sample_3.5 | ecosystem: Environmental > Terrestrial > Soil > Wetlands | place: USA... | reverse complement strand
CGATCCGCGCCGAGCCAGCGATGGACGAGGGCGTGCGGCAAGTCAAAACGCGAGGTGATGGCGGAGCGGACAAATCGTTCGAGTTCGCGCTCGAAGTTGTGTCGAAAGGTGAGGCCCTTGGTTTCGATATCACCCTCATTGCTGAGCGCCTTCTCGGCCCCGACCTTGAAGCCTGGATGCTGACGGCCGCACTTGCCGCTCGCACGAGAACAATTCAAGTGATGCCAGCGGTTTATCCCGGCATGATAACGCCTCAGCTTGCCGCCAAGATGGGAGCGACACTCGATCGAATCACCGGCGGCCGCTTCGCAATCAACGTGGTCAATGGTTGGTACCAGGCCGAATTTGAGCTGTTCAGCAATGGCGGCTGGATCGCCTCGTCGGAAGCCCGCTATAATCGCATGAATGAATTTGTCCAGGTACTCAAAGGCCTTTGGAGTGAGGATCATTTTACGTTCCGTGGTGATTTTTTCAAAGCTGAAGACGCCACGCTGCCAATGAAACCGGTGCAACGGCCGCATCCGCCAATCTACACTGCAAGCAGAACTGACGCCGGAAAGGACGTGATTGCCCAACATTGCGATTTATGGTTCGTGAATTACCTGGCCGACTATCGAAAATACGAAGAGAACTTCGCCGTCATCAAGCACGATATTGCCGGTCTCACCGAGCGCGCCACGCATTTCGACCGAAAGCTTTCCTTCGGCATGAGCGCGCACGTCATCTGCGCCGACACTGTAAAGGAAGCGCACGCACGTGCGGACGAACTTGAGGCTTACGGGCGGCGCGATCGAGTTTCATCGACAGCGGCGCGAGGGCTTGGGGCCTGTCTGGTTGGCACGCCCGAGCTTATCGCCGAACGCATGCGTCGCTATGAGGCCATTGGCGTAGAACTATTTCTACTCAACTTCCACCCGATGCTGCCAGGACTAGAGACCTTCGCGAGGTGGGTAATGCCGCTGTTACCGGCAGTCGGCACCCATGTGCGGCTTGCTCAACCCGCCTGACTGACCAACTTGCGGCATGGCAAACTAACTTCGAGGGGCATGCGATGAGACCGATTTTGCGCAGATTGCTCAGTACTCTGGCAGCAATCGCGACGCTCGGTCCGGGAATTCCTTTGCCCGTCATTGCGGACGAAACCATCAGCATGGTGACCACCGGAAAGGGCTCAGCGCAGCAATGGCCGATCTACATCGCCTTGAACAAAGGCTACATGGCGGAGAGCGGCGTCGCGCTCGATCTCGTCGCGGCACAGTCAACGGCAGCTGCGGTACAACAGCTCGCAGCCGGCTCCACCAATCTGGCGTCTGGCGGGCTCACCGATCCGCTCCTCGCTATAGACAAGGGCGCCAGGATCGCCCTGCTTCGCGTCGAAACCCAGGTAGCCCCCTACTCGCTATGGGCAAAGTCCTCAATCAAGTCGTTTTCGGATCTACGCGGGAAGTTGATCAGCATCGGCGGCGCAACCGACATTACGCGCATTTATCTCGAACGCACACTGATTCCAAATGGAGTTAAGCCCGGCGAATACGATATGATTTTTGCAGGCACTACCGCGGCGCGCTTTGCAGCGCTATCGTCGGGCGCGGTCGACGCTTCACTGCTGATACCGCCCTTTAGCTTCAAGGCGAAAGGCATCGGCCTGTCTCACCTTGCCGACGTAGCTGATTATACGCGCGGCCTGCCGTTCACTGGGTACGCCGCCAATATCGCTTGGGCCACGAAGCATAAAGCGCCGCTGCTCGGATTCCTCGGTGCCATGGCAAAGGGGGTGGATTGGTTCTACCAGGACGCCAACCGGAACGAAGCCATCGACATCCTGGTCAAAGAGTCCGGTCTGAGCCGCCCCGACGTGGAAGCTACTTATGATTACTATCGGCACCTTCGCGTCTTTGACCATAACGGCCTGATCGAGTCAGCAACGGTCGACAATCTCATCAAGGCGATGCAGCAGATGAACAATTTCGATGGGCCGCGGGATATCGGCAGATTTGTCGATCCAGAGATCACTGGACTTGCTGCGCAGGTGCACTAACAACTATCCGCTTGCGAACTGACTCGGCAACGCCGACGTCGATCGCTATCCCGAGCTCTAGCGGGCCTGGGCCGAGCGGCACGCCGCTAGAACACAGGTCGGTCTGGACCAAACTTGTGAGCCTGCGCGACGGCGCGCGGCTCGCTTCAGATCGGTTGTTTACTTCGCGATAAAATAAGAAGAGCGAGTGAGTTACGCTCATCAATCGACGCTAAGGCCCAAACGCTCAATCAAAGGTTTGAGCTGCAGATAATTATTTTGCAGAAAGTTTTTCAATTGCTCCGGGGTGTCCGATTGCGCCTCAAAACCGCGAATATGCAATGCTTTCTGATATGCAGCGTCGGAGACGACCGTGGTGATGTCATCATGCACCTTTTGGATTATGCCTGTCGGCGTACCGCTTGGCGCCTCGATAGCGAACCATAAGCTATAGTCCATCTGCGGCATACCGACCTCGGCGAAAGTCGGCACGCCCGGCAAGCCGTCTATGCGTTTGGGCGCGGTAACCGCCAGCCCACGTACGGTGTCAGCTTTGACGAATGGCACCGCCGTCGAGGTCCCAACCATAAACATGGCGACATCGCCAGAGATCAGAGCGGCGATGCACTGCTGCGAGGAGCCGGGGTAGGGAACATGCGTGAGCTGGAGGCCGGCCATCGATAGAAAGAGCTCCGCAGCAAGATGCGGTGCACTACCGACGCCGATCGATGCGAAATTGTACTTCCCCGGGCGTTGCTTGGCCAGCGCGATGAATTCTTCGAGATTGGTTGCTGGCAATTTCGGACTCGATAGCAAAATCTGATAGCCCACAGCCATCATCGAGATCGGCGCAAAGTCACGCTTCCAGTCGTAGGCAAGGTGGCGATGTAGCGTTGCAGCAATTGTCAGCGGACCGTCCGTGGCAAGATAAAGTGTGTAGCCATCGGGCGCCGATTTCGCAGCCGCTTCGGTGCCGATTAAGCCCCCTGCCCCAGGCTTGTTTTCAACGACCATTTGCTGACCCCATTTCTTCGATAGCGCGTCGCCGAGAAGCCGCGCTAACAAATCGCCACTGCCCCCAGGAGCATACGGCACGATCAGTTGCACCGGCCGCGACGGATAACTTTCCACTGCTCCAACAGAAATCGGCGCAAGCGTCGCGGCGAACGTCGAGCCGAGCATCATGCAAACGCGTCGTCTGGTGGTGAACATGGCCTTCTCCACTATCGATGTCGCGTTTAAGACCTTACGGTCTGGCGTAGGCTTTCCATCAGCTGCCCGTTGCCCGGCAATGGATCCCAGATGCCGAGCACGCGAAATGCCTCCCAGTGATCGGCGTGTGCGCCACTAACCACCGGCAGACCGCATTCGGCCTCTATGATCGGCACCGCGTCGGCCGCCGCCCACTGATTGCATGGGATGTAGATGCCATCGGCTTTATTTGCCTGGCTCAGTACGCGTTTTGCAACCGCTGCGATCTGTGAGGGCGCGACGTCCTGTAAGCGTTTGAAGACGACATCCTCGGTGTGCTCTGCGGCAATTCGGAATCCGCTTGCCTGAAGAAACGTCAAGGCGGACTGATGCAGATCACGCGGGTACGGCGAAAGCACCACGACATCTCTGATTTGCAGGTGGGCCAGCGCACGAATGGCCGAACGAATGCTAGTAGATGCCGGCAGCCCTGTAGCATCGGTAATAATCTTGACGATCTCTTCCTCGAAGCCTTTTCCACGCGTCGTCACGACCGGCATGCCGCAGTGCATAATATAGCTGACGTCTCGCGAGGCGAGATACTGCGCCAGTGTCACCAGCGGATCGATCACTGCCTGTTTGAAATTCTCCTTATTCCAGTGCTCGACATTGGATGTAATTGCACAAATGGAGACGCCATCCGGAGCCATTTTAAAAAAATCATGACAAGCGGTTTCCATCACGGTCGGGCTAAGCACGCCGATGCGCTTACGCCAGCCTAAAGGTCTATCGGGTTTGCTCATTCGTGGTCCATTCGGATATCGCGGTAAAGATTGTAGATCAGCGCGCACTTTCTAGACCGGAGATTGACCCTTTGCGCTTCGGCGACGCATCGAGCAGTACAACAGCAATACGACACGGCTTACTGCTTCTATTCGCCCAGGCATGCTTCGTGCCGCGCTGAATGAGCACGTCGCCAGCGCGAAGTGTTATGAACTGCGTCTCATCAATGAACATGTCGATTTCACCGGTGAGACAGATGACGTAGTCCACCGTGTCGGTGCGGTGCAGGTGCGCTGCATTTCCTGGCTGAAACTCCATCATGGTAAAGCGGCTCCCGTTTGCGGGCGGTGCAGAGCCGAGCACACGGGCGCCTTCGTCCTCATCGCTCAATATCCGCGTTGGACTTTCATCCGTCGACCACATCAGCGTCGAGGTGATCTTCTCACTTGGAAATTTGTGGTTAGTGGCGTTGCCGTCAATCCAAATCACGGGCTTTCCAGTTACATCGTGTCCGGTAACGACGCGCCGGAAATTCGGTGCGATACACTGTGTCTGAGCTGCCATTATCCGATCCTCTGCAGTTCCTGCGCAGACGCGTGGCCGGCGCGTTTGGGACCTTCGCGACGCTCCCCCGATGCCTCAGATCGTGTTGCCGACCGAGCTGGCAGAAGGCCTTCGAGCGCGGCTTTGATTAACAACGCGGTGAAATGCGAATATGCGCGTGCGCCGGGCAGTCCTCCACCGGACACGTAAAAGCCTTCTTGCCCGGTCCGCGCATACATGGCGCACAATTCGCCATCTTCGCCGATCCCCCAAATTGGACCCACGCGATCGGCGATATCGTCGCCGAACATCGCGCGGACCCACTCTTGCAGCGGCTTGTAGCCGGTAGCCAGCACGACGATGTCGGTGACCAGCGACGTCCCGTCCGAAAAAATGACCTGCTTCGGCTTCAGCTCAGCGATTTCGACGCCGGCTTTGAGCTTTATCTTGCCCTCGATGATGAGATCTGACGCGCCGATGTTCAAATAATAGCCGGCTTGGTAGCGCAATAGTTTTAAGAAATAGCCGGTGTCATCCTCGCCATTATCAAGAAGAAACCCGACTTTGCGCAGCCCGGCGAGAAGCTCCTTATCATCTTCCATCATCTGCCGGCTGAGCGGCTGATGCAGACGCGCCAAAAGGGGATACGGGACCGACGCGGCCATAAGATCAGTGTCAGCGATAGGACGTACGCCGTCATTTCGCCGATAAAGCTCGTAGGGACGGACCGAGCTCGGCTCCAGGCTGACCACGGTCACGGATGAGCGTTGCAACATCGTCACATGAGCGCCGCGCCCGTACAGGCTCTGTGCGATGTCGTGCCCGCTAGTCCCAGCGCCGACGACGAGAACTGAGCGGCCGGCAACATCGAAGCCATCCGTGTTTTCGCTTGAATGAACAATCGCGCCGCCAAATTCGTCCATGCCGTCGAATTTTGGTATGCTCGGGATCCCGCTGACACCCACCGCCACTACGACGTGGCTTGGTCGCATTGTTCGCGTGGTACCGTCGGCGAGGCCTAGCCGCACGGTCCATCGCTTCTCGCCATCGTCATATTGGCCGCCGAGAAAGGTCGTGTTGGTCCAGACGTTGATTTCCATTGCTTCGGCGTAAAACTCTAGCCAGTTGGCGAGCTTATCTTTCGGTATGAACACCGGCCAATTTTCAGGAAACGGCATATAGGCAAAGTGATTCATGCAGATTTCATTATGCAGCTGCAGCGAATGGTAGCGATTGCGCCAGACATCACCGACACGCCGAGTTTTCTCAATGACCAACGTGTCGACGCCGATTTGCCCAAGTCGCGCCGCGAGCATTAAACCGGATTGACCACCGCCGATAACGACCACCTCAGGATCGCGGTCGCGATACCGACGCGCCGCACTCCTGCGATCAGCCCAATTCTCCGGCTGGCAGGAGGCAATACGCAGATCCTCCCTGGGCCTGTTTCGCGCCGTGGCCTGGGGAAACTTTTTCAATTCGTGCATGGTCGTCAGTAGAGTGAAGGCCTTCAGGTCCACTGAGCGCGCTTCTTCAACTAATCTCGCGTAGCCGCGTCCATGGGCGATGCTGGTTTCAAACCGAAAGAAGAATTCCAGGGTGGCGCCATGCTCGCCAATGGCACCGACCGTCGGCTGACCTTCCAGGCGAAACGTGCGCCCTGCCTGCGCGTCGAAGGTTTCGGTCAGCCAGGATTGGACTTTGTCCACGCCGTGCAGCGTCTTGAATTCCCAACCAAAGGTCAGCAAGTCGCGCCAGTAACCGTCAGAATGCATCATCGCGGCGACACGGATGTAATCCCGCTGTTCAAGGGCCCCGGCAAATGCCGCTAGCCACGCTTCGGCAATGTTATACTGCTGCGCGGCTGACGACTCTCTCAACGCTACTAGGCTTTTCTCCACAGCATCGTCCCGCATTATTTTCTGTAGTTCGACTTCTCATTCCACGAAAAACCGCGTTACCTATTTCGCCGCTGCGGCACCATTCGGAACTCGGAAGTTCTAGTCGGACCGCAAAAACTCGCACATTCGCGACATCCCAGCAACGCAGTTAGCGGCCGCGGATCGCTCTGAATCCCCGCCTGCGGTCAAAGGTCCCGGATACGAGCAGTCGGTTGCGCTTGCCCGCTCAACTGTCCTAGCCTGTCAAAAAGGGAGGAACGCACAATGCGTTATTTCAGCGCGATACTTGGCTTAACAGCGCTCGGCTTATCGCTGCAACCCGCCTGGAGCGAGGAGCCTATTAAGATCGGCGTGATGTTTCCCTTGACCGGGCCGGTCTCTGCCCAAGGAGCCCCCGAGCGTGATGCCGTCAAACAAGCCTTCGACGAGGAGAACAACACTGTCGCCGGGCGCAAGATCGAGCTGCTGTATGAAGACAGCGCCGGCAAACCGGATACCGGGCTCACCAAGATCAAGGCACTGGTGGAGCGCGATAAGGTCCAGTTATTGCTGTCTGAACTGGTGAGTTCGATCGGCGCCGCCATGGCGCCCTACGTGAACGAACAGAAGATTCCCTGGATTTCGACAGTCGCGCTGGCGAGTCTCACGCGCGCAGAGAAAAGCCCGTACATTTTTCGCTTCGTTCCGTCGTCCTATCAGTTTGGATTAGTTGCAGCGCAGGCTACGAAAAAAATGGGTTGGAAGAGGGCGTATTTCATAGGTTGGAATGCGCCTCCCAGTCGCGAGGCATATGAGGTCGTGAAAAAAATCTACGGGGAGCAAAATGTGCTCGACCCAATGTTTCCCAATGTCGCGACATCGGACTATGCGCCTTATCTGACCAAGATGGACGCGAAGGCGGATGGCATATTCGCCGCCGCCTGGGGGTCTGACTCCTCTCGGATCACTCAGCAATACGCCGAATACGGATTGAAGCAGAAAATGCCACTGTTTGGCATCGCTTCGTTCACAAGCGAAGAGGTACTTGGAAATATGCCGCCAGAATCGGTAGGTGTCATGAGCGCCTACACATATTGCGGCACGCTCGATACCCCTGAGAATAAGCAATTCGTCGAGGGCTATAAGTCCCGCTATCACGGCGTGCCTGGCTCGTATCAATATATGGGCTATATGTCCGCCAAGATGGTGATCCAGGCACTCAAAGACATCAAAGGTCGCGTGGAGGATAAAAAGGCTTTCATCGACGCGCTGAGTAAGGTCCAGATTAAGGGGCCAATGGGCATGGCGAGCTTTGATGAACATCACGGCCTAGTGGCTGACTTCTATCTGCTCACGGTGGAAAAAGGTCCAGATGGAAAGTTGCAGAACCACTGCGGCGAGCGCATCGCGCAGGTCAAGGATCCTTACGACATGTTCCCCTGACGAAACTGGCCTTAGCGCTTAGCTTCGGTCCAGCCACTATGAGATGAGCGGAGTCCACGTGCGCTGCTTCCGTGATCCTATTGCTGCGAAATCGGACGCGTGAGATTGAGTGATGCTGTCGCGCCTGCACCTAAAGTCACGAGCAGCCCAAGTTGTGACCCGCGGGGACCACGCAGGGGACAATGAACTTTTGGCTCATCCAAACTCTTAACGGCGTCTCTTTCGGGATGCTGCTCTTCTTATTGGCCGCAGGGCTTTCGTTGATTTATGGGCTGATGAAGGTCCTCAACCTGACCCACGGCTCGTTTTATCTGCTCGGCGGCTATGTCGGATTGGCCGTGCTTCACTTGAGCGGAAGCTTCGTATTGGCGGTGTTGGTAGGGAGCCTCGCGATCGCCGCGGTGGGCGTCATCATGGAGCGCTTTTTCCTACGCCGTTTGCACTTGCAAGAATTGCCGCAGGCGCTCTTGACCTTCGGTTTCCTGTTCATCTTTTCGGACTTGGCTACGGTCGTCTGGGGTACCAACCCGCAAACCATCCCCAAGCCCCCACTACTGTCGGGTGCGCTCCAACTCGGTGATTTTTTTTATCCGTACTATCGGCTGTTCATTATCGGCGTAGGTCTCATCATCGCAGCCGTGCTGTGGTGGCTACAGGACGCCACGCGACTTGGCGCCATGCTACGCGCCAGCGTGGACGACGAGGAGGTTGCCCGCGCGCTTGGCATCAATGTCTCACTCCTCTTCACGCTTGTGTTTGGATTTGGCGCATTTCTCGCCGCCCTCGGCGGAGTCATGGGCGGACCCATCGTGGGCATCTATCCGGGCGCCGATTTTGACGTGATGCTGCTCGGCTTTGTAGTTGTCATTATTGGCGGCTTGGGAAGTCTGAAGGGCGCGCTGATCGGCGGCCTCGCTGTTGGGCTGTTAGACAATTTCGGCAAGGTGTTCTTTCCCGAGCTGGCGCTGTTCACCATCTTCGCACCGATGGCCGTGATCCTGGCCTTGCGGCCGGCTGGTTTGTTCGGGCGAGAATGAGCCCGCCGCACTCGAAGCACCTAGGTCTTCGGCCGCTCGGCGCAGTGGCGCTCGTTGCTGCGGTAGCGCTGCTGAGCCTGCCATATGTGCTGTCGACCTACCACCTTGGGCTCGTCGTGCAGATGTTGATTTTTGCGCTATTCGCGATGAGTCTGGATTTGTTGCTCGGATATGCGGGAATGCCGTCGTTGGGACACGCCGCATATTTTGGCATTTCCGCCTACACCACCGCGTTGCTTGCGTTACGACTGAGCCTGAACGCTTGGTTGGCCCTTCCCGCCGGCTTTCTCCTGGCGGCGCTTACGGCGGCGCTGTTCGGCCTGTTGGCGCTACGCACGCGCGGCAGCTATTTCCTCATGATTACGCTCGCACTCTCACAGGTGGTGTGGGGCATCGCTTTCGGTTGGCGCTCACTGACTGGAGGTGACGACGGGTTACCTGACGTTCCGCGCCCTGCCCTGGGACTGCATTTGCCCTGGTCGCTCGCTGACAGCACGCCGTTCTATTATTTCACTCTCCTTGTGGTCGCGTTAGCCTCCCTTTTGCTCCTCGGCATCGTGGCTTCTCCTTTCGGTTATGCCTTGCGCGGAATCCGCGAAAGCGAAAGTCGGATGCTCGCGCTAGGCCACAATGTTTGGCGCTACAAGCTCGCCGCCTTTGTGATCGCAGCCGTTTTTGCCGGGCTCGCCGGTAGCCTCTATGCCTATTACAACCGCTTCGTCAGTCCTGACTATTTGCATGTGACTCGCTCGGCCGAGGTACTGCTGATGGTTATCCTCGGCGGTGCTGGCACACTGATTGGGCCGGCTGTTGGCGCGGTGATCATTGTCCTCCTCGAGAACGTGATCAGCACCTATACTGAACGCTGGTTGCTCCTACTCGGTATCATCTATGTGATCGTATCGCTTTTTGCTCCGAACGGTCTTATCGGATTACTACGGCATTTCCGCAGACGGCGGGCCACGCAATGAGTGCGCTTGTCATAAACAATCTGTCGCGGAATTTCGGCGGCTTGCAGGCAGTATCAAACGTCTCACTTGCTGTGAAGGCTGGTGAGCGTCGACTAATGATCGGACCGAACGGCGCTGGCAAGACGACATTGTTCAACATGCTCTCCGGAGCGCTGGCGGCATCCGGTGGCAGCGTCGTCCTGTTTGACCGCGACATTACTCGGCTGCCTGCTTACGCGCGAGCGCGAATGGGTCTCGCGCGCACATTCCAGATTACCAACCTTTTCCGCGCCTCACCGTTCTGGAAAACCTACTTTTAGCGCTGCTAGCTACCGGGGAGGAAGTGAGCTCGCTATACCGACCCGTGTGCGCCAGTCACTCGCTGATGCAACACGCTAAGACGCTGCTGGATGAGTGGGACCTAGGTGGCATCGCAGACAAGGATGCGAGGGACATTTCCTACGGACAGCAACGCCAGATCGATCTCGTTCTCGCCTTGGCCTCTCGGCCGAAGGTCATTCTCCTTGACGAGCCGACAGCTGGCCTATCCGCTGCCGAAGTTGTCCGGGTCGTAGGGATGATCCGCACTTTACCACGGAACATCACAATATTGATGATTGAGCACGACATGGACGTGGCGTTCGAGCTCGCCGACCGCGTGTCCGTCTTACACCAAGGTCGATTGATCGCGGAGGGCGACATCGAGGCGATCCGAAATCATCCGCAGGTCAGAGACATTTATCTCGGTGTCGATGATGAATAACTCTCCAGAAAGAGCCCCTACCGCGATGCTGAGCGTCCAGGATATCCATACCTATTACCGGGACAGCTACATTCTGCAAGGTGTTACGCTGGAAGTTAACGTCGGACAGGTCGTCGGTCTGTTGGGCCGTAACGGCGTAGGCAAAACGACGTTGGCGCGATCCATCTTGGGCCTCACGCCAGCCCGACAGGGCAGAATTCTGTTCAAGGAGTCTGATATTACGCGACTTCCGGCGCACACGATCGCCCGCATGGGCGTCGGTCTTGTGCCCCAAGGACGCCATGTGTTTCGCTCGCTGACTGTGAGCGAGCATTTGCAGGTGACCGCGCGCTCCGGCGGCCACTGGAATTTTGAGCAAGTGATCGAGCTTTTCCCAAATCTGCGCAGCCGTCTGCACAGTTTTTCTGGTACGCTCAGTGGCGGCGAACAGCAGATGCTTGCGGCGGGTCGCGCGCTGGTCGGTAATCCGGCGCTCTTGGTCATGGATGAACCAACCGAAGGGCTAGCACCGCTGATCGTGCGCGAACTCGGACGCACCATCGAACGACTCAAGCGCGCAGGTACTTCCATCCTTCTCATCGAGCAGCAACTGGCGTTCGCGTTGCGATACGCGGATGTGATCTATATCATGAGTAAAGGCCGCATCGTCCACCGATCCACACCGACCGAACTCAAAACGGACGCCCAGATTAAGGCGCGCTATCTCGGAGTGTAGAGTGAATGCCCGCTGAATCGACGAATACAGTGGCAATCGTGACTGGCGGCGCGCGCGGACTTGGTCGCGCGATGACGTTAGCACTGATCCGCAGCGGAGTGCGGGTGGCGGTGCTTGATCTGCCGGGCAGTGTAGCTGAGTTGAGCGAGCTCATCAGCTTCGCCGGCAAGGAAGGATTAAAGGACCGGTTGCTCTCCTTGCAAAGCGACGTGACACAATGGCGTCAGTGCATCGATGCGGTAAGCCAGACTATTGAGCGCTTTGGCGCGCTGCACGGTCTAGTCAACAACGCTGGCGTTGGCATGCAAGACCTCGGAAATGTGCTGATCGGCAAAAGAAAGCCATTTTACGAAGTTGAAGCAGACGCTTGGCGACACGCAATCGACGTAAATGTGAATGGCCCCTTCAACATGGCCAAGGCGGTAGCGCCGCATTTAGTCCGGCAAGGCTGGGGACGAATCGTCAACATCGAGACAAGTTCCTACACGATGATGATGGAGGGGTTTTCGCCTTACGGTCCATCTAAGGCTGCGCTTGAATCGGCGACTGTCGTTTGGTCGAAGGACCTAGCCGGCACCGGTGTCACGGTGAACGCGTTAGCACCCGGTGGCCCTGCCAATACCCGTATGATCCCCTACAGAGAAGTGTCAGACCGTTCCACGCTCATCCAACCGGAGACGATGATGGCGCCGATCGTCTGGTTGATGTCTGAGCGCTCCAATGGCGTGACCGGCCGGCGGATCATCGCAAAGGAATGGGATGCCGAACGGTTGCAGCGCGAACCGGCCGATAACGTCGGCAGCCCGGCGGGTTGGTGAGTGCGATAAAGCAAGTGGCAGGTGAGCGGCAAATGCAATCCAATACATCTGAAGGGCAGATGACGGCGCGTGCCCGCCTGTTCGGCGGCAACCGCATGAAGCTCGGTGTCATGGCATTCAATTGCAGCCATGGCTCGACGATTACGACGGCGCCAGAGGCGTGGAGGCTCAACTGGCCCGATACGATCGAGATCGCGCAGGCGGTCGACCAGTCGGGCATGGAGTGTCTGTTGCCCGTAGGTCGCTGGCGCGGATATGGCGGACCATCCGACTTCAACTCAACCACTTTTGAAAGTTTTACCTGGGCCGCGGCGCTTGGCGCGATGACCCGATATGTTACCGTGTTGGCCACCTGTCATGTGCCGCTCGTGCATCCGCTGATGGTGGCGAAGATGGCGGCGACGATCGATCACGTCACGAATGGGCGATTTGCACTTAACGTGGTCTGCGGCTGGTTCAAGAACGAGTTCGACATGTTCGGCGCACAGATGCGCCCGCACGACGACCGCTATAAATACGCAACCGAATGGCTAGAATTTCTCAAGCGCGCCTGGTCCGATGATAATGAATTCGACTTCGAGAGCGAGAATTTCCATGCCCGGAATGTCTGGAGCCAACCGAAGCCGCTGCAGAAGCCGCACCCACCGGTAATGAATGCTGGTGGTTCACCAGCGGCACAGGACTTCACCACGCGCTATTGCGATATGAATTTTGTTATTCTCAAGGACCGAACGTTTCTGGACGGCGCTCGCAAGCAGATTGACCATTTGAAGGAGATGGCGCACGCGCGCGGGCGCGAAACCCGGATTTGGATTCACGTCTATGTCGTCTGCCGCAGGACCGAGAAAGAGGCAAAGGATTATCTGCACCGTTATGTCTACGAGCAAGGCGACTGGGAAGCGGCCGGCAATCTTTTACGCATCTTCGGCATGCAGACTGAAACTTTGGACAACAAGACGCTAGAAGGCCATAAAGCACACTTCATAGCCGGTCACGGTGGTTATCCACTGGTCGGCACGGCCGACCAGATAGCCGATGAGTTATGCAAACTTGCCGACATCGGGGTCGATGGCTGCCTGATCTCATGGGTCGACTACAAGAACGAACTCATGCAATGGAACGCCGAGGTACTGCCGCTGCTGGAGCAGGCGGGACTACGCCAGCCGTTCCGTTCCGTGCAGAGGCTGCCGGCCACGACAAACGCCGCATAACGCGGGTGGACCGCACGGAGAAGCCGCGATGAGCCGCCTTGCCGTAGTCCTGTCGGCAATCACGCTTGCGTGCATCGCCGCAACTTTGAATCAAGCAGCTGCGCAAGATTATCCCTCCCGTCCGATCAAGCTCGTGCTGCCGCAGCCGCCGGGAGGTGCAATCGATCTGATAGCACGCTCGTTGGGGGAGCGGCTGTCCGAGCAGCTGAAGCAGCCGGTGATCGTCGAGAATAAGCCGGGAGCGAACGGTGGCCTCGCTGCAGGCGATGTCGCACGCGCACCGCCCGACGGCTATACGTTGTTCATGGCGGTTGACACCAATCTGGTGGTCAACCCATCCCTTTACGCCGACCTGAGCTACGACCCGTTTCGCGACTTTGCACCGATTAGCGTGCTCGTCAAAACCGCGCTAGTGCTGGTGGCGAATCCCAGCGTGCCGGCGGACAACGTGCGCGCGCTGATCGCCTATGCAAAGGCAAACCCGGATAAGCTGAACTACGCCTCGATCGGTCTCGGCACGCAGGCGCATCTTGGCATGGAATTGTTCAAGCTCATGACCAAGACCGAGATCAATCAGGTCGAGTATCGTGGCACTGCGCCAGCGATGACTGATGTAGTTGCCGGCCGGGTCGAAGTGATGATCACCGGACCGCCATCGGCCAAGGCAATGTCGGAGGGTGGCAAGCTCAAGCTGCTCGCGGTGACTGGAAAGTCGCGGCATCCGCTGATGCCCGACGTTCCGACTATCGATGAAGCGGGCGTGCCGGGCTATGACGTGACCGGCTGGTTCGGCATTCTGGCACCGGCCAAGACGCCCCAACCCATACTCGATCGGCTAACTGCGGAAATACATAAGGCGGCGTCCGATGCGCGCTTCCGTGAACGCATGACCGGCCAGGGTCTCGAGGTGGTCGGCAGCACACCGAAAGACATGCTGGCGTTAATGCGCACCGACACCGAGAAATGGGCCGCGGTCATCAAAGCTACTGGGGCGAAGATTCACTAGAACCTATCTCAAAATTGCTGACGGGTCATGATCAGCTATAAATGTTGGATGATTCGGCTCAGCAACGAGCAATGGGAGCGCATCCGGAACCATTTTCCGGAGGAGCAAATTCCTGATGGTC
>Ga0335081_10011235_pt1 | contig 14479 bp, 8 predicted proteins | sample Lox_Sample_35_FD_206713 | JGI IMG/M metagenome (GOLD analysis project Ga0335081, IMG submission 206713) | Soil microbial communities from Loxahatchee National Wildlife Refuge, Florida, United States - Lox_Sample_3.5 | ecosystem: Environmental > Terrestrial > Soil > Wetlands | place: USA: Florida... | reverse complement strand
CGTTGGAATGCGCGCGAGAGTGCGTGCATCCAGTGCAATTCGGCGGGTTACCGTGTTACCTTGAATCATGTCACGCGCCGGCGCTGTTAACGCGAGCACTTCGGATTTCAATGCATCGAAGACCGTCAGCGGCAAGTAATTACGCTTGACGATAAAGCCGTCGCGGTGAAAATCCGCTACGTCCTGCTTGCTTACTAGGTGCGCAAGCCGCTTTCTGCGCAAGCCAGCCATGGCATCGGCGAAACGCTTCCGTCCTACGTGAAGACCCGCTCGATTAAGGGCAGGGCTCCCAATGATCGGATTGCCGTCAAACGATTTTGACGCGGTTGCAACCGCTGCCGCATAAAAAGGCGCGAGCAGCCAGGATGACCAGCGAGCGCTCATGGTGTTCGCCATGAATCTTTAATACTCGAAACTATAGCATGCAGTTCTCCAACTCCGCCCGTGCGATAAAGGGTAATTGAGGAATAGGGCTTTGTTGCGTATTAATACGCTCTCGTTCAGAATTATGACCTTGAGATTATTGCTGTAAGAATCGCGGAGCCCAGGTTAAAGGACCGGAAAGACGTTCAATGTCATGAACGCGTAGACCGGCAACTCCCCGCGATCATTGAACGGGAATTTCCTTGAGTACAATACCTGCCGCCGAAAAACTGATTCGTTCTTCAACGTTTGTACAGCGACTGCTGGACAGGGTCACTCGCAACAATAGCCTTTTTGTCGTAACGGTGGTCCTGCCGACTATACTGGCGGCAATCTATTATGGTCTGATTGCTTCCGACATCTATATTTCTGAATCGCGATTTCTGGTGCGCAGCCCGCAGCGCCAAATGCAAACCGGATTGTTGAGTACATTCCTACAGGGTTCGAGCTTTTCCCGCGCGCAAGATGACGCCTATTCCGTGGATGATTTCATCCTCTCTCGCGACGCCCTGAAAGAACTCAACGACCGTCTTGGAGTTGCCAAGAAATTCAGCAGCAGCGGCATCGATTTCTTGCATCGTTTTCCGACGCTGGATTGGGATAACAGCTTTGAAGCGCTGCACCGTTATTACCTGAAGCGGGTATCGGTTGACTACGACTCGACCTCCTCCATTTCTACACTGAGAGTAAACGCGTTCACGGCCGATGACGCATATAAAATAAATGAGCTTCTGCTAGGAATGAGCGAGCGTTTAGTGAATCAGCTCAGCGAGCGAAGCAGGCAAGACGTTATCCGCTACGCTGCCGCCGAGGCAAAAGAAGCCGAGCGGCAGGCTAAGGAGGCGGCAGTAGCATTAGCTATATATCGCGATCAAAATGCGATTCTAAACCCCGAGCAGCAATCCGTGATCCAGTTGCAGCTGATTTCCAAACTGCAAGACGAACTGATCGCCACAAAAACCCAGTTGGCGCAATTGCGCCGCTTTACTCCGGATAACCCTCAAATTCCTGTGCTGATTAACCGCCTAGACACGCTTCAAAAGGAAATGGACAGCGAATTGGCGAAGATAGCGGGCACAAACGGATCGCTGAGCAATAAGGCCGTCGCTTACGAACGCCTGGAACTGGACCGCGAGTTCGCCGACAAACAACTTGCCGCAGCCTTGGCATCGCTCGAGGCAGCGCGTAACGAAGCGCAACGCCAGCAATTGTATCTCGAGCGCGTCGTTCAGCCGAGTTTGCCCGATTATCCGGAGGAACCGCGCCGGATTCGAACTGTATTTGTAGTGTTTGTGCTGGGCCTGATAGCGTGGGGTATCCTTAGTTTATTGCTCGCTAGCGTGCGCGAACATCTTGATTAAGGTGTCGAACTAATATGTATAACGAAACATCATTTGCTCGGTCTGTGCAGATCCAGCTGCGGGTCATAGGTGCGCTGTTGATGCGGGAAATTATCACCCGCTACGGACGGGACAACCTTGGCTTTCTCTGGCTTTTTGTTGAACCTATGCTGTTCACATTGTTCATAACTGCCTTATGGACAGCAGCCAAGATTACTCACGGTTCCAACTTACCCATCGTTGCGTTCGCCGTCACTGGTTATTCCTCAGTGCTCCTGTGGCGCAATTGTGCCAACCGCTGCGTCATGGCAATCCCGCCCAATATGGGTCTGCTTTATCACCGCAACGTAAGGGTTCTCGATCTTTTCATTGCGCGGATTCTGCTCGAGATCGCAGGCGCAACCATATCGTTCGTCGTACTGGCTACTTTCTTCACATCACTAGGCTGGATGGAACTGCCCGCCGACATAGTCGGCGTGCTTTCTGGCTGGCTGTTTCTTGCTTGGTTTGCCGCGGCACTCGCTTCGATTGTTGGCGCGCTGACGGCTTACACTGAGGTAGCTGAGCGATTGTGGCATCCAATTTCTTATATATTATTTCCGCTTTCTGGCGCGGTTTTCATGGTGGATTGGCTGCCTAGCAATTTTCAGAAATTTGTCCTTTTACTACCAATGGTGCATGGCGTGGAAATGTTGCGCGGCGGCTACTTCGGTTCCGCGGTGCGGACGCACTTTGATATAGGCTATTTGTTTGTGGCGTGTCTGCTTATGACGCTCCTAGGACTGGCATTAGTAAAGGATGCGGGACTTCGTGTGGAGGTGGAATGATCCAGCTCGATAACATTACCAAGACGTACCACACGCGGCATGGGCCACACACCGTGCTGGATGGAGTAAACCTTCAGGTTTGTAAAGGTGTCAAGGTCGGCATAATAGGCCGCAACGGCTCCGGCAAGTCTACGCTGATCCGTCTCATCAGCGGCGCGGAACGCCCTACCTCCGGTCGCGTGTGGCGCGGCATCAGCGTCTCGTGGCCGCTTGCCTTTAGCGGCGCGTTTCAAGCATACCTTACTGGACTGGACAATCTACGCTTCATCTGCCGCATTTATGGCGTGAGCTTTACGAATGTTGTACCGTTCGTACAGGAGTTTTCCGAACTCGGCAGCTATTTGCGGGAGCCCGTTCGCCACTACTCGGGAGGGATGCGGGCACGCTTGGCTTTCGCCCTTTCCATGGCGATTGAATTTGACTGTTTCCTCATTGATGAGATTATCGTAGTGGGAGACAGTCGGTTTCACGAGAAGTGCCGTAGAGAGTTGTTCGAAAAGCGCAAGGACCGGGCACTGATCCTCGTCTCCCATGATATCAATACGATCAAGGCCCACTGTGAAAGCGCGTCGGTGCTGCACGACGGGAAGCTGCATTCGTTCGCGCGCGTTGATGACGCCTATACGTTTTACCAGGCCAGTCTCCATTAGGAGATCAAAGCGTGTTCGATCGAGTCCGCCAAATGACCACGGCTGCGAGGCGGTGGCTCTTGTTGGAAAGCCTGCGTTTCTCCCGCTTTATTAGTGTCAGAGTGGCTCGACAACTGTTGTCGAAACTGTCCTCAACCGATGAGGCTAGACCGAGCAGACCAAGACAATTACTAGCTGATGTATCGGTCATCTCGCAATCAGACGCCGGGACTGGGATACAGCGGGTAGTTAGAGAGCTACTGCGGGAACTAATTGCCAATCCGCCGTTAGGCTACGAGGTACGCCCTGTGTACGCGACGAGGGGGCATGGGTTCCGTTATGCTGACCAGTATTGCTTTAACCTTATGGGAAACGGTTACAGCATCGGGTCGTCCGGCCCAGCCCAGGCTCAGGCTGGCGACGTCTTTCTGGGAATGGACCTGGCTGCACACACTTTGCCACGCTGCCATGTCCAACTTGGCCGATGGAAAGCGTCCGGGGTGAGGTTTTTCTTTATAGTCTACGATTTGCTGCCGGTGCTACATCCCGAATGGTTTTTCACGAAACTAGTCAGATCTTACCGGGACTGGATACGAACTGTTGCTATCTTTGCCGATGGGGCGGTGTGCATTTCGCGGTCAGTGTCGGAAGAGTTAAAGAATTGGCTTTTCGTTAATTACGGAAAATCGACAAGCCAATCCATTTCAGTAACTTGGTTCCATCCAAGTAGTGGCATATCCTCGGTGATTCCAAAACTAAATGAAAAAAATGGACTCAACGATCTACTAACGCGTTTGGCAGAGCGCACGACCATATTAATGGTGGGAACCATTGAACCGCGCAAGGGCTATGCACAAGCGCTCTCAGCGTTCGAAAAGCTTTGGCAGGACGGCAGGGATGTCAATCTCGTCATCGTAGGCAAAGCAGGTTGGAAAGTAGAGGAGTTGACCACAAAGATTCGCAATCACGTCGAGAGAGGGAAACGACTGCTCTGGCTAGAGGACGCCACTGACGGAACACTAAGTGCCCTTTATGACGCTGCAGATGGATTGCTCATGGCGTCCGTAGGCGAGGGCTTTGGCCTACCTATTATTGAAGCCGCCCAATACAGCAAACCTATCCTTGCCCGAGACATTCCGGTGTTCCGAGAAATAGCTGGAGAACACGCACGGTATTTCGCCGGTAATTCGGTAGGTCAACTTGCAAATGTGATTGCTGAATGGCTCGATTCCATGAAAAATGGTAGTGTTGTGAGGTCAGGAGGAATCCGCCACTCGACTTGGCAACAAAGCGCCTGGCAGGTCGTCGATAGACTCAAAGTTCAAGGTGCTTCATACGACTGAAATGTGGCCCAGTTAATTTCTTACGCATTTGAACCCCTGATAGCGAGACGGTTAACCGTTGATAGTCATAAACCGGTGCGCCTATCCGTTGCGACTTTCGTCAGTTACATTGACCTTTAATCTCGCAACCTGAAACCCCATTTTCTCGAACCAGCTGACATGTTCCTGAACTAAGGTCAATATGAGCGTGAATTGCCCGATTACGTTCGGCGCCTCGACCAACATCTCCGCTTCGAGTGATCGGCCAGGTCCAACACCTCCTGCTGGCAGGGGGGTACGCAGGCCTTCATGATGCAGTACTCGCCCGGAATTTTTAAGCCAGTGGTACGACAAATTGATCGGACGAAAGGGACCCCCTACCCAAGCCTGCTCACTGCGGTTAACGATTTCAACACCAATGCTCGTTTGCATGCCGGCCACCATAGACGCAACTGGCGCGGGAACCAACAGGCTGCCAGCGGCGCGAGTAACTACCGAATCCGCCACCGCAAGCCCAGTCGAACAAAGGCTGATCTGCGCCGGCAGATAGGCATACCCCGGGCATTGCGTGCTGACTTCGTGATACACCTGGAACTCGCATAACAAATCGTGCCAAGCTAGTTCCCGCTGACCTTCCGGCGAACGCTCGGCGAAGGCAAAGCCAGCTGTATACGCTCCCGTTGGCAGGTCAGCAATGACATGATGGCTAACGCGGTATGAACCCGCGCGAATGTTTTCGTGAGACTGTCCAAGAAGTGTGCTGTTAATTCCAAATGCCCAGCGTCGATCGCTATCCAATATATGGATACCCGTTTCCAGTTCCTGCACATCGCGCGGAAGAAAAAAATTCACATCAAACGTCATCAGTTGCCCGTGGCGAATGTCGTGGCCCTCCCTTAGCACCACTGGTCCAATGATGAGATCCGGCGTGGTAGCCACACGATTTGGTACCGCTTCATATTTCTGCCACTGTGGTCTCTTCGCTCTGAAGTTCGACTGCACGTCAGTTTGCGCGATCGATGTTTTCCACGCCACGACTTCTTCATAAAAACGCATATCCAGCCGATTCAGATCCACAATACGTTCCCGTAAAGCGGCTGATATCTGATCTACCGCCGGGCGCTGAGTAGTGGTATTAACTCGGGCAATGGCCTTTGGTGAGGGAATTCCAATCAGGACAGCCACGTCCGCGAGAAAATTTGGCATATCTTCGTACATGCCGACAACATCATATTTCTGAATTGCAGCGAGAGCGCGGGCGAGCTTCTCATCTTCGCGTTCTGCGCCATTACCTTCAATGCGGCAAAAGTGCTCGACGTACAAATTAGAAATGTAGCCAATCAAGGCATCAGGCATATCCTGCCCATCGCTATCTATAAAACGCTTTGCCATATCCAGCAAATACGGTGGGTGTGAGATATCGTGGTCGTTTATTACGAAATATAGCCACGAGATAACCCGATCCACCGGATTTCGAAGTAAAGTTATGTATTGATAGCGAGGATCTAATCGATCGCCATCCTGAAAGTGAATATGACCCGAAATAACTGAATACCGCCCACCGTATTGTCGGATCAGATCGCGGTGGCTACCGATCACGGTAGGCGTCACGCACCCTGATCCCAACGATTCTACCAACCAGAGATTGATTGCCACGCCAGCAGTCTTGGGCAAGTGATCGAAGAACACCCTGCCAGGAAACGCACGCTTTGGAACTCTCATATCCAACCCCGAAAAATATCCAGATCTGCGTTCACAATCACTTCCGGCACAATTGCTCCGGCGCGGCCTCGAGTACCAATGTCAGCAAGCAAGCGATTTACCTCGCAGTTTGCGCTTTGCCAAGCTTGAACTCGCTGACGCCGGGCGGTTTTCGGTACAGGGTTGGCCACCAGCTTTACCAGGCATCCAGCACTGATACCATTGATCTCCAACGATCACGTCCAGCAAGCGTTGCGTGCTTTGTTTCCAGCTAAGCAAAGGCAACTCAGACGATTGCGGTGCGTTGCCGGCGCTGTTGAGCGCGATCCATTCGCGCACCGCATCGGCTAGCACGCCCGGCGTGAGACCGGAGAAATAAAAAGCATGTTTTCCGACGACTTCACGAAACACAGGAATATCGCGGGCGATTATAGGCAGCCCGTGCTGCGCCGCTTCGACGAGCGGCAGGCCAAAGCCTTCGCCCACAGAGGCGTAAATGAGGCAGGTGGCCGTGGAATAGATTTTTTCCAGGTATTCATCACTGATGCTTTCTAACCAGAACAGCCGCCGCCCGCGCTCGGGATGATTACGAATAGCATCAATCAAGGATTCGACCATCCAACCTTGCTTGCCGACGATCACCAAATTGAGATCCTTTCCCTGGTTCCAAAGACTCTCAAACGCCGCCAGCGTCTGCTTTTGTCCCTTACGTGGCTCAATTGTGCCAACCATCAAGAATGTAGGACAGCTGGATAGTGCAGCCAAGACCTGACTTCCATCAGGCGGCAAACCTGTTGTAGGAACTGATCCCACCATATCCGCCCCCAGATGAAACCAGCCAACATTGAAGGGTCGCAAGCGCTTTGCGCCAAAAACGTCAAGCCAACCAACCATCTCCTCGGCCACGGCACGCGAAATACATAAGACGCCATCGTTTTTGGCCAATGCACTTAGCCACCTTTCGTGCGCTTCTGGCAATCCGTCCGGAAATACGTCAGGCATTAATACGGGCAAAAGATCGTAAACGATTGCGTATACGCGCCCGCCGGTGCGCCTCAAGTGCGCATAGAAATTAGATTGTTGAGACACGGCAAGATGTGCCAAGTCGAGCCCCAGGAAAATATCTCCACTAGAGGTCTCCACAGGTTCATCCACGAGCGCCTGTTCAGGGCAGTTCATAAATCGGAGAGTAAACTGCCGTGCATAGCGATAGCCGAGTTGATCAGGTATCGCATAGACAGGTTCCACTCTAAAGCCTTTGGGCGCATTGTTGAGAAGTTCAAATAGGATGCTTCGAACAACACGCTGGATGCCACTTTTAGCGTCATGCTGTACCAATACAGAGATGTCCAACAGCAATTGCTTTTCCCCTAGTGCTGGCCGATTGTGTGCAATCGTTTGCGCGAGTCTCAGCCACCCGTGTTCGTCCGTTGGCGCACCGTCGATCTTGGCAATCGCTTTGACCAGGTCATCTGTATTACATTGGCCTTGCTCGTAATAACGCTCGATGGTTTGTGCATATTTTTCGGCGCAGATACGGGGTGCATGCTGAGCGAGAACCACTTCGCGGGCATTGTCTCCAATGGTGCGGCGCTTTGTCTCATCTTTCCAAAGCGCTTCGAGGGCACTAATCAGATCGCGATCATCAAACTCGTCGGGTAGCATCCATACGGCGTGTTTTGGCAAATCGGCCATGGCGCCGTCGGCATTGACGATAGTGGGCAGCCCATAATTCATGCAGTCCAGCGCAGCAGCTGACGTTTCTCCACGCGAGAGGGTGCGTAGCTGCACCCCCACATCTGCCACCGTCAGATACAGGCGAAACTGATCTGTGTCCAGCCGGCCGGTGATACGTATGCGTTCAGGGCACGCGCTGTTCCGGATCGTCGCTGTCAGTTCTGCGCCGTACTCGCCATCCTGATTTTCTCCAACAAATACCAGCAGGCAACGCTCGTCTTTGCTGAGTGGGGACGCTAACCAAGCATTTAACAAACGTCGGTTTTGTTTTACGGGACCTAGCATTCCAAAACTGCACACCACAAATGCATCTCCATTTAGACCTAGTGTCGGGCGTGCTTTCGCCCGCATTTCTGTTATCGGCGGGACCCGCAAAAGTGGAATAACAGACCAATTCTTAGCGATGTTTCCCCCCAACCATTGCACGGCGAGTCGTCGTGCGTAGTCGGAGTGAACTATGACGCCTTTTGCGGTTTCTAGCATGGACTTGTTGCAAGGATATTTCCAAGCCACATCGGTCGTATTGTTGCAATGGAACCGGTCTTTCACAGCCCTGTATCCGTGAGCATGGTACAGCGCTCGAACCCATCCATTGGGATCCAATCCTAGCCACTCTATGTGTGACATTATGTGGCCAAGGAAAAAGTCGTGCAGTACTACGATTCCCGGTACGCGTTTCAGCAGGCCGAACATATGCTGGTGGAAAGGCGAATTACCGAAGTGGTACAAAACCCGGTCGTAAAAGTGGGCATGGTTGGCGAACCAGTCGGCACTGCGCACAGTACAGTTCTCTCTGAACCACGGGGCGGTGATGGCCTCCTGTGCGACGATCACGTCGATCTCGTAGTGCCGCGACAATTCGGGCAATAGTTCGGCACTGTAGTCAGCGATACCGCTACGTTCGGGAGGCAAAGGTGAAATGTAGGCCAGCTTTAGGCGATGTCTTGGAACAGATAAATTCTGCGGCGCCTTTTGTCTTGAGGCATGAAACTGCTCAAGCGCTGCAATGGCACGATGAGCGCACACATCCCACGAAAAATTCTTGGCTTGCTCCAGAGCGTGATGAATCAGTTCATCACGATAAGCGCCGTCTGTGAGTACCTGTTCGAGTTTCTCGGCTATCGCCTTGTCGTCACGTGGGTCAAACATTGCGTCTTCCCGGCCGATCACTTCGGGCAGGCTAGACGTATTGGCGGCGATTACGGCCGCGCCGCAAGACATTGCCTCCAATGCTGGTAGACCAAAACCTTCATGCCACGAAGGAAAAACAAAGGCCTTACAGGAATGATAAAGGGCGATCAAATCCTCTTCAGGGACAAACCCAGTCAAAATCATCTCGTTTGCGCCCAAGCCTTGTTGCTTCGCCAATGCCTCCAACGTGCGCCGGCTTTCGGGCTGGGCCGAGCAGACGATGACAAGTTGATGGTTATTACGCAAAGATTGGGGGAGCAGTGCGTAGGCTCGGATGAGCCCTTCGATATTTTTCCGGTAATCAATACCCCCGGTGTACATGACAAACGCGCCGGATATGTCGTAGCGCTCCCGCAAATCACGTTCCATTTGGCTACTGAGGTCGATGCGCTTAAACTGGGGATCGGCCGCCGTACCGACATGAATTACTCTGTCCTCCGGAAAACCGAGATACTTTATGCCCTCCTGTCGCGAAGACTCGGAAATTGCGAGCAATAGCTCAGCTCTTCTGATCTGATCTAGCTTGTTTTCGTACCACGACTCAATCACGGGTTTGTCAAGATACGGACTCCTGTTGATGAGCGGGATTAAGTCGTATAGCGTTACCGCAGTCGGAATAATTCGTGTGAGCAGACCAATGCTCGTTACCGCGTCATCTTCCAACCCCTCAAACAAACTGGTGAAATGGACGATGTCGGGCTGGAGACTTGCCAGAAAGGCTTCACGAACCAATTCGGCTGTTTTTCTCCGCCAATTGTTGGCTGGGTCGATGTGGCATACCGGGCCGGGCACATCCCACACGCGAATATTTTCTTGGGGCAAGAGGTTATCAAAGGTGGCGCGAATCGGCTCAATGGTGTCGGCAAAAAGTCCATTAAGGGCGATGATCATCTCATGCTCGCCTCTGTTGCGGATGATCGCTTGCGCCAAGGACATAGTGTAGCGACCAATTCCTCGATTACGGGAACCAGAGCTTTGCGCTCCTTGCAAATCAATCACAATACGCATCATGCCTCCCTTTCCGCATGATGGCTCGCTGCCGTTTTGAGTTGTAAATATATTTCTCTGGCGCGTGATGATAACTGTTTGAGTCCGTCTGGTGTGGGGAGTTGGCTTGTGGCGATAGGTTCGGCACCTCGTGGCTGATTTAAGTCGGTCTCCAGCTCGCGCAGGGCATCTTTTGAAAGACTCGAAATTTGCTGAGCCCCCTGTCTAACCTGTACCCAAAGGGCGCCGAGTTGATTCGCCAAAGCGCGTCTCTCAATATCAATATTGCGAAGTATCCAGGGTGCCGCCATAAACCGTATCGCGCGACCGAGCACGGGCCAGCGGAAGCTCTTCATGAAAAAGTAGGACGCCGCGAGACCGGGCAACGCGACACCAACGGATTTACCCTCAGGGGAGCGGCGAATATCACCGAGAATCTCTATCTTCGCTGCTCCTTTCCGCAAACTGCCAAGGAAGTGCGTCAGGCCACTCTCATCTGGCGCGCGCTTAAGCAGAGCTCGGTATGCCGCATGTATGAAGGCTTCATCGTAATAATGGAAAAGATCGCCGAGACCGTACTTGCCCGTAGGCGAAGGCTTGAACAGCGGCGCAATTGGAACAATTAGCGCGCGGGCCCGTTCTTGGATCTTGGCAATACCCTCGCGGAACTTTAAAAAGGACTTGACCGCGCTCTCTTTCGCGGAGTCTCGCGCGCTTCTTACCTGCTGAATTTCGACATTTCTTTTATCAATTGCAGATTGAAGCTCTCGCTCCCGAGTGGCGGAGGTCTGAATAAGCTCCTTGAGTTTGTTCTGATTTGCGCTCAGTTGTGCACCAAGTTCCTGTTCGCGGGCAGCAAGTGTCCTAGACAACCGCGAAATTTCCTGCTGCCCTTGAAAGATTTGGGTGCCGAGTTCCTGCTCGCGCTGCGCGAGGACGCGAAGACTTGCTTCCAACTCCTGTCGGACCTGGCTAGTTTGTTCAAAAAGCACTTGTTCACGCATCGCGCGGTCGCGCTGCGTGCTTTCAAGTTCTTGCTGAGCGGATTGCAATTGGTGGGTGAGGATTTGTTCGCGGTCGGCGTGGTTGCGACGCAGTGCGCGCTCTCGCTCACCGTGTTTACGTACTTGCTCGGCCTTTTCACGTTCGCCTTGTTGCTGGATGGCTAGTAGGTGCGCGGCGAGTTCGTGCTCACGGCGCATCAGAGTGCGCTGGAGGTTTTCCAGTTCATTTTGAATTTGGTTGCTTTGTTCGGTGTGCGCTTTTTCACGCGTAGCCAGCAGTTGGGACAGTTTGGCAATTTCCTTCTGTCCCTGGTGAACCTGCGAACGGAGCTCCATCTCGCGGGAAGCGGATGTTTGGATAATGCGCTGGGTTTCGTTCTGGCTTGCTTGAAGCTCGGTATTGAGATCCTCTATCCTGGTTTTGTTGGAATTACACTTTTCTTGCAGACGTTGAGCGATTTCGCGTTGTGCTCGTAGTTGGGAGACGAACTTTTGCCTACGCTCGGCGAACGCTGCGCTAACATGTTGAGCTTTCTCCATGGTGCTCCTGCGTTGCGCACTCAACTCAATTTCTTTTGTTCGCAATTGGGAATTGAATCTCTCAACTAGAAGAGTGCAGAATGGAGCGCTAGCAGTACCGCTTAAGGTGAACTCGTCGAATATATTGGGCCCGCATCGGAATGAATCCTTAAGCTCAAGGTGCGCGGTGGAAACGTAATACCGATTGAGGCCGTCGAAATAGACCGGCGTGTAGCCATAACGGAGCAGTACGGGTTCCCATCTGCCATGTGTTTTGATTTGGCTAAGCGGCCTCGTACTTTCTACAACGACTATCCAGGGGCGAGTCTTTGATGGGCGCCAGCTACGCAAGACTTTGTCTTCCATGCCTTCGACGTCGACTTTTAGCCAATGAATCTCTCGACCAGCACACGATTTAAGAATGCTAGCCAAGGTAATGCAGGGGACGGAGATCTTTTTAACATCGTATCCGGCTGCCCGATGTCGCTCAGCGATTTTCGGGTCACCTGTTGAAAGACCAGTATCCGGAATCTCAAAAAACTTCAACGCGGAGCGCTTGCTACCGACTGCCGCTTGGATTACGGTCTCATCAGGGCGCCTCTGGCGCAGCAATTCCGCATAGTGCGGTGTGGGCTCGACATGAATTCCGCGCCAGCCCTGCAGGTAGAACCCCAAGCTGACCGAATCGACAACCGGATCTTGCGCGCCGATGTCGACGTAAAAGCCTTTTTTGACGTGCTTGAGAGCTCGCCAAAGCATGACATCCTCGAGATTTTGCGCGTAGGATACAAAAAGCTTTCCGCTCCTCGAATGCGGATTAGACGACGTACCCATTGCCATTGAAGTCAATCATTCGGCATTTTGTCTATAATTATTTGCGCCATTGGACATACGAAGCATTCAAAAGGTCAGTAAGTATTTTTTCAAGACACTGATAATATATAGATCGATGTACTGCCATAATGATTTTCGATGCGCCGCGCAAAAGTTGGCTTGGTCCACACAAGTGCGTCAATACTAATTAGGGAATGTGAGGATTGTATTGTCAATTCGAGCAGGTAACTTATCTAAGGCGGCGATACTTTCAGAATCAATAACGATTTGCGGTCGCCTGCTAGGACTGAATTCAAGCCTGAAAATAGCGGCTGGATACCATTCAATATTAGGTTTGTTCGAGAAGTAAGTAACATAGAGATAAATTCGACCTTTAGTCCCTCTGAAGAGGTTGGCATATTGCAGCTCACAACCAACCGGGCTTCGCAAAAGATTTATGATTAATGGATTTTCGCCAAAGGATTCGAATTTGCCGGACTTTGCATTAAGGTTTCTTGAACGAAAAAGAGAAACCGGCCAGCGTGCTCCCGCTTTGCAGGCTAGATTCCCGTCGGGGGTTTCAATCAGGTGATAATAATAACCTCCATCTAGAAGCATCGAGTCATGGCCACCACCAATGCAGCCTGCCGAAATCGACTTGCAGTCCTGGGACGACAACATAATACCATCTGGTAAATCATCGGCATTAACAATCCAATTCCTGAAATCAGTGGTTTTGACCATTCCCCGATAGCCATGAACATGGTCATATCCATGAAAGGTGACATAAAAATACCCGTTTTCCTTTTTTACAATCTGTGGGGTCCCTTCATCGTAAATTTTTGCAAGACAATGGCTGTTGGGTAAGGCGCATATTCGACTCCATAAGCTTCCCCCTCGCACGACTGGATTATCCGTAGCGGCAATATAATCGCCGAGCATCGGGTTTTCTCCTTTTTTGGTATAAAGGCATAGATCCCAGGTCCTCGTTTTCGATAAGCACTGAACCAGAACGAACCATGTATTTGCGCTTTTATCAAAATAAAGATCACCATCAGCTAGTCCACAAAATTTTGAGTCGTCATTAGTAATTAGCTTGAAAGCGCCCCAAGTCGATCCTCGATCAGGTGATTCTCGAAGGCCCATCACCATTTGTGAATTTGGACATCCGGATTTGGTTGATTTAGTAATCCTATTCATGGCGTACCATTTCCCATCATGAACAATTACTGAACTGGTGTTATTTTCATGCCCAGTAATTGGTGCGCCAGAAAAGATAATTTTCTTGTAAGGAACAAATGAGGCCCGCCCCACCCACAGGTCTTGAAGGTTCGGATTGCGGTCGGCAACCTCCGCGGCATTTGCAGTAAGGACCGCTCCAAATAGGAATGAGAACAGCAATATCTTGATTGGCTTCATAGATAAATCTCGGTCTGACACTGGGGATCGTTAGACTATCGTAACTTGCTAACTGTTTCCATTAATTCGAAATTCTCGACCAGATTATAAAAATATTCAGCATAATTCAAACTAGATAATCTCAAATGGGTTGTATCAGGCGGTAGTGGATTATTTGAACCAGAGTACGAATGGTGTCCGCTGTGCCAACTAGATAGGCGCGTGCAATTAAACGCTTCGGTGTCGTGCAGTTACCGGCCTCATCTGAAAAGTTTTACGTAGATGTGGCTGCCTGGGTCTATTCCAATCTGATTGATATCGATTCTCGTCACCGCTAACTAGTTAACCCTTTTCGTTGAAGCTACGAAGATATTGCCTTGCGCTTTTCCTCAAGAACAACTAGACCTGTTGAATGGAGGTATCTCATTAGCATTTCTGATGTAACGTCGGGTGAGTCTGCTTTCGTATCGAGCCGGATATCCGGCGCGAGCGGTGGTTCGTAGGGAGAGTCGATGCCGGTGAAGAGCTTTAATTCTCCGCGGCGCGCTTTCTTGTAAAGTCCTTTGGGATCGCGCGCTTCGGCTATTT
>Ga0335081_10011234_pt1 | contig 14479 bp, 11 predicted proteins | sample Lox_Sample_35_FD_206713 | JGI IMG/M metagenome (GOLD analysis project Ga0335081, IMG submission 206713) | Soil microbial communities from Loxahatchee National Wildlife Refuge, Florida, United States - Lox_Sample_3.5 | ecosystem: Environmental > Terrestrial > Soil > Wetlands | place: USA... | reverse complement strand
GAACTACGTGCTGCCCAGCGGGGCGCAGTGAGCTTTCAAGACGCTCGCCCGGGGGTGGAACGGCCGGCCGTTCGACTGCGGTGGCGCGGGAGCCGGCCGCACTGGTCGCAAATGCATTTGCGATTCCCGGCGGCCACGTTTATGTGTTCGGGGGGTTGCCGGCGTCATGCTGCTCGGCGACTTCGAGGGCGGCGGTGATCGGGGTGAGAGCGGTGCTTCAGTCCTCCTATTCGCGTGAAACCCAGGCGGCGCTGAAAAAAATCTGCGGGGCGGCGCCACACCCGGCCGGGCGCAAGCCTTAGGCCATGCCGGTCCGCCGCATTGCCGCGGAGCCCGCCTCGCGACTCGCCATCTGGGCGCGCCGCATCGCCGGCTTCTCGCTGCCGGTCGTGCTGCTCGCCATCATCATTGCGCGCGCCGGCCTGCTGGAGATCGTGCCCGTGCTCGCGACCTTCGGCGCCGCGCTCGCCATGGCGGTGATCGGGATCGTGCTCGCGCTCATCTCGCTCATCGGCATCTGGCAGCACGGCATCGAGGGGCTCGGCGCCGCGCTCACCGCGATCGCGATCGGCGTCGCCCTGCTCGCCTATCCGAGCTATTTCGCCGTGCTCGGCTATCGGCTGCCGGCGATCAACGACATCACCACCGATCCGATCGATCCGCCGCGCTTCGAGACGATCGGCCGGCTGCGCTCGCGCCAGGCCAACCCGATCGCCTATGCGGGCCTCTATGCGGCCGAGCAGCAGAAGGCCGCCTATCCGGACATCGTGCCGCTCGATCTCGACGTCAGCCCGCAGGGCGCCTACGACGCCACCATGGCGGTCATCACCAAGCGCCGTTGGCAGGTGATCAATGCGCGGCCGCCGCAAGGCGGCCGCGACGGCTACATCGAGGCGGTCGCGCGCACCCTGATCATGGGATTCCGCGACGACGTCGCGGTCCGCATCAGGGCGGTCCCGAGCGGCCTCGGCGCGCGCATCGACGTGCGCTCCGCCTCGCGCTACGGCCGCGGCGACTTCGGCACCAATGCCAGGCGTATTCGCGCGCTGCTCGACGACGTGGACGACGTCAGCGGGGCGGAAAAGGAAAAGCCGGAGGCGCCGGCCCGGCCCGCGCCGAAAGCGAAGCCCGCCCCCACGAAGGCCAATCAGTCGACCAAGCGATAGGTGCCGGGCGCACTCCACGGCGGCGCTCCGGGAACGGACGTCGCTCTTTTCGGGTTGTCGTCCGTGCTCGCGACAGTATCCTGTCCGAGGATTGCATTTGGACGCACGACGATGGCGACGATTGTGCTTCTCGATCTCATGGGCGGCGTCGCGCTTCTGCTCTGGGGCCTGCATATGGTCCGCAGCGGCATCCTGCGCGCGTTCGGCTCCGACCTCCGGCGTTTCCTCACCAAGGCGATCGGCAACCGCGTCTCCGGATTCGCGGCCGGCCTGATCCTGACCGCGATCCTGCAGAGCAGCACGGCGACCGGCCTGATGACCGCCTCGTTCGCGGCCGCCGGCATGGTGGCGCTCGTTCCCGCCCTGGCGATCATGCTCGGCGCCAACGTCGGGACGACGCTGATCGTGCAGGTCCTGTCGTTGAACGTCTCCGCCGCGGCGCCGGTCCTGCTCGTCTCCGGCCTGGTCGCGTTTCGCAGCGGACGGACGCGGGCGAAAGACCTCGGTCGCGTCGGCATCGGTCTCGGCCTGATGCTCCTCGCGCTGCACATCCTGCTGGATACGTTGGCGCCCGCCGAGAACGCGCCGAACCTGCGCGTGCTGCTCGGCGTGGTCACGGTGGATCCGACCTTCTGCGTGGTGTTCGCGGCGGCCCTCACATGGGCCGTGCATTCGAGCGTCGCGACCGTCCTGCTGATCATGTCGCTCGCCTATTCCCAGTTCATCACCCCGGAGGCGACCGTCGCGCTCGTCGTCGGCGCCAATCTCGGCAGCGCGATCAACCCGGTCGTCGAGGCGGCGCACCGCGGCGACCCGAGCACCTATCGGCTGCCGGTCGGAAACCTGATCAATCGCCTGTCCGGAATCGCGATCGTCCTCCCGTTTGTTCACCCGATCGCCGGCTACGCGCACGCGCTGCAGCCGGACATGGCGAAGATGACCGCCGAGTTCCACATCGCCTTCAACGTCGCGCTCGCCCTCGCCTTCATCGGGCTGCTCGATCCGCTGGCGTGGCTGCTCGCCAGGGTGTTTCCGGCGCCCGCCCAGGCACGCGATCCGTTCGGGCCCCGCCACCTCGACGAGGCCGCGCTGGAGACGCCGTCGCTGGCGCTGGCGGACGCGGCCCGCGAAACCCTGCGCATGGGCGACCTGGCGGAGACCATGCTGCGCGATGTGATGACCGCGCTCATGACCAATGATCGCGACCTCGTCGCCGAAGTCTCGCGAACGGACAACGCCGTCGACCGCCTGCACGAGGCGATCAAGCTCTATGTCACGAATCTGACGCGCGGCAGCCTCGATGAGCGCGAGGGCCGCCGCGCGATGGAGATCATTTCCTTCGCCATCAACCTCGAGCATATCGGCGACATCATCGACAAGAACCTCAGCGAGCTCGCCGCCAAGAAGATCAAGCGAAAGCTCGAGTTCTCGAGCGCCGGCGCCGCCGAGCTGACCGCATTCCACAAGCGCATCCTGGAAAGCCTGCGGCTTGCCCTCGGCACGTTCATGTCCGGCGACGTGAATGACGCACGCCGGCTCCTCGCCGAGAAGACCGAGCTGCGCAACGCCGAGCTCGCGGCGGCGGAGAACCACCTGGCACGGCTGCGCGATGGCCAGCCCGAGAGCATCGAGACGAGCTCGCTCCACCTCGACGTCCTGCGCGATCTGAAGCGGATCCACTCCCACATCTGCTCGGTCGCCTACCCGGTGCTGGAAGCCGCAGGCGCGCTTCAGGCCGTCGAACCGCTGCGCGACCTTGCGGGAATTGTGCGCAACGGCTCCGCCCCGCGCCGGACCTGACCGCGGTCAGGAGGGCAAGCGATAGGTGTTGGCGATCGACGGCATGCCCTCGGTCGCGACCAGCCCGCGCACGACGAGGTCCTCCAGGTGCGCGAGCACCGACAGGCCGGCCGCGCGCGCGAGCCGCGGGTCGAGGCCGATATAGATCGCGCGCACCAGGGTCGGAATATCGGCCGCCCCCTTGCCGAGCCGGTGCAGGATCGAGGCCTCGCGGCCCTGGCGGTGGCGGATGTAGGACCGCACGAATTGCGGCGCCTCGCGGATGACGTCGCCGTGCCCCGGCAGATAGACGCGCTCGTCGCGCCGGGCGAGCTTGTCGAGCGAGGCCATGTAGTCGCTCATCGCGCCGTCGGGCGGCGCGACGATCGACGTCGACCATCCCATCACGTGGTCGCCCGAGAAGATCAGGTTCTGCTCGCGCAGCGCATAGGCCATGTGGTTCGCGGTGTGGCCCGGCGTCGCGATCGCCTCGAGCGTGAAGCCGCGGCCGCTCACCACCTCGCCGTCGGCGAGTTTCTGGTCGGGCTTGAAATCGGTGTCGTTGCTGGCGTCGAGCCGCGGCGCCTCGCCGACATGCAGCGACCGCGCCGGGCGGTGCGGGCCTTCCGCGAAGGCGATCGCCCCGGTCGCCGCCTTGACGCGGGCGACGCCCGGCGAGTGGTCGCGGTGGGTGTGGGTGACGAGGATGTGGGTCACGGTCTCGTCGCGTACGGCGTCGAGCAGCGCCGCGATATGCGTCTCGTCATCGGGCCCCGGATCGACGATCGCGACTTGGCCGCGCCCGACGATGTAGCTCACGGTGCCCTTGAAGGTGAACGGGCTCGGGTTGTCGCACAGCACGCGCCGCACCCCTGGCGCCACCTCCTCGACACGGCCCGGCGTCAGCGCGAGGGTCTTGTTGAACGGGATGTCGTCGTCCGCCATGGCGGCTCAGATGGCCGATTGCGGCGGGGGATGCAAGGGGGGCGAACGGCGCGGCGAATTGCAGGAGACGAGAGCTGCAAGCCTCCCTGGGTCCCGCTGCTCGCGATCCCCCGTCGGCTTTTCCGCTCCCGCATTTTCTTGATCCAAATCAAAGCGAGCGCGGGATACCGGTCGATATTCCGCCGGACGGTGCTTCGGTAGTACGATCACCGCATCGGCTCGGTATTCCGCCGCCTCATCGACCCGATGAAGGCTTCGGTGCGTGCATCTCTTCTCTTCGCGCCGGAGCCGACTCGCGCGTCGAGATAAAGCGTCCTGGGAGGATGACCAAAATGAGCATTTCCGAGGAGTTCTTGAAAAGGGAATTCGTGCGGGCGTCGCTATTCGGCGATACATGGCGCGAGCTGATCCCGGAGGTTTTCCGCGACGTTCCGACCTACTACGATCAAGGCAATGCGGTCGCATCCCTCGGCAGCTGCGCGCGCTGGAGCAATACGTTTGCGCAGGCGGTCGGCCGGCATCTGCGTCCGGGCGCAAAACTCCTCGACGTCTGCTCGGGCACCCATGACGTCCCGCTGCGGCTCCTGGCACGCGACCCGCGTCTCGAGGTCCACACCGTGGACCGCAGCGTGCACATGACGGCGGAGGGCCAGCGCCGCGCCGGCGAGCGCAATCTGACGATCCATGCGCGCGTGTGCGACGCCCATGCGCTGCCGTTCGACGACGGCACCTTCGATGCCGTGACGCTGCAGTTCGCCTCGCGCCACCTCGAGATCATCAAGACCTTCCGCGAGATTCATCGCGTGCTCAAGCCGGGCGGCATCTTCTGCCACAACGACATGCTGCGGCCCGCCTCGCGGGTGGTCGAGGCGCCTTACCTGATCTATCTGCGGTTCTCGGTCTGGTTCACGGCGAAGCTGTTCGGCAGCTCGACCGAAAGCCGCAAGTGCGTCGGCTACTTCGCCGATGCAATTCGGCATTTCTACCGGCCGCGCGAGCTCGCGGCCCTGCTCGAGGGAATAGGCTTCGTCAACGTCGAGAGCCGCGATTTCCTCACCGGCGTCATGTCGTTCCACATCGCGCGCAAGCCGGAATGAGGGCGGGTGGCGAATAGCGAACAGTGAGTACGAATAGCGCGTCGCGAGGTGGCCGATTTTCCATTCGCCATTCGCCATTCGCTCCGATCATTCCCACCGGTCGTCGCAGGTGTCCGGCCCGCGATGATCGATCCGTTCGGCGACCAGCGCGCCGAGCACGCGATAGCCGGCTTCGTTGGGATGGTTCCAGTCGCGTGGACCGTGGACGAAGTCCTTGGCGGCCGCGCGACGAAAGGCCGGACGCGCGTCGACGAAATCGGCGCCCGCCGCGACGGTCGCGGCGCGAATCTTCTCGCAGGTCAGCGCGCTGCGCGCATAGATCGCGCTCGCCGGCACCGTGAGGCCGAACCGGAAGGTCGGGCCCGACGGATCGTCGGGCGCAAATACTTCCTTGACGTGCAGGTCGCCCGCCGCGCGATAGACCGTCGGCGGTGCCGGAACGTAGACGGCCGTCACCGGCACGTCGGGAAAGCGGCCGCGCAGCCAGGCGAGCGAGCGTGCATAGACCAGGACGCCGGCGTCGAGCTCGGCCGCGGTCGCGAGCAGCGGCGGCGCCTGAAACTCGCCCGCCATGCGGGTCGCGCCGCCGACCGTCACCGGATTGATCGTTCCGGGCAGGTCGATCACGGGGGGCGGCCGCCCCGCATACTTGATCGCGTAGCGCGCCATGCGAAACAGCATGTCGCCGAAATGGCCGTGGCAGGCCCATGGCGAAGAGCGCGCATAGCGCTCGCGCAGGAACGTGTCGATCTGCGCTGCGAGGTCGCCGGCGTGCGGCTTGACGTCGTGGATGAGCAGGTTCTGGTTGTCGTCGATATCGTTGCCCTCGTAGAAGTAGACGACGAACCGCTTCGGCACCTCGATCGGCGGAAACAGATAGCAATAGTCGTCGTCGAGGATCCGGGTCACGCGCTCGACCATCGCCTGCGCGCTGCCGATATTGACCCGCCCGAAACTCGCGACGTCGCGTCCCGTGAGGTCGTGGATCACGTTGGCGGAATGATATGGCTTGTCGGAAAGGCCGCCGCCGGCGAGAAGCCAGTCGCCGACGCCCGCCGCATAGGAGTCGCCGAGCAGCGCGATGTAGTCGTGCGGCACGTAGCTGCTCTTGGAATTCTGCATGAAGAAGTCGGCGCGGTCCGGCAGATGCGGCCGGATGTTGTAGGACATCTCCGGCAGCATGAAGCGGAAGAAGAAGAATTCGCAGACCAGGTAGGTCAGCACGAACGCGACGATCGAGACCGCGCCGTTGGCGAGGCCGCGCTTGAGCTTATCGAGCATTGGCGATCCATTCCGGGGCGCGCGCGCCCCCCCCCGACGCGGCCGGACCTTACACCAAATGGCCTGGGGAGCGAGTCCGCCGCGCCGTGGCCGCGGACCCGATTGGTCGGCGCCGGCCACCGATCCCCCGCGGCGCGAAAATGCCGACCTCGGAGGGTCCGAGATCGGCGCGAACCGCGACGTGAATCAAAGGCCGCGACGGCGCGTCGGGTGCGGGGGCATGGTCGGCCGCGCGGCCCGCGAGCTACGGTTTGGTGGCGTGGAGGCCGTTTCCTTGCTTCTCCGGCGGAGAATGCCCGGCAGCAAGCTCCAATTCCCGCCGTTCGGCGGCCTGCGCCATCTCATCGTAGCCGCCCGCGATGCTGAGCATGCGGGCGCGGGTCTGCGGACTGCTGAACACTTCGGCGAGGGAGCGGCACTCCTCGGCCCTCGCTCGCCAGGAGCGACTGTCGTGCTGATCGGGCATGCGATACGTCTCGCGTTACCACTCGGTACTATGCGCCATACGAGCAACGCACAATTGGACCGAATGTTCCATGCCGCGCCGGGCCGCGAGGCCGCGGCCCACCTTTTAGCCGCGCCGGCGTGGCGGTTCCCGGAACGTTCGGCGAGGACCGGACGTTACAAAAATCAGCAATGTGCGGATTGGCACAGAGGGCGCGCACCGGGGGGAGAGCCCCATGAGTAAAGAAGACGATTACCGCATGAATGCCGCCGAGACGGTCCAGCTTGCCCAGCGCGCGGCAACGACGTTCGACAAGGGCAGGTTGTTGAAGCTGGCCGAGGCGTGGCTCGACCTCGCCGAACGGACACGGCGCGTGACGCGCAACATCCGCCGACCGAGATATCTGCATCCGCTCATCCGCGAGAAGCTCGATCCCTACGTCGACGACGCCTAGCGCATGTTCCGGCGAAAGCCCGCCCCCGACTTGATCGGGGACAGGCGCCGGCTCGCCGACAAGAACATGCGCCAGTCGAGGCGTCGTCGCGATTCCGAGTTCGCAATCATCCCCGCCGACGCGCGCCCGCGAGAGCCGCACGCGTGAGAGCCGCACGCGAGAATGAGCGGGCCGCAAGACGATTTCAGCCCGATCCGCGGCCGCCCGGCGCCTTCAAGATTCGCTAACCAATCCGTCCGTTTCGCGGCGCCTCTAGGTATCAACACGGAGTGACGCGGCCCGCCCCGTCATCCACCGTGGCCGGCCAAATGCGGACCCGAATCGAGATGTGCGCCGATCAAGAGAAGACCAGCGAGGCTCGCCGCGATTTGTGGCCGTCCGACGCCCACGCGTGGCGTGCGCGCCTGCGCCTCCCCGTCATCGCGGCCGCGGTCGTGATTCTCGTCTGGTCGGCCTGTGCGTTCGCGTTCACCTGGCATTGGGAGGCGTCGCTCGCGCGGGCCCAGTTCGAATCGGTCTCCAAGACGCAGTTCGTCGCGGTGCAGGACGGGCTCGACGACTACCTTGCAAAGCTTTCCGCCCTGCGCGGCCTGTTCGAGTCGAACAACGAGGTGACACGCGCGCAGTTCATGGCGTTCACGGCGCGGCTGCTCCACGACGAGCCGTCGATCCACAGCTTCTCCTGGGTGCCGCGCATCATGCGGACCGAGCGCACGACCTATGAGCAGGCGGCGGTGCGCGACGGGATCGTCGGCTACGGCGTCAAATCCGTCACGCCCGACGACCGGCTCGTGCCGTCGCCGGAGCGCGACGAATATCTTCCGGTCTTTTTCTCGTCGGTCGCGCAGCGGCAGTCGGCGATCTACGGAATCGATCTCGCGAGCCAGCCGGCCGTGCTGTCGCGGCTCGAGGCCGCCCGCGACAACGATCGGCTGTCGGTCGTTCCGGATTTCGCGCTCCACAGCAGCGCGGCGCGCGCGCACGCGTTTCTGTTCTCGCTCCCGGTCTATCGCGCGGGGCTGCCGCACGGGACGGTCGAGGAAAGACGCGCGAATCTTCTCGGCTTCGTGCACGGCGCGTTCCTGACCGAAGACACGTTCGATGAGATCATCAGGTCGAACACCGCCCCGACCGGTCTCGATCTCTACCTTTTTGCCGGCGATGCGCCACCCGACAGCCTGCCGCTGCACAGCCAGGTGTCCGGCGCGGGCGAGCGGCCGGCGCACCCGCCCACGCTCGCGACCGTCACCGGCGGAGTGCATGTCGCGAACACGATCTCGGCCGGCGACGCGCATTGGCGTTTCGTCGCGGTGCCGGTCGCCGGCGGACCGATGGCGGCGCGGCACGATCGGGCCTGGCTGGTGCTCGCCGCCAGCCTGCTGATCGGCGCCGGCGCGCTCTTTCACTTCTACACGTCGGACCGTCAGACGCGGCGCCTGATGGCGGCGAACGCGCGCATTTCCGAGCTCGCCCGCACCGATCCGCTGACCGGACTGATGAACCGCCGTGCCTTCTCGGAACGTCTCAACGCGGCGTTCGCGGCCTGCCGGCGCGGCGCCGCGCCGTTCTCGCTGCTCTACTTCGATCTCGATCATTTCAAGGACGTCAACGATACCCTCGGGCATCCGTCGGGCGACCGTCTGCTGCGCGAGGTGGCGGAGCGCCTGGTCGCGGCGACGCGGGCGAGCGACTGCCTCGCGCGCTTCGGCGGCGACGAGTTCGCGCTGCTGCAGGCCGACGCCGACGACCTCGCACCGGAGGCCGTCGCGCACCGAATTCGCGACGCGCTGGCCCATCCCTTCGCCATCGACGGCAGCGAGGTCCGCGTCACCTGCAGCGTCGGCATCGCGTCCTACGGTCCCGACGTCGCCAACTCCGATGCGCTGATGGTCCAGGCCGACCTTGCGCTCTATCGCGCCAAGGACGAGGGACGCGACTGCTTCCGCTTCCACAGCGAGGAGTTCGACCTGAGGACCCGCGAGCGCATCGCGATCGCCGCCGAGCTGCGCGGCGCGGTCGATCGCGGCGAGATGCGCCTGTTCTATCAGCCGCAGGTCGACTTGCCCTCCGGCCGGATCGTCGGACTCGAGGCGCTGGCGCGCTGGCAGCATCCGCTGCGCGGCCTGATCGGCCCGTCGACCTTCATTCCGATCGCGGAGCGGACCGGCAGCATCGTGCCGCTCGGGCAATGGGTGTTCGAGGAGGCCTGCCGGCAGCTCCATGCATGGCACCGTATCGGGCTCGACCCGGGCGTGCTGGCGGTGAACTTCTCCGCCATCCAGCTCAAGTCGCACGTCGATCTCGACCGTCTGATATCCGGCGCGCTCGTGCGCTGGCAGATCGATCCGCGCAAGGTCGAGATCGAGCTCACCGAATCGGTGCTGATGGAAGCCTCCCAGCACTACGGCGATATCTTCGAGGCGTTCCACCGGCTCGGACTGCGCACGGCGATCGACGACTTCGGCACCGGGTATTCGTCGCTCAGCTATCTGACCAACTATCCGGTGAGCCGGCTCAAGATCGCGCAGGATCTCATGTTCGGGGTCAATTCCGACCTGCGCAGCGCCACGGTGGTGCGCGCCGCCATCCGGCTCGCCAAGGACCTCGGCATCGCCTGCATCGCGGAGGGCGTGGAGACCAAGGCGCAGGCCGACTTCCTGGTGACGGCGGGCTGCGACACCGCCCAGGGCTACTATTTCGGCGCCCCGATCGGTGTGGAGGAAATCACGCGAGTGCTGCAGCAGCAGGCGCCGCGGCGCCGCGTCGCCCCGCCCCGCCTCGCGTTGGTCAGCGGATAACCCTCGGGCGCGGCGGCCGACGGGCTGCCGAGTTTGGCTCAGGCCGCGGACACTGCGCCACGCGCGCCCTCGCCCAGGTGCTCGCGCAGCAGGACGCCGAGGCCGCCGACGGGTGCGGCGCCCGCAATCTTCAGCGCGTGCCACAGGCTGACCTGGTTGGTGGTAAGCACCGGCTTGCCGAGCGCGCGCTCGAGCGGCTCGATGACGTCGAAGACGTTCCAGTTGCCGCAGGCGAGCATCACGGCGCCGGCCTCCGGCCGGTCGATACGACGCGCGATCGCGTCGCCGGTCTGCGGGTCGAGCAGGCCGATGTCGAGATTGCGCACGTGCCCGAGCGCCTCCTGCGCCACCACCTTGAACCCGCTCTGCTCGATGAAGGCCGCGGCAATCCGGTTGACGGCCTCGCTCCAGGGCGCGCCGAGCGCGATGCGGTCGACCGCGAGCGCCCGCAGCGCCGCGACCAGCGCGGTCGCCGCCGTGGTGGCCGGCTTGCCGCTCGCCGCGCCGATCCGCGCGATCAGCTCGCGGTCGTAGCCGAGGCCCTTGCGCGAGGATGGCGCGGTCGCGGCCAGCACGATCACGTCGACGTCGGCGTCGGCGAGCTTGCGGCTCTCGCTCTCGATCTCCTCGACCACCCGTTCGATCGACTCCGCCTCGACAGTGGCGAGGCGCATGCGCGCCACGTGCAGCGTGGTGCCCGGCGGCAGCGCGGCAGAAAAGCTCGGCTCCGTCACCGAGTTCGACGACGGCACCAATACGCCGATCCGCCGCACCTCCTCGCGCCGCGCCATGTCGCTCCTCCGGGCGCATCTCCGTCGCGCCGCCGCCGACTCTTTCATGCCGGCGCGGCTTTGGATAGGCCGGAGCGGCTTCCGCACCAGCATGGCGCGCGGTAGGCTGGCGCAAACGCCGCGGGGAGGACACCATGACGCTCGACCGTCGAACCTTGTTGCGCGTGGCGGCCGGCGCGGCTGCGCTCGCGTCCTGCACGGCGCGTGCGCAGGCCTATCCGAGCCGGCCGGTGCGGATCATCGTGCCGTTCGCCCCGGGCGGCGGCACCGATCTCCTGGCGCACATTTTCGGTCAATGGCTCTCCCAGCGGCTCGGCCAGCAATTCGTCGTCATCAACCGCACGGGTGCGGGCGGCAACATCGCGATGGACATGGTCGCGAAGGCGGCGCCGGACGGCTACACGCTGCTCGCCTTCGACCCGTCCGCCGCGATCAACGCGACGCTCTATGACAATCTCGATTACGTCTTCGTGCGCGATATCGCGCCGGTCGCGCTGCTCGTTCGCAGCCCCATGATCCTCGTGGTCAATCCGGCGCTCCCGGTCAAGAGCGTCCCCGAGTTCATCGCCTATGCCAAAGCCAATCCGGGCAAGATCAACATGGGCTCCGGCGGCATCGGCACCACGCCGCACGTGACCGGCGAGTTGTTCAAGATGATGAGCGGCGTCGACCTGGTGCACGTGCCCTACCGCGGCTCGGGCCCGGCGCGCACCGACCTCATCGCCGGAAACCTTCAGGTGATGTTCGACCCGATGCCGCAGTCGATCCCCTACATCAAATCGGGGCAGCTGCGCGCGCTCGGGGTCGCGACCGCGACCCGCTCCGAGGTGCTGCCCGACGTCCCGACCATCGGCGCGTCCGTGCCGGGCTACGAGGCGGACACCTGGTACGGCATCGGCGCACCGAAGGGCACGCCGGCCGAAATCGTCGAGGCGCTCAACCGCGAGATCAACGCCGGGCTCGGCGACCCCACCATCAAGGCGCGCCTGGCCGAGCTGTCCGGCACCGTGCAGGTCGGCACGCCGGCCGATTTCGGCAAGCTGATTGCCGCCGAAACCGAGAAGTGGGGCAAGGTGGTCAAGTTCTCCGGCGCCAAGGCGGAGTGAGGCGCGAAGCAGCGTCGGCGGCCTCCTCCGAGCGAGCCCGACCACCGGCACCTCCGGCGGTTCAGCCGATGGAACTTTTTTCCGGCTCGGCGAGTTGTTCGCGGCACCTGCCCCGGCCTGGCACACGGTCGGGGACGCAAATTGTGCGGGTCGGTGTCGTCCATCAGCCCATGGGAATCTTCGCGGGACCTCGTGCCGTGACATTCATGTTGCCGAAAGCCTCGACCGGAGTCGCGGGCCTCGATCTGATCCTGGAGGGCGGTCTCGCGCGCGACCGCCTGCATCTGCTGGAGGGCAATCCCGGAACCGGCAAGACCACCATGGCGCTGCAGTTTCTCCTCGCCGGCGCTCGCGAGGGCGAGCCCGGCATGTACATCAGCCTGGCGGAGACCGAGGAGGAGCTGCGCGACGGCGCGCGCTCGCACGGCTGGACGCTCGACAGGCTGATCGAGATCTTCGAGCTCGTGCCGCCCGAAAGCGTGCTCGATCCCGACCAGCACCAGAGCCTGCTTTATTCGTCGGACCTCGAGCTCGGCGAGACCGTGCGCCGGATCTTCGACGTGATCGAACGGGTGAAGCCCCAGCGCGTCGTCATCGACAGCCTGTCGGAAATCCGCCTCCTCGCGCAGAGCTCGCTGCGCTATCGCCGCCAGATCCTCGCGCTCAAGCACTACTTCGCGCGCCACAGCTCGACCGTGATCATGCTCGACGACCTCACGGCCGAAACCCTCGATCGCGCGGTGCACAGCATCGCCCACAGCGTGGTCAACCTCGACCAGCTCGCGCCGATCTACGGCGGCGAGCGCCGCCGGCTGCGGGTGAGCAAATGCCGCGCCCAGAGCTACCGCAACGGCTACCACGACTTCATCATCGGCAATGACGGCGTGCACGTCTTCCCGCGCCTCATCGCCGCCGAGCAGCGCAAGGGCTTCTCCGGCCAGCCGCTGCCGACCGGCATTCGCGAGCTCGATCAGCTCCTCGGCGGCGGCATCACGGCGGGCTCGAGCACGCTCGTGATGGGACCGGCGGGCACCGGAAAGTCGCTGTGCGTGCTGCACTACATCGCTGCCGCGGTTGCGCGCAGCGAGCGCGCGGCCCTGTTCGTGTTCGACGAGGAGCTCGGGCTGCTGTTCGAGCGCGCCAAGATGCTCGGCATCGACCTGCAGGCAATGCGTGATTCGGAGAAGCTGCATGTCCAGCAGATGGACGCGGCCGAGCTCTCGCCGGGCGAGTTCGCCCACCAGGTGACGACCTGCGTCGACCGCGACAATATCCGCACGGTCGCGATCGACAGCCTCAACGGCTATCAGGCGGCCATGCCGGAGGAGCAGTTCCTGATCCTCCATCTGCACGAGCTGCTGCAATATCTCAACCGGCAGGGCGCCTCGACCTTCCTCACCATCGCCCAGCACGGGATGGTCGGCGAGATGAAGCAGCCCATCGACCTCACCTATCTGGCCGATACCGTCATCCTGCTGCGCTACTTCGAGGCCATGGGGCGCGTGCGCCGCGCCATCTCGGTGATCAAGAAGCGGGTGGGATCGCACGAGGACACGATCCGCGAGCTGCGCATCGGCAGTGGCGGCATCTCGGTCGGCCCGCCGCTGCAGCACTTCCAGGGCGTCCTGCGCGGCGTTCCGACCTATCTTGGAAGCGAGGTCCCGACAGAGAAAGCAGCTCCGTGATCGCGGACCTCATCGCGCGGGGCGAACGCACGCTCATCCTCGCGCCGCGCGGACGCGATGCGCTGGTGGCCAAGGAGATCCTCGACGACGCGGCGCTCCACTGCGACGTCTGCGTCGATCTCGGGCGGCTCCTGCGCGAGCTGATCGCCGGCGCGGACGTCGCGGTAATCACCGAGGAGGCTTGCCGGCGCGAAGACATCCGCAACCTTGCCGCCTGGGTCGCGGCGCAGCCGGCCTGGTCCGACTTCCCGTTCATCCTGCTCACCGAGCATGGCGGTGGTCTCGAGCGCAACCCGGCGGCGGCGCGGCTGACCGCGATCCTCGGCAACGTCTCGTTCCTGGAGCGGCCCTTCCACCCGACCACGCTGGTCAGCATGGTGCAGACCGCCCTGCGCGGGCGGCGCCGGCAGACCGAATGCCGCAAGCTCAACGAGGAGCTCGAGCTGCACGTGGAAGAACGCACCGCCGAGCTCGCGGCCGCCAACCGCCAGCTCTTGAGCCAAATCGAGGAGCGCGAGCGCGTCGAGTCGACCCTGCGGCAGATGCAGCGGCTCGAGGCGGTCGGCCAGCTCACCTCGGGCGTCGCCCACGATTTCAACAATCTGCTCACCGTGGTGCTGGGCAATATCGGATTTCTCGAACGCGGCCTCGCCGAGCACGGCATCGACGGACGGCTGCGCCAACGGCTCGGCTACATGCGCACGGCGGCCGAACGCGGCGCCAAGCTCACCGATCAGCTGCTGTCGTTCTCGCGCCGCCAGCGGCTGGAGCCGCGCTGCCTCGATCTCAACGGGGCCGTGATCGGCATGCGCGACCTGCTGCAGAGCACGATGGGCGGCAGCATCCGCATCGAGACCGAGCTTTCGCCCGAGCTGTGGCTCGCGCTGGTCGACCCGACCCAGCTCGAGCTCGCGATCCTCAATCTCGCGATC
>Ga0335081_10011232_pt1 | contig 14479 bp, 11 predicted proteins | sample Lox_Sample_35_FD_206713 | JGI IMG/M metagenome (GOLD analysis project Ga0335081, IMG submission 206713) | Soil microbial communities from Loxahatchee National Wildlife Refuge, Florida, United States - Lox_Sample_3.5 | ecosystem: Environmental > Terrestrial > Soil > Wetlands | place: USA... | reverse complement strand
AAACAACGGGTATTTGGTTACTTTACCGCCGGGCCTTAGTTACGACACCAACGTGGCCCATCCTAACCCTTTTAGACGCATAGGGTTACAGGCCTAAAAATTGTTCCACGTGGAACAATTTTGAAGTGGCGGGTGGCCCCAGCCTTTCGCCGGGTCCCAATTGGGAGTGCTTCACGTTCGCGTACACTGTTGGCATGAACGACAAAACTCAAGATGTCCCATGCCCGACCCCGGGCGTTGTCACTCCCTCGCTTTGGAGGGCAACGCTGATCGTTTTCCTGCTTCTGGCACTGGGTTGCGACCGTTGGCTAGTGGCGCAGACTGCGCAGGACTTCACCAAGATCTACGACTCCTATCTGGCGGCGGTCAAGAGCGGTAGTTATAGCCGGGTGTCCCCCTTGCTTTCGGCGGAGGTGCGCGAGGAGCTGAAGACTCCGGCCAACCAGGCGGAATACATGGCGATGATGAAACAGATGGCGCCCATCCGCTACGAGACGGAGTTCGCCAACGTGGCCGAGGGCGGGCAAGCGGCGGAGGTGGACCTGATCGCGACCATTGCCGTCCCGGAACAGGTGCAGAAGGAGCAGAAGCTGCCACCGACGCAGCGCGCCGAGATGATCCTGAACTTCGTGAAGGAAGCGGGCCAGTGGAAGATGGGGCCGCCGCTGCTGCTGGGCGATCCCGACAAGCGGGCCCGGCCGAAGGACCTCAACATGGGCTCTCGCGCCGACTATGCAGAAGGGGCGAACACCGAAGTCGGGGGCGCGGTCCTGAAAATGGAGAAGCAGACTGCGGGCACGGTTTACCTGCTTCGTGTCACCGACCAGGAGATTGCGGTGTTTGTGCCGGCGGCAAAGGTTGCGGGCACATTCGTGCCCGGCAGCGTTCTGGTGGTCCATGGCGCCGAGAACAACAGCGACAAGCTGAAGATGTGGGCCGAAGACGTCTCGTTGTATAAGGAGCCTCCCTCCAACTGAAGCCTTGCGCCGCTGCTTGCCATCTTCAGGGGCCTCCCCTGCCCTGTCCTGAACCCTGCGAGGGCTGTGGCATCCTCACGCTGCAATCTGGCCAACCCCGCCCGATCAAGAATTCCGCCTGCGCGAATAGCGCAAAAGCAAAACACGAAAAGAAAAGAGGACGAGGCGGTAGTACTAGGTGTATAGTTTGCGCCGAAGGACCCCGAGGGACTTCAGTACGCCGGGGGTGTGATGAACTGCGGGCTAAACCACGCCGGGTTCAGAATTCACTGTAAGGAGCTCATATGCAATCGCCTATTTGCACTCCGCGTAGCGCTCCGAAATTCAGCGCTGCACTGCTTCCCACGGTTTTGCTGAGTTGCGTTGCGGTCGCGCTCCTCTTCGCGCCAACGCTCAGCATGGCACAGAATTCGCAGCCGACGTCCGTGAAACACGCCAAGAAATCGCAGGCTGCTGCCGCGAAGACAACGGCCACAGCGCAAGACGCCGTTACAAAATCCGCAGACGACAAAGCCGTAACCAAGACCAGCCGCGCGCGCAAGCAGGAGGCCGAGTATGGGGTCGCCTCGCGCGACGAAAAGTCCGACGTGCCCCGAGCCGCCGCCGATCCCAATGCGGGCGAACGGGAGGCCTACCTGAACCGCGCCTATCCCGCCCCTTACGTTCCCTTTCAGTTGACACGGAACGCGCAGCAGGCCTGGAACCGCATCAAGGCTTTGTCGGCGCAGCACAGAACCCAGCAGAGACATGGCAACGGCAACGGCCTGGGGAATTCCTGGAGCCTGGCCGGACCCAGCCAGGCAAGTTTTCCGGCTATCCTGACGTTCGCCGGCACACCCTATAACGACTCGGGCCGGATTACGGGGCTGGCCATTGGCCCGAGCTGCACGGCGAACGCCTGCCGGCTCTGGGTGGCAGCCGCCGGCGGCGGCATCTGGCGCACCGATAACGCGTTGGCTGTTTCCGGGCAGAGCGCGATCTCTGGGCCCAACTGGACATTCATCTCCAGCAGCTTCGCCACCAATGCGATCGGCACGCTGACCTACGACGCCGCGAGCAACACACTCTACGCCGGAACGGGCGAGCCCAACGCTTCCGCCGATTCGGAAGCGGGCTTCGGAATCTACAAATCCACCGACGGCGGCGACACCTGGACGCACCTGGCGGCCAATACCAGCGTCCCGGCGGAGGACGTCACTTGCGGCGACGGCAACCCCTACACCGCGCCTGCGTATAGCGGTCCCGCATTTGACGGGCGCTCCATCTCGTCCATCGTGCTGGACGGCAGCACGATGTACGTCGGCTCCGCCCGCGGCGTGCGTGGGGTGAGCGCGGTTTCCTCCGGCGGGGCGGTCAGCCTCGCTCCCGGCCTGCCGCCTTACGGCTTCTGGAAATCCACCGATGGCGGCGCCACCTTCACCCTGTTGAACTCCGTGGCCGTCTGCCTGAACACCACGCTGCCGGGCAATGCCGGCATCGTGCAGGCCAGCTTCGCTTCCACTCGCGGCGTGAATCACATCGAGGTGGATCCCGTTGACCCGAACACGATCTACGCGGCTGCCTTTCCCAACACAACCCGTCCCCCAATCAACAATATGGGAGGTGTCTTCCGCTCGAACGACGGCGGCGCCACCTGGACGCAGATCCTGACCGCACTCGACCCGACCCAGAACACCGACCGCGCCGAGTTCGCTACCACCTTGCTGCAAAACGGTAAGACCCGCATGTATGTTCAGGACGGCAATGCCGGCTCGCCGCAGTCGCGCGTTTACCGCAGCGATGACGTGCGCACCGGCACCCCGGTATTCAGCGATCTGACTACCCCGCAGAACATCAACACTTGCACCAGCCAGTGCTGGTATGACAATCTCGTGGTCTCGCCGGCGGGCCATCCCGATATCCTCTATCTCGGCGGCTCGTACGGGTACGGCGAGTATGGCGGCGTTTCCGATAGCCGTGCGCTGCTGTACACGACGGACGCCGGTGCTTCCTTCAAGGACTTCTCCTGGGATGCCACGACGAATCCGACCCCGCCAGGGACCTGCTGCCAACCCAATCCGATCGGGCCCAACGGAATACACCCCGATCAGCATGCGCTGGTGGTCAGCCCCAGCAATCCCTTGCTGTTCTTCGAGGGGGGCGATGGCGGGCTGGTTCGCTCCAGCGGCGGCTTTAGCGACATATCGTCGCAATGCAGCAGTATCCGGCACCTCACCGGGTCGAACCTGACGTTGTGCCAGGAACTGCTGTCCGAGGTACCGACGGTCCTTTATAGCCTGAACCGGGGACTCTCCACGCTACAGTTCCAGAGCGTCTCGGTTGATCCGAGTGATCCCACGCATCTTCAGGGCGGGACCCAGGACAACGGGACCTTCCAGAGCAGTGGCGCGTATTTGTGGCCGCAGATGCTCTACGGCGATGGCGGCCAGTCGGGCTTCAGCTCCAGCAACTCCGCCCGGCGCTTCAATAGCTTCACCGGCGCCGCCGGCGACGTGAACTTCCGCAACGGCGATCCCGCCTACTGGGCGATCTCCACCGGACCGATCTTGGCCAGTGGGGAAGGCGCGCAGTTCTACCAGCCGGCGATTGCCGACCCGAGTTCCGCGGCCGGCGGGACCATCTTCCGCGGCGCCAACAGCGTGTGGCGCACCCAGGATTGGGCGGGCGACCAGACCTATCTGGAAACCAATTGTCCGGAATTCTTCACGGCGTCCAACAACCCGCTGTGCGGCGACTTCGTGCAGATCGGGCCCGCGGGTGCGACCAGCCTGGTGGCCAACGGCGGTTATCGCGGCACCGGGCGCAACGGCGGCAACGTAGCCTTCGTGGCGCGCACCGCCAGTGACACCTCCACGCTGTGGGCGGCAACTTCGGCGGGACGCGTCTTCCTCTCCACCAACGCCGATGTTACGGCCGCAAACGTGACCTACACCCGGCTCGACAATCTGCCTTCGGCCACCGCCAGTCCGGCGCGCTTCCCCACGGGCATCGTCATCGATCCCGCCAACGGAAACCACGCCTGGATCGCCTACTCCAGCTACAGCTCGCTGACGCCGACGACCCCGGGTCACGTCTTCTCGGTCACCTACGATCCGGTGGCCAATGACGCCACCTGGACCGTGCTCGACGGCTCTGGCGGGACTATGTTCCCGGACTTCCCGGCCACCAGCATCGCCCGCGACAGTAACGGCGATTTGTACGTCTCCACCGACTGGGGTGTGCTGGTCAAACCCAATGGCTCTTCGAATTGGGGAGTCGCCGGTACCGGCCTGCCCATGGTCGAGATCAACTGGCTGGCAATTGTGCCCAGCGCACGGAAACTCTACGCGGCCACGCACGGGCGCAGCGCTTGGGTGCTTGCTCTGCCGTGATTCGCTGGTGATGCGGCGGGATAGCCAAAGCTATCCCGCCGTAGCTTGACCTGGACTGCAATGAAGCCCGAAGGGCGAAAGTGCTTTGGCTAGGGCGAAAGCCCTGGGCAAAGTGGAAGGGATGTCGAGTCCCGCGGTGCGGGACGACAGGGCTTTTCGCACTCCTCACAATGTTGTTCCTCATCCACCTCATTCTCGGCTGCCTGGTTCTAGGTCCGCTCGCCGGCAATCCATCCGGCAAAGCTCCGCCGCCGGGATTCCTCCAGGGGCATCTGCACATCGTTTCTCTGCCACCGGTTGAGCTCGCGGATGGGAATCCGCCCACGGTCACGGCGCAGACCTACGCGGAATATCCTCTCGTCGTTCTAAGTGGGGACGGCAAAACCGAAATCACGCGCATCGCCGCGGACGAGAAAGGCAACTACCGTGTTGCGCTGCCGCCGGGCGCCTATGTGCTGGACGTGCATAACCGAGTGCGCAAACATATCCGCGCCAAGCCCCAGGTGTTCACCATTGTCTCCAACCAGACCACGCGCGTCGATATGGACATGGACACGGGCATTCGCTAACTTGCGCTGCCAGCCTTGGCAGAGTGGCCCTGCCCCTTCGCCTGATGCCCACATTGTGCCGTTTCTACCGCGCCGGCTGTAAGCGCTTCTCGGCTACGCGACGCCGTCCACCAGCAGGAGGAGCGATCGCGGCTCCAGTTTCTACCAGGAGCCGCATAGCGCGGTTTACGGCTTCCGGGTCGCGAACGTCCTGCGATCACTGCACTCGGCACGCGGAAGGTGTAGTGTATTCATGCCATGCGGTCCCGAGTTATTGCAAGCTTCTCATGTTCCCCGTTTCCCGAAACCTGCTTCTGATCACCGTTTCTTCGCCTGAGGTTCTTCGGGTACGACGCTCGAGGGTATTGAATTTTCAGCAAATCACAATGCCATACCTGGCTGCCTTTGTGCCTCCTCATTGGAAGGTGCAGCATGTGGATGAGGCAGTGACGCCCGTCAATTTCAATGTGCCGGCTGACGTAGTAGCAATCACGTTTCACACGCCGAGTGCTCAGCACGCTTACGAGATTGCCGACCGCTTCCGGCAGCGCGGCGTCACGCTGGTCGCCGGCGGCCCGCACGTTACGCTGATGCCGGATGAAGCCCAGGAACACGCGGACGTAATCTTTGTCGGAGAAGCCGAAACGCACTGGCCGCGGTTTCTCGCGGATTTTGAAGCTCAGCAATACAGCAATCGCTACTCCTGCGCTGAACCTCCTTCCCTGGACCAGGCCCCCGTCTCGCGGCATGATCTTTTTCATCGCCACGACCACGCTGCCGGAGCCCTGTTCGCGACTCGCGGCTGCGTTTATCGCTGCGACTTCTGCACCCTCGCGGTGATGTACCAGAGCCGCTTGCGCAAGCGCCCGGTCGAGATGGTCGCAGCGGAGTACGGTTCCTTCCCCGGTAAAGTGGTCATCCTGTGGGACGACAATATTGCCGGCGACCTTGCCTACGCCAAGGCGCTGTTTCGGGCGCTGACGCCTCACCGCAAATGGTGGAGCGCCCAGGCGAGTATCCATGCTGGCGATGATGAATTCCTGGAATTAGCGGCGCGTAGCGGGTGCAAGCAATTGTTCCTGGGCTTGGAATCTATCTCGCAGGCGAGCATGAACGAGGTCTCGAAGGCGTTCAATCGCGTGGAAGAATACGCACGTGTCATCGAACGGATCCATGGGCACGGCATCGCCGTACAGGCGGGCATCGTCTTCGGATTCGACCACGACACCGCGGCAGTTTTTGACCAGACGGTCGATTTCCTTGAGGAAACCGGGGTGCAAAACGCGACCTTCAACATCCTGACGCCGTTTCCCGGCACCCGTCTTTATGACAAGCTGGAGGCCGAGGGCAGAATTCTTACGCGCGACTGGAGCAAATACAACAGCCGGACCGACGTCGTGTTTACTCCGCGCCAGATGAGCCCCGGGGAGCTATTGACCGGCTATCGTTACGTCAACGCGCGTTTCTATTCCTGGCGCAGTATCGGCGCGCGATTGTTTCGCTCTCCAGTCCAGTTATTTTGGACATTGCCGCTGAACCTGGCCTATGCTTTCGCCCTGCGCAGGTGTCAGTAGGCGGGTGCCCAGGCGAATTCGAGCGCTGCTCCGGGTCAGTCACGCTTCCGATTCGACTTCGGCCAGAGCGCCACCCTCGTGTACCTTCGCGGTTGTGACCAGGGCGACGCCCGCGACGATCACGGCCGCTCCCGCCAGCGTGTAGCCGTCGAGCCGCTCGCTCAGCACGAGCCAGCCGAGGAAGACCGCCACCAGCGGATTCACGTATGCGTAGGTCGATACCTTGGTCGAGGGCACGTGCTTCAGGAGCCAGATGTAAGCCGTGTATCCCACCCAGGACCCAAACACCACGAGATAGAGCACGGCGCCCAGGCCGCGGCGCGTGATCACGATGTGACGATACTCGCCGCTAAGCAGGGCGACGATGGCATTGCCGATGGAGGCGAACAGCATCTCCCACCCTGTGGCCGTAAACGGATCGACCTTCATCTGCCGCTTGCGCGAGAGCACCGAGCCCACCGACCAACTGAAGGACGAAAGCAGCAACGTGCAGGCGCCCACCAACGGCATGATGCCCAACGCAGCGCGGTGCTCGAACTTGGGCCAGAACAAGACCGCAATCCCGGCAAATCCCAGCGCCACGCCGACGAGCCCGCGCGACGATAGGCGGTCGCCGTGAAACACGAAGGTCTCCAGCAGCAGAAACCAGATGGGTGTGACGGCGATAATGAGCGCAGCGAAGCCGGTAGGCACCCACTGCTCGGCCCAGGCCAGGCCAAAGTTGCCGCCCACCAGCAGCAGGCAGCCAATCGTCGCCAGTCTTATAGCTTCATGGAGGGTGACTCGTATGGTACGGCCAAAGGCGGCACATCCGGCCAGCATCAGCGCGCCCGCGATGCCAAAGCGCATGGCGCACATCACGGCGGGCGGAAGGTGCTCGGCGTCGGCGATGCCGATGGCCAGATAGGTCGAGCCCCAGAAAATGTAAACCAGCGCAAAGGCGAAGATCACGTGCCAGCGATGAGTGCGATTGTGGGACACAGTGGATAGTGGATAGTGGTGAGTGGATAGAAAAATCGCTGTTAACAGTTATACGACATTCACTACTTTCTTCGGTACGGATCCAATGACTTGGGCACCACGGCGACCATTACCCTTTAACCACTAACCACTATCCACTAGGTCCCGCCGGTCTCGGCTGCTCCTTCCGCAGACGGTGCCCAGTCAGCAGAATGTAGTGCACGCCGGAAATTGTCGTGAAGCTGAAGGTCGCGTACAGCAGTATCTTCACCACGATGTCGACCCACCGTCCCTCAATCACCTCCGCGAGCACAACGAACCACACCGTCGCGATCTGGCAGGCGGTATTGATTTTCCCGAAGATGCTGGGACGAAAGTCGCGGAAGCCGACGGTGGCATAGAGCACCACCGCGGTGGCGACGATGCAGAGGTCGCGGCTGAACACCAGCACGGTATATTTCCAGGGAATCTTCTTGACGAACGAGAGCACGAGAAAGAGCGAGCTTAATAGCAGTTTGTCGGCGATGGGATCGAGATACTGTCCCAGCAAGGTCTGCTGGTGGAGCGTGCGCGCCAGCAGTCCGTCGAGCGCGTCGCTGAAGGCGGCGGCAATCAGCAGCGCCAGCGCCCAGCGCCAGTGTCCGTCAAAAACGGCGATGATGACAAAGGGAATGAAAATCAGGCGAAGCAGCGTGATCTGGTTGGCGGCTGTCCAGAAACGGATTCGCTCGCGAGGGGTTTTGGCCAATGGCATTTAGTTCGCCCGCATCGTGCGCCACTCAGACCCAGATAAATTTTCCGGGCTGTCTCGATTGTGACGGGTTTGCACGCGGCTGGCAATGGGCTGGGGCATTGTTGTGGCTTCGCACATTGTGCTGTCACGAAGGATAATACGGCATGGCCGAACGAAAGACTGGTGTCGCCCTGCTGCGGGGCGTCAACGTCGGCGGCAAGCACAGCCTGCCGATGAAGGAGCTGACTGCGATGTTCAGCTCTCTCGGGTGCTCCGACGTTCGCACCTACATTCAGAGCGGCAACGTGGTCTTCAGTGCGTCGGGCAAAGTTGTCGCAGGTTTGCCGACGTTGCTCGCCACGAAGATCGAAGAGCGCTTCGGCTTTGCCGTCCCGGTCATCCTCCGCAACCGCGACGAACTCGCGCAGGTAGTCCGGGAGAATCCCTTTCTGAAAGCGGGCGGGCCCGAGAACGCGTTGCACGTCTATTTTCTTGCCGATCTTCCCAGCGCGGTGGCCGTGAAGGGCCTCGACGCCAGTCGCTCCACGCCGGACCAGTTTCGCGTCGTCGGTCGCCACATCTATCTATACGTCCCCAACGGAATGGGACGCACGAAGCTCACCAGCACCTACTTCGACTCGAAACTATCGACCATCTGCACCGCCCGGAACTGGGCGACGGTGCTCAAGCTGTTCGAGATGATGCGAGTCTGAGATGCTATCCAACCAGCCGCAATTGCCGGATTGACGCAAGCAGCACGCGATCTCGGGCATCCACTTCGACGCGCGCTCCCGGGCTGGCAAAGCGATATTCGATACCGGACACCGGGCCGCGAACCGTCATGGCCGTATTCCCGACATAAACGAAATAGACATGGCTGGGCTGCCGCTGCGGCCCAGCCGCATAAATCCGATCACTCCGTGGCGGAATGGAGTTCGTGGTCCTCGGTTGTAGCCTGCCCCTGCCGCAGCACACGGGTACTCTCCTCATCTTCAGTGTAAAAAACGGATGGTTGCGTCGGCTCCCCTTTGGTAAGCCGCTCCAGCAGAATCGCCCCTGCTGATAAGGCTGGCCAAAGCAGCAGACGCTGCTTCCAACCGTCGCCTAACCAATACGCGAACGGTACCGCAATCCACAGACTCAAGCAGTAGAAGCAATCGAGCAGGCTGCCCCAAAAGCCTTGGCCGGCCGCTCGCCGCAGTCGCACAAGAATGTCCCACGGAGCATCTTCTCCGTAGAAAAGATGGGTAATGCGCCACACGACCAGAATGCCGATCACCAGCCAATAGAAGTGCGACGCCACGCTGAGAACCTCGGCGGGACGCTGCCGCCCCGCCGATCAAGTTTACCCGCTCGCGGTCCGGGCCGCGTGGCTCAGTGCCAAAGAAGCCACGCGGCAGCCGATCCGGCGTGTTAAACATCGACAACAGCAACCGAAAGGTCGGCCTGGTTCCAGATGAGCCATGCCGCGTCGTAATACCAATCGTGCGCTTGCGGATCACCGGGATCGCCGCCCGCGGGATTAAACGCCCGGCTATAGCCATTCACGCCGAAGCCGTAGCATCCGGCCAGAGCGCTACCCGGCAGGGTGAACAGAGCGCTGGCCGAGACGAAGTTGTCGCTGAAGCTGGTGTGCCAATGCTGGTACGGCAGCACATTGGGTTCGGGACTCGGTTGCATGTTGCCGCCTCCGCATCCCGAATTGAACAAGATGGTCTTGAGCAGGTGCGCCGCCGAGACCTGGTAGTCGACACGGAACTCGATGTCGGCTCCCGCCGGGCGATGCACGATGGGACAAACCAGAGTTGAGAAGACGTTCCAGGCTCCCGCCGGCAGCACACGCCACGCCAGCCCGGTGAACAGCGGCTGAGGCGCGGAGTTGTCGAGGAAGAAGGGTACGGCGTTGGGAGTGGTGAAGATGACGTTTTTCCCTGCATCGCCGACCTCCATGGTTACGTCGTACAGACCATTGGGGAAGTTTCCGGTAGGCCAATCGAGCAACTCGTGCGGCGGGAACCACGCCTCGGGATCGGCCAGTATGGGATACCAGCCTTGGGCGTCGGGAACCACGTGCAGCGGAGCCCCCGGGCCGGGGAATGGATCAATCCACCATGCGAGATTGGTGAACGGCACCGCAGGTGCGCCGTTGTAGGAATACAGCAGGCGGTAGTACTGTCCACCTTCGAGCTGGTTACAGCCATAAAGCTGCACCGTACCCATGAACGGGGCGTTGGATGGAGTGTCCGGATTCAGTGAAGGCGGAAACACCGAGCTGCGCACCGCACCGTCGGCATGCGGCGGATTGGGGCGCACGGCGAAGCCGCGCGTGCTGGTGTTGCTGATGTCAATGTACGGGTCCCGCGCCGGCATCAACCCGGCGAAGACGATTTCAGGTTCCTCGCAGTCACCTACCGGAGGCACCTGGCAGCTCCCGCTGACACGCGCAATCTGCGAGGCGTGCAGGATCACATCCGAGAGCGGCCCTGATTTCCATCCCACGTGGAAGTAGCCATCCGAATAGATCGTCTCCTGATCGCCGTCGCCATCGGTGTCCTGTGTGACCCAGAAGGTGATGTCGGGTACTTCGAGGATGGGCACCAACTCCTCTTCGATGACCCATTCACAACGCCATCGCGGGAAGGGTCCGATGTAGCGGTTCAAGTCCAACTTGTACTCACGGTTTTCCTTACCTCTGACGAATTCCTTCAAACCTGCCACTCCGCGCTCCTCGTGCGCCTTGTGCAGCTTGTGCAGTTTCGCAGAAGCCGGTGGCGGAACGGGATTGGGATAGGCCGGCGACTTCAGCAGGTTCTTCAGCGTGGCATTATTGCCACCGATGGCGGCTGATTGGGTGGCGAGGAGCAGCTGGCTTGCGGCATCGCGTCCGACAACGGACGACAGGCGGTCGAGTGAGAGGTTAGCATTGCGCAGCTCGACCGGACCGGGATCCGGCCCAGGACCCGGCAGCGGCAAGACGCCGGCCGCCTGCAATAGCTCCCCAAGGTTTGGGCGTACGAAGATCTCGGGGAAACAAATGCGCTCCAGCCGCCAGCGAATGACCCAGTCAATGTCGAACCATGGAATCCAAACACAGAAGTGGCCGCACTCGTCGGTGACTACTTCGGTGATTTGTTCCTGATGGCAGAAGAGTGGATACAACCAGGCCCACTTCACGTGCAACGGGAAGTAGCCAAGGAAGTCGCAGTCGGTATCCATCACGTGCACGGTGGCAAAGGGTACCGGCTGATATTGCCCGGTCGCTGCATCCCAGCGCACTACCTGGCCGCAGACGCGGCGAAAGAGGAAGTAATCCGGATCGATCTGCCACTTCAGCTCTTCGGAGAGCTGGGCAATATCGCGGCCTTCAATTTGTTTCACATCGATGTTGGTGAGCTGCGAGAGGCGCTGTGCCTGGAGGCGGTTCAGTTTCATCTTGTCCGGCGGTACGCTTTTGGCCGGGCTCCTGCCCTTCTGTTTTAGGTCGTTCATCGATATTCCTCCCTGCGAATGGTGGTTAACTGTTGCCCCGGTTCAGTTGTCGCGGTTGGCCCAACGCGGCGTTCCTGCGCAGTCAGCGCAAGAACTGCACCCGGTTCGACCGGTGCAGATGGTGCCGCCACCCGGGCTTCGGCTCCAATACTGCGTTTGTGGTGGCTACTGGCTATCCAGACTGCAATCGGAGTGCCACCCGTATTGCGAAATTGATTTGCCGGTTTAGAGACGTTGAGAATGATGGATCGAAAGCAAGTGTAGAGCAGAAAAAGCAAATGTAGAGCAGAAAAAGCGATGCACGCTGGTGCCAGTGTTCTATCTGATCGGATACGGGCAGAATGTCCAACCGGATAGCAGAAGTTCTACGCACGCCTGGCAATGGGGCACCAAAGTTGGAGGTATCGCGGATACGTTTGCCGCCGCCGCGTGGGAACGATAAACTAAATCACTACCAAGGGGTCTCCCATGCTGATTGTCATGAAGGCGCACGCCACCGAAGAGGATGTGCGCAGCGTCTGCGAACGAATCGAGAGTCTGGGCTTTCGCGCGCACTCCATGCCGGGAGCACAGCGCACCGCCATCGGCATCACCGGCAACGAGACGGAACTCGATCCCGGCACCTTCGACGAGATGGCGGGGGTGCAGGAAGTCATCCGCGTCAGCAAGCCCTACAAGCTGGTGAGCCGCGACCTTAAGGAAGAGGACACCGTCGTGCGCTTCGCCAACTCCGATGCGACCATCGGCGATGACGAAGTGGCGGTCATGGCCGGTCCTTGCGCGATTGAGAGCCGCGGGCAGGCTTTCGCCACAGCGGAGCGCGTTGCCGCCGCCGGCGCGCGCTTCTTTCGCGGCGGCGCCTACAAGCCGCGGACTTCGCCCTACACCTTTCAGGGCATGGCGGAAGATGGCCTGAAGATCCTGGCCAACATTCGCGACCGCTTCGGCCTGCTGATTGTCACCGAGGCCGTCGACAACGAGTCGCTCGACCTGGTGGAGAAGTACGCGGACATGATCCAGATCGGGGCGCGCAACATGCAGAACTTCTCACTGCTCAAGCGCGCCGGCCGGGCGCGCAAGCCGGTGCTGCTGAAGCGCGGCATGTCCGCAACAGTGGAAGAATTCCTGATGGCCGCCGAGTACATCATGAGCGAGGGCAACTACAACGTTGTGCTGTGCGAGCGCGGGGTGCGCACCTTCGCCGATCACACGCGCAACACGCTCGACCTCAGTGTGGTGCCGGCGGTGCAGCGGCTCAGCCATCTGCCCATCATCGTCGATCCCAGCCACGGCACGGGCAAGCGCAACAAAGTTACACCGCTGTCGCGCGCCGCGGTAGCGGTAGGCGCCGACGGGCTCATCATCGAGGTGCATCCCGATCCCGACCGCGCGCTCAGCGATGGCAAGCAGTCGCTCTTCCCCGAGCAGTTTGACCAGCTCATGGTCGAGGTGCGGCAGATCGCGAAGGTGCTGGGACGCAGCGTGGCCGAGCCCGGCGCGGCAAGCGCGAAGATCGCACCGCACACGCTTGCGGAGCCGGTCCGTCCTACGGCGGCCGCTCACTAACTGAGAGAGGACTGTCCACCTTCACGTGGCCGACTCGACTTCGTGTTCCTGGGCCAGGGATCCTCGACCGAACCCGGCAGCGGTTGCTGAGAGCTGTCATTAGAGGGTCGCCATGCATTGTGCGATCAGCCGATTCTGTCTATTGCTAGTGCTCTGCTGCACTCAGCTACTCGCACAGCAGCAGTTTGACGATGCGAGGCGGCTGGAACGGAAGTTGACCAGCGACATCCTGCATCTGAAAGGGGACCAGCGGTCCATTATTTCGGAGGAGGAACAATCGTTTCCTCCTCAGATTCAGGAGCTGTTGTCCGCCGGAATTCTCCAAGCGCTGAACAGCGAAGCATCAGCAGCACAGCTTCAGAGCAAGCTCGAGTCAGTCTTGGCGGACGACTCAGTTTTGGCGCAAGGCACACCGGGCGTAATCGAGCCCGGCAATGTTGGCGTTTTGGCATTCCGCGAGAACAGGAGCAGTGCGCTCGTCATCGCCTACGGAATCCCCTACTGTGTGATGTGTAATCGCACGTGGCTCGGAACATACGAACGGACTGCCGGCAGCTACTCCAACACACACTCGATTAACGAGGTGCTCGACAACCATACTATTTACTTGCACCGTCTTCCTGCCAACGGCGATAAGCAGCGATTTGTGCTCTACGGAACCGGTTTAGGCAGCTATGCTAATCCCCTGGCACTAAGAGCCTACGAAATTTCCGCCGGATCTCTGAGAGAGTTTTGGAGACTTGATGGGCTAAACAACGGAACGATCGAATTTCAGGATAATGAAATACTACTCCGCTACTATGTCGTCGTCGCAGGGCAAGGAGCCCTAGCTCCAAGAACGGGACGAGTTGATAAGTATCGAGTTACGGCTGAGGGCATTCGTCTTGAGAGCCGGTCTGAGCACAAGGAAGATTGATCTTGAACACTGGCAGGATGAGGGTAGGGTGGTTGCCTCCCGGCACGCCAAGCGAGATTTCCGACACGGTTTGCCAAGCCGGAGGTTTGTAGTCGGCCTGCTGCTCGTACTGGCAACGAGCGCTTGCGACCAGCGCAAGCCGATCGCTCCCGGCTACCACGAATATGCCTACATCACGAATGGCAAGAGCGGCTCGGTCAGCGTGCTCGATCTGACGCAGCTTGAGAGCAATCCCTCACACCTGTACGCGAAGACGATCGCTGTGGGCGCCGGACCGACGGGCCTCGCGGCGAATCCCACCCGCAACGAAATCTACGTCGCCAATGCCGACTCCAGCAACGTCAG
>Ga0335081_10011230_pt1 | contig 14480 bp, 13 predicted proteins | sample Lox_Sample_35_FD_206713 | JGI IMG/M metagenome (GOLD analysis project Ga0335081, IMG submission 206713) | Soil microbial communities from Loxahatchee National Wildlife Refuge, Florida, United States - Lox_Sample_3.5 | ecosystem: Environmental > Terrestrial > Soil > Wetlands | place: USA... | reverse complement strand
AGCCCGCCCATCGGCTCCCCATCGAATCCGCGGTCGTTTGGAAATGCGCCGGAAACCCGCGCCGCTGTCTCACACTCCGCCCGTCAGCGTCGCTTCGTGCAGCGTCAGCCGGTCCGTCGCCGGGTCGAACTCGAAGATCTCCGCGTACCGGCCCCAGTCCAGCGCCGTCTGGAATTGCTGTTCCGCCTCTTTCTCGTCGAACCGCTCGTCCAGGATGTCCCGGAAGAATTCCGCAGGCAGCGTGTGGTCGGCCTTGGAGCGCAGCGCGCTCTGGATGTGCCGCAGCCGTGGCACTCGTTCCAGCGCCGCCTCGCGGAACATCTGCTTCCGCTGATCGATTCCCGCCTCCGCGTACATTTTCCCCGCCGCGCTCAGCTTGGCGTCTCCTTCCGTCACCTCCAGGAAGCCCAGCATCGTGGCTGCTTCCACAATCGGCAGCAGGTCGTCCAGCTCCATCACCAGCTCGTCCGCCAGGTGGTACAGGTCGTCCGACCCCCCGCGGTCCCCCAGGATCTCCACCAGCCCGGCGATTCCTCCCGGCCGCGCGTGCGGCAGCGGCGCGTGCTGTTCCCGTTCCACTCGCGCCGAGGGCAGCACGTGCTTCTCATCCGGCAGCGTCAGCACCTTGTACACGTGGTCCACCAGCTCCACGAAGCGCGCCGATTTTTTGTCCCGCGGATGCGCCATGCCCACCTCGAAATCGTCATGGATGTGCGCCGGCCGGTGCGCCAGCACCAGAATGCGGTCGGCCAGCTCCACGGCTTCCTCGATGTTGTGCGTCACCATGAAGATCGCATTCGTGGGGATCTTCCGGCTGGTCCACAGCTCCAGCAGTTCCCCGCGCAGCGTCTCCGACGTCAGCACGTCCAGCGCCGAAAACGGCTCGTCCATGAACAGCACTTCCGGCTCCACCACCAGCCCACGCGCGAACCCCACCCTCTGCTTCATCCCTCCCGAAAGCTCTTTCGGGTACGCCTTCTCGAATCCGTCCAGTCCCACCGTGTCCAGGATGCGCAGCGCACGCTTCCGCCGGTCGAACGCGCTCACTCCTCGCGCCTTCAGCGGCGCCTCCACGTTTTCAATCACGCTCAGCCACGGAAACAGCGCGAAGCTCTGGAACACGATGGCCACATTCGGACGGTTCTCTCCCGCCACCGGTTTGCCGTGCCACAGCACCTCGCCCGCCGCCGGCCTCACCAGCCCGCTCAGGATCCGCAGCAGCGTCGATTTCCCCCCGCCCGAAGCCCCCAGCAGCGCCACGATCTTTCCCGGCTCGATGGCGATGTTCGTCGGGTCCAGCACCTGCGTGCGGTGCCCGTCCTGCTGCATATAGAACTGCTCCACTCCCCGGGCTTCGATAATGGGTTCCGCGTGGCTCATGCTCGCCGCCGGCCCGCCAGTCTAATTCACGCTCCCTCTCCGCGCGACAAATTCTTCCACCACCCCCGCTCCCTCCCGCCGCCCGCATTGCTGCTCTGTAAACGTTTTCGTCGTTACGGTCTTGTGCCCCTGTTTCCGCGGCACTAGAATGCCTGCAGTTGCATTTGGGAGGCCCAACGTGCAGCTCGATGACAATCTCAAACAGGTGCTTCGCGAACTCGGCCGCGCCATCAACGAGGCCGTCTCCGACTCCGAGCGCATCCAGAAGGCCATCGCCGGCGTCCGTTCCGCCGGCTACGACATCGTCCTCAAGCTCGACGCCACCATCGGCCTGGCCCCCCGCGAATCCAAGCCCGTGCGCATGACCGTTCAGGACCGCCGCTTCCTCGACTCCCTCCGCATCCGCGTCGATGACGAAATCCTCGATGAAGAAACCGACGAAGAGCGCGTCCAGATGACCGCTCAGGACGTCAAATTTCTCCGCTCCCTCAAAATCAGCGTGGATAACCTTGAAGAATAGCCGCATCCTCGCCGCAGCAGCCTCGCTGGCCTTCGGCGCAGCGGCCGCCTTCGCCGCCCCGCGCCCGCCCCAGGATCCGCCCCCTCCCACCGCCACGGGCCGGCCGCCGGTCGTCGATGCCCATCTGATCAAGCCCACGCCCCCCAAGAACAAGATCAAGCTCGACAAATACAAGGGCCGCGTTCTGGCCTTCAACATCGCCACCATCATCGTCCAGAACATGGAGAATCCCCGCATGGTCTGGTCCTTCCAGTATTCCGTCCAGATGCACCAGAAAGTCGCGGACATGCTCAGCACCGGCCCCTATCAGCCCGGCGACAAGGTCACCGTCTACTGCAATCCCGGCACCACCGTAGCCGTCAAAATCAAAGGGAAGCCCGCCAAGTCCAGTTGACGGGATGGTTCCCGCGCTCCGCGCCTCCTGCTCGAGCCTGCCATGATTCGTGAACCCGCTGTGGCCGGCAAATTTTATCCGGACAACTCGAAAGAGCTGCTCCGCGCGCTCCATCGCGCGCTGGCCCCTCCCACTCACGCCGTCCACCCGCCCCCCGTTCGCGCTCTCGGCTGCATCGCGCCCCACGCCGGTTACATGTACTCCGGAGCCGTGGCCGGCGCCGTTTTCGCTCGCCTCGAGCTGCCGCGCCGCTTCATCATCCTCGGCCCGCGCCATTATCCCCAGGGCGCTCCCCTCGCCATCCTCTCCGAAGGCGCCTGGCGCACGCCCCTGGGCGACGCCGCCATTGACGCCCCGCTCGCCGCCGCTCTCGCTCGTGCCTGCCCCCTGCTGCGCGAGGACGCGGTGGCTCACGCCTCCGAGCACGCCATCGAAGTCGAGTTGCCCTTTCTCCAGCAGCTCGCTCCCGGCTTCCGTTTCGTTCCCATCGCTCTCGGCACCGACCGCTTCCAGGCCTTCGACGATCTGGGCCGCGCCCTGGCCACAGTCATCGCCGCCGAATCCGAGCCCGTCCTCATCCTCGCCTCTTCCGACATGAACCACTACGAGAGCGACGAAATCACCCGGCAGAAGGACGCCCGCGCCATCGACCGCATCCTCGCGCTCGACCCTCGCGGCCTCTACGACGTGGTCCGCCGCGAACAGATTTCCATGTGTGGATACGGCCCCGCCACCACCATGCTGGTCGCCGCCAATCAACTCGGCGCCGCGCGCGCCGAGCTCGTCCGCTACGCCACCTCCGCCGATGTCAGCGGCGACACCAGTTGGTGCGTCGGCTACGCCGGAATTGTTGTGGTCTGAGTCTGGGTCGCCACGGGCGGTGCTTTTCCGGCCGTGGGTCTTTGCCGTGGCCTTCGCTCCCGCCGCTCTCCGCGCGCGTCTCTCCGCGCTGCCCGCGACGGGTATTTCCACGCGCTAGGGTTTTCCGCGCGTCCCGCCGCTGCCCCCGCGGACCGGCGCCGCTTCTCCGTGTCCCCTGCCTCCGCCCGCCATTCCCGGCGACCGCACCCCCGGCCCTCCGAATCCCGTCCCGCGCCCGGAGTTCCCTCCGAATCCCGCCGTCGTCCCCGCCTGCTCCGGACGGTAGCGTTCCTGGCGTCCCTGGTAGAAGCCGGCCGTGGAGATTCGCGGCGCCGGCCCTTCCGGCATTCTCATGGCCGGCCGTACGCTTCCTGCCGCCGGCCCGGCCGCATGCCCCTGCGCCCCACCCTGCCGCGCAAATCGCACCAGCTCCGCGTCGTCCGTCCACGTTCCCACGGCGCGCACGCCCGTCAACTTCGCCCCGCGCAGGATCGTGTTCCGCGTCCCCGCCAGCATTCCCGCCGGCGTGTTCGTAATCACTCCCCGCGGCAGGTTTGCCGGAGTTCCCGTTCCCGTGTCGCGCGGCCCTCGCGCCACCCATCCGATTCCCCGCGGCGTCCGCACCCAGGCGACCGTCGCCGGACTCCACGCCGCCGCACCCAGATTTCCCGGCACCCACACCCACCCGTAGATCGGCGAGAAGAACCATCCGCCATAGTGGTACGGCAGCCAGCCCCACGGTTCGTAGCTCACCCACGTCGGCCCGAACGCCCCGAAGCTGTCCCAGTATCCGTTGAAGAACGGCGACCAGCCCGCTCCCACTCCGTAGGGCACCCAGCCCAGTCCGTAGTTGCCCGCTTCCACCCATCCGCCGTACAGGCTCAGGTCCGCCATCCCCATGTCGAATGGCGAGCTCAGCGTGTCCGTCGTGTTGATCCTGGCCGCGGCCACCGCGTCATTCCGGTCGGAGACCCAGCGGTCCCATGCGTCGCTGTGCGGATTCGCGCTCACCGTCGCGCCCGCCGCGGCCCCGTACCGCACCGCCAGCGTTTTGTGCCCGTCTACGCGCTGCGCTTCCCCCTGCGACGTCGCCTCCACCGCTCCGTGCAGCACGCTCACCGCGGCCCCGTCCTCGAACACGTCCACGCGGAACCGCGCGGACTCCCGCGCGGCCACCAGCAGCCCTCCCGCCAGCACCGCGAACGAATCGTGCTTCCCCGGTTTCACATAGATGGTCGCCGTTCCCTGCTTCACCCCCATCTGCGTCAGTTTCGCTCCCTCGTCCAGCGCCAGCCGTTCGAATTCCACCACCGTGTTCGGCGCCATCCACAGCATCGCTCCGCTTTCAAACTCCACCTCCGCGCGCCCGTCCCCGGTTGCCAGGCTCATCCCCTCGCGCAGCGGCGTATTCACCATCGCGTTCTCCCAGCGCGCGTCCGCATCGCTTCGGTATTGCACCTCCCCTTGCGTGTAGCTCAGCCGCACGATTCGCGCATGGCTCAGCTCCCCGGCTCGCGCGCCAGGAACGGTAACCACGCATGCGGCCACAAGCAGTAGGGTAAGGAGGGAAATCACGCGGTAAGACATGGGACGCCTCCCCGGTCAACGCGTCGGAGTTCGGAAGCACAGCCTTGCTGGGGACTTCCGGCTGCGGCTCGCATTATGCTGCGCCTCTGCGCCCCCCGCGTCAACCCTGCTGCCGGAGGCAGATCTGCCTGCTTACCCGGGCAACGGAAGGGCTCTCCTTCCGTTCTCAGCGCACGCCGCTGCGGATCGTGTCCGCCAGCGCCCGCGCGCGCTGCCGCGCGATGTCCAGGAAATGCGAATCCGCCCCAATCTGCTCCAATAGCGGCAGGAACCGTTCCGGCTGCGCCACCGCCTTCTGTTTCACGTCGTTCTCCACCTGGATCAGCGCCTCGTTCACTCCCAGCCGGTCGTATTTCATCCGCCGCGCCAGCACGGCCAGGTCTTCCTGCTCCTGCGCCAGCGCTTCGAAGATCTGCTGCAACTGGCCGGCTTTCGCGTTGATCGTGTAATTGAATTTCACCTCGTTGATTTCGCCACCCTTCTCGTACCGGAACGTCTTCTCCCCCAGGTTGGCGATCCGCCGTCTCACGTCCAGCGAGAGGTTCCGGAAGTCGTGCAGCGCGCCGGCCAGCGCGAAGATCTTTTCCCGCAGCATGGGACTGATGTCCAGTTCCTGGGGGTCCGGTTCCTCGTCCAGGCCCCGCAGGTCGCACGTGCCCGGCCCGCTCTCCGGGATCCGGATTTCCGTGAACTCCGGCGAGCTCGATTTGAATACCTTCCGGTACACCACCACCGCGCCCTTCGCCGGCGCGCTCTGGGATTGCCCCGCCGCCCGGGCGGCCAGCGGCGCGCACAGCGCCAGGCACAGCGCCACGGCGGCCGGCCCCGCGGGCCATCCGCCCGTTGCGCGGCGCAATCCGCTTCGCCCTTCCCCTCGTTTTTTCCTGGAACCCATCGGAATGACTGCTCAGCGCCCCCGCGCTCTCCCGCCCGTTCCTCGCGTTCCGGCCGTGGCCATGGCCGCAGCCATTCGCAGCCGCGCCTGCCGGCTGTGGATGTGGCATAGCGCCACGGCCAGCGCGTCCGCCGCGTCCAGCGGCTGCGGCGCTTCCGCCATCCGCAGCTCGGACCGCACCATCACCTGCACCTGCTCCTTGGAGGCCTGGCCGTATCCCGCCACGCTCGCTTTGATTTCCCGCGGCGAGTAGCTTTCCACCGGCACGCGCCCCTGCGCCGCCGCCAGCAGCACCACTCCCCGCACTTCCGCCAGCAGCAGCGCCGATTTCACGTTCAGCGCCGCAAACGGCGACTCCACCGCCACCGCTCCCGGCGTGTATTCCTCCAGCAGGCGCGCCACCAGCCGGTGCACCGCCTCCAGCCGTACCGCCGGGCACGCTCCCCGCGGCGGCCGCGCCGCGCCGTAGTGTACGACGCGGCAAGCCCTCCCATCGGTTTCCACCACCGCGTAGCCCGTCGCTCCCGCCGACGCGGGATCGATCCCCAGCACGCGCTCCGCCTGCGCCCGCACCGCCCGCGTCGCTGTTGCCATAGAGCGAGTGTACTGCGCGCGATTGCGCGCGCAAAGCTCCGCCCGCGCCCCTGTGCTTTCCCTCTCCCTCTTGCTTCTCTCGTCTTTCTCTGCGCTCCTCCGCGTTATCCTCTCTCCATCTCTCTCCTTCGCTCTTTTCTCCCCCGCGCACACCCGTCCCCGCGCCCCATCCCCAACTCCAGATTTTTCCGGATTTCGCCGCGTCAGTTCGCGCCCACGGCTGCCTGAATCTCTTTTTCGTCAACGTCGAAATTGGAATACACGTGCTGCACGTCGTCGTGTTCTTCCAGCGCTTCCATCAGCCGCAGCATCTGCTGCGCCTGCGTTCCCGCCAGCTTCACGTAATTCTGCGGCACCATGGAAATTTCCGCCGACGCCGGTTTGATTCCCGCCTTCCCCAGCGCCTCCCGCACCGCTTCAAACGCTTCCGGCGGCGTGATGATCTCCCAAGACGACCCGTCGTCCCGCAAATCCTCCGCGCCCGCTTCGAGCGCCACCGTCATCAGCTTCTCTTCGTCCGCCGCCTCTTTCCCCACGGTGATGTCGCCTTTGCGGTGGAACTGCCATCCCACGCTCCCCGCTTCCGCCAGGTTCCCTCCGTTTTTGCTCATCAGGTGCCGGATCTCGCTCACCGCGCGCGTCCGGTTTGCCGTCACCGTCTGCACCAGCATTCCTACGCCGCCTGGACCGTACCCCTCGAAGGTCACTTCCTCGTACGTTTCGCCTTCCAGTTGGCCGGTGCCGCGCAGGATGGCCCGTTCGATGTTGTCCCCCGGCATGTTTTCGTTCTTCGCCGCGGCGATCGCCGTCCGCAGCCGCGGGTTCGTGTCCGGATCCCCTCCGCCCTGCCGCGCCGCGATGGTGATTTCTCGGATGTACCGCGTGAAGGCGCGCCCGCGTTTCGCGTCGGTGGCGGCCTTCTTATGCTTGATGGTGGCCCATTTGGAATGCCCGGACATGGTTGCGCCTCAAATCGGTGGTTTTACTCGCGAAAGGTCTGCTTTTGCTCATCCAGCCTAGCACACCCCGGTCCCCTCCGGGTAGCTCCCGCCCGCCGCCTGCTCCTCCCATTCCTCTCGCCCCGGCCTCCCTCCCGGCCGATAATGATAGAGTAGTCGCCGTTTCCGCCCGCCGGGGGCCTGCGCCATGCCGAACATCGGCCGCTACGAAATCCTCGACGAACTCGGCCGTGGCGCCATGGGCGTCGTCTACCGCTGCCGCGACACCCAGATCGGCCGCATCGTCGCCCTCAAAGTCATCCACACCACCAACGCCACTCCCCAGGAGATCGAACGCTACAAGCAGCGCTTCCGCCGCGAGGCCCAGGCCGCCGGACGTCTCTCCCATCCCGGCATCGTCACCATTCACGACATCGCGGAAGACGAAGCCGGGCAGCCCTACCTGGTCATGGAATTCGTCGAGGGCAAGCCCCTTAACCTCCTTCTCGGCCCCACCGCGCAATTCCCCTTTGCGCTCCTGCTCGATATCGGCATTCAGGTCGCGGAAGCGCTCGACTACGCCCATCGCAACGGCATCATCCATCGCGACATCAAGCCGCCCAACATCCTGGTCACTCCCGACGGCCGCGCCAAAATCGCCGATTTCGGCATCGCCCGCCTCGAAGGCACCGAGCTCACCCAGGAAGGCACCTCGCTCGGCACGCCGTCCTACATGTCTCCCGAGCAATTCCGCGGCGGCCCCGTCGACGGCCGCAGCGACGTCTTTTCCCTCGGCGCCGTTCTCTACTGGATGTTCACCGGCAAAAAGCCCTTCCCCGGCGACACCGTCACCATCACTTCCTTTCAAGTCGCCTTCGAAAATCCCGTCCCGCCCACCCTCGCCAAGACCGGCCTGCCCCCCGAAATCGACGACATCCTCACCCGTTCTCTGGCCAAGACGCCGGCCAGCCGCTACGCCACCTGCGAGGAGCTGGCCGCGGACCTCGCCGCCGTGCGCGACGGCAAGCCTCTACCGCAGCGCCTCGCTCCTCCCGCCGACCGCACCACCTCCTATCCCCTGCCCGGGCGTCTGCCCGATGTGGATCTGGCGAAAAAGAAACCGCTGAGTGTGGAAGACAGCGACCCCAACGCCGAAACGCGCGTCTCCATGGCCGCTGCAAAGGAGTTCAAGTCCCAGCCCGCCGCACCCCCGAAAAAAGTCAGCGCCACTTCCATCCTCGCCGGTGCCGCAGCTCTCGCCCTCATCTTGGTGGCCGGCATCTGGTTCTTGCGCCACTCCCCGGCTCCCCCGCCCGCGGAGCAGCCCGCTTCCGTGGCCGTCCAACAGGCCTCGCCCGCTCCTCCCGCGGAAGCGCAGAGTTCCACGCCTCAGGAAACTTCGCCCGCTCCCGCCGCCGAACCGGAGAAGTCGGCCGCCTCAGCCGAATCCGCCGAGCGCGCCGAGGCCCGCCGCAAACGCGCCAAAGAGAAAGCCGCCGGGCAGACATCTCCGCCGCCCGCCGAATCCCACACCGCTCCCCAGGCCCCTCCGCCGGTTGTCGCAAAGGCGGCGCCTGCCCCCGAGAAGCCCGCCGCGCCTCCTCCCGCCCCGGTGGTCTTCTCCAAGCTCGACGTGGACTGCAAATTCCCCTTCAAGAAAGGCGTTCTGCAGATTCAGGTGGATGGCAAGCCCCTCGTCGAGCAACCGCTGGAGGAAAAGCGCAACAAATTTACTCTCGGGATCGCTGCGAATCGCGAAGTGCAGAAGAAGGACCTCTCCATCCCCACCGGCGCTCACAAACTCCACGTCCGCCTGGCCAGCAAAGACGGCAAATTCGCCTGGGAAGACACGCTCCCCGTCACCATCGCCAAAGACACCTCGAACCGCCTCGAAATCAATTTCAAGGATGGATCGGACACCGACCCCGACAAAAAGAAACTCGTCCTCTCCCTCTCCACCGTCAAATAGCCGCCCGCCCGCGCTTTTTCGAGGCGGCGCGAAGCCCTTTGAGTGCGAAAGGCGCAGTTTGCCTTTCGCCTTTCTCCTCTTCTCCGGTCTCCGTGTCCTCCGGCCCGAAGCTTCGGGACTCCGCGTTCTTCGTGCTCATTCCTTCTTTGAATTTTCTTTCACGCCGCGCTCAACTGCGACGTGCAATGCCCGCACCGCTTCGCCGCCAGCGGCACGTCCATCAGGCACTGCGGACACGGCTTCGTCGCCGGGGCCGCCTCCGGCGCCTTTTCTTCCCGCCTCAGCCTGTTCACCGCCTTCACCAGCAGGAAAATAGCGAACGCCACGATTAGAAAATTGATGCACGCGTCCAGGAATACTCCGTAGTTCAGCGTCGGCGCTCCCGCCGCCTTCGCCGCCGCCAGCGTGTCGTAGGCTTTCCCCGAAAGATTCAGGAACAGATTGCTGAAGTCCACCTTCCCGATCAGCAGTCCCAGCGGCGGCATCATCACGTCGGCCACAAACGACGACACGATTTTCCCGAACGCCGCCCCGATGATGATTCCCACCGCCATGTCCAGCACGCTTCCCCGCATGGCAAATTCTTTGAACTCTTTGAACATTGCCTCTCCTCCCGGCACCGCTTCTCGCGCGATGCTGCGTGCCTCGCGCCTATAAGTCAATCTCCCTCTCCGCCTTCCCCCCGCCGTTACTGTTCCACCGCCAGCGGCTTCACTCCTTCCTTCTCCAGCATCGGGTTCACCTTTCCGCGCACCTCTTCCTGCACGCTCTTCCAGATCCGCAGCGAATCCTCTCCCGCCGCCTGCCAGTGTCCCGCCGCGGTCTTCACATCCTCCGTCGGCGCCGCCGCCGCGCTCTGCTCCACCGCGAACACTCTCTCCAGCGCATCCAGCGCGCTCCGCAGCGGTACCAACCCTTCCCCCGGCAGCGTCGGCCCCGGCGTCTCGAATCCCGGCTCCGTCTCCGGGCCCGTCGCCGCTTCGACCTTCTTTTCGATCTGCTCCAGTTCCTGCACGGCTTTCTTGTTCCCCGCCGCCGCGCGTTTCCGTTCTTCCATCTGCTTTCGCAGCGCCCCGGCCTGCTGCAACGCCCCGGCGATCTCGCCGATCTGCGCGCCCAATCGCCTGGCCAGCTCGTACTGCGCCCGCAGCGCCTCGTCCGTCGCCTTCACGCGCGGGTCCATCTTCACCGTCAGCTTCTGCGTCAGCGTTTTTTCTCCCGCCGTCAATTTCACCGTGTACTCCCCCGGCGCCACCCACGCCCCTCCCGGCATCCGGTACGACCGCCGCACGCCCGCCGGCAGCGCCATGCGCAGATCCCACACAAACCGGTGCGCTCCCGCCTCCGCCGAAAGCGCCTGCGGCTCCGCCACCCAGTTCATCGTGAACGGCACGGAGTCCGGGTTCGTGCGCGGCAGTTTGTCGTCGCTCGCAAACCGCCGCACCAGTTTCCCCGCCGGATCGAAAATCTCCAGCCGCACCCCCGCCGCCGGTTTTTCCCGCAGGTAGTAATCCAGCATCGCGCCGCTCGGCGGATTCTCCGCCTGCGGCTCGTCCACGGGCACTGGCGTGCCCTCGTCCGAGGTGCGCTTCTCCCGGTACGCCGTTGCCGGCCGGTAGAGCCACGCCTCGCTCCCCTCCACCTCCGCGCCCATCTCCCGGAGCGGCGTCATGTCGTCCAGCACCCAGAACGCCCGCCCGAACGTCGCAATCACCAGATCGTCTCCGTGCACCACCAGGTCGCGCACCGAAACGTTCGGCATGTTCAGCGCCAGCGATTGCCAGTGGTCTCCGTCGTCAAACGACACGTACACGCCCGTCTCCGTGCACGCATAGAGCAACCCCCGCCTCTCCGGATCCTCCCGCACGCAGTTCAAAAAACTCCCCTCCGGAATTCCCCGCGACGCCGCCGTCCAGCTCCCTCCGTAATCCCGCGTGCGGTAGAGATACGCCTTCCGGTCGTCCAGCCTGTGCCGGTCCACCGCCGCATACGCCGTTCCCGCGTCGAAGTGCGACGCCTCAATGTGCGTCACCTTGCTCCACGCCCCGACCGCCCCCGGCGTCACGTCCTTCCAGTTTTTTCCCTCGTCCTCGGTCACCTGGATCAGCCCGTCGTCCGTCCCCGCCCAGATTTCTCCCGCCCGCACCGGCGATGGCGCAATCGTGTAAATCACTCCGCGCCGCTTCCCGGCCGGCGCGTCCGCCGCCGTCGCCGCGTCCAAGTTCGCTGGCACTCCCGGCTCTTCCCTCGTCAAATCCTCGCTGATCGCCTGCCACGTGCTTCCCCCATCCGCCGTGCGGAACATCACCTGCGACCCGAAATACAGCACGTGCGGCTCCACGGGCGAGAACACCAGCGGCAGCGTCCACGTCCGCCGGTAACTCCCCGTATGCGCCAGCATCGGCGGCAGGTCCTGGTCTTCCCCCGTCTCCAGGTTTTCGCGCGTCACCGTTCCGCCGTAAATAATCCCGGGATGTTCCGGGTCCGGCGCCACGTATCCGTTTTCTCCTCCCGCCTCCAGCGGCCTCCAGTCGTGCGCATCAATGGTCCGGTAATGGCTCCGGCTGGGCGTGGCCGCCGCTCCGCTGTCCTGCTCCGCTCCGTACACCCAGTAGGGAAACCGGTTGTCCGTGGCCACGTGATAGAACTGCCCGATCGCCTGGTTGTACCAGGAGCTCCACGTCCGTCCCCCGTTCCGCGTCACAATCGCGCCCTGGTCGCAGCTCATCACCATCCGCCTCGGCTCGTCGGGATCGATCCACAGCTCGTGGTAATCGTCCCCGCCCGGCGCGCCCTTCCAGGCCGCAAACGTCGCTCCGCCGTCCTCCGATTTGTACGCCGCCGTATCCATCACATACACCGTGTCCGCATTCCGCGGATCCACCGTCAGCTCGCCGAAATACCATCCGCGTTCCCAGATGCGTTTGTCCGTTCCCGTCCGCTTCCAGTTCGCGCCTCCGTCGTCGCTCCGGTAGACGCCTCCCTCCTTCGCGTCCACGATCAGGTACATCCGCCGCACGTTGCTCGGCGCAAACGCAATCCCCACGCGCCCCAATCCCTCCGCCGGCAGCCCGTGCCCCGTCACCGCTTCCCAGTGCTCCCCGCCGTCCCTCGACCGGTACAGCCCGCTCCCCGGCCCGTACGACGGAGGATAGATGCTCCACGGCGGCCGCCGCGTCTGCCACAGCGCCGCCCACATGGTCTGCTCGTTTCCCGGCTCGAACGCCAGGTCGATCGCTCCCGTGTTTTCGTCTTTGTAGAGCACCTTCCGCCAGCTTTTCCCTCCGTCCGTCGTGAGAAACACTCCCCGCTCCGCGTTCGGCCCATAGGGATGTCCCAGCGCGGCCACAAACACGCGGTTCGGGTCCTTCGCGCTCACCAGGATTCGCCCGATGGCCTGCGAATCCTCCAGCCCAATCCGCGCCCACGTTTTTCCCCCGTCCACGGATTTGTACATTCCGTTTCCGCCGCTGATCGACGAGCGCATGTCCGCCTCGCCCGACCCCACGTAAATCACCTTCGGGTCCGACGGCGCCACCGCAATCGCTCCGATCGACGCCACCGGCTCCGCATCGAATATCGGATTCCACGTCCGCCCCGCGTCGTTCGTCTTCCATACTCCTCCGCCCACCGATCCGAAGTAGTACGTGTCCGGCTCTCCGCGCACGCCCGTCACCGCCAGCACGCGTCCGCTGCGGAACGGCCCGATCGATCTCCAGTGCATCCCCGCGAAGAATTTCGCGTCGTACGCTTTCGCCTGCTGCGGCGCCGCACCCGTCCGCGCAGCCGCTCCCCCCGCGCACACCGCCGCCACGCACGCCAGCATCCCCGCCCAGCGCTTCGCCCTCATGGAGTTCTCCCCCTGAATCTGTTTTCCTGCGGTTTTTCCGAAGACCCGCGAGTATATCCCATCCCCGCCGCGCCCATCGCCGGTAGCACAGACTTTCAGCCTGTGCGCCTTTCTTGCTGCCCAGACCTGGCCACTTTCACGAACCCGTCATTCAGCGCCACTCGATCCGGGCAGACCGTCCCGCTACCCGCACCCGCGCTTCCTTGACGCCCCCGCCCGCCCCGCCTAACATGCGCTGTCGACACCGTGAAACCGCGTAAACTCCTTCAGAAAGCTCTCCAGTCTGCTGCCAACCTTCGATTCGACGAGGTCTGTGCCCTCGCTCTGGCATTTGGCTTTCGCCTCTCGCGAGTCAATGGCAGCCATCACATCTTCGTGCATTCAGAAGTGCGTGAGCTCCTGAACCTTCAGGAGGTGAAGGGCAAGGCGAAGCCCTACCAGGTAAAGCAGTTGCTTAGCCTCGTCGAGCGCTATAATCTGATCTTGCCGGGCGAAGAATGACCGACTATCACATCAACGTGTTCTACAGCCAGGAAGACGGCGGCTACATCGCCGACGTCCCCGATCTCCCGCACTGCTCCGCTTTCGGCGACACCCCGGAGCAGGCGCTGGCCGAAGTGCTCAAAGCCAAAACCGCCTGGATCGAAGCGGCCAAGGCAGAAGGCAGACCTGTTCCTCCTCCCACGTTTCGTCCCGTCATCTACCAGACATCGAAGATCCCTGCCTGAACAGCTGCACTTGTCGTCCCCGCTTCCTTGACGCCTCCTCCCGCCGCGCCTAACATCCGCTTCGATGGCCCCCTTCGACTCTCTTCGCTCTCCCTTCGATTTTCTCCGCGCCTCCATCCCCGCGCTTCCTCATTCCGATCTCCTCCAGTCCGAACAGCGCTGGTGGCAATCCGAATCCGCGCCCATCTCCGCCGCTATCGACCGCGCCGGTACTCCCTGGGTCCGCATGCACGACGCCGCCGGCGCGCGCATCGACGAAATCCTCTATCCCCCCGACTACTACACCATGCTCCATCGCGGCTATCGCGCCGGAGTCCTCTGGCGCGCCTTCGAAGAAAAATCCCTCATCCCCGCCTACCTGCTCATCCATCTCATTTCGTTCTTCGATCCCGGCGTCTGCTGCCCCTACACCGTTTCTCTCGCCACCGCCGCGCCTCTTTCCAAATACGGCAGCCCAGCCCTGCAGTCGCGCTTTCTTCCGCATCTACTCAAGCGTGACGACACTGTCTGGCAGGGCGCTACCTGGATGACGGAGATCTCCGGCGGCTCCGATCTCGGCGCCGGCGTCAAAACCGTCGCGCGCCCCGCGGGCGATCATTGGCTCCTCACCGGCGATAAATATTTCGCCAGCAACGCCCACGCTCAGCTCGCCGTCGTCGCCGCGCGTCCCGAGGGCGCCGCTCCCGGCGTCCGCGGCCTCGCGCTCTTCCTCGTTCCGCGCCATCGCGCCGATGGCTCGCTCAATTTTTTCCTTCGCCGCCTCA
>Ga0335081_10011229_pt1 | contig 14480 bp, 8 predicted proteins | sample Lox_Sample_35_FD_206713 | JGI IMG/M metagenome (GOLD analysis project Ga0335081, IMG submission 206713) | Soil microbial communities from Loxahatchee National Wildlife Refuge, Florida, United States - Lox_Sample_3.5 | ecosystem: Environmental > Terrestrial > Soil > Wetlands | place: USA: Florida... | reverse complement strand
TCGTTCTGTACCGGGAGACTGGAAATCATCCACACCCCGTGCTTGGGATCGTAAGCCACCGCGGGGTCGCTGGCCGCAGAGAAGCTTCCACCCTGATAATTGGTGGTCAGGCCGGGAAGATAGCCGCTGGTCCAGGTTTGGCCGCCATCAATCGAGGTGGCAAAACCGACGTCGGCTCCGCCCCCGCCAAAAACTCTGGCCACCTGAAACGCGCTGACGATGGTGGAACCCCACGCCAGGGTGTGCGGCTCGACTTCGGTCTTGTGCTCGCTATAGCCATTCTTGAAAGTATCCTTGCTCAGCCTGACCAGGCTGAACTGCGCCTCGGCGGCAGCGATGATTCCGAGCATAACCACCAGGACCACCAGTGTCATCGCCAGAACAAACCACCGCTTGCGACTGCCGGACTTATCGTATGTTTGCTTCATTGAATTTTTCCTCGGTACACCGAAAATTGCTTTCTACAAAACTGCTGTCAGCCGGCTATTCCGTTTCCTTGTTCTCTTTTTCCGGCGGACCCTGTCTCTCCACATCATGGAACCTTACGTAGGGATGGTCCGATTTCGCATTGGGTACCGGTCTTTCGCCCCGGGAACTAAAGCGAGAAACGTTGCTACTGGCTAGGAGAGGCGTGGTGGTGGTGTACATGGCCTCATTCAGCAAGCCGCCACTCGGCGCTTTAGCCACTGCGAATACGGCAAATGGATTGCCCTTCACGTACGAGGTAGAGATGTAGTCGGCCACCATCAGGCCGGAGAAGGTATTGGGCAGCCAACTCAACTTCATTGGACCGGCGAGTTGTTGCCCTGCCGTCCAGGTCTTTCCGCCGTCTTGCGAAGTCGTGAAACCCACGTCCAGTTCGCAGTTGCTTCCGCAGGCTGACACCGGATAGTAGTAATAAGCCAGCGTGAGATGTGCGGCCGCGCCCTTGGTCTTGGGATCGACGCCCAGCCCGGGAATGAAATGATCCACGGTGCTGCCAGTGTCGTCGATCGGAATGCGCACCGGAGCCGTCCACTTCGTGCCGTTCTTCGAGGTACTCATCACCAGATCGTTCGTCGAGCAACTCTTGCGGAAGCGGCAGTCAGACCAGACCACATAAATTCGCCCCGCCTTGTCAATCTCGGCGGTGGGCAGATTCGCGCTGCGCAAACCGCCGGCTTCGCCGTGACTGCTGACACTTGAAATCAGAGTGGTGTTGCTCCAACTCACTCCTCCATCGGTGGAGTTGAAGACAATCATTCCGCTGTCGCCGGCGATCGGCACCACCACTTTCCCGCTGGGCTGGACCAGCGGCTGCCCGCCGATGCCCCAATTGCGGTCAGCCGGGGCTTTGGCAGCGCCCCAGGTTTGCCCACCATCGGTCGAGGTACTCATCAGGGCGCTACTGCTGTCCCACTCGGTGTAACAGTTGCCATAGAACGGACTGGTCGAAGTGTTGTCGCATACGATCCAGTTCTTGTCGTCGCCGCCGCTGCGATCCACCAGGATGGGAGCATCCCAATGCAGTCCATCCGTAGAGCGGCTTACGCCAACATCCACGCCGGTGTTGGAGATGGGCAAACTGGAAATCAACCAGACCCCATGTTTGGCGTCGTATGCTACCGAGGCGTCACTCGCCGCTACGTAGAGTCCGCCTTTGTAATTGTCGGTGAGGCCGGGAAGATATCCCTGAGTCCAGGTATTGCCGCCATCGGTGCTGGTGGAAAAGCCGAGGTCGGCGCCTCCGCCCCCGTAAATGCGAGCCACCTGAAAAGTCGAGACGATGGTGTTGCCCCAGGCAAACGTATCGGGCTCCACTTCACTCTTGTGCTGGCTGTCGGGATTTTGGAATGAGTCCTTGCTGATTTTCACCAGCTTGAATTGCGCTTGCGCCGGCAAGGCCACCAGCAAACCGGAGGTTATTACGAGAACGGTTAGAAAGAAAGACGTGCGGTGCATGTTCATGGATCTACGAAAGATGGGCTGCATGAGAATTGTCCTTTGGTTGGGCGGGATGCTTTCGCGCCTGGGAGCGGCCGCGCGTGGAATGGAGGAAATGGGTCAAGTCAACGATGAGCGCTAGTAGTTAAACCGACCGCGAACATACACCCGCGCTATCGCCCTGTCAATGTGAACGGATTTGCACTCTTCGGAGTGGATTCCTGCACTGGGAATGACCGCCTGACTTAACAGCAAATCAGTGTCTGGGACGGTCAGGGCGAGGGATCGCGCTGGCTCTTGGGATAACTACTTCGATAGAAAATGCTTCAGTTTGAAGCCGCTGTGGCGAGAAGAAAATGAAACCGGCCGCAGCCTTTGCGATGTTTGTCTCGTGAGAGAGTTTTGGGTTATCCACCGAGAGGAAGCGGCTCGGCCAGGCGGAATGTCAGGCGGCGGTCGGCGGGAAAACCCGCATCCTTGGTGGTTTCTGCGCGGGGCAATCCCGTGTCTCGCGCTGCCGCCAAAGAGGGCTTGTCACGCGATCCTCGCGCGAAAATACTTGACGATTGAATCGGAACCGCGCTTCCGTCGATTTCGATCGTGGTCAGCGTCAAGCGCAGGTAGCCTACATCCTGCGGTCGCGCACTCCGAGCCGAAGCAATGACCCGACCGGTTACGAGGGCGCCATCCGGTACCACGGTCTGGCCATCGACGACGATGGGACCATCCAAGCTGGCCGCAAAGGAATCTCCTGCGTGCGCGGCCGCGCTCGATATCGAGTTCTGCAGCCGGATCGTGATAAGGGTTCCGGAAGGCACGCTACCGGGGACGAGCCGTCCGACGGGGGCAATCCCATTTCTTCCCGCGCCGAACGGCGGAGGCTGCCCTGCAATGTCGGACTTTCCGGACGCTGCCTGGAGCGGTTCCTGGTGCCCGCAACCCGCCGCCAGCGCCAACGACAGGACCACGGCCGCGAAGCTCGCCGTCCCTACCCCATGCATGCGCCAATGCTGTGCGCCGCAACCCATACCTGACAAGTTGCAAGAGGGATGCCACCGCTGCCGATTGATAAATAGGGAGTTGCGAAGCAAGTTTAAGGGCCGCGGGTAGTTCTTACGGGTAGATTTTCCGCGAAATCGAGGTGCCGCCGTCGTTCTTATCCACCGCCAGCCCGGAGGAGGTTTGGGGAAGCAACCCTTCCGGTGCGAAATTCCGAAAGCAGCAGCAGGCTGAGCGCTAGCAAGCTCCAGGTGGCGTGCGGCATGACCAGCGAATTCCACCACCATCCTCCCGCCACGTATGCCGGCACCTTCCCCCGGGCTTGCAGAACCTCCAGCAGCGATCCCCCGGGAAGCAAAAATGGAATCAGCAAGCAAAGCGCAACCATGCGGCGGCGAGGCAGGATTGCTTCGTACCTGGCCATGACCCAGCAAAAGGGCAGGATCAGCAGCCCTGCATCGTAGAAACGGTGATAAATCGGCAAGAGAGTCAAGACAACCAACCCGCTCACGGCGAGCAGATCTGGCTGACCCCGCTTATGTCGTAGCACGAAGGAAAGCCACGTCACAAACAATATGGCGCTAATGGACAGGGCAGCTGCGTTAGTGGCAGATCGCGTCTTGAGGATCGGGTCCAGCAAAACTTGGAGGTTGATCAATCCATAGCGTGTGGGATTGCGCGGCCCGAAGTCGCTCAATACCCCAGTGGCGAATAAGGCATGGTTGTCCTGACGGTAACTCTGCCACCAAGTTCCGGGACTCAACATCATCCATGCCACCGACAGCAGGGTAAGCGTTCCGCCCAGTGTGATGACAGTCCCCACAAGCCGTTTCCGCTTTTGCAGCAGATAGAGAAGCGCGAAGCACAAACCAATTTGCGGCTTCAGGCAGCAACTCAGGGCAATCATGATTCCAGCGGCCGCGGCGTATTCGGCATGTGCCATCCAGAGGGAGATCACCGCCAGTTCTGTAGCCAGCACTGCGGGATTTCCCGTCGCAATGCCGGTGTGAAACGGCGCCAAGGCCAAGGCTCCCGCAACGAAGAAGGACCTCCGATTGCCACTCATTCCGGAAAGCGAAGTCAGAGACGCTACCATGATCCCGAACAAAATCACGCTCAATACTGTCCAGAGTACATACGCCGCCGGCCAGGGCAGCAAGGCAATCGGCAACAGCACTGGGAAGGAACTGGGCAGATAGGCTGTAGGAATGCCCCGCTGAATCAGAAGGGTTCCATTCGCAACCTCGTGGCGAAGCCAGTTGGGAGCCGGATTGGCAGGCGGCCAGAATTCCAGCAAGGATTGTGGACTGTAAGGATCCGCGCCGCGAATCCATGCCCGTGTCTGGATATAGGGTGCGAGGAAATCGTTAAACTCGGCGCTGCTCTGGATGGCGCGCAAGGGTCCCCGATACAAGAACATCCCTGCAATCAGCAGAAGCAAAACGTAAGTCAGCAGGCTGCATGCGCGCCACCGGACGATCCCCGCTCGCGGAAGCCGGGCTGGTTGCTGCATGGCGCCAGCCGCAGCTTCGGGCTCATCCATCAGGAGCAGATCTTGGCGAGCTGAATTTCTCAAGGCCACGTAGGAATAGTTTCAAGCATAGACAAACCGGCGTAGAGATGGTCCCGAAACTTGGCCAGCCGCGCCCCAGAATAGTCAACATCCGGCCCCGAGTGTGCACCGGCATTCTGCTACGATGACCGCAGAATTTCCCACCCCATGGCGGCCAGAGCTGGAGCGCTTGAGCCCGTATCCTCGCTGCAGATCGTCTCCGACTCCCTTCCCCGCCCACCGGTGATCGATTCCAGCGTGCGAATTCCGGCGCTTGACGGACTGCGCGGGGTGGCGATTTTGTTGGTTCTGGTCTGGCACTCGGTCTTCGAACTTCAGCCGCAATCCCCATTTCTCTCTCGTCTGCTCATTCCCGGCAGGCTCACCTGGAGCGGCGTGGATCTATTCTTTGTGCTTTCGGGATTTCTGATTGGCGGAATTTTGCTCGACGTGAGCGGCTCCAGAAATTATTTCAAGACGTTTTACCTGCGCAGGGCATACCGCATCCTGCCTCTTTATTTTCTGGTACTACTCGGCTTTTCCCTTCGATTTCTCACGCCCCGCAGCTCAGCCGGCCCCCTGGGAAGTTTCTCTCCTAGCGTGATTCCTTGGTTTTCCTATTTGATCTTTACCCAGAACTTCTGGATGGCGGCCCTCGGGTCCTTTGGCGTTGGGGTGATGGCAGCCACCTGGTCTCTAGCGGTCGAGGAGCAGTTCTACCTGACCATCCCATTGGTGATCCGGAAGTTGACCCGATCCCGTCTTGCGATTCTGCTGATTGCCGTAGTCTTGGCCGCGCCGATTCTGCGCACTTCACTCCACTTGTTCTTCGCGCACGGCAATTTTGCCGATTATGTGCTCCTGCCTTGTCGCGCCGACGCGCTGTGTCTGGGAGTGTTGGCGGCGCTGATCGTTCGAACTCCCGAGTCCTGGCAATTTCTTCTCAGTCATGCCGGCGTTCTTCGCCGGACCGGGGGCCTTCTTCTTGCAGGAGTGATCCTGCTTGACTTTCGCGGCGATCAGTTGGGAACCCCCATGGTCACGGTCGGATACACCTGGCTGGCAATGTTTTATGCGACTGGTCTGCTGATGGCCGCCACCGGGGCCAGTCCGATTCTGAATCGCTTCCTCACCAACTCACTGCTCAGACGCCTGGGCGTGCTGGCCTACAGCACTTACCTGCTGAATCTTCCATTGATGGAGGCGATGCGTCGCGTTCTGGGACTTCACTTCGAATACGGTTCGAGCAAGGTACAGTTCGCCGGGGGAATCCTGGGCGTGCTGCTCACGCTGCTGGTGGCAGAAGTCTCATGGCGTTTCTTGGAGAAGCCCCTGCTGCGTCGGGGCCATCGCCACCAGTACTGAGGCTTCTCGAGGTTGTCGAATCAAAAAAAAAGAGGAGCGGTCGCCCGCTCCTCAAATTCCACCTGTTCCAGAAGAATGGTTATTCGGATGTGACCGGTTGTGCCGAAGCACTCTGCGGCTCGTTTTCTGGCTGAGCAATCACGCCATCAAATGGGGTCGCGGCATAGAAACGGCCGTGCACCACGCTGATGCGGCGCAGGGGATAGCCGGAATCGGGTCCGCGATGCCAGCTACGGCCCTTATCCTTGCTCTCGAACACCACGCCGGTCACCGTGCTGGTCGCTAACAGCCGCTTGCTGCCGTTGTCGTAGGCGATCGAACTGATGTTCTTGTCCGGCAGGCCGTTGAGCATGTGCTCCCAGTTTGCGCCGGAATCCATGCTGCGGTACGCGCCTTCCCGCGTGGCGATCAGGATCTGCCCTTCCGGGGTGACAGTTACGCCATGAATACTGCTGATGAAGGAAGCTGGCTTGGTCGCTTTCCACGTGGTTCCGCCGTCGGTGGAGTAGACCACCTCAGTGCGGGTTGCGCCAACCACCAGGTCGCCGTTGCTGCCTGCGGCGACGAAGTCCTGCTGGCCGATCACCGGTCCACCCTTCCAGGTCTTGCCCTGGTCGGTGGTGGTGAAAAGTCCGGCGGAGGTTGCCGCCAGCCAGAATTTCGGCGTAACTTCGATGTCGCTGACACGCGCTTCGAGCGTGGACCGGGTCGCGGTGCGGGTGGCAACCTTGGTTTTCTTTTTGCCCTTGGTCACCGTGGTGTAACTGACTTTCTCGTTAATGACGGTGTTGCTCGGCTTCCATTCGCTGGCATTGTGATCCAGGGTGAAGATGCCGCGATTGGTTCCAGCCACCAGCGTGCCATTGCTGGCCTGCTCCAGCGTGAACACGTCGCGCCCGGCCAAACCGGCGCTCTTCTGCGTCCAGTGCTGTCCGCCATCTGGAGAGTCGAATACTCCGCCAAACTCGCGGTCATTGACTACGCCCACATAAACTTCCCCGGTCTCCTTGTTATCGGCAAGGATGGCGGTGACATAGCGGTGGGTATAACCGTGATTCGAGGCCGTCCAGTTCTGCGCTCCATCGTCGCTGGCCATGACGCCACTGCGGTCGGTGGCCAGCAACACGCGCTGCGAGTTGCGCGGATCCACCAGCACGTCGTTGACGACGACTTCAGGATTGCTCACCCGCTTCCAGGTCTTGCCACTGTCCGTCGTCTTCCACAATCCTTCCGTGGTGCCGGCGTAAACCACCGCCGGGTTACTGGGATCTTGTTTCAACACGCGGGTGCGCCGCGCGGAAAAGGGGATGCCCTGCAATTTCTGGAATTGATCGCCGGCGCTCTCGCTCTTGTAGATTCCCGAGCAGGCGCTGGCAAAGACAACCGATGAATTGCTGGAATCGACGATGACGGAAAACACATCGGAATCGTCGATCATGCCCTTGTTAATGTGCTGCCAGTTGGCGCCTCCATCGGCGGTTTTCCAGGCGAGGTGCCAGGTGCCGGCATAGACCACGTTGGGATCCTTGGGATCGACCGCGACCGATTCAATGTTCTTGATCTCAGCGTGATTGAGCGGCGACATCCGTTCCCAGCTATTGCCTGCATCCTTGCTGCGGAACACGCCTTCCAGGGTTCCAGCCACCAGGACTTTCGAATCCGAAGCCGACACCGCCAGGGCGCGAACCGATTTGCCGTGCATAGCGGGAAGCGTTTCCCAGTTCTTGCCGCCGTCATGGGTGCGAAATACATCGCCCGACTGCTGGTTCTCCACGCTCCAGGCAGCGACGAACATGGTCTTGGAATTTTGAGGATCGAATGCGATGTGGTCGAGAACGTAATCATCTCCATCGCCGAGATGCGCGAAGCGCGTCCAGGTATGGCCGGCATCCTGCGACGCAAAGATCGTTCCGGTATTGGTACCCAGGAAGATATGGTCCGGATTCTGCGGATCATACGCCAGACTGCGAACATCGCCGCCATCGGGACCGAGTACCGCCCACTGGCCCGCCCAGGCGCTCACGGACAACAGCGCCACCGTCAACAGAATCAGCAATTTACGAGATACACCCAGCTGTGCTTCCAAAGTCATATTGAAATCCGCCCCCGCGCGGAAAATAAACTCCTGCGGGGCACAGCGTGACAGCCTATCAGGAGTCAATCAAGTTACCTAAGGGAGAGGAAAAAATAGGCCGGTCGGCGGGCCGACCGGCCTTTGGGTTTCAGTCCCGTCTACATGGACTTCTTCTTCTTAGCCGGCGCCCGCGGATGATCGGGAACCGCCTTCACCATGGACTCATCGACCATGTTCGTGCCGGATTCAGTGAAGCTGGCTCCGGCGGGAACGATCCAGAAGTCCGCGGTCTTGGTGCCCGCGCTGCCAGTGCGGACCTCAATGCGGCTGGCGTCGATGGCCTGTTTGGCTTCGCCGCCCGAGAGATACGCTTTGCTGTCAACCGCGCGCTCTCCGGCGAGATTCTTGCGCTTCTCGCTGGGATCGGCGTTGCCGACGATGACCAGCTTAGAGTCAGGATCGTGCTGCAGGCGTTGCGCGACGTCATCGAGCACGGCCTTGCAGGTGTTGTCTACACGCCACGGCTTCACTTTGTTGGGGAAGTCGCAGGAGCTCAGCTTGCTCGCCTGCGGCGGCGGCGGAGGCGGAACCTCCACGTTCACCTGGCTTGAAGCCGAAGCGGTCAAACCACGGGAATCGGTACAGGTTGCGCTTACGGTGATTGGACCCGCCGACGCTCCGTTGGTGCTCAGGGTGGCGCTGCTGCCACTACCCGACACGCTGCCGCCGCTCGAAGTCCAGGAGCCCACCGTGACCGGAACATTGTCCGGGCTGGTGCAGGTGCAGGTGATGGTTGAGGAAGTTCCGGTTTGCACCGTCGAAGGATTCGCCGAGCACGACATGGTGGGCGGATTCTTCGGCGGCTCTTTCACCGTGAAGTTGGCGCTGCAACTCGCCACATTGTTCTTCTTTTTCTTGGGATCGGTAATCTTCGCGGTCACGGTATAACTGCCGCCGGCAACGCCATTAGTATCGATGGCCGCCGTCGTGTCCTTGCCGGTGATCTTGCCGCCGGTGCTGGACCAGTCATAGGTGAGAGTGTGTTTGGGATCGAAGTTGCTGCCCGAAGCGGTGGCGGTGATCGGCTCGCCCACCATCACCTCGCTGGGCTGCAACGAACAATTGGCGGCCGGCGGAACTTCCGGAGCGCCTCCGAAGTTGAAGACCAGCCCGCTGCGCAACCGGGCGCCTTCCAGCACCGGATGCTGCAGTTCGGGATGAGCCGGGGTAGATTTGTCCTGGTAGTTGTGGCGGCCCAAGACGTAGTCGGCCTCAAATAGCCGGAAGCTCATGCGCTTCCAGACGGTCAGATCCATGCCGCCGCCGAGCACCGCGCCGATGCCGGCGTCAGAACCCAGGCTTTTTGGCGTCAACCAGTTCACACCAAACAAGGTGTGGGCGAAAAGATTGAAACCCTCGCCTCGCCACATGTAACGCGGGCCAAAAGACCCCGTGTGCTCGTTGGCGAACTTGTTGTAGTTCCCGCCGTAATCGCCTTCGAGTCCCCAGTGAGAATCGAAGTTATAGGTGAGGCTGGTGCCCCATCCCTGGGGAATGCTGGGAAGCTTGAAACCGGCACTGGGATCGCCGACTCTTGGGACCGTGCCACCTGGATTCAGCCACTGATATCCGATGAACCAGTCGACTTTGGGCGGATTCTCTTGCTGAGCTAGCGCTATACCGCACCACAGAAGCACCGCGATCATCAGCAACCACTGAGCACCGCATGTTTTCTTGCGACAGCGTGACATGTAATCCTCCGTAATGCGTGCGCCTATCTGCTTTGCGCTGGCTGTTTTTTGTTGTCGAGGTATGGGAGCCCGTACGGCAAGTTCTACGAGTGCAATAGCAACCCGCGATTCTAACTCATTGGCCGTTCAAAGCAAAAGTTGAGCAAACTATATTACTGCATTCGCAGCTCTTGATGTCTAACGCATACGGGCAGTTGCCTGATCCATGTTTCCTTCCGGTCTCAGATTGATACCATGAGTTACGCCGCTTGGTACTCAGCTCTTCCCGCCTGGCTCAGACGGAGCTTGCACAGAATCACTGCCAGCCTCAATAATGGCGGCGGAAGGTAGCCAGAAACATGACCCAGGAAAGAGTCCTTATCGTGGAGGACGAGGAGAACGCGCGAACCGGCCTGGCGGAGCTCATCTCCTCCTGGGGCTACCGCACGGAGACTGCCGGGGACGGTGTTGAAGGCCTGGAGAAGGCGGCGGCCTGGTCTCCAGCCATCGTAGTGACGGATCTGAAGATGCCGCGCATGGATGGCATGGAGATGTTGAAGCAGTTAGCCGCGGACACAGCTTCGCCGGCGGTGATCATGGTGACTGCGCAAGGCAGCATTCCGAGCGCGGTCGAAGCCACCAAAATCGGGGCTTACAATTACATCACCAAGCCGATCGACCCCAACCAGCTCCGCGCTCTTCTGCAAAACGCCGCCGAGCGCTACGAAGACCGGGTGGAAAAGGAGGTCATGCGGCGCAAGCTGCGCGACGTCGGCTCCCTGGGCAGGCTGGTGGGATCGTCAAGGAAGATGCAGGAGATTTTCCGGCTGATCGAAATGGTCGCGCCCAGCACCGCCTCGGTACTAATCACCGGAGCCAGTGGCACAGGGAAAGAGCTGGTGGCGCGGACCATTCACGACTTGAGCAACCGGCGCAGCCGGCCTTTTGTACCGATAAACTGCGCAGCCATCCCCGAAACCCTGATCGAAAGCGAAATCTTTGGCCACGAAAAAGGCGCCTTCACCGGCGCACTCGAGCGCCGCACCGGGTGCTTTGAACTGGCCGAGGGAGGCACTTTGCTGCTCGACGAAATCGGCGAAATGCCGGTTGCCACCCAGGCCAAACTCCTGCGCGTGCTGGAGGATCACAAACTGCGGCGGCTGGGGAGCAAAGTGGAAACCACGGTAGATGTCAGGGTCCTGGCCGCTACCAACAAAGTGCCGGAAGAAGCCGTATCGCGCGGCGAACTTCGCAACGACCTCTACTACCGGCTCAATGTTTTCAACATCCATATGCCCCCCCTGCGCGAACACAAGGAGGATATCCCAGACCTGGTGCGATCGCTCCTCGGCGAAATGAGTGCGAAACACGATCGCCGGGTGGCTGCGGTGAGTGAAGCAGTGTTAAATGCTTTCCAGAGCTATTCCTGGCCAGGCAACGTGCGTGAGCTGCGTAACACCCTGGAGCGCGCTGTAATTGTCTGCGAAGGAGCCGTCGTCGAGACCAAACATCTGCCTCCCGGCTTTGGGCAAACGGCGGTGCGGCCCGGCTCGGAAGACCCCAATGCCGTCCACCTGGGAGTCGGAACCACCGTGGAGGAAGCCGAGAAACTGCTGATTCTCAAGACCCTGGAAGCTACCAACAACAATAAAACGAAAGCCGCAGAAATTCTCGGTATCAGCTTGAAAACGCTGCATAATAAATTAAAGGAGTACGGCAGTGCGTCCGCCGACGCAGCCACCGGAGGAGAAGATGGCTAGCTCCTGCCTTCCTGTCTGGTTGCCGAAGCACTAACCTCTTTTTATGCGCCGCAGTACCAAACTCGTGCTTGCCATCACGCTGATGGTGGTGGTGTTGGTATCGACGTTTTCTTACATTTTTATCTCAGAATTGCTGCGGCGACGCATTGCGGCAACCTACGAAAGCGCCGCTCTGCTGAATCAGCAGTTGGTGTTTCTCGCCAACAATGCGGCGCCGGACTTGAGCAGCACCAAGGTCGATACCGACAACCCCGCGGCCGTCCGGGCGGCCACCGCTTACTACCTCGGGATGGACGTAGACCTGAACGGCGTGTTGCAGTCGATCGTGGGTAGCTGGCCGATGGTCTACGACATAGCTATCGTCGATGCCAACGGCAAGGCCATTCTGCACTCCAGCGGCGCGCTGATCGGCAAGGCTGTGACCAATCGGCCGCCGTTTCAGGCCATCCGCGATTCCGGGTTCCGCGAGCAACTCCGGCTGGTTTACAGTCCGCTGCGGGTTTATGACGTAAGCACCCCGCTGCAATTGAATGGCGCGCCGTTCGGCACGGTGCGGGTGGGAGTTTCCACCGTCTTCCTCAGAAGCGACATCGCGCCATCGCTTCAGCGGGCCACGGTTCTGTCGTTGACGGCAATTCTGGTATCTCTCATATTGGCGGCGGGGCTCTCGCGCCTGGCCTTGGGCCCTCTCGAACGCATCAGCCGCAGCCTGGACAGCGTCTCTGCCGGCGATACCGAGGCGCTCGAGCCCGACGACAGCCCCGACGAATACGGCCTGGTCACGCTCAAAATCGCGCACCTTGGACAGAAGATGCGCGATGCCAAGGAAATCTTTTCCGCCCTCAAGGACAACGTCGATCAGATCATGGGCAACCTGCAGGACGGCCTGATGCTGTTCACGCGCGAAGCCCGGGTGGTTCTGGTCAGCGCTTCGGTCGAGCGTTTCCTGGGCCGGCCCCGCGCCGAGTTGTTGGGTCGCACGGCTAAAGAGGTTTTTTCTCCGGATTCGCCGCTGGGCGCGCTGGTTCTGGAAGCCTTCCAGCAGCGGCGCCCGGTCTCGGCGGGAAGCGCCGAAACCCCCAGCGGAAAGAGCGTTCAGGTGTCCCTGGATTTTATCCAGGAGGGGAAAGCGCAAATTGGCGCTCTGCTCACCATGCGCGATTCCGAATCCGTGCGGCGCATCGAGGAAGACATCGAGACCTCACGGCGGCTCTCCGCCAGCGGCCGCCTCACGCGCGGCGTAGCTCATGAGGTGAAGAACCCCATCAACGCGATCGTGCTCCACCTCCAACTGCTGCAGAACAAGCTGCAGCAGATCGATCCGGCCACTCGCCGCCACATGGACATCATTGGCAACGAGATTCACCGTCTCGACCGGGTGGTGCAGATCCTGGTCGACTTCACCCGTCCGCACGAACTTCACCTGGAGGATCTGGACCTGCGGCAGATTCTCGAGGACGTCGCCCAACTGGCCGCTCCGGAAGCCGAGCAGCACGGCGTAAATATCGTTCAGGACCTGCCCGCGGATCCGCTGCTGGTGCGGGTGGACCCGGATTTCATGAAGCAGGCATTTCTAAATGTGGTGATCAATGGAGTCCAATCGATGGCGCAAGGCGGAGGTTTGACCATCGCGGCACGGCAGGGTGAGGACGCGGCCGTCACCGAAATCCGCGATCAGGGCGGCGGCATTGCTCCCGAAGTGCAGGACAAGATTTTCGAGCTCTACTTCACCACCAAGAAAGCGCAGGGCGGCACCGGCATTGGCCTCGCGCAAACCTACCAGATTATGCAGTGGCACTACGGGACAGTAGATTTCGAGTCGGCGCCGGGGGAGGGCACGACCTTCTGCCTGCGCATCCCTTTGCTGGAGGCGCCCAGCCGCGAGCAGAGGGGTGCAGTCACCGCGGTACGCGCGTCCGACTAGGCTAGCTCGATGTCGGAAAACTCATCCAAAATCGTTCTTCCCGAAGTGGCTTCCGTAATCGAAAGATGGTTACGCGCGTCAAACCATGGCGACAGAATTTCCTATAGACTCGGCGTTAGACGCAGGCCAGCAAGAACCAGATAACAATGAGCCTCACTGCACTCATCGTCGCGGTTTGCCTGGTGATAACACCTCCGGCGCCAAGAGCGTGGATGACGGCTCAACAGCAATCGCCGCCGGCGGAAGCGCCGCCTACATCCCCCCAAACGCCGAATGCAGCGCAACCCGATCAAGCCAAAGAACCATCGCAATCTCCAGCTGGACAGCCCCAAGCGACACCGGGCGCCCCGGACGGTGCCAAGCCGTCCCCTGAAGCGAAGCCCTCCCAGGAAGGGGCAAAAGACCAGCCCGCCGCGACGCCACCGCCGGCTCCGGCGCCAGCGGATCAAACTGCACCCGCACCCGACAAACCTGCCGCTCCCGCCGCCACCCCAGCAAAGAAACCCCCGCGCAAGCGCAAGTCCACTCCCGCACGGAAGGTGGTGCGGGATGGCAGCACCGCTGATACGGTGGTCGAAATCTCCCCGGGAATGAGCCAGCAGCAGGCCACTACACAGCGCCAGACTGCCGATCAGCTAATCGCGGCGACAGAAGTGAATCTGAAGAAGATTGAAGCGCGGCAGCTTCAGCCGAACGAACAGGAAACTGTCGGCCAGATTCACAACTACCTGGAACAAGCGCGGACAGCGCTCAAGGCAGGGGACCTGGAGCGCAGCCGCAATCTGGCGTTCAAAGCGAACTTGCTCTCCGCCGACCTGCTGCCGCACTGAGCCATCCGATTTTCCCTCGCGCTGGAGATCTTAATTCCCGCCCGTGTTCAGCAGTCTGGAAGGCGCTAACCTGGGCTTTCTAGGGCGTGAGCATGAAGACCATGCCGCTGCCGTAGGCGCCGCCCAGGACGGTGCCGCCGTATAGCCTGCCCTTCTGATCGATCACCAGATTCCCTTCCGGCATGCAGCCATCGTCGCCCTCTCCGAAGGTGTGCAGGACCGTGTAGGCCCACTTACCTGTAGGCTTGGGAGCGAGCTTGTAGATCACTCCGCAGTCGCCATATCCGCCGGCGTCGGTGATGCCATAGAGATTGCCAACTTTG
>Ga0335081_10011228_pt1 | contig 14480 bp, 13 predicted proteins | sample Lox_Sample_35_FD_206713 | JGI IMG/M metagenome (GOLD analysis project Ga0335081, IMG submission 206713) | Soil microbial communities from Loxahatchee National Wildlife Refuge, Florida, United States - Lox_Sample_3.5 | ecosystem: Environmental > Terrestrial > Soil > Wetlands | place: USA... | reverse complement strand
GGCGCTGATCTCCTCGGTGATGGACACCAAGGACAAGGTGCCTTTCTTCGTTGCGCAGGCCGAGCAGATGGGGATCTCCATCCTCCCTCCGGATGTGAACCTCTCCGACCACGAGTTCGTAGTCGTCGACGGCAACATCCGCTTCGGGCTCGATGCGGTCAAGGGTGTCGGGTTCGCGGCGGTCGAGGCGATCAAACGCGCTCGCGGTGACGACCAGCCTGCCGCCCGACCGTTCCGGGACCTGTGGGACTTCTGCGCGCGGGTCGACAACCGCGCGGTGAACAAGAAGGCGATCGAGGCACTGATCAAATGTGGCGCGTTCGGTTCCACGGGCGCGTCGCGCAAGGGCATGCTGTCGGTGCTCGAGCAAGCCCAGGCAGCCGGGCAGAAGGTGCAGCAGGATGCGCTGATCGGGCAGGGATCGATCTTCGATCTGGGGTTCGTCGTCGACCCCGGCGCCGGTGGCCACGGGGCGGGGGGCGGCGGCGCCGGAAACGGATTCGCGACGCCGAGCCATGCCCCGATCCCCCGCGATGAGTTCGATCGCTCCGAGCTGCTCGCCGCCGAGAAGGATGCGATCGGCCTGTTCATCTCCGCCCACCCGCTCAAGGAGGTGGGCGCCGCGCTCGGCGCCAACGTCGACTGCGGGCTCGCGGTGCTGTCGGGCCGCCGCGACGGCGATTGGGTCACCGTCGGAGGGATGATCACCCAGTGCAAGCGGATCAGGACCAAGAAGGGCGATTGGATGATGTTCGCGACGCTCGACGACCTCGAAGCGTCGGTCGAGATCGTGGTGTTCGGCCGGGCCCTGGAAGCGAGCGGCGAGACGCTCGCGCCCGACTCGATCGTGCTCGTACGCGGACGCGTCGACCACAAAGACCGGGAGCGAACCTGCATCATCGCCCAGCAGGTGGAGCCGTTTCACCCTACGCCGGATGAGGTGCGAGAGGCGGTCGAGCAGGCCGCCAAGCAGCCCCCGCCGGCGAGCGCGCTGCGCCTGCGCCTCGACGCGAAGGTGCTCCCGGCGACCGCGCTGGGTGAGTTGAAGGAGCTGTTGGCCGGCTATCCGGGTGACTCGGACGTCGTAATCGAACTGCGAACGTCCGTCGGCCACCGCCGGCTGCGGCTAGGCCCGCGGTTCCGGGTTGTCCGCAGCGCCGGCTTGCACGCGGAGCTTGACGCGCTGCTCGGAGTGGCCCTGCTCGCACAGGCCACGGGCGGGAGCGCCGCTGGCTCGGGGGACCTGGTTGACGTCGGCCAAGAGCCCGGCGCCGGGCGGACCGGCAGCGCCGAGCAGGCAGCTGGCGCCGCGTACTGATCTAGTAGGGTCCTTGGTCCCGAGCGCGTTGAAGATTGAGTCAAGTTTTCGAGCGGCGAGGCCCGGTCGCCGGTGAATACATCTCGTCGGGCTGGGGCGAAGCCCCGGTAGACATCCAATCTAATCCTCGAGGACCTTCCGGTGGTCATCATTACATTGAGCGCTGGACGCGCGTGGCGCCCCGCGGCGCCGCGCTCGAACTACATCTCCAGTCCGCCGTTGACGCCCCAAACCTGGCCGGTGATGTAGGAAGACGCGTCGGCGCAGAGGAAGTGCACGACCCTGGCGACCTCCTCGGGACGTCCGAGCCGATGCAGCGGGATCTGCGCGGAGATGCGCTCGAGCACCTTCTGGGGAATCGTCTCGACCATCTCGGTCTCGATATACCCCGGCGCGACCGTGTTGACGGTCAGGCCGACCCCGTTCGAGTCGAACTTGCCGCCCTTCTTGAGGTTGAACGCCGCCTCCAGCGCGAGCGTCTTGGTCAATCCGAACATCCCCGACTTCGAGGCGGCGTAGTTGGTCTGGCCGATGTTGCCCGTCTGGCCGACGACCGAGGAGATGTTGACGATCCGGCCAGACCCGCGCTGCACCATGTGGCCGAGCACAGCCTGCGACATGAAGAACGCCCCTGACAGGTTGACCGCGAGCACCTTGTACCAGTCGTCCTGGGCCATCTCGAGGACGGGCTTGTCGACCGTGATCCCGGCGTTGTTGACGAGGATGTCAAGCCGTCCATGCGCATCGAGCACGTCGTTGACGGTCCGCGCACAGTCGTCGGCCGAGCCGACGTTGCCCTGGTGGATGCTGGCGGTGATCCCAATCCGCTCGAGCTCACGCCTGAAGGTCTCCGCCCGGTCCTTGTCACGGCCGTAACCGGCCGCGACGCAGGCGCCCTGGTTGGCGAGGCTGCGGCAGATCGCGGCGCCGATGCCGCGCGTGCCGCCCGTCACGAACGCCACCCGGTCCTCGAGCTTGTCGGCGCCGCTGACGCCGACCTCGTCACTCAGTTCTGTGGTTGCCATCGCTTCTTCCTTCCCTCGTTGTTTGCGAGCGCTCCTGCAGCCAGCGCGCGATGTCCGCCCAGATCTCCGAGCGCGCCTTCGACCCCGCCATCAGGCCGATGTGGCCGCCCGGCCGGTCGATCGACTTGACGTCCGTGCTGCCGACGAGATCGAGCAGTGGTCTGGTGCCGTCCGGCGGGGCGATGTGATCGGCGCCTGCCGTGACCACGAGCAGGCTCTGATCGATTCGCCGCAGGTCCACGCGCCGCCGGCGCAAGCGCACGCGCCCGTGCACAAGCCGGTTCTCCTTGTACATCCACGTGATCCAGTCGCGATATGCGGCCGCTGGGAACGGCGGGTTGTCCGCGACCCATCGGGCCATCGCCTGGAACGCCTCGCGGCGAGGCTCGCCGGCCAGCACCCCCTCCCACAGCCGGCGGTACGTGGTCCAATAGTTGGTGACCGGTTTCATCAGCTTGTTCGCCCAGTCGACAGCCTGACCGGGGATCGCCTTGTAGCCCGCCGCGACGTACTCGACGTCGAACGAGTCTCGCCCGACCCAGGTCGAATACAGCGAACCGCTCGTGTCGACTGGCGTCGTCAACAGCACCATGTTGCGGACCGGGTTGTCCTGCGCCCAGCCTCCGTAGAGCAGGCACAGCGTGCCGCCGATGCACCAGCCCAGGAGCGTCAGCTGATCCTCGTCGCTTGCGCGCAGCACCTCGCGGATGCCGCACGGCAACTCGTCGCACACGTACTCGTCCAACCCGAGGTCGGCGTCCTCCTCCTCCGGGTAGCCCCAGTCGATCAGGAACACGTCGAACCCCTCGTCGAGGAGGAACTCCACGAACGAGCTGCCTGGACGAAGGTCGAAGATGTCCGGCCGGTTGATCAACGCGAACACGAGCAGCACCGGCACCGGGTGCCGGCGGCGGGTTGAGCGATATCGGTACAGGGTCGTCTTACGGTGCGTCCAGACGACATCCTTGGGCGTGACGCCAACCTCTGCATCGTCCTGCGTGAGCAGGATGTTCGCGAACTCGATCGCCGCGGCCGGCATCCTCGCCAGCTGTTCGACGACGCTCATTTCGCTGCCCGCGAGGTACGCGAGGACGTTGCGCCGGCCGTACCGTTGGCGGAGTTGCGCCGGCCCGACCTCGCGCCACCGCTGCGGCCCTCTGCGTTCAGTTCGTCACCCAGCCGCTCGACCTCCTGGAGGATGAGCTCGAGCTTGTCTTCGGTGCGTGCCAGCTGACGCGCGAGCCGCGTCACGTCCTGGCGACCCGCGAGTCGCAGGTTGCGAAGCGCCAGATCGAAAACATCGGTTGCGATCTTCGTCAACGCGACGACGTTCTCGGTCATCCGCGCGAGGAGCTCGCCGAAGCTTCCGCGCGAGACCAGGTCTTCAAACGCACGCGCGGTCCGGCTCTCGGCCTCCTCGTACAGGCGCCGGACGTCGTCGGTTGGGCTGCTGCGCCGCTCGTCCGCCATCTCTTCTCCCTCTCATTTGGCTGTACCGCTCGCTGGTATGTCGACGGCCGCCGCTCCGCCCGCCGCCACCGGTTCAAGCTGGCGGTTCGATCCCGCGCGCGGGTGGCGCTGCACCCCGCTGTCGTCGTCGGTGCCCGCATGGTTGTTGACATGCCCCCGGACCATCGGCTGCAAACGCGCGTCCCTTCGCTCAAGGGTCACAGGACGGTGGCGTCGGGCCGCATTCGGAGCTCGACCCTGACCGCTTCCTGCTTGCGCGGGCGCGCGCGGCCTGCCCCCTCTTTCGCAGCGCCATCGCCAGCGCAACGTCTTCAGCGGCGGGGGCGCCGCGGTCGTGCCCGGTCTCGAGCACGCAGACGAGCCCGTCGAAACGCGGCTCGGATAGAAACGTCGCGCAGCCGTGCCGGCCGAGCTCGCCCTCGCCCAGCAACGCGTGGCGGTCGCGGTTGGATCCGAACGCGGCGAGCGAGTCGTTGACGTGCAGCGAATGCAGGCGCTCGAGCCCGATCACACGGTCGAACTCGTCGAGCGTAGTCGAGAGCTCCTCCGCGGTGCGGATATCGTATCCCGACGCCAGCAGGTGGCACGAGTCGAGGCACACGGCCAGCCGCTCGCCGCCCCCGGCGGCGTGCAAGAGCTCAGCCAGCTCTTGGAAGGACCGGCCCAGGGTCCCTCCGGCACCGGCGGTGTCCTCGAGGTGCAGCTCGCAGCGCTCGGACTCCGCCAGGGCTTCGCCGATCACCGTTCCCGCTCGCCTGATCGCCTCGCCGGCCTCGCCGCGCTTCGCCGACCCCGGATGCAGCACGACGCCGTGCGCGCCGATCCCAGCCCCAACGCGCAGCGACTGGATCAGCGAGGCGCGAGACTTGTCGCGCATCTCCTCATCTTCGGAGGCGCAATTGAGCAGGTACACGGCATGAACCAGGACCGCGCCGATCCCGCTGTGCTCCAGCGCGCGGCGAAACCCCGCGAAGTCGTCCTCGCCGTACGCGGTCGGGCGCCACATCCGCGGCGACTGGTTGAAGATCTGGATCGCGTTGCATCCTCGCTGCACGCCTCGCTGCACGGCGTTTGCGAGCCCGCCGGCGTTCGACACGTGGGCGCCGATTAGCATGATGAGGTCGAAGTCATGCGCGTTCGCTTTGCCCCCTCCCCGACCGGTGCGCTGCACATCGGCGGTGCTCGCACCGCGCTGTACAACTGGCTGCTGGCGCGCGGTCAGGGAGGTACGCTCGTGCTCCGCATCGAAGATACCGACCGCGAACGATCGACCTCCGCCAACGTCGAGCAGATCCTCGATGCATTGCGGTGGCTGAGGCTCGACTTCGACGAGGGGCCGAGCTTTCAGGCGGCGCGAGCCGCGCGTCACGCCGCGGTCGTGGCTGCGCTGCTCGCGAGCGGACGTGCCTATCACTCGCGCGCCACGGCTGAGGACCGCCGAGCCTACAAGGAGCGCCACGGCTCGGGCGCCGGCTTCCGCGGCCGCATCGAGACGTCGGGCGCAGTCTGGCTGCGCTGGCCCGACAGCGGCGAGACGCTAGTCGACGACCTCATCCGGGGCCGCGTCAGCTTTCCGAATGCCAGCATGGACGACTTCGCGATCGCCCGCGCCGACGGATCGGCGCTGTACGTGTTCGCAAACGCAATCGACGACCTCGATGACATGATCACGCACGTCGTACGCGGCGAAGACCATTTGTCCAACACGCCCAAGCAGCTGCAGGTGTTCGCCGCGGTCGGCGCCGACCCGCCGCGCTATGCGCACCTGCCGCTGCTCAACGGACCCGACGGGCGCAAGCTCTCCAAACGACACGGCGCGGCATCGGTGCAGGAGCTCCGCGCAGCCGGCCACCTGCCCGAGGCGGTCGTCAACTACATCGCGCTGCTGGGGGCGGGCTTCGCCGCCGATGAGGAGTACTTCACACTGCCCGAGCTGGCCCAGCGCTTCCGGCTCGAGCGCGTATCCAAGAATCCCGCGGTGTTCGACGAGCAGAAGCTGCGCCACATGAACGGGCATTGGCTGCGCGCGCTGTCGATCGACGACCTGGTCGCCCGCTTGGAGCGGTTCACGGGTCGCAGCGGGCTCCGCGGTGCGGTCGAGATCTCCGCCGAGAAGATCCAGACGCTCGCCGACTTCTGGCCGCTGGCGGGGTTCATCTTCGACGGCCCGGCAGAAGACGAGGTCGCGTTCGAGAAGATCATCCGTCGCGACGGCGGCGCCGACAACCTCCGCGTCGCCCGCGATGCGCTCGCCACGGCCGAGCCGTTCACGATCGAGACCGTCGAGGCTGCGCTGCGGGAAGTCGTGCGGAGTCGCGAGACCAAGCCCGCCAAGGTGTTTCAGCCGGTGCGCGTCGCGATCGCCGGCAGCACCGTCTCACCCGGGATCTTCGAGAGCGTCGCGCTGCTCGGACGCGAGGAGACGCTCGCGCGCATCGATCGGGCACTGGTGCGCGCAATGTCGAGATAAGCTCCTAAACCGCATCGAACATCTGCCGATCACCGGAGCACATGGCACGGATGCAAGCAAGGAAAAACGATGTTCGTGTCTTGTCCGATCCGGTGGTCAGGAGCAACGAACCCACAGTCGCGCCCCTCGCAGAGGCAGGCACAATGCCGACCGATCCTTACGCCGCGCGCGAGCGGCACCACAACGAGGGCCATGGCCGTCGCCTGACAGCGGCCTTCGAGGCGCTGGAGGCGTTCCCGATGCTGGCCGAGTCGCGCAGCCGCGTGATGCGACTGTTCGAGGCGGGCGAGCCGCCCACGGCCGAGGTGGTCGCGGCCGTCGAAGCCGATGTCGCGCTCGCCGTGCCGGTCCTGCGGCTCGCAAACCAGGTCGACGGCCGCTCGCGCGGCCGGATCGAAAGCGCGGTCAAGGCGGTCGAGGTGCTCTCTCCCCGCAGCGTGCACGCGATCGCGAGCCGCTCTCGGACATTCGACTTCTTCGAGCGCACCGCCGTCTGGCAGGGGATCCCGGAGCGCTTCCGTCTGCACGCCGTCGCCACCCAGCGGACCGCCGATCGCCTGGCGCGCGAGCTCGGCTATGAGGCACGTGACCGGCTGATGATCACCTCGCTGCTGCACGACATCGGCAAGCTCGTCCTCGTTCACGCCTACCCCGGCTATCCGCGTCAGGTCCACGGCGAGGCGCGGACCCCGGAAGAGCGCATCGGGCGCGAGCGGCGTGAGCTCGGCGTCGACCACGCGCTCGTCGGCGGCGTCCTCGCGCGTCGCTGGGGTCTGCCCAAGTCGCTGGCGAGCGTGATCGAGCGCCACCACGCCGACGACTGCGATGGGGAAGCCGCGGTCGTTCGCCTCGCCGACATGCTCGCTCACTACGTCCTCGGCGGCTCGATCTCCCCGTCTGAGCTGCTCGGTGTCGGGCGGATCGTCGGCGTCACGCCCGCCGATCTGCGCGCGGTCATGTACGACCTGCCGCTGCCGACCTCCGGCGGCCGTCCGCGCCAGATCGATCCGTGCCCGATGTCGACGCGCGAGGTCGAAGTTCTGCGCCGGCTCGCCCGTGGGATGGTCTACAAGCAGATCGCCACCGAGCTCGGCCTCTCGACCAGCACCGTCCGAACCCACCTGCACAATGTGTACGGGAAGCTTGGCGCGATGGATCGCGCGCAAGCCGTGCTGATTGCGACCGAGCGCGGCTGGATCTGAAGCCGAGGACCGAAGGCCGTCACAGTACGATCGACATGCTTTGCTTTCGATCAGCACCAAGTCTCCGTACGCCGTCAGGGCCCTCGTGGAGCTCTACCGTCAGGGGGACGCCGGGCCGGTGCCGATATCAGAGCTCTCCCGCCGTGGGGAGATTCCGGTGCAATTTCTCGAGCAGCTGTTCGCGGGCCTGCGACGGGCCGGGATCCTGCGCTCGCAACGCGGCGTGAAGGGCGGCTACAGCTTCGCCCGCCCGCCGCGCGACGTGACCGTGCTCGAGGTCGTCGAACTGCTCGACGGGCCGCTCGGACAGGGGGCGGACGGAGTGTTCGCGGAGGCTGCCGCGGCGGCGCGCGAGGTCCTGCGCGAGTCGACGATCGCCGACGTGGCTGAAGCGGAGGCGAGGGCCGCCGGCGCACCGATGTATCACATCTAGAACGGCCTCGACCAAGGGGCCCCTAAAGAATGAGTGGTCGTCGTGCCGGCACCGCTGTGCCGAGACTCCCCTCAGATCCAGCGGCCATTCATGAACGGGCACACGTCCGGCGCAACGGCCCCTGCAGGCGCCGCTACAGTTGGCCGCCCGATGGCGTCGGTTCCGACCAACATCGCCGAGCATGTTGGACGAACGCCGATGGTGCAGCTCACTCGCATCGTCGGCGGGCTGGACGTGGCGCTGTTCGCCAAGCTCGAGGCGTCCAATCCCGGAGGCAGCGTCAAGGACAGGATCGGCGTCTCGATGATCGAGGCCGCAGAGCGGGAGGGCCGCATCGAGCCGGGCAAGACGACGATCGTCGAGGCGACCAGCGGCAACACCGGCATCGCGCTCGCGTTCGTGTGCGCCGCCAAAGGCTATGACCTCGTGCTGACGCTCCCGCAGGGAATGAGCAGGGAGCGCGAGGGCATGTTGCGCCTGTACGGTGCGCGTGTCGAAGTCACCGAGTCGCTCGGCGGCATGACGGAGGCGGTGCAAGCCGCGCGGGCGCTCGCGACGCGTGAGGACGTGTTCCTGCCCGACCAGTTCTCCAACCCCGCCAACCCCGAGGTCCACCGGTTGACGACCGGGCCGGAGCTGTGGAACGCTCTCGACGGCCGGATCGACGTGCTCGTCGCCGGGGTAGGAACGGGCGGCACGATCACCGGCGCGGGCGAGGTGTTGAAGCAACGCAACCCGCGCTGTCGGGTGGTTGCGGTCGAGCCGGCGGCGTCTGCGGTGCTCTCGGGCCACGGCGCCGGGCCGCACAAGATCCAGGGTATCGGCGCGGGGTTCATACCAAAGGTGCTCAACCGTGATGTGCTCGACGAGGTGATTGCGGTCGGGGACGAGCAGGCGATCGAGACCGCCCGGCAGCTCGCGCGCATGGAGGGGGTGCTCGCCGGCATCTCGGGCGGCGCCGCCGTTTGGGCAGCGCTAGAGCTGGCCAAGCGACCGCTGCGGCCGCGCGCCCGGATCGCGGTGATCCTGCCGGACTCGGGCGAGCGATATGTCTCGACGCCGTTCTTTGCGCCAGGATCCTAGAACGCCGCCCGCCCCGTGTGACACGCGGTCCGGCCGCCTCCCGACGTGGACACAGCGCAGTACGGCGATACAAAGCGCCACACGCGGGCCTGTCCGCGAGGCAGAGCCCAATTGCGCCGCGGGCGCCGCCAACTCGCTCGGTAGCCTTTGGCGAATGTTCGGCGTCGGGCTGATCGCGCGGACAGCCGCCGAGCTCCGGCGGGACGTGGCCGCCGCCCGCAGTCGCGATCCCGCCACCCGGGGCGTCGGCTCACTCGAGATCCTCGCCACCTGGCCGGGGGTGCACGCGTTACTCGCGCACAGGGTGGCGCATGCACTCTACGAGGCGCGCGTCCCGGTGCTGCCGCGGCTGATCGCGGCGCTTTCGCGCTCGGTCACGGGGATCGAGATTCATCCCGCCGCGGGGATCGGCTCGGGCTTGTTCATCGATCATGGAATGGGCGTCGTGATCGGCGAGACCGCGCAGATCGGAAGCGACGTCACGCTGTATCAGGGCGTGACGCTGGGCGGGACGGGCTTTGTGACGGGCAAGCGCCATCCGACCGTCGAGGACAACGTCACGATCGGTTCGGGCGCGAAGCTGCTCGGACCGATCACGGTCGGGCACGGCGCGAAGATCGGCGCTGGGAGCGTCGTGATTCACGACGTGCCGCCACATTCGACCGTGGTCGGCAATCCGGGCCATCCCGTTCGCGTCGAAGGGCGCAGGCTCGAGGGCCCGGATGCCGACTGGGTCCACCTGCCTGACCCGATCGCCGACGCGATCAAGGGACTTGCGGCCCGGATCGAGGTGCTCGAGCGTTCCGCCGATGGCTCGGCGGGGCAAACACCGGCGCAGGTGCGGCCGCTGCGCCGCGGCTCGGCCAGCGGCGGCGACTCCGACAGCCGGGTCGACCCGTCGTCCGGGCCTAATCCCGCGGGCGGCTAGCGGTCGTCGTAGCCATCCGCTGCGGCTCGGCGACCGGCGGCAGCGGCGCGTCGGGTGCGTCGCGCGTCGAGACGTTTCGCCTTGCACGCACGAGATACAGCGGCCTCCCCTTGACCTCGTCGTAGATGCGGCCGACATACTCGCCGATGATGCCGATCGCGATCAGCTCGATCCCGCCGAGCAGCAGGATCAGGATCGTGATCGATCCGAAGCCGGGCAGGTAGGAGCCCAGGATACGCAGCACGACGACCACGGGTATCGCAACAAACGCCAAGGTGGAGATCATGAAGCCGAGCAGCGTCGCCAGTTGCAGCGGGCGGTGCGAGAACGACGAGATTGCGTCGAGGGAGAAGCGAAGCATCCTCGCGAGCGTGTATTTGGTCTCGCCGGCGTAACGGGGATCGCGACGATACGGAACGGCGGCCTGCGTGTAGCCGACCCACACCGTCATCCCGCGCAGGAACCGGTTGCGCTCTCGCATCGACAGCAGCGCATCCAGCGCGCGGCGATCCAGGAGCCGGAAGTCGCCCGAGTTGGGCTGCAGCTCTACCTGCGCCAGCGCGTCGAACAGCTTGTAGAACCACCGCGCGGTGCTGAGCTTGAAGCGCGACTCCCCTTCGCGCTGCTCCCTGACGGCATATACGACGTCGCAACCCGCGCGCCAGTGCTCGAGCATCCGCGGGATCAGCTCGGGCGGGTCCTGGAGATCGGCGTCGAGCATCACGACGGCATCTCCGCGGGCGTGGTCCAGACCGGCGGTGAGCGCGGTCTGATGCCCGAAGTTGCGTGACAGATAGATCACGCGTACGCGCGGATCGCTCCTGGCGAGGCGCTCGAGAGCCTCGGCGCCAGCGTCCATCGAGCCGTCGTCGACGAGCACGAGCTCGAAGCGCATCCCAGCGAGCGCTGCGCATACGCGTCCGTAGAACTCGTCGATCGTCGCCTCCTCGTTGTAGATCGGCGCGACGACGCTGAGCAGCGCCAACCCCCGCTCGCCGCTGTTGAGAAGACGCTCGCCGCTGTCGAGACGGCGCTCGCCGACCGTCTGTCGATCAACGCGGCCGGCGGAAATCGGAGGCTCCCGCGGCGTGGCGCTCACAATCCCACCGAGCTGGCGTTGTGGATGTATCCGAGCAGCTGGATGAACAGCACGACCCCAGTGAACACGACCGAATAGCGCCACAACCGGCGGTCGCCGCCGAGCGCCGCGAGCGGCATCAACCACGCGACGTACCACGGCAGAAGCGAAGTGGCGGTGATCAACATCGCCATGGCCGCCCACCCGGCGGCGGCGATCCAATCGATCTCCGCGCGCCAGGACCGACGCAGCAACCAGCAAAATATTGTGACGAAGCACACGCCCAGCAGCAGGCCGCCGACGTGTCCGATCGACCCGTCGTTCAGCCCGAGGCGCGAAGTGACGAACGCCGGGATGCTTCGCCAGTCGCCCATGTCCTGAGCTTTCTTGAGCGTCCGGAACATGTTCAGCTCCCCCGTGCCGAACATCGACAGGCTGAGCACGGCGAGCGCAGCGGTCGCGACGCCCGCCCCGACGACGAGATCGCGGCGGCGGTTTCCGGCTCGCGGCCCGGCGCCGCCGGCGACCGCGAACGGCAACAGTAGGCCGCCGGTCAGTTTGATTGCCGCCGCGATCGCCAACAGCACACCGCCGGCCCGCTCTCGGTGGCGCACCAGCGAGCGGTGCGCCAGCAGCAGATAGATGCCGGTCATCATCACGGCGAGCATCAGCAAGTCGTTGTGCCCGCCGCCGACGCCGTAGATCACGATCAGCGGGTTCAGGCCCACGAGCGCGCCCGCCTTGGCCGGATCGACGCCGCGCAGCCTGGCGGCGTTCCACACCAGCGCGACCGTCACGAGGCTCGCTAGCGCCGCAAGCGCCTTGTACGCGAGTACTCCCGCTGCGATCGACAGGGGTGCAAGGACGTAGCTGAGCGCCGTGAAGACGGGCCCGTAGGCGGTGGGAATGTAGGACCATTTCGCGCCGACGTAGGGGAACACGCTGTCGAACGCGATCGCGTGGGGCCCCTGCAGGTACGGGCTGATGCCCATCAGCGCGCCCATCCGGCCGTAGGCCTGGTAGCTGAAGACGTCGGTCGAGATCAGCGGCGGCGCCAGCAGGACCAGCGCGTGCAGCGCGGCGATAGTCATCAGCACCGTGCGCGGCGAGACCCTGTCGGCGGCGCGCACGGCGATCACGTAACACGCGAACATCAAGGCCATCACCGCAATCACGCCGCCGCTGAGCAGATTGAGGCTCGTGCTTCCGAACGGACCGGCGAGCCAGGTCGGGACCGGCCGGAGCGTCTCCGGCAGCAGCGCGTCGGTGCCGGCAGTCGCCACTGCGATCAAGAGCCCGGTCGCAACCATCCCCGCGAGACCGATCAGCGCCAGCCCGCGGCCGGGGGCCACCGCTCGGACATCGAACGTAGACGTTGAGAACTCGAGCGCGCCGGTCTGCGGCGTCGCGCCGAGCGGACGGTGAACACTCATCTGCGACAGGATGCCCGCAATAGGAGCGGGCCCGGTTTCGACCACATTGAAATCACATTATTCAGTGAGCCGCCGACTGATCGCCGACGACGGCCGGGGAGGCGACGGCGAGCAGCCCTGCGGCCCGGCGAGTTGGGCCCGTGCGAGCGCGGCGGACGCGCTGGCGCGAAGACGCGGCACCATCAACATCGCCTCGAGCGCGATCGTTGCCGACATCTTGCTCGACCCGGCCGTCCGATCGTGGAACACGATCGGAATCTCCCGTATTCTGAATCCTGCAAGCAACGCACGATAGGTAACCTCGATCTGAAAGACGTAGCCCTCGGCGCGGACGCTCGGCAGATCGATCGCCTCCAGCACCTCGCGCCGGATGCACTTGAAGCCTCCGGTCAGATCGCGGATAGACACCCGCAACATGAGTCGCGCGTACAGTCCGCCGCCGCGGCTGATGACTCTGCGCAGCAGCCCCCAGTCGCGCACGCCACCGCCCGGCACATACCGGGAGCCGAGCACCAGGTCACAGTTGCGGATCGCGTCGATGAGACCAGGGAGGTAGCGCGGATCGTGGGAGAAGTCCGCGTCCATCTCGATCACCAGCTGCGCTCCTCGCTCGAGCGCTAGGGTGAATCCGGCCAGGTACGCTTGGCCGAGCCCGTCCTTTCCCGGGCGATGGAGCACTTCCACCGCCTCGAGCTCGTCCGCAAGCGTATCGGCGATTGCGCCGGTGCCGTCGGGCGAGTTGTCGTCGACGATCAGGAGCCGGTAGCCATCGGGCACGATCGGGCGCATCTCTGCCGCGGCCGCGCGCACGAGGCGGTCGATGTTCGGCGCCTCGTTGTAGGTTGGGATCACGACCCAGATCGTCGGTTGCATGAGTTCTCTGAGCCTAGTGGCACATCCTGCAAGTTCGCTGCCCTCCGACGGCTGCAAATCGGCAGCACCCTCGGACACGTCCAAGCGAAAGGGGCGCGACCGCGATGCGGCGAGGGTCTACAAGAGCAGCGAGATTAGGAGATTAGCCTCAGGTCCGGCGGCAACGATGAGATCGCCGGCACGCTCCGGCCGGCCTGGGAGCGCCGACTCGTCGACAAACGCGCGTCTTCGCTGCATATCCGGTCGCGAGCAGGCATCATTGGTCCGGGGACCCGAATCCAAGTGTTGGCACACCGCTGAAAAAACGTGCACACAGTCGGGGCGCCGTGCCGGTGCGGCGCTCGACCACGCGCCGCCGGCCAGAGGCGCACCACATCCACCGTCGGGCGTTGGCGTTGCTGCTGCTCGCCGCGATCGCGCTTGTCGTCGTTGCGTGGCTGGGCGGCGGCGGCGCCGCAGCGCCGCGGCATCACTCGCTGTAGGGCCCTTAGTCTTAGATTAGTTGGAACGAGCACGTCAGCGCCGGATATATGCGACCCGGTTCCAGCTCGGCTCGGGTGCGAGCTCGATCGGCTCGCCGTCGCGGTCGGGCTGAATGTAGACAAACGCGTTCGCGTCGGCGTCGAAGCACACGTCGAGCTCACCTTCCTTGACGCGCTGGTCAAGCCAAGCGCCACGGAAGATCAGGCGCCGCAGCCAGTGGACGAGCGAGCGCTCGGACGGACCGACCAACTCGGGCCAGCACTCGTTGACGTGCTCCCCGAGCGCCGATGCGGGGTCGCTGACCTCGCCGTTGACGACGAGGCTGATCAGATCTTCGGCCTCGTCCTCGTGCACGCCCCCGCGCAGGAAGCCGAGCTTGCGCGCTGCCTGCTCGCAGCGCTCCCGGAAGTCGCGTTCGTTGAACGTGAAGCGCAACTCCCCGTACTCGAGAACGAAGTCTTCGCCCGAGTTGAAGTTCCCGCGTCGATACATGGGCGTCGTGATCATATGTCCGATTCCTGCACGCCGGGACGGAGTGACAGCGATGTTGCAGGCGCGGTCTTGTGGGCCTTGCGGCGGTCTTGTGGGCCTTGCGGTGGCCTTGTGGGCCTTGCGGCGGCCTTGTGCGCCTTGTGGCGGTCTTTTGAGGGCGGGGCCTGGGCTGGCTCTGTGGCCGGGTGCGGG
>Ga0335081_10011227_pt1 | contig 14481 bp, 15 predicted proteins | sample Lox_Sample_35_FD_206713 | JGI IMG/M metagenome (GOLD analysis project Ga0335081, IMG submission 206713) | Soil microbial communities from Loxahatchee National Wildlife Refuge, Florida, United States - Lox_Sample_3.5 | ecosystem: Environmental > Terrestrial > Soil > Wetlands | place: USA... | reverse complement strand
TCGAGCCGCCGGTATCGGAGCCGATAGAGGCAACCGCTGTTCCCGCAGCCACCGCAGCCGCGGAGCCGCCCGACGAGCCTCCCGGCACGCGCGAGGGATCGCGCGGATTGCGCACGGGATAGAAACCCGAGTTCTCGTTCGACGAGCCCATGGCGAACTCGTCGCAATTGGTCTTTCCCAGGATGATCGCGCCGGCCTCTTCCAGCCGTGCGATGACCGTCGCGTCGTAAGGCGCGGTGAAGTTTTCCAGAATCCTTGACGCGGCGGTGGTGCGAACGCCCTTGGTGGTGAAGACGTCCTTGACCGCGATCGGCACTCCTGCCAGCGGGGGAAGCGCATCGCCTTTATCGGCCAGCGACTGAATCTTCGCTGCCTGCGCGTAGGCGCGATCCTCGCATAGCGTCAGATAGGCGCCGATCTCGGCATCTTCCGCTCCGATCCTGGCATAGAACGCATCGACCAGGGCGGTAGCTGTGGTCTGCTTCTCCAGAACTGCGGTGCGTGCGGATTCAACCGTCAGCAGATCGATATTCATGCGCTAGCGCTCGATCACTTTGGGCACTTTGAAGAAGATGCCGTCGGCCTGTGGGGCATTGCGCAGAGCTTCATCGCGCGGCAGACAAGGACGCGGCTCGTCGGCGCGCATGGCGCCCTCAGGTTTCTGCGGATTGCCGTAGCGGCTGGCAACCTGCGCCATCGGCTCAACGCTGGCCGTGTCGAGTTCATTCAGCCGGTCGATGTAGCCGAGGACCGAGTTCAGGTCCTTTAACATGCGCGCGCGCTCCTCGGCGGTTAACTCGAGGTGAGCGAGCTCGGCGACATAGGCGACATCTTTTTCTGAAACCATAATTTCCTTGGCGGGTCACCGTTGCCGGCGCGCGACGCGGAATTCGATTTTGCCCACCGGCTCCGCAACCATCTGGTTCAGCGCTGCCAAATACTGCGGAATGAGACTCTGCAGTTGGTGTCGCCACGCGTCATCGGGCACGGCCACGGCCAGCACGCCGTCGGCAAAACTTTCCGCCGTGGTGCGGGCGGCGATTCTTGCTCCACAGGCCACAGGCCACGCCAACAAAGGTCCGTCGTTGCCTTCGCGGCGCACCACATCGCTAAGAATTTTCTTGAGAGTTGTGCGGGCGTGCTGCATGACTGGCGATCCTGCCCCAAAAAAAGATTGTACCGGAGACGCGACTTGCGCCGCAGGAGCTACTCGTACGGTTTTTCTTTCTGCAGAGATATGACATTACTACGGCTGTGGCAGCGTTGTTCCAGAACCGTAACGGCTGTGCGGGCTACATCGCGGTCTTGATGCCGGATTTGATCAGCCACCAGTTCATCGGATAGGACGTCAGGAAGCCGCAGGCCATGGCTGCCTGCATCATGAACCAGAACTCAATGTGGTCGGGGTGGAGGTGGCCGAACCAGACGAAAATCACTAACGCCATCCAGCCGTACATGCCGACTTGCCACGCGGTGAGCGAAAGAAAATCCACCTTGAGGGCGCGCTACCAGATTCTCGCGCCGTGCTGCTGTAGCATCGGAGCCAGAGCCATGTATTGAAAGCTGACGCCGACGATGAGGGCGAGCATATAGTCGAGTGTCCACTCGCCATACACAAGGCTGTCCAGCACGGCGAAGGGCATCGCGGCGAAGACGAACGGACCGATAAGGTCGGCCAGTGTGCAGCCTGCGCCGCAGTGCAGCGTTCCGGCAACAACTTTTTTCCAGAACGACCGCGGCGCCATGTCCATATCCATCTTGTGCGGACCAGAGTTGGAGCGTGGAGGCGTACGGCCCAGAGTCCAGTACATCCACAAGCCGACTGGTCCCGCCCAGAGCGCGTTGATGGGCCAGACCAGATTCATCACGAACATGGGCTGAGGCTGGCGGCGAAGAAGATCAATGGTGATCAGAACCGATGCGAGGATGCCCAACGAGACGGCCAACCACGACCAGAACTGAAAGCCGCTGCTGGCTGCATCACTCATTTCTTGCGCTGTATGAGGAATTGCGCCAACTCGCGCAAGGTCGCCCCACCCTCGCCAAAGTTGTCCAGCGCGGCTGACGCTTTCTCCACCAACTCATCCGCTTTCTTGAGCGAGGCGTCGATCCCGAACAGGGCTGGGTAGGTCGCCTTTTCTTCGGCCTTGTCTTTGCCGGCGGTCTTGCCGAGCTGCTCCGAGGTCTGGGTGACATCGAGGACGTCATCGACAATCTGAAACGCCAGTCCGATATTGCGCCCGAATTCGCGCAGGCTGAAGATGTGCGAGAGACTCGCTTCGGCATAGATGCCGCCGCTGACTACGCTGGCGGTCAGCAGCGCACCGGTCTTGGAGCGATGGATGTACTCCACGGTCGCGGCGTCGGGCCGGGTGTGCTCGGCCTCGAGGTCCATTACCTGCCCGCCGATCATGCCATCGATAGTGCCCGTAGCCCGCGCGACCTCGGCGATGATGGCCACGCGCGCCTCGGCTGGGCATTGCATCTTTGACAGAACTTCGTAGGCCAACGTCTGCAGCGCGTCCCCAGCAAGGATGGCGGTCGCTTCACCGAAAACCTTGTGGCACGTGGGACGTCCGCGGCGCAGGTCGTCGTTGTCGAGCGCGGGCAGGTCGTCGTGAATGAGCGAATAGGTGTGCAGCATCTCCAGCGCGGCGCCCAGCTCCTCCACGCCGGGAGGAACGCAGCCATGCACCATCTGCGCCGCCTCCAGGCAGAGAATGGGGCGCAGCCGCTTGCCCCCCGCAAAGACGCTGTGCCGCATCGCCTGATGAATGGATGCAGGATACTGCGTGGCTGCAGGGAGCAGGCGTTCCAAGGCGCTATCGGTGAGCAGCCGGCCTTCTTCCAGAACCTCTTTCAGCATGAAGAGGGCAGTATAAATGAGCGGTTAGTCGCGGGCCCTTGGCTCTTAGCTCTGGGCCTCAACGATTTACTGCCCTTTCGCTAGGAACAAAAGCCAACAGCGAAGAGCCAAGAGCAAAACTGACAAGATCACGGCCACCAGCCGCACGGCAGCCCCGCCAGGACTTGCATCTAACTGGCGAATCTTCTTTCGGAGGGAAAATGAAATTCACAGCCATCCTGTTGCTGGCCGGTGCGTGCCTGATGGGCGTTGCGGCTGCCCAGGACACCACAACGACTACCCCTAGCACCAACTCGCAGACGACGGCCAAGCAGGACATGAAGGACGCGGGACACTCCACTGCGAATGCGGCGAAGGACGTAGGCCACGCGACCAAGAAGACCACGAAGAAGGTGGTACACAAGGGCGCTGAGAAAACCAACGACGGATCGCAGAAGGTGGAGAACAAAACTGCTACCCAGCGATAGGAAGCTGCCTTGCCAAAAAGGAACCTTCCCGGGATCCCAGCGGAATATAACTTTATTGCGCGCTGGCTTGTGGTCTGTGCCGCTTAAGCCGTGCCTCGAACGATGAACGCCTCCCGCGGGCGTGTTAACATTGGAGGATAAAGAGAAAAAGAGTGGAGCTGACGGTCGGAGAGTGATGAAAGCTGTGTGTTCTTTTCAAGGAAACTCCAAGTTAAGTTGTGTCTGCCGGAGTGTGTCGTGGATTAAGCTAGCAAGTGCCCGATTTTTCATCGGTTTAGGCTTGGCTATGCTGACCGGGGGGACGGCGGCGTTGGCCCAATCCACGGGCGCGCCGAGCACGCAGCAGTCCGGCCCCGCCCCGTCTCAAACCCAGGCAGCTCCTGCGGCAGCTGCGCCGCAATCAGCCAACGTACAGTCCAATGGAATCATCACCGGCACCGTGACCGACAAGGACGGTGCGCTAGCCGTTGGGGCAAAGGTCGCGCTTTTCGTTGGTGGTCTAATCACATCGCGCGACGTGATGTCGGGCGACAATGGTGAGTTTACCTTCACCAATGTCCCTGCGGGGCCGTTTCATCTGAAGGTCACGGCGCCCGGTTTTGACACCCAGCAGTACTGGGGCTCGCTCCAACCCGGCCAGGCATTGCTTGTGCCGCCCATTAAGTTGCCGCTCACCGGGACTGTAACCGAGGTCAACGTCGGAGGGACACCGGAGGAAATCGCTGAGATTGAGGTCAAGCAGGAACTCGAGCAACGTGTATTCGGGATTTTTCCCAATTTTTATGTCACCTACACCAATGACGCTCCGCCGCTTTTTGCGAAACAGAAATTCGTTCTTGCCTCGAGATCGGTGATTGATCCGGTGACGATTCTGGGGGTAGGTTTTCTCGCCGGCGTTTATCAAGCGGCCGACGTGCCCGGTGGCTACGGCCAAGGCGCGGCGGGATATGGCAGGCGTTTCGGCGCCGCCTACGGTGATGTTGTCTTCGGAACCTTCATTGGAAGCGCCATCTTGCCGTCGGTTCTGCATCAGGACCCCCGCTACTTTTATTTAGGCCCGGACTACAGCACGAAGCAACGCTGGATACACGCGCTGGACAATTCCGTCATCGCGCGCAATGACCGCTCCAAAAAGTGGGAGCCGAACTACTCCGGGATCATCGGGAGCTTCGCCGCCGGTGCCATCTCCTATTCCTACATACCCGCTAGCGATCGCAGCGCGGGGATTTATCTGCAGGAGTCGCTGGTCAGGATAGCGGAAAGCAGCGTTGCCGGCGTTCTCCAGGAATTCGTGCTGCGCAAGTTCACCTCGCACGTGCCCAAGCAGAGTGCCGTTTCCGTTTCTGCCCAGCCTTAGGGTAAACCGCTGCTACAGCGTTTATCTGTTGAGCAAGCATCCCAATGCGGCGCGTCTTGCCGCAATGAAGATATGCCCGTGCGGCCGCAGGACGTGGGCCTGAGCTACGCTGTTACTTCAGCTCGGGAATTCTGGAGCGCACGCGTCTTAGCGCTGCCAGAAACTGCTCATTATGCTCGGGCGTGCCAATGGTCACGCGGAAGCAGTTGGGCGCACCCCAGATGCCGCTCATGGGGCGGACGATGACTCCCTCCTGTTGCAAGGCATGGCAGAGCGGCCCGGAAGGCTCGCCGGCGTCGCAGAAGAGAAAATTCGCCCAAGTGGGCACGACGCGAATACCCATCTGCGCAATTGCGGGCGCCAGCAGCTTTGCGCCTACGGCATTGTTTTCCACCGCGAGCTGGACGTGATCGCTGTCCGCAAGCGCGGCCAAAGCCGCTGCTTCGGCCAGTGACGAGACCATGAACGCCGGCTTCATTCTCGTCAGGTAAGAAATCAGTTCTGCCGGACCTATCCCATATCCCACGCGAAGACCGGCGAGCCCCTGTGCCTTCGAAAAGGTATGGAGCACGACAACCGACCGTCCTGCGCGGACGTAGTCCAAGGCATGCGAGTACTCAAACTGCCGCGCGGCGGCGAAATGGGCCGCGAACTCGTAATAAGCCTCATCGAGTACCGTGATGACATGCGACGGCAGGCGGTCGAGAAAATTGTCGATCGCCTCCGCGCTCACGACCGTCCCGGTAGGATTGTTAGGATTGGCGATGTACACCACACGGGTGTTGCTATCGATTGCGCCGAGAATTCCTTCCAGATCGAAGCCGTCATTGAGCGTGGGCGCCTCGATCAAGTGCGCGCCGGTGGCCTGCGTCACGATGGGATATACGATGAACGACTGCTTGCTCGTGACCGCGTTGAGTCCGGGGCCGAGCAGCGTGCGCGCGAGGATCTCCAGGAAGGTTGTGGAGCCGGCGGTGACCAATATTTGGCTCGCATCAACCTCGTGAATCTCAGCCAGACGCGCGGTTAGTTCTCCCGCGGAAGTATCGGGATAGAAATTGACTTCGGAGATCGCGGCTTTGATTGCCTCGATGGCCAATGGAGAGGGCCCAAAGGGATTTTCATTTGAAGCTAGCTTGATACAACGCACACCGCTCTCCAATTCCGCCTGCCTCCGATGCTTGCCTGCTTTGTAGCTGGTCAACGTGCGCACGTGCGCCGGAACCAGCTTGCTGAAATCTGTCATTCAATCTCCGGGGAGCACTTAGCATTGAGCACTTGGCCAAAACCTTTCAAACCGTCGCCAAATACTAGAAGCTATTTGGCCCTGTGGACATCGTGCCTTGAAAGGGCACGCCTTCAGGCGAGCCTGAGAAAACAAATTGCGCCCGGCTTTAGCCGCGGAGGGACCTCGCTTTCTTTGGCGCAGAAAATCGAAATCCCTCGGGGGCTGCAGCCCGCACTTATGGGCTTGGATCGGCACGGCTGAAGCCGTACCCTTTCAAACTTCAAGATGTCAACAGAGCCAGATAGCCTCTAAATCCCAAATTGCTAACCGCTGATTGCTGACTGCTAATTGCTAATTGCTGCTCTTTTCAGTTGTGCAACCTCGCGATCACTTAGATGCCGAAACTTGCCCGGCTCTACATCCAGCTCCAGGGACCCGTAGCGAACCCGCTTGATCTTCTCAACCCGATGTCCAATCTGTTCGAACATCCGCCGGATTTGCCGGCTGCGTCCTTCAATCAGCGAGACCTCGTACCAGGGATTTTCCGACTGGTGCAGAAGTTCGATGCGCGCGGGGGCGGTTTTTATCGCCTGCGACCGCCGGCGCGGCTCCGTTCCCGGTGCTTTGCCCCGGGGGGTTTTCAACGGCGTCCGTTCCGGTCGCAGCACAACTCCGCGGCGAAGCTTCTCGATTTGCTCCGCACCCGGTTGGCCGCTGACCTTGACCAGGTAGGTTTTCGGTAGATGCGACGAGGCGTGCGTTAACTTCTGCGCCAAAACGCCGTCATTGGTCAGCAGCAGCAATCCTTCACTAGCATAATCGAGCCGCCCGACCGGATAGATGCGGGTTCTGATCCCACGAACCAGGTCCAGCACCGTCGGACGGCCCTCGGGATCGGTGACTGTCGTCACGTAGCCCTTGGGCTTGTTGAGCAAGAGATAGACGTGGCGCTCGGGCGCGCCGATCAGCTTGCCATTGACCTTAATGTAGTCGTGCGCGGGATCGGCCTTGCTGCCCAGTTCGGTGAGGGTCTGCCCATTCACCGAAACCAATCCTGCGGCGATGAGTTCTTCGGCTTTGCGCCGCGACGCGATACCCGCGGCGGCAATGATCTTTTGCAGGCGCTCGGCGGCCATTGGCTAGGACTTTTCCTCAGCTCGTTCCGCTTCGGCCTCGGTTGCGTAGGTGCCGTCAGTGGACATTGTCGCCTCCTCCCCAAGGTGATGGCTGGGGTCGGGAATGGCCTCCGTGACGGGTTCGTCGCCGGCGCCCGAAGACAGGGCTTCTGCTGCTAGCGTCGGCGGTTCGGCAGCGGCTGCGAACAGCTCAGCCTGCGGATCACCCAGCTTCTCGAACTCTTCCACGCTGGGGAGCTCGCTCACATCCTTGAGACCAAAGCGCAGCAGAAATTCCTTCGTGGTCTTGTAGAGAATAGGCCGCCCGATGACCTGCTTGCGGCCGCCGGTCGTGATCAGCCTGCGGTCGAGCAGCGTGGCGATGACGCCGGCGGAATCGACGCCGCGAATCTCGCTGATCTCCGGCACCGTGACGGGCTGCTTGTAAGCGATCACCGCGAGCGTCTCCAGCGCCTGCAGCGAAAGCCGTACCGGCGGTTTCAGGCTCTTGGCGAAGCTGACCACGACGTCGTGATGCTCGGGCTTGGTGGCCATGCGGTAGCCGCCGGCAATTTGGCGAATCTCCATGCCGCGGTCCGGCAAGGCGTAATCGGCGATGAGCTCGTCAATGATGCTGCTGAGTCGCGCTTTAATGGCTCTGAGTTGCGCCTTGTCTTCGGTCGGGCCGCTAGCGCTGCCGCTCGAAGATTCCGGGCCAAGGAGCGCCTGTTCCTGTTGCTGGGAAACCTGCCCGCCTTCGGAGATGGTTTCATTCAAGGCGAGGCGAGCCTCTTCTTCAGCGCGCAGGTCGGCAATGGTGGCGTCCTTCAGCAACGCGGCAAGCTCGTTCAGCGTGACCGGCTCCTCCGTCGCGTAAATGATGGCTTCGAGTTGGGCTTTAAGGCTCATGAGTCAGTTGTCAGTTGCCGGTTGTCAGTTTTGAAAAGCAGACTCATATGTTCCTCCATTTTTGCGGACACCCATTGAGACGCTATGAACCGCTTTGCGGCTACATCGATCCTAGCCACTGGCAACTGACCACTGGCCACTGCTTTTCACCGCCAATCGTCCTTCGCTGGCGCGCCTTCCGCTGGGAGCGTGTCGAAGTGGGTGTGCTTCTTCAGCACAATTTCGCCGAAGAGGTTGTCCTGGCGTGCCAGTATGGCTTGCAATCGTATGAGTTCCAATATAGCGAGAAATGCGCATATCAGCGCCGAACGCGAGCGCAGAGTTCGAAGCAGCTGTTTCAGCCGTACTGGCCGGTCCTCGAGCGACAAGCGGCGGCGGACGAATTCAATCATCTGCGATACGGTGACGGCCTCTTCGTCCACATCGAACGAAGGCCGCTTACGGGCGCGGTCGAGAATCTGCTGAAAGGTCTTGACCAGGTCGACCACGTCGGCGGCCAGTTCCGGCTCGGTGCCCTCGGCACCGCGAAAATCCTTCAGTGCCGGATTCGACCACACCGCTTCTTCAATCTGCTGCTTTTGCAGAAGCATCTGCGCCGCGGTTTTGAAGCGCTCGTGTTCGAGCAGCCGATTGACCAACTCCAGGCGTGGGTCGTCGTCGGTTGCCGGCCCGGCCGGGTCGCGCGGCAGCAGCATCTTCGACTTGATGTGGATGAGCAGCGAGGCCATGTAGATGAATTCGGCGGCCACATCCACATCGAACTGCTTCATGCTTTCGACGTAGCGTAAGTATTGTTCGGTGATCTTCGCGATAGGGATGTCGTAGATATCGATGTCCTGCTTGCGGATGAGATCGAGCAGCAGGTCAAGCGGGCCCTCGTAGACCTGTCCCACAATCACGGAGAAGGGCGAGTCGTTGGCGTCCTTGCGAGATGGCGGCAGGAGGTGGCCGGTTGCGGGCGGCGGTTGTGAGGTTTCGGTCATACGGTCGGCAGCGTCGCGCTATGTCCCCCAAAAAGTGTTAACGCTCCAACGGGCTGTACTGAGCCTGGAGATCATTTATTCGAACAGGCTCTCCCCCTGGAACCCGCATGAGGAAATCTCCGTTGACCTTAAACACTCGCACAATTCTATTCCTCTTCTTTTGATTGTCAGTTTCGAACTTCTTCCATATGGGCTGAAGCACGTTTTGTGGAATCACAAAATCGATAAGTTCATTGGGAGCTCTCCTCCAACACAGTAGAACAAGAATCTCGTATGTCTTGTCCCGGGTAAGGAAAACCCATTCTCCAGGGGCGTGTGCTTGTTCTCGAGCAGTTGGGACGGCGACTCGCTTGCCAGTGGCAGTTCGATATACGCGATGTTCGAGGACTTGCAGAGCGATTGTGCTGGGTAAATGTTGCAGCCACTCTTGACGCAAATAGTTGCCCCGTTCCGTACGCTCCGCGTCCCAATACGAAAGGTCTGGATGCACGTGCGATTGTGCGCCTAATGCAGGCCGCGCTGAGGGCCTCATGGAGCCCAAATCGTGCGACAGGCCCATCGCCTCACGAACCATCCTCATCGACTCTTCCGCGGCGTCTCTGGCACGCTGAGCGCCAAGGTCGAGGATCTTCCAAACAGCATCGGGCGACTTCTCAAGATTCAAACGCCGAAGCCGGATTGGCTGAACGATCTGAATAACGGAATCGGCGGCTAAGCTCTTGCACTCGATGCAGCTGATTCCGGCGGTTCTGCAGCCACTATCGGTGCGCATGCGGACTTCATCTCCACTAAAAAGTTTGTGAAGATCGCCGACCGGACAGTCGTCTGGGTTTCCTGGCTCGGAAAGCCGCGCCCTACGCGGATCATTGACCATTCGTGACAGCTTTTCCCGTATCGAGTCAGGGTCCTCTGTGAGGGAAATGAAATTGTTATACGACTTTGACATTTTCCTGCCGTCGATACCCGGCAACTTCGCCGCCGGCGTTAGGAGCGGCTGCGGCTCCGGAAATGCAAACATGGCTTTGTATTTCGGGTGAGGACGCCTCCTAACAGGAATGCCCGAGCGGACTTCCTCAGCCAGTTCTGAGGTGACCGCTTCCCATTTCCCCAGCGGATAGAAGTAGTTAAACCGGCGCGCCACCTCGCGAGTCATCTCCACGTGTGGTACCTGATCCTCGCCGACTGGGACAAACAGCTCGCGATCGCATTCCGGGAGGTCGGGCGGTGGGCTGTAAAGCAAGATGTCTGCAGCCTGCAGCAGCGGATAACCCAAGAACCCATACGTTCCGAGGTCCTTTTCCTTCAGGTTTTCGCGCTGCTCTTTGTAGCTGGGGACGCGCTCCAGCCAGCCCAGCGGCGTGATCATGCTGAACAGCAGATGCAGCTCGGCATGCTGCGGCACATGCGACTGGATGAACAGCGTGCTCCGCTCCGGGTCCAAGCCCGCAGCCAGATAATCGAGGATGACCTCCAGCGAGTTTTGCTTCACGGCGCTGGTGTCGGCGTAGTCGGTGGTCAGCGCGTGCCAGTCCGCTATGAAGAAGAAGCAATCGTACTCGTCCTGCAACTTCACCCAATTTCGCAGCGCTCCAACGTAGTTGCCGAGGTGCAGCTTTCCCGTCGGACGCATGCCGCTCAGCACGCGGCCCTTGGTTGGTTTAATGTCGGTCATCGGAAACCCAGAAATACACTGAGGAGCGCCTGAAAGAAGGCCATAAACGGCGTGATCAGGATACCAACCAGGTTAAACCCGATCATCGGCAGGATGAACAGGACGACAATCAGCGCGCCGTAGCCAAAGCGGTCGTAGACCTGCAGCGTGTTGTAGGAAAGAAAGTGGCGAATGACGTGGCTGCCATCCAGCGGCGGCAGCGGAATGAGGTTAAACACCGCCAGGATCACATTGATCCACATGGCATCGTAGAACAGCGTCGCCAGAGCTTCTGCCGTGGTCTCGCCGCGCATGTGACTGCCAATCACGACGCTTGAGCCGTGCACAATGAATGCGAGAATCACGATCGACACGAACGCGGTAATGAAGTTGCTGACCGGCCCGGCGACCGCGGTGAGGATGTCGTCCTTCACCTTGTTTTTGAAATTGCGCGGATCCACTGGCGTTGGCTTCGCCCAGCCGAACGGCGGAAATCCCAGCACAATCAGAATCAGCGGCATGATGATGGTGCCGAAGGGATCGATGTGCACCAGGGGATTCAGCGACACGCGTCCCAGCATCTTTGCGGTGGGATCGCCCAGCCGGTTGGCCATCCAGGCATGCGCGGATTCATGCACGCAAATGGCGAACAGCAGCACAATCACCTGGAAAAAGATGTCGACCGGGTTAGCGTGCGAGAACATTGGGTTTTCTCTCGATACTACCACGAGAAAATGAGCCCGCTCCTTTTCGGGAATGTTCCTCACCGCGTGCTGAAAATAATTGCCACATGGCCGCATCTGCGCCAGAATCCAGCTACGCAGAATCAGGCTTCGCTAGCGAATCCCCAGCCTGATGTAACCCGTCGAGGGCCCCATGAGTCGGACACGCGCTGTAGTGATCTGCCTACTGCTGCTGGTGCTAGCAGCTGCGCACGTGCTTTCACAGGAGAACTGTCCGCAACTCAGCGTGCCGCAAATAATCCCTGGCACCAATATGTTCAACGCACAGCAAGAAGTGTGGCTGGGCAATGCCGAGGCAGCTTCGGTCGAGCAGTCCCTCACCATCATCGACGAGCCGCAACTGACGGCATATCTGCAGCAGATGGTTGACGGGTTGGCGCAGAGCCTTGGTTCCACCCAGCTGCAGTTTCGGGTGAAAATCTACGATGCCCCAACGGGGCAGGCATTCAGCCTGGCCGGCGGGCGAATCTACGTTTCGCGCAAGCTGATTGCGTTGACGCGCAATGAGGACGAGGTCGCTGGCATTCTGGCGCATGAGATGGGACACAGCGTCGCCCACCATGAGGCCATCGCCCGCAGCGAATCCTTCCGCAAGGTGCTCGGCCTCAAGGAGGTGAGCGACCAAGCCGACGTTACGGCGAGATGGAATGAACTGGTCAGCAACTATCGCCGCATGAAGGCGGGCAGTTACGAAAAGGCGGTTGCGATGGAGGAGCGAGAACAAGTCCAGGCAGACGCGATTGCGCTCTACCTGGTTGCGCGAGCGGGCTACTCACCACAATCGTTCTTCGACATCTTCGATCGTACGGCACAAACCAAAAGCAACATCGGAGGCTTCTGGTCGAACTTGTTTGGCAGGTCCAGCCCAGATTCCCGACGTTTGGCGAGGATCATCAAAGACACTCCGGCGATGCTGAAAACGTGCATCAACACTCGCACGGAAAATGCAACCGTTTACGACAGATGGAAAACTGGCGTAATCGAGTATCCCGGCTTGAGCGCCACCCACCAGGAATCGCTTCCCGGCTTGGTCAGCAAGCGCGTCCTCACCGAACGGCTACGACCGGAGGTCCAGCGTATCCGCATCAGCCCGGACGGCAAGTACGTGTTGGCACAGGATGACGGCAATGTTTTTGTCCTGGAACGCGAGCCGCTGACATCAATATTTCACTTTGAGGCCCACGATGCCGGGTCGGCGCAATTCACGCCTGATTCGCGCGGCATTGTCTTGTTATTCGACGATGTGAGGGCATCGCCACGGGTGGAGCGGTGGGACATTGCCAGCCAAAAGCGGGCTGAAGTACACGAAGTCTATGTCCGGGATGGATGTCTGCTGAGCAAAGTTGCACCCGACGGAAAGACGCTCACTTGTCTCACCAGGGAGTTTGATTCCGCTGGTTTCATGAAGTTTAATCTCGATTTGTATGACGTGGCCACGGCCACGTCTTTCGTCCACAAGAAGGGTTGGGTCGATATCGACCTGGCGAAGATGCTTCGGTTTGGCGGCTGGCAAGAGTTGCCGGAGTTTCTGGCCGCCGGCCAGAAGTTGCTCGAAGCCTTGTCGCCGATGGCGTTTTCCTGCGATGCCCACTACTTCGTCGCGCACAGCCGGCAAAACACGCTGGCCTTCGACTTGTTCTCCCGCAATAAGATGGATCTCCCCGGCAACATCAAGGGGCTGCTGGACTACAGCTTCACCTTTCTGGCGAACGGGAACCTCATCGGAGTTGCCGGAGGGAATGGCGAAAAATCAGAAGTGGTCGAGTTCCCCAGTGGAAGAGTCATCTACAAAGACCTGAACATCGGCGGCTCTCGCCTGGAAGCCGTGGCTCAGGGCGACCATGTCTTGCTTCGTCCAATCAAAGACCACCCCGTGGGGATCTTCGACCTGAAACAAAACAAAATCGTGGTAGCGAGCAAGCGCAGCGCAATCACTGTGTGGGATGACAGTTACATTGCCGAGCGCCTCGACGGCGAATTGCAAGTCTTCGACATCCCGAGTTTCAAGCCCGTCGAACGTGCGCAGCTTCCCGATGCGCCGTTGGGCAACGTCCATGCCAGCGCCATCTCGCCGGACCTCACATGGCTGGCGATCTCGCAGAAGACCCGGGGTGCGGTTTGGAACCTGCAGACCGGGCAGAGGCTATATCACGTGCGGGGTTTCTCCGCCGCGTACTTCAGCCCAGATGGCGGATTATATGCCGATTTTCCCCAAGTATCTTTCCACGGAACGCACTCTGGCCCGCGCTGCTTTGAACAGCGAAGACATGCGCCCGGAGCGCGCCATCGATGAGAAGAATCACACGATTGAGGCAGGGCGGTACTTGCTTACCATCACGCCCGCCAAGACAGACAATCCACGAAATGACGTGAGCTTTGAACTGTGGGACATCATAGACAAGAAAGTAGTCTGGACGAAGGAGTTTTCGCACGAGGGGCCGGCGTACCACGTGGACTCGCGGGCAAATGTTCTGGCCTTGTACTGGAAAGCCAGTAGCCAATCGGCGAAGTCAATCGGCAAAGATGATCCGGCGGCGGCCGCCGCCATGGCTCACTTCAAAGACCGCGACAGCGCAGTATTCGTGCTGATCTTCGACCTGGACACTGGCAAGCTTCGCGGTCAGACAGCGTTTGATACTGGCAACCATTCCATCCAGATCGAGACGGTGAAGGCAAGCGCCGACCGGCTCATCGTTGCCGATGGCAACTCACGCGTCTTGGTTTACTCATTCGATGGTCAAGTCCAGGGCACAATTGCAGGGCACTCGCCGCAAATTTCGGCGAAATCAGACCTGCTGACCGTGCGCACTGCGAGCGGCGAATTGGAACTCTATGATTTGCGCGACGCGCGCAAGCGCACGCGCTACGAATTCCAAAACCGGGTCGCGTTCGACGGCTTCAACGCCGACGGGACGCGGCTGCTGGTGCTCACATCGGACCAGACGGTTTACATTCTCGATACGGCGCCTAAGAAGGATAGCGCAGTAGTGTCCAAGTAATCTTGCTGTGGAGTACGGGGAAGGAAGCCAGCCGATTAGAGCATTTTCAATTTAAGTATTTACATATCCGCAGGCCGTGAAGTAGTTCGCGCATTCCTGCGAGGAAACCGACGGGAGCAGATTTGCGATTTCTTCCCAGAGGCTTTCGGTGGATCGTCGGGCG
>Ga0335081_10011226_pt1 | contig 14482 bp, 14 predicted proteins | sample Lox_Sample_35_FD_206713 | JGI IMG/M metagenome (GOLD analysis project Ga0335081, IMG submission 206713) | Soil microbial communities from Loxahatchee National Wildlife Refuge, Florida, United States - Lox_Sample_3.5 | ecosystem: Environmental > Terrestrial > Soil > Wetlands | place: USA... | reverse complement strand
ACAAAAACAAGGCTCCGTAACGCCGGTCCTTGGTTTTATCGTATAAATTGTGCCAGAACGAATTCATGCGGTCGGTGATTCGGATTTTATGCCTCCGCCGTTGTTATAATTCCATTCGCCGCATTTCCTGCTCAATTTTGACGGGCTGGGTGACGCTCGCGTTGCGCGCCCGTCCGGCGGCCCATTTGCGCTGGGAAGTGACTTTCTCGGCCATGGTCTTGGCCAGCGGCACGGTCTGTCGCAACGAGGTGAGCACGTGGCCGGTCGTCAGTTCCTGCTTTTCATAAAACGCGTCGTAGAGCGCACTGATGATGGCTTCCTCGATTTCCGCGCCGCTGAAGTCCTGGCTGGCTTCGACCAGCGTCTTGAGGTCGAATTGCTTCGGGTCGCGCCCGCGTTTGTGCAGGTGAATCCGGAAAATTTCCTCGCGCTCCTCGTTGCTCGGCAGGTCCACGTAAAAGATCTCGTCGAGGCGCCCCTTGCGCAACAGTTCCGGCGGCAATTGGGATACGTCGTTGGCGGTCGTCACCACGAACACCGGTGCGCTCTTTTCCGAAAGCCACGTCAGAAACGTGCCGAAGACGCGCGCAGTCGTGCCGCCATCGGTCGCGCCGGAGCTTTGCGAGCCGACGAACGCCTTGTCAATTTCGTCCACCCACAGCACCGCGGGCGCGACCGATTCCGCCACGCCAATCGCGCGCCGGACGTTTTCTTCCGATGAGCCCACGAGGCTGCCGAACATCCGGCCCATGTCGAACCGCAGCAACGGCAGTTGCCACAGCCGCGAGACGGCCTTGGCGCAAAGGCTCTTGCCGCAGCCCTGCACCCCCAGCAACAGAATCCCCTTCGGCGCGGGCAAACCGAACGCGCGCGCTTCGTCGGTAAACGCCACCGCGCGCTTGTTCAACCAGTCTTTGAGCACGGTCAGCCCGCCGACATTGGAGAAATCCTCGTCGGCCGCGTAATATTCCAGCAGCCCGCTCTTGCGAATGATTTGTTGTTTCTCGGCGAAGACTTCGTTCACGTCTTCAGCACTCAGCCGTCCGCCCTGCACGATGATTTTAGCGAACACGTTTTCCGCTTCCCCCAGCGTCAGGCCCGTCGCCGCCTGGAGCAGCCGCTCGCGGCCCTCGGCGTCGAGGTTCACTTGAATCTGTTTCCGGTCACTGACCTCGGCGATGATTTTATTGAGCATTTCGCCGAGTTCCTCTTTGGTCGGCTGCGGGAAATTGATGACGGTGATTTCCTTGTCCAGTTCCGCCGGGATTTCCATCACCGGAGAAACCAGGACGATGGTTTTGAAGCTGTTTTTCAGGTGCAATGCGATGTCTTTCAGTTTCCGGATGACGGCGAAATTATTTTTGGTCAAGAACGGGTGGAAATCCTTGAAGACGAAAATCGCCGGTTCCACCTGCTCGATCACCTGGTCCAGGGCCGCGAGCGGGTCTTTGGTGGAGGCGCTGCGGCTTTTCTGCGACTGGATGGAGGTGCCGGCGGGGACAATGCCGTTGCTGAAGGTCCACTCGAAGACCTTCTTCTGCCGTTTTTGGGCGATCTCGACCAGGACATTTTGCACGCGCATCTCCTCGCTCGAAATGACGTAAAGGATCGGATAACGCGCCCGGATGAGGGTTTCGAGTTCAGTCTGGAAGTTCATGGATTTGTGGTGCGTGCTGCGTGCTGCGTGCTGTGAATTGTTCGTCGGTTGGATTCAATTGGTGCAACAACTCGGCGAACGGCTGGGTCAGATTGTGGACCAAAATCCGGCCATCCGGCAAAATTAAAATCTCTGACATCCAGGCTTCAGTCTTGTGGAATTTGCTTTTCACAGATAACTCCAAACTTTTTGTTTTTAGCTTCAATCGCTTCTTCGGTCAACCACGCGTGGCTTTCGTATCTCAACGAACCACCCGGATAGCGGTCATCGCGAAAACGGCCATCGGTCATACTCGTTACCCTCGTTAATTCCGGCAGGCAGAAGAAATTTTTCAGTGGACCAACAGCATTCACCGTCGCCTCCAGGCTCCACGTTTTGCAAAGCTCGCCCTGTGTCGGGTCGGGATGAAGTTGCATCTGATTTGGAGCGAAAACGTCCAACCTGAAACCACCCGGTAGTTTCATTCCGGAGAACTCCGTCCACTTTGTTGTTTCAAAGCTGCCATACAAAAAGCCCCCGCGGTCAAACGGCGGAGGATAAGATTGAATTTCAACGCCGCCGCTATCTGAAAATCCCAGTTCTTTGCCTTCGGAAAACCAGTCAATTCGGCTGACAAATGCATGGCCTTCCCACTTCCACTTCGCGGGCATTAGCACGTGCAATGGCACGGGCCGCCGTGAAAAAGTTTCCAGCAAAAATCCCGGTGATACGATTCGCTCGTCCCGGCGGGTGGAAAAATAATCCGACGAACAAAAAGCAAGCCAAACAGGGAAAAGAAGTTCGCCGGCCATGCCCAGCAGATGACTGCACGGAAAAATCCGTCCACTGGCCGAAATGCGGTTCTTGGAATCGCCAAGCCTTTGGCGCAAGATTTCCTCGTCGTATTGGTGTAATTTGTAAATCGCCATGCCGTCAAAACCCATTTCTTCAAAAAACGGATCTTCGCAATCCAAATTTGTAATTCGTATTTTCCAAAGCCGACCTTTTCTGGCGACTACAAATGGTCCTTTTGAAATGAGCCGCTTTTCCTGGGTGAGTCGCCCGCGATCACCAAAAACCGAATAAACAACTTCTCCTTCTGCTTGGAATTCCGGCTCTTGACCACTGAACTTGTAAATAGTTTGCATAGCGGTTTGCATCAATGGGAATTGATTGTTTGGTTTCGCCTTTTCATGGAATCAAATTCAAGTGAAACGCGCTGGCCAGCGCGAACGCCCGGTCGCTTTCCTGCGTTGAAACCGCCCGGCGCAATTCCGCGTGCCGTGCCGCGTGCCAGGCCGGCCAGAAACCGGAACGCAAATTCACTTTGACGCCTGGCAAATTCTCCGCGAGCCATTCGGCCACCGGCCGCCAGCAACAATCCACGTGCCCGGGCATCAGCAAGTGACGGACAATCAATTCGCTGTGTTCGGCGGCCCAAAACAGATTTTCCCGGACGATGCGGACATAATCCGGCGTTTTCGACAACCGCTGCGCACAGGCGTCGTTGCCAAATTTGAAATCGGTGAGCCAGACATCGAACATCCCATCCAACAGTTCGCGCGCCTGGGCCGAGCCGTGCGCGTTGGTTTTCCAAACCAGTTTAGCCGTGTCCGGCAGTAATGACACCAGTTCAAGCGCCGCGGGCAGGTGAATCGTCGGTTCACCGCCCATCACCATTACCGTTCGCGCGCCGTTGCGCAAAGCTGCCCGCGCTTTCGCGGCCAGTTGCGTGGCTGCGACGCCTCGTCGCAACGATGTTGGCGGGACGCCCTGACCGCGCGTGGCGACGAGGGCGTCGCCGCTACGCGGATTCCAACTGGACGCGCCAGTAATGCAAAAGTCGCAGCGCATATCGCACCCGCTCATGGCAATGGCAAAAGTGGGAATCAATTCCAGCTCGTCCGTGACTTCGGTTTGCGCTGAAAAAAAGCGGGTTTCCGCTCCGGCATGACAGAGGCCTCGTTCGCCTACCAGCCGGTTGACGCCGCAATCGTGGGCGCAAAGGTGGCAATCGGCCAGCAGCGCGTGCGCCCGTTGCGCCCGTTCACGGGCCAGGACGGAACGCGAAACGCCGGACTCTGACGCGATGGACGGAGGCTGGAGTTCAAGCTTCAGCTTGCTCGGATGGCACGCTGAAGCGTGAACTCCAACACGCCGGGCCGGAGACCGGCGCTCCTGTTCGACGCAAATCATAATTCCAGCCGGGCCACACGTTCGGACCGGATTTGTTGAGGGGTTTGGCTCAGGAACCGTTTCGCACGGATCCGCAACCAGAGCCATCCGACCACGCCTCCGCACCACATGGCCAGCGTTAGAAACCAGCCGGAGCAAAAGAACAGGACGACGGAATTGATGATGGCGATCAGAACGGCCACCTGGCGCACGGACATTTCCCCGATGCCAAGCAGATTGAGGCGCTCATGGCGATAGGTCCAGTCCCACGCCACGAGCAGGGCGAAAATCATGGCCCCGCCGCCCACCAGGCCGGATTGCAGGCCTGGCCGGAGCAGTGAAATGAACAATCCTCCGGACAGGGCGCCCAACAGGCAGTAACCCCAAAACCCACGCGCGGACCAGTCCCGACTCAACACGGCCACCAGAGTCGCCAGCCAGAACAGGCTGAAGATCCAGTCCAATGCGCCAAGCGGCAGAAAAGCGTAGGTCACCAGACGCCAAACCTGTCCTTTCCACACCAGGGCCGGCGTCAGCGCCAGCCAGTCGTAGAAGTCAAACCCTAGCAAATGTTGCCCGATCCAGGCTGCCGGGAACCCGAGCACGAAGACGAGCAGGAAAAGGCGCATGCCCCAGCGCAATGAAAGAAAGTAGTTTTGGACAAGGTTTTTCATTGCGAGGTTCTGCCCAACCAGCGTTTCCACCAGGCCGTTTTCGGCCGCGGCAGGTCGCGCGTGGATTTTTGGAGGCGCTGTGCAACTTCCGGCGGCACGGTGGTGCGCGCGGCGTCGTAGCGCAACGCTTCTTCCGCAGTCGCGAATTCCCGGGCGGCGCCTTGCTGGTTTTGATTTTCGGTCCCGGTTTGTTGGGACTGTTGTTCAGCGGAAAATTTGCTTCGGTGTTTCATAATTCGATTCAGGCGAATTTTTTAAACAGAGCGGCGAAAGCTTTGCGAGCGCGATGCAGTTTCCCGCGCACGGCATCCGGCGATTGTTCGGTGAGCATGCCGACCTGTTCGTAGCTCAATTCCTCGTCCGCCACGAGCAACAGCAAAAGCCGGTATTCATCCGGCAAGGCGTCCAGGACTTTTTGAATCAGCCGGCCCAGCTCCTTGATTTCGAGAACGCGCAGCGGCGAATCTGTCCCGGCGACCGCGCTGTCCCAGACCGCATCATCGGTATTGGCGAAAACGTGGCGATCGTGCCAGGCGTGTTGGAGGTTCCGACAGTGATTGATCGCGATGCGATAAAGCCACGTGCGCGGGGAGGCCTCACCCCGGAATTGATCCAACTTGCGAAATGCCTTGAGGAAAACGTCGTGCGTGGCGTCCTCGGCTTTTTGCGGATCGCCCAGGTAGCGCAGGGCCAGATAATAAATCGCGCGGCTGTTTTCGGCGTAGAGGCTGGAAAATTCCGCCGACGCCAGGTCGGCTGGCGGCGTTGGCAACGGCTCACATCCTGCGGTCGGCTCGTTCATGAGCGTTTTCACTGTAGATTGGACAAGGCTCACCGGCCCATGTCACGAAAGGGCAAGGTATCCATTTCCATCACTGCCCGGCATGGCAAACCGGTCTGCGGCGTGCCGCTGGATTACAATTGGCGCGGCGGGCCGCGTTTCAAACCGAGCCTCTGTTCGTAAACGCCCATCTTGACGCCCGGTGTTTCCTGTTGCCCTTTCAGTTCCAATTTCAAGTGTGCCAGGCGTGCCTGCGCTCGCTCCGCCAGCGCCGAACCCGAAAAGCGCTCCACAATCTTTTCCAAAGTCTCGCGCACGGTGTCGTAATCGGCGCCGTGGCGAACCTGCAAATCCGCCAGCAGATTCAGCCAGTTCGCCACGCGCTTGGGCGGCTGATTCGGGTGTTCGATCAATTGTTTCAATTCACCCGTGGCCAGATCCAATCGCCCGTAGTGGTCCGCGTAGAGGATGGCGAGTTTCTCCCGGACCTCGGCATCGAGCGGGTGCTGTTCCAGGTGTTTCACAAAGGCGGCGGCCTGTTCGCCCGGGTTCATGCCCTGGGGTTGCAGGAAAGTGGACGATGCCAGCAAGCCGACATTTTTCGCGCCTTCCGGCACGGCCATCAGCTGGCCGTCGTGGGCCGCCAGCGAAATCCTTGCCGGGTCGCCCAGATGCGCGATGCGTTGCGCGGCCTGCAACGACAATTCAGTGTCGGGGAACCGCGCGGCGATTTTCTCCAGCGCGGCGCGCGCCCCTTCCGTGTCCTGCGCCAGCTTGAGATGCCAGTCGGCGAGCTGGTTCATCGCGGCGGACACTTGCTTGGGGGGCGAGCCGGACGAATCGCAAAAACCATCCAGCGTGAGCGCCGCGGCGGACAAATCCTTCAAATCTTCAGCCTGGATGCCGGCCAGCAACATCACGCCCTCGAAATCGTTGGGAAAGCGCGCGAGTTGTTCGCGGACCTCGACGATCGCCTCGTGCGGCCGGCCCAACTTGCGTTTGGTTTGGGCGACCGAATAATACGGTTTGGGTTCCGGCGGTTCATTGCCGCCGTCGAAGATGCTGGCCAGCGGTTTGGCGAAGCTGTCCGTGATGCTGTTTCTCCAAATGATCGCCATCACCCCTCCGCAAAACAGAATCATCATCAGGGCGTCGAGAGCCGCAACGCCCCCTTCGCGAAAACCGGGAACAACTTCCTCAAAAATGAACCAGACGACGAGCCCCGATAAGACCCACTTCAAAATCAGTTTGGGACGGTTATCGCTGCGTCTGACGGAGCGGATGAACAGCCAGATGAACGCGATCGAGATGATCGAAATCCAGAGGATATTGAACCAAAGTTGCTGCGTATCGTCCATGCCTGATGAGCCAAACTCGTCCTGATTTCCGACAAGTTCAAGCTGATTTTGTCACGCGCCCCGGCACGATTTACCTGGTGAGTCTCTCATAAATCCACGTCGCGCGACCGCGCGCCGTTTGTCCGCCAACGCTACCCGTAACGATAAGGCCGGGCCAGCGCGAACGTGTTCGGCAGATGCCGGATTTCGCGCACGGCGCCGTCCGCCAGCAGCACCTCGACCACGTCGAACCGGATTTTGACCGCTGGATTTTTCAACTTATGGAGGTAATCCAGCGCCGTTTGCGACAGCAATCGCCGTTTGCGCGCGTTGACCGCGGCGGCCGGGCGCGTCCAATCCTCCGACGAACGCGTTTTGACCTCAACGAACACCAGGCAGTCGGCATCGCGCAGAATAAGATCAATCTCGCCGCGGTCAGAGCGGAAATTGGCCGTGAGAAATTTCAGCCCGTGCCGCCGCAAATAATCTTTCGCTGCCCGCTCACCCAACCGGCCACGTCGCAAATGTTCCGGCTGCTCATCGCCGGCGAAGCGCGCTTTCAATTTTTCGAGCAGGTTCATGCTTCAGAAATCCTGGGAGTGACGGCGTGCCGCCGTCTCATTTTTAAGTCTGGGACGCCGACACGGCGTCCCTCCCGGTTTGTATCTTATCCGTGTCTATCCGTGGTTAGAAACTCTTGGTTCCCGCGGCTTGATCGGCGCAAAACTCCGGCGATGAATCGGGCACGGCCCATGCGCGGCCAGCGCGGCGAGGTGTCTTGCCGTGCCGTAGCCCTTGTGTCCGGCGAATCCATAGACCGGCCATTGCCGGTCGAATTCCAGCATCAACCGGTCGCGCGTGACCTTGGCCAGCACGCTCGCCGCGGCGATGGAATAGCTGTGCGCGTCACCCTTCACAATCGCTGTTTGCGGGAAGCGCAAAGTTTTGACCGGCCGGCCATCCACCAGCGCGTGCTGTGGTGCCGGATTTAATTTTGCCAGCGCCTCATTCATCGCCTGATGCGTGGCCCGCAGGATGTTGATTGCGTCAATTTGCGGGGCGTCCGTCTGGGCAATGGCAAATTCCACATCGGCGCAGTTGGTGAGAAAGGCGAAATATCTTTCACGCTGCAGCGCCGTCAATTGCTTGGAATCGTTCAAGCCTTCCAGTTCCGACGGCAAGCCAGCGGTCGCCCATTTGGCTGGCAAAATTGCCGCCGCGGCGACGACCGGTCCGGCGAGCGGCCCGCGCCCCGCCTCGTCCACACCGGCGATACGCATCGCGCCACGATTCCACAGCGGTCGCTCGAAGGCGAACCGGTCGTCAAATTTGGCGCTCATTTCCCGGTTCCTAGCCTAGCGCGTTTGGCCGCGTTGTCAGCCGGAATTTTTGAGCGCCGTCAGCACTTGAAATGAATCCCAACGGGATTCAAATCATTCAGCCCAGCGTTGGCGCGCATCGCCTACGCTGGGTTCGCGTCCCACAGGATTTCCAACCCCAACGGGGTTGTGTCATTTCGTCCCGCGCGGAATTGATTCAACCCTTTCAGGGTTGTTACCATTCTGCGTATTTTCCCGGCGTAGCCGCTCCTGCGTCGCGACAACGCCGGGCTGATTGATGGAATCCATTCGGGATTTTTCTTCAAGCGAAAAATCCGTGTTCATCCGCGTTATCCGCGGTAAAATGTCCGCATGAAAACCGAGTCCCTCCACATCGGCCAGCGCGTGCGCCATCCGCAATACGGCACCGGCACGATCAAAACGATTTCCGAGACCACCGCGGACATTCAATTCGACGACGGCACCAAACGCACCGTCGCCCCGGAATCCGCCGGCCTCGAACCCGCCGAACCACAGGCCGCAGTGAGCGGTTTGAACGTCCCGCTCAAACAATTCGTCGAGCAAACGCTGGACGCGGCCGTCGCCAAACTTGGGTTGGATAAACCGGACACGGTCATCGAAAAGCTCGGCCCCCGCTGGCATGGCGGCAAAGTGGTGCTGCACCCGTCCGACCCGACGCTGCAAACCAAGGAAGTGCCGCTGGAAACCTTTTTCCACAAGATTGTGATGATGCGAAACAACCTCCGCGTGCTGGAACAGAAAATCAATTCGCACGAGAAGTTGACTGATGGCGAGAAGGTGGAAATGCAGCAATACATTACCCGCAGCTATGGTTCGATGACCACGTTCAATGTGCTGTTCAAGGACAAGGAAGACCAATTTTAAGAGGTGGTTGAGGTTGAGAGTTGAAAGAAAACTGAATCATGCGTTCGACGAGCCGACGTAACAGCCGTGTCCACTCGTTGAAGAATAGTTTGCGCAGTTCAGTTCGCCGGACTGGTCATCAGCTCGCCGGCGGCCACGGCGGAAAGGTAGTGCCAGAGTTTTCTGACCGGCTCAAGGTCGCAACCGGCGGGCACGGCGAAGCCATAGGCCGCATGGCCATAAAGAAAAGCCAGACGGTTCAATTCGGCACCGACCTCGGGATACGTCCGGCTCAGCCCGCCACAAAATTCCCGGGCCGTTTGCTCGGGTTGCGGTTGGATTCCCTGTTCGACGGCCCAGGCCTGAAGCGCTTCGTAACTGTACAGAATCAACTGTTCGACCGTCCATGATTTGTCTCTGCCGGTCAGGAAAGGACTTTCGTATGCGGCGAATGGGCGCGGTTTCGAGCTGCGCGCTTCCGCTTTTGTGACCGTTTGCTTCACCGACGCGCCCAGAGAAAAAAGGTCTCTGAAAAATTGCATGACGGCGGCGATGAACGACCGCGCAATTTCGCGGAGCAGGTGACGCCGGTGATACACCCACCAGCCCGCCAGAATGATGCCGGCCAGGATCAACAGAATTCGGAACCAGCTGTAAATCCTGGCAGCACCGCCAGCGATGGGGCTTGGACTGGAACGAACCTCCGACGGAGTCTGGCTTTGCGATTGGTTACCGGCAGTTGGCGTTTGGTTTTCTCGAGACACGGATGCGGAGCCCGAGCTGTTCCCATTTTGCGGTTCGCCGCCTGTGCGTCCGCGGTCCTTGCCGTGCGGGCCGATGCGGCTGGCATATTCACTGGCCTGGTGCAGGCGATAATCAACCTGGTAACGCAGCGTTGACCAGGCATCGTTGACGCCCGGTCGCGGCAGCAGCAGCGCCGCGACGAGCACCGCGCCGGCAACCCCGGCGCCGAATTTAAGCCAGCCAAACGCGATGACGGCGGGCATTTGCAGATAGCGTTGGCGGAGGTAACGGCGTAATCCCAGAAAACTCGAGGTCAGAAGCAGCCCGATCGCGGCCGCCAGATAGACGAAAAGGTGCGCAAAGCCCGCCCGCCGCGAGGCTGCGTCACCCGCGGGCAGAAGCATTTGCCCGATTCCGAACAGCGGCAACGCGACCAGCGAGAAATAGACGACCCACAGACCCGGCGGATGCGGAACCGATGCGCGGCGCTTGCGATTATCCCCGATGCTGAGCCGGGCAATAATCTTCTCCCCGATCGAAGCGGCTTTGTCCCGCTTGGATTTTTGTCTTTCCGCCGCGGTTTCCAACAGACCGCTGCCGGAAGCGTCTTCATCGTCGTCAATCAGCGTGCAGTCCCACGTCAGTTTGTGGGCGGACCACCAGACAATGCCCAGCAAAATCATTCCCAACAAAACGGCGGGTTGAACACGCATCAGGTAAAGCCACGTTGCCAGCGCCAGGGCCAATCCGTAAACCGCCGCGTGCGCGGCACCTTGCTCGATGCCGATGCGCGACACCAGCACAACCGCCATGACAAACCAGAACAGGACCCAGCGCACGCTGTTCACGGCTTCGCCCCGGTAGAAGACCTGGATCAGGAAAAAACTCAGGCTGCCCACCAGCAACATGATCAGCGCCGGACTGAAGCCGATGACCATGTAATCCGCCAAAGTTTTTCTCGGTTTCGGGTTCATCGTTACCTCACAATGGCTTCCGCACAGAGGTTCGTCACGGATTCCTCGGTGTTGACCACGCGGAAATCAATGTTTTGGGCCAGCAACGTCTGCGCCCACTCCGGCGCTTGCGCCCAATCGGGCGGCGGTTCCAGCTCCACCGAAACCACAATCACCGTCACCAGAAAACCGCGCCGGACCAATTCGCCAAGTGAGGCCGCTGTAGCCGGGGTCACGCGCCGCAACACTGCCACCACGGTGGCGTCCCGCGGAATTTCCGAAGCAACTTCTGACAACATTGCGGAAAACTCCAGACCATCCGTGTGCTCCAGCCGGGCCAATGTCCCCAGGATTTGTTGGAATTTTGCGTCGCCTTTGCGCGTTTCGACGATGACGGGTCGCAATCGGGTGTTGGCTTGCGTTTCGCTCGCCCGCCGGTGCGCATCCCGGCGCGTGAGGAATTCGGCACCCCAACCTTCTTCGCGGATGCGGTCGGCAGCGTCGCGGCCATTGGTGATCAGGCCGATTTGCTGGCCCATGAGCAGGACAGCGTTGGCGAGCGAGGCGACGGTAACGATGGCCAGTTCCGCCGAATTCGCCGCGCCGGGGCCCTGGTAACTCCGGTCGTGAAAATCCAGCAGGAATGTTGCGCCCGCCACCCGCGAGTTTTCGTAAATGCGGCTGTGAATTTGTCCGGTCCGCGCCGTGGCTCGCCAATGGATGCGGTTCAGCGGGTCGCCGGGTTGATAGGGCCGGATGCCGGCCAGGCGCGTAGGGTCTTCAAACAACCGGTGCACGACGCGAATCTCACCGATGGGCCGGCGGGAAGCCAGGTTGTAGCCTTCGAGCGGCAGGACCTTCGGCAGCACCATCGCGAAATGCGGTTCAGTCCCCACCCGGAAGCGGCGATGCAATCCGAACACGTCGCCTGTTTCCAGTAAAAGCGGGCCGATTTGATAGTAACCGCGCATCAGGAAGGTCACCTGATACTCCAGACTCGCGGATTCCCCGGGCGCAAGCCGGGTGAGTGTAAGGCGTGGACCGTCCGCGTGGAGGCGGCGGGGCATTTGCACTAAAGCATCGCGCGGCAGCGAATCCTCGACAATCAGCCACGGGACCGAAAGGCGGCCGAGGTTTTTGACTTCGACTTCGATATCGGCCGACTCGCCGATTTCCAGCACGTCCCGGCCGCAACGCCGGCTGGCCGCAAGTTCATTTGTCCAGGCCCGGGAAAAAAAACGGCTCAGGGCCAGTATGCCCAGCAGCACGTACATCGCATAAACGAGCAGGCTCAGTTTGAGCAGCAGGCCCAGCAGCAGCAGGCCGATTGTGCCGAGAATCCAGTTCATCCTGACTGGCCGCCCGCCGGCATTTGCGGCACCGGCACTGTGTTCAGAATCTCGTCGAGGACCATAGCGACCGTCCGTTTACGCAACCGGCTTTCCGGGCGGAGAATCAGCCGGTGACCAAGCACGAAAGGCGTGATTTGTTTCACATCATCCGGCAGGACAAAGTCAAATCCGTTGACGGCGGCGAAGGCCTGCGCGCAACGCAGCAACGCCATGGAAGCCCGTGGACTGCCGCCCAGAATCACGTCGTAATGTTCGCGCGTGGCCTGGATGAGTTGCACGACGTAGCGGCTGACCTTGTCGTCCACGTGCACCTGCCGCACGGATTGCTGACAGGCAATGATTTCGTCGGCGCTCGCCACGGCGTCCAGGGTTTCAATCGGGTGCTGCAACTGGAGCCGCTGCAACATGGACACTTCATCGTCGAACTGCGGATAACCCAATCGCAAACGGACGAGAAAGCGGTCCAATTGTGCCTCCGGCAAGGGGAACGTGCCTTCGTGATCAATCGGATTTTGCGTGGCGATCAAGAAGAACGGCGGCGTCAGTTCGTAGTTGTTGCCGTCGGAAGTCACCTTGCGTTCCGCCATCGCTTCGAGCAAGGCGGCTTGGGCTCGTGGCGTGGCACGGTTAATTTCGTCGGCCAGCACAATCTGCGCAAAGAGTGGGCCGGGCCGGAACTCGAACGCGGTTGTTTGCGGATTGAAAACCGAGCTGCCGGTGATGTCGTTAGGCAGCAGATCGGGAGTGCATTGGATGCGTTTGAAGTTGCACCCGATGCTGCGCGCGAGGGCGCGGGCCAGCATCGTCTTGGCGACCCCGGGCACGTCTTCCAAAAGCACGTGACCCTCGGCGCAGTAGGCCGCAAGCGTCAACACAATTTCATTGTGTTTGCCAACGATCACCTTCTCGATGTTGTCAATGACACGATTAGTGACCGGCGTGACCGGTGAATGGCCCGGCTCGCGTTCGGCCATCGCAGCCGGTTTCGGGGGAATCCGCACCGACAGCGGCGGTTTGGGAGGAGACACGAGGTTTTCGGCTCCGCAACGCGGGCATTTTACCCGGGTTCCTACCGGCACGTCGGCGGACACGAACGGTTGACCGCACGAAACGCAGACATTCTTGATCATAGGTTGGCGGCGATTTGCTTCCAGAGAGTTTAGACACTCTCAATTCCGCTTCGTTACGTTGTCAAGGGCAAAGGGCCGCTGGCCGCCAAGTCCATCTTCATTGCGCTTCAGTCTGCGGTCGCTGCGTGTGTTCTGGAAGGGCGGGCCGGCGTCTCAATTGGCCACTACCGTTTAAGATTGAATTTCCGGCAATTCTGTGGCTTTTTACAGTTGGCCGCGCGCTTAGCTCAGCGGTAGAGCACCAGTATCACACACTGGGGGTCGCAGGTTCAAACCCTGCAGCGCGCACCATTCCACCACCTCGGGCAACTTTCCCCGGCCACCGGAGTTTAAGAAAACAATGCGGAAAACTTTCATCCATCAAGGAATCCCTATGCGTAAATATTCCATCGCTTTAATCGTTATATCCGGCTGGCTGGCTGGTGTTGCCCAGGCCCAGATGACCAACGTGCCGCCCACCCAACTGGAGGCGTTCGAAGCCCAGACCGGAACGGTCATCGTCAAAGGTGCCGGTCAGATCGGGTCGCTGGGCGTGGGCACGGTGAATATCACCGTGATCAGCAAGGAGTCCATGGATGGGAGCACCGGCCGCAAGCAGTATGGCATGGCGATCGAGGCTGACGTGAACGGCCAGCGCGTGTGGAAAAAGGTGGTGGACTATGACGAAATAGATCCGTTGCTCAGTAACCTGAATTACCTGGCCAAGATTGATTACACAGTCACCGCCCTGCCCACGTTCGTGGCGGGCTACTGCACCAAATCCGGGTTCCGCGTCGGCGCCTTCACCAGCCAGCGGCGCGGCGCTATCCAGTTCTTTCTGCAGGATTACAGCACCAACAGTGAGAGAATTCTGATCACCCCGACCCAACTCGTCCAGTTCCAGAATTTAATCGAACAGGCCAGGAAAAATCTGGACGCATTGCGCGCTGCCAAATGATGTAACGGCGCTCCAAGATCGCCGCTGCGAACCTTCACTTTCTCAAGATCGTGTCCCGCTGCGCCCAATCAGGATTGGCGGTCGGGTAATCCAGGTTGTAGTGCAGGCCACGGCTTTCGGGGCGCATTTGCGCGCAGCGCACAATCAACTCCGCCGTCGTCGCGATGTTACGCAGTTCCAGCAGGTCGCTGGTCACGATAAAATTCCAGTAGTACTCCTGGATTTCCTGCTGCAGGTTGGTGAGGCGGTTCTGCGCCCGCGCGAGCCGCTTGTTCGTCCGCACGATGCCCACGTAGTCCCACATCAACCGCCGGATTTCGTCCCAGTTGTGCGAGACCACGACCATTTCGTCCGGGTTGTGCGCATTGCCGGATTGCCATAGCGGAATCTTTGCGTTGGCGATGGGCGGCTGGCGATTGGCAATGGCCAACTCGGCGGCGCGATGCGAGCAAACCAGCGCCTCCAGCAGTGAATTGCTGGCCAGCCGGTTCGCGCCGTGCAAACCCGTGCAGGCCACTTCGCCCACCGCGTAAAGTCCGGCGATGTCCGTCTCGCCGTC
>Ga0335081_10011225_pt1 | contig 14482 bp, 7 predicted proteins | sample Lox_Sample_35_FD_206713 | JGI IMG/M metagenome (GOLD analysis project Ga0335081, IMG submission 206713) | Soil microbial communities from Loxahatchee National Wildlife Refuge, Florida, United States - Lox_Sample_3.5 | ecosystem: Environmental > Terrestrial > Soil > Wetlands | place: USA: Florida... | reverse complement strand
GCCGTCAGGTTGCGTTGGAAGTCTGCCAGATCGGCATTCAGCTCGACGCGAATGGTCTCGCGTCCGTCATCGGCCGCGGCTGTGAAGACGCTGCCCGAAACGGACAGTTGCACCGGCTGGCCTTCGATATTCACCGTGGTGGAGACAGGCGGAATGCGCAAGACCGATTCCGCGCACCAGGCAGCCGCGAGGGCGGCGAGCGAAACCGAAAACCTCCGGAATACGCCGCCGCCGGCCACTTAGAACTCCAGGCGGAAGGATACCTGGCACCAGCGTGCGTTGGTGCCGAACGGATAGCCGTAAGAGGCGTTGCCCGCGCCCAGGCCCGACACGGGGCGCAGCACCCCGGTGGTGGCCACGTAGGCCACGTTGTTGACGCTGGTATCGAACTGCCGGTTCAAAGCATTATAAGCTTCGAACATCAGCATGCCCTTGATGCGCTCCGTGAAAGGCAGCACCTTGGTGACGCGCGCGTTGAGCACGTATTCCTTGCCCGTGAGCAGTGTGCCCGGCCCCTGATAGGGCACGCGCGACCAGCCGCCGGAGCCGTTCAACGAAGTCGGGTAGACCATGGTGACGCCAGTGAACTGCTGACCATTCACCAGCACCACGGCCGTTTCCGGCATTCCGGAAGCGCCGGTGAAAATGCCGGAGACCTGCCAGCCGTTGAGCAGGAACCGCGCGGGTGAGTCGTTCTTCACCAGCGTGGGAGCCCAGGTCCAGTTCAACACGGCACGCTGCCGCTGATCGAACTTCGAATTCCCTTCGTCCGCGCGGTAATCGCCGGGAGTGGTGGTTGCCGGTATGAAACCGATTGCCGGCGGGCCGCTGACATCGTCGTAAGCGTGCGAAAAGGTATAGGAAGCCTGCGCCGAAAGGCCATACGACATTGCCTTGCGGAGCTGCACGCTGACGCCGCGGTAGCGCGACAGCCCTTCGTTGAAGAGCTCCCACACGTGAGCGTGGGTGGTGTCGGAACGGGTGTTATACATGTTGGTGGTAAAGGTATTCACCACGTTGCCGGCGGAATCGTCGATGTTGTACGTTTTGGTGATCGTGGGAACGCCCAGGGTGACATCGGTGGCGGTCCAGAGCTTGGTGCCGCGGCTCTCGACGTAGTTGATGGCCAGCGCCATGTCGTGGCTCAGACGGCGTTCGATGCCCGCCTGGCCCACTTCGTCATAGGGCAATTTCAGCTTCGAGTCGCCGTAAAGAACGTTCTGCGAATTGTTGGGAGTGGTAGTCGAGGAGGCAATCACCTTGGGAAATACGGGCGCGCCGCTCATATTGGGCGTCACCGAAATGGTGGTGTTGTAAACATCGTTGCCGGTATAGAGGTCGCGCAGCAAATCGCCGGTGTAAGGCTGGTAATAGAAGCCCACGCCAATGCGCACCACCGTCTTGTCGTTCAACAGGTAGTTGATGCCCACTCGCGGCGCGAAGGCGTTACTGGGCGAGCCGATTGTGGCGGTTTGGTAATACGTCGCGTTTACATCGGCGGCGGGCGGCTGCGGAACCATGTATTTTTCCCAGCGCACGCCCAGCATCACGTTGAGGCGGCGCGTCGCCCGCCAGTCGTCCTGCGCATAGGCGCTATAGACCTTGGTGCGCAGGTTGGTTACGGCATTGGGAAAGCTCTGATTGAATACCGAGTAATTGCGCGCCGTACCGCTGTTGGTGAAATCGGTGGCGAAGGCCGTAAGCGAGGGATAGACGTAAGAGCCGTAGCGGTTATCGAGTTGGTTGGCATAGTCCTGGTTGAGCGAAAGGTCGCCGCCGAACTTCAGCAGGTGCGACAGGCTGGCCCAGGTGAAGTTGTCCACCAGTTGGTAGCGGTTCTCGCTTACGGTCTCCGGAAATGCCGGGTTCGAGCCGACCGAAGCTCCCGCAATCTGGATTGCCAGCGGACCGGTGGTAGGTTCCATGTTGGGGTTGAGGGAATTCGACACGCGGTCCTTAAACCAGCCGATGCGCAGGTCGTTGGCGGTGGTCCCGCCCAGCGTGCGGGTCCAGTCGGCTTTCGCGAAGCGGGTCTGTTCGGTGAAGGTGCCGTTGGCGCCAAGCAACTCGCCATCGGGCGCCACGGCATCGGTCTGGGCGCCATTCGGCGACCGGCCCTGGAGACCGTTGGCTTCCACGCTGAAATTGCTCTTGTCGCTGCGGCGGTAGTCGATGCGGGCCAGGCCGGCCCAATCGGAGGTGGAGCGCGGCACTACGGCATTCAATTGCGGCGTCAGAAATGCGATGGCATTGGCGCACTGCAAAGTTGTGGCCTTGCAGTTGGCGGCCAGGGACGTGCCTTGCGGACCGGCCAGCAGCGGGCTGGAAAACTCGTTCAGACCCTGGCTGCGGCCGCGCCACGTCTCCAGGGCGGCAAAGAAGTAAAGCTTGTTTGGGGTGATCGGACCGCCGGTTTTGAAGCCTCCCTGCTCCCAGCGCTGGCCCAGGTCGAAGCCGGGGGCGTAGCGGTCGGGGGCATCCCACGAATGGCTGCTGAAGTAGCCGAACACGGCGCCGTGAAAATTGTCGCCGCCGCTTGGCGTGGTCACGTCGACGGTGCCGCCGATGGCATGGCCGAATTCGGAGGAAGCGCCGTTGGAGATGGTCTGCATCTCGCGCAGCATGTCGGGTGTGAGTTGTGGCGCGATGGCAGTAGTCTGGTAGAAGAACGTGTTGGTGGTAAGCTGGCCGTCGGTCATGAAAGCGTTGGTGCCGCCCTCGCCGCGAAACGACAGCGTGCCGGTGCCGACGCCCTGGGTGACGGCCGGAGCCAGCAGAATCGGATCTTCGAGGCGCCGTGCCGTATCCGGCAGATTCACCAGTTGCCGCTGGGAAACGAAACTAGAAAGGTTGAACTTTGTATCTTCCACCGCCGCGGTAAACACCGCGCCGTTTTCCACCTGGGTGGTTTCGGTTTCGGCCTGCATGGTAACCGCGAAGCTTACGGTGGCACCCACGGTCACGTCGAAGTCTTTGTACTCCCAGGTGCCGTAACCCTGCCGGCTGGCTTTGATGTTATATCCGGTCCCGGGCGGCAGTGAAGCGGCCAGAAACATGCCGTCATCGGTCGTCGTCAGCGTGCGCTTTACGCCCAGTGTGTCATTGCTGATGACAACCGACGTGTCGGGTAAACCGTCGCCGTAAGGATCGCGCAATGTGCCGGAAACCGCGCCCAATCCCGCCACTGCCTGCGCCTGCGCGGCGGCAGAGCACAACAACGACAGTAAGAACAGACCAACCTTTGCTTTCATCAATGACCTCTACACGGACCTATGAAAATCGTTAGATGGATCTTGCCACCCAACCGGTTTCGCGGCGGAGTTAAACGTCCGGCGAAACGGTGTAACCGGGGAATGGAGCGGCACGTCTGCTACCAATTGCTTCAGTAGAATTTCAGGATAACCAAATTCTGGAGGTTTTCGGTACTCGTGGAGCTCCATGATAAACTCGTGGGCGTAGTGCGCCCCCCATATTTCCTTTGTCTCGCTGGCATGGCAGGACTGCTCATGCCCACAGTGTGCCTGGCCCAGGCCACGCAATTCAGCATCTCTACGGTTGCCGGCAACGGCACCCAAGGTTACTTCGGCGACGGGCAATCTGCGACCAGCGCCGAACTGAACTCTCCGGTGGCGATGGCGCTGGATTCTTCCGGCAATCTCTATATTGCCGACGCCGCCAATAACCGGATCCGCAAGGTATCGGGCGGCAAGATTTCCACCTACGCCGGCAACGGCACGGCGCAGTACTCGGGGGACGGCGGCGCGGCCACCAGCGCCAGCTTGGCCGACCCCTACGGGCTGGCCTTCGATCAGCAAGGCAATCTCTACATCTCCGACCTCAATAACCAGGTGATCCGGCAGGTGACGCCCGGCGGCACGATCAGCACCTTCGCGGGCATCAATCTCTATGGATCCGGCGGCGACGGCGGCCCAGCCACCAGTGCCTACCTGAACCGTCCCATAGGCCTGGCCGTCGACACGGCCGGCGATCTGTACATTGCCGATAGCAACAACTACTGCATTCGCAAGATCACAACGGATGGCATCATCCATACTGTCGCTGGCAAAATCACTGCATCGGGTTATTCAGGCGACGGCGGCCCTGCCACTAGTGCCCTGATGGGCGCACCCTTTGGGATAGCCTTGGATGCCGCGGGCAACCTGTACATTGCCGATACCAGCAACAATCGCATCCGCATGGTGTCAGCGGCTACCGGTATCATCACTACCGTGGCCGGCAATGGCCAGCAGGGCGACGGCGGCGATGGCGGGCAGGCCACCAGCGCGCAGCTCAACGATCCAGAAGGCGTGGCTGTGGATGCCGCGGGCGCCATTTACATCTCTGAAAAGTTCGGCAACCGGGTTCGCCAGGTGGTGAATGGCGTGATCAATACCGTTCAGGGATCGCCTTTGTTCGAACCGTTCGGCCTCTTGGCAGGCCCGTCGGGAGCGCTGTACATCGCCGATTTCGGTAACGACGTGATTCGCCTGCTGACCCCCAACGCGCCCAGTGTCGCCGGCATCGTCAGCGCGTCTGCTTTCGGGGCTTTCACTTCGGCCGCTCCGGGCTCCTGGATAGAGATTTACGGAACCAACCTGGCCTTCAGCCGGCGCTTTTGGGGCGCAGCCGATTTCAGCGGTTCCAATGCTCCTACATCGCTCGACGGGACGAGTGTGACGATCGGCGGTCAACCGGCGGCGGTGTATTACATCAGCGGCGGCCAAGTGAACGCGCAGGTTCCCACCGGCGTTTCGCCCGGTTCGCAGGCGATCACGGTTAAGAACGCTGCCGGCACCAGCTCTTCGGTCTCCGTGAATCTAGCCGCGACCGAGCCCGGGCTGCTTACCCAGTTCAAAGTGAATAGCGTGCAATACGTCTCGGCTCTGTTCTCCGACAACACAACTTACGCGATGCCGGCCAACGCGGTCTCGGGCTTGCCGTCGCGGCCTGCGAAAGCCGGTGACGTCATCACCATGTATGGCATTGGTTTTGGTCCGGTAACTCCAGCCGTATCGTCGGGACAGATCGCGCCGGCGAGCAGTTGCAGTCCTTCCTGCCTCAACAGCCAGGTGCAGATTTCCATCGGCGGAACGCCGGCCACGCTGCAGTATGCCGGGTTGGCGCCGGGCGAAGTTGGCGTGTATCAATTCAATGTGGTGGTGCCGGCGGTCGCAGCGGGCAACAGCGTGCCGGTGACTTTCTCTCTGGGCGGACAGGCCGGAACTCAAACGCTGTATACCGCGGTGCAGTAGCCTTACATACGGCACGTCCAGGCCGGAGGTTGCGGGCGAGGCGCGGAGGCGCGCGCGAGCAGAAAGCAGTGATCCGGGAATGCCTCCACCAGCCGGTGCGCGGCGTCGGCCGCAGCGCGATACCGGCCGGGTATCAGGAAATCGCTTTGCGGGAGAGCGCGCACCAGTTCGCTCAATTCAGCCGCAGACGAAACTCCCAGGAACGCGGCTGGGGCCCCGGCGGCGGGCGGCGCGTCCACCAGAGCGTAGCGCAGGCGTGGAAGCGGGAGCGCCGAAGCATATAAGTCGTCATCCAAGCCGACGACGATCAGCTCGTTGTCACGCGCGCTGTGGCAATAGTCCTGCAACAACGGCGCCAGCGGCTGTGCGGCTTGTGCAAAACTGAGTCCCCACGGCGCATTGGGCGTGGCCGCCTTGGCCGCCACCAGCGCCAGCGCGAGGGCCAGGAGCGCCCACGGAGGCGTCCGTTGCGTAAGCGGACCGTAGGCCGAAGCCAGCAGAGCCAGAGCGGGCACCATCGGCAGCAGGCAAGCGATACTGCGATGCGGCGCGCCGAACACGGCCAACGCGGCCGCCACCAGCCAACATGCGAGCAGAACCGCCGCTGCCGTGCGCTTTCGCAAGGCCGCCAGGAAGGCCGGAATCGCTACCAGCGCGGCCGCCAGCAGCATGGGGTCGGTTAAGGCCAAGCGCATCGAATAGAAGAGCGCGGCGCTTTCCGCTGAAGCTTGCAATGGCAAGTCCGCAGCGTAGTCAAGGATAAACCATTTTCGGTGGGCCGCCAGTTGATAGGCGAACCACGGCGCTGCCAGCGCCGCCGCCAACGCTGCCGCTGCCGCCACGCGCGCCCTGCCCGGCCGGTAACGCGGGGGCGCTGCCATCCAGTACAGCCCAAGCGCGCCCAGCGGCAAGAGACCGGCGATACCCGCGGTCAGCATGGAAGCCGCCGTTGCGCCGCAGAATCCCCAGAGCGCGGCCTTTGACTCCAGCCAGGGATCGGCGAACAGCGCATAGAGCGCCGCCAGCGTGAATGCCGCGAACAATCCATCCATCAATGCCATGCCGCTCAGCAAGTGCCACAGATGATTGGAGACAAGCAGCGCAAATGCCAGCATGCCCGCCGGCCAGCCACCGAGTTCCGCGGCCCACAGGAACAGCAGCGCGGCCGCCAGGGCGGCAACCACCGCTACGGGCAACCGCAGAGCCAGAGTGGAAATGCCGAAGATGCGCGCCGCGGCCGCCGAAAGCCAGTACGGCAGCGGAGGCTGGTAGAGCGGATAGCGATCCATGAACTCAGGCGTGAGCCATTGCGCGCGGCGCGACATGTGGATGCCGATATTGGCGTGAAGCGCTTCCTGCCGCGCCATGACGCGGCCCACGTTGCCTGCGTCGCCGCCCGCCAACTCCACCCGAGCAGCGCGCGGCACGAGCGACGCCAGCGCAAGGGCCGACAGAATCGCCAGATAGAGCCGCATATATCAGCTCTAAGCTATCAGCTATTAGCCGATCGCTACCGGCTGCTCGGGGACACCTACGCGTGCTTGCCGTCGCCAGGACTATCGCGATGCGCTACTTTGACCTTGAAACCGGCTTCCAGCAGACGCTTGCGAATTTCTTCGGCAATCATTACCGACCGGTGCTGGCCGCCGGTGCAGCCGAACGCGATCGTCAGGTAGCTCTTGCCCTCGCGAATGTAATGCGGCAGTAAGTAGACGAGTAAGTCGGAAATTCGATCGACAAACTCCACTGTCTGTGGAAACGACCGGATATAGCGGGCTACCGCCGGGTCCTTGCCCGTCAGGTTCTTGAACCTCGGGATGTAATTGGGATTGGGCAAAAACCGCACGTCGAATATTAAGTCGCTATCCGGCGGAATGCCGTTGCGGTAACCGAAACTGACGACCGAGATCAGGATTTTCGATTGATCGCTTTGACCGCGGAAGCGTTCTCCGATGAATTCGCGCAGCTCGTGCGCGGTGAACTTGGAGGTATTGATAATCAGGTCGGCGGCGGCGCGAATGGGGGCCAGGCGGGTGCGTTCCGAACGAATGCTGCGCGGAATGGAACGGTCGGTGCCCAGCGGATGGGGCCGCCGCGTCTCGCTGAAGCGCCGCACGATGGCGCTCTCGTCGGCCTCCAGAAACACTACCTGGGTATTGATGGCTTTGCGAATGCCGGCCAGCATCTGCGGCAGGCGGGCGAGTCCGGCGCCCTCCCGCACATCCACTACCAGCGCGGCCGCCTGAATTTCCGGATTGTCGCGAGTCAGCTCGGCGAATTTTGGAATCAGGTCGACCGGCAGATTGTCCACTGCATAATAGCCGAAGTCTTCCAGCGCGCGCAGAACCGAACCTTTGCCCGAGCCGCTAAGCCCGGTGATAATCACCAGCTCCGGTTTGCGGCTGGGAGTGGCTGCCAGAGGCCGTGTTTTGAGGCGCGCCATGTGCCGGAATCAGGCTTGAATCAGGTCGAAGTTACCGTCGCGCCGCCGCACCAGAACGGAAACCCGGTCGGTCTCGCAGTCGAGATAGACCAGGTAATCGCGTTTCTCATCCATTTCGAGCACGGCTTCGTCCACGGTCATGGGCTTGCGCTTTTTGTGGTGATCCACGTGGTAGATACGGGGGCCGTCGTCCGCTTCGGTTTCTGCCTCAGCCGGCTCGCCCGCGGCGACTTCCGGCACGGATTCCTTACGCCGCGTCCGCTTGGTATCGCGGAATTTGGTGCGCGCCTTGACCGCCTGTTTTTCCAGCTTTTCGGCCGCGGAGTGAATCGCGGTGAACAGGTCTCCGCTCGAGCCGGCGCCGACCAGTTGATGATCGTAGTAGTTCACCGTAGCTTCCGCCTGGTGCAGATGGCGCTCCAGGGAAAGGATCACATGCGCCTCGCATTCCCGCCGCCCATCCAGCAGCTTGCCGATTTTGGCGAATCGCCCTTCCAGCTTCTTCAGTTGAGCCGGGGCCAGCTCCACCTGCCTGCCCGTGTAGGTTATCTTCATGGGTTCTCCCTCAGTCCGGCAGTACCCGAAACTTCCCAATTCCGTTATAGCGCGAAAGAGGGGAGACAGGAGCAGACAGCAGCCTAGTTCCGCACGCGCCGCTGGTGGGTAGAAGGAATCTTCATATCCTCCCTGTATTTAGCGACGGTGCGGCGAGTGACGTTGATGCCTTCGGCTTCCAGCAGCGCGGTAATCTGCTCGTCGGTGAGAGGCTTGGTGCGGTCCTCCTCCTCGATCATCCTTTTCACCTTGCGCTTGAGCAGCAGCAGCGGTGTGGCCCCGCCGGAAGGTCCTTGCACGGCTTCGGAGAAGAAATAGCGCAGCTCGAATACGCCCTGCGGCGTGTGCACGTACTTGTTGGCTACCGCCCGGCTGACCGTAGAGGGGTGCACGCCCACCTCCTCGGCGACTTCCTTAATCATCATGGGCTTGAGCTGGTCCAAGCCGTGCGTCAGAAAATCCGTCTGGCGGCGCACGATTGCCTGGCAGACCTTAAGGATGGTCTGCTTGCGCTGCTCGATATTCTTCATCAACTGGATGGCCGAGGTGTACCGCTCGCGCACGTAGTCGCGCACCTCTTTGGTAGCCCCATTGTCGCGGTCCAACATGCGGCGATACTGGGCGTTGAGACGCAGTTGCGGCACATCCTCGTCATTCATCTGGATAATGTAATCGTCGCCGTCCTTGATGAAATAGACGTCCGGCTCCACCACGCGCGCGCCGGCGCCGGAATAGCGCAGGCCGGGCCGCGGATTCAGATGGTGGATCATGGCGACGGCAATTTCGATATGCTCCATGGGCCGGGCCAGCAGCTTGGCGATTTCCTTGTACTGCCGGGTCTCAAGCAGCCGCATGTGATTGGACACAATCTGCCATGCCACGCCGCCGCGCCCGTTCACACTCTCGATCTGCAGCAGCAGGCACTCGCGCAGGTTGCGCGCCGCCACACCGGCCGGATCGAGCGACTGCACCACCTTCAGGGCCTCGTCCACGAGTTCCGGCTTGTGCTGGCCGGCGGTGGCAATTTCTTCCAGGGAAGCGGAAAGGTAGCCGTCCTCATCCAGGTTGCCGATGATCGATTCGGCGGCATCCCGCACATCATCGGAAATCACGCTCACGCTGAGCTGCGAGCGCAGGTGATCGCCCAAGGTGACCGGCGCCGAAAGAAACGTCTCGAAAGAAGGCTTCTCCACCGATTCCGAAGCGGGGCTCTTGTAGCCGGGATCCAGGTAATCGTCAAAGAAGGAACCGAAGTCGATTTCGTCGAAAGGATCGGTAGTGGCCGGCGTATCCAGCAAGGGATCGGGCGTCGCCACAGCCTCCGCCTCGGTGGCAACCGACGAGGCGGTCTCCTCCGCGTCCGGAAACAGGTTTCCATTGATCGCTACGTCGCCCGCCGTGCCACTCAGTGAATTCGCCTCTGTCAGCACAGCCGCTTCCAGGATCTGCCGGTCCGCCGGATCTGCGACCGTTTCGGCTTCCAGCAATGGCAACAATTCCGCCGGAGTAACTTCCTCCCCGGGTTCTTCGGTGGACTCTTCCAAAACCGGATTCTTGACGATCTCCTGGGTGATCATCTCCTTCAACTCCAGCCGGTTGAGCTGGAGGACGGTGACCATCTGGACCAAGCCAGGAGTCAGAATCTGCTTCTGCGCTACCTTTAGCTGTAATCTGGGCGACAGCAAGCTCATCACCCCCTATGATATCACCGCACTAAGGCATTCCGGGTGCCAAATGGCGAATTCCCTAAGCACGTTTTGTGCCATTTTGGACCACTGGCACATCGCGCGGCGGAAGATAAAACTCAATCGCCTCCGCAGCATTAAGTCTTTGCGGCTCAGCAGTACGATCCGGGTGGGTGGCACGGAAGCGATCGAGCATCCATCCCTGGAGCTTCGCCGTCATTTCCGGATACCTGGGCGCCACATCGGTGAATTCGCCCGGATCATCCTTCAAGTTGTAGAGCCGCTGGTAGCGGCCGGGCGTGGGATCGTCCGTCTGGTAGCCATCCTGGCGCGCGCGCTTGCCCGAACAGAAGACATATTTCCATTCCGGCGTCTTGACGTACGCCTCCTCGTTTTCCAGGTACTCGCTAAAAATTTGATCGCGCGGCTGCGCGGCGCGGCCCTCGAGATAGGGGCGCAGTGTTTGTCCGTGGGCGGACGGGAGGGGGTCGAGCCCCATCAAGTCCGTAACCGTGGCGGTGACGTCCACGTGCTCCGTCAGGTCGGTTACAACGCCGGTTCGGATTCGCCCGGGAAGCCGCATCGCCAGAGGCACCCGCAATGCCGGCTCGTACCCGCAGTGCTTCTCGAAGCGCCCATGCTGGCCCAGGCTATAGCCGTGGTCTGCCATGTAGACCACCAAGGTGTCTTCCGCCAGCCGCAGCCGTTCGAGGGCATCCAGCACACGGCCGACGTTACGGTCCAGGAACGCCGCCGAGGTGTAATAGGCGGCGATGATGCCGCGCTTGTCGTCGTCGCTCAGGCCGCGAAAGATTTTGGGAACCTGCCATGCATCCTGCGGGCCGAGGCGCGGGACGGCAAAGCGTGCGGCAGCGAAGCGGTCGCGGTCCTCGACCGGAAAATCGAAGGGCGAGTGCGGCTCCTGAAAGCTGGCCCACAAGGCGAAAGGCTTCTGCCGGTGCTCTTCCATGTACTCGATTGCTCTGCGGGCGATATAGCTTCCCCGCATCTGATCGTCGTAGCGCGCAAAAGGGAGCTTATCGGCGTTCAGCCAGATTCTCGCCGGATCCCGGAACGGCCGCCAGACTGCCGGCTTCGCCGCGGTTTCGCGCGGCAGCGGGCGCGGTTTCACGTCGGCGAGCCAGGCCCGCGTGATTTCGTCCTCGGTCATCATCACGTCGAAGCCGTGCAAACCGGGTTGCGCGGGACGGTTGAAATGCATCTTGCCGAACACTGCCGTCTGGTAGCCGGCCTTTTGGAACTGTTTGGCGAGCGTGGGCTTGCCCGCATCGAGCGGCGTACCCAGAAGAGTCACGCCGGCCGCGTGCGGCAGTTGCCCGGTGAGAAACGACTGGCGCGATGGCGTGCACACGGGAGAGTTGGAGTGATGCGCGGCAAAGCGCGTGCCTTGGGCCGCCAGGCGGTCGATATTGGGCGTTTGGGCCACGGGATTGCCGTCGCAGCCGAGCACGTAGCCGGCATGATCGTCGGCCAGAATGAAGAGAAAATTCGGCCCCCGGCGCGAGGGGCCGCGCAGTTGAGCCCGCGCGCAACCGGCGGCAAATCCGCCCACCAGTGCCCGCCGCGTGATTCGCTCGCGCGGCCCGGCTTGCGCAACAGGATTCACAGTGTCTTATGTATCGGTACGCTGCGGCCTTGTCAAGCCGGGGGATGAGCCGATCTTCCGCGGACTCGCTGGCCATGACCGCATAACCGCCTCTCGATTGACTCCAACGGCAAACCTTGATAACATCGCCCCGGAAGTTCACGCATTTTGAATTGCGCAATATGCAATGAGTCTGGAGGCTCTCGATATGCACCGCAGAAGAATTTGGCAGGTCGGCGTGCTATGCGCCGGCGTAGCTCTCGCAACCGCCGCTTTCGCCCAAAACCGGACCACCGCCGAACTAGTCGGCACCGTCACCGATCCCAGCGGCGCGGTGCTGCCGCGCGTCCATGTCACAGTCACCAATCTCGACACCCAAACCACGCTCCAGGTGGATACCAACCAAGCCGGCTATTACGATATCCCGTTCCTCCCGCCCGGCGCGTATGCGATGAGTTTCGAGCTGGCGGGATTTCAGACTCTGGAGCGCAAAAACATCCAGCTCCAGCTCGCCCAGACCGCCCGCATCGACGCTACCCTCCAGATCGGCGCCACCTCATCGGCCATCACCGTCGAGGCCGCCACTCCTCTGGTGGACAGCGCCGATTCGCAGCGCGGCACCAATTTGTCCAACACCATGGTCGGAAACTTGCCCTTGGTCGGCCGCGACCCGTCATCGCTAGCAGTGCTGGCCCCCGGCACATCCACTGCCCAGAGCGGCGTGGCCGCCAATCCCGACCCTGGCCGCCGCAACATCAACGGCAATCGCGCGTTCACCATCTCCGCCACCGTCAATGGCGGCTCGGTGATCCTGCCGCAAAGTCAGAATTTCGGCCCATCCATTCTCCTGCCTCCGCTGGCCGACGTCGCCGAATTTGAGGTGATCCAGGACAACTACAGCGCCGAATACGAGAACGGAACCTCCGTCCTGAACATGATCACCAAGAGCGGCACTAATAAATTTCACGGCTCAGCCTTCGAATTCCTTGAAAACGACAAACTGGACGCGCGAAACTTTTTTGCCCAGAGCAACCCTCCCCTGCGCTACAACCAGTTCGGCGGCACCGTCGGCGGCCCTATCAAGCGCGACAAGTTGTTTTTCTTCTTCAGCTATCAAAACACCCTCAACCCCAACTCGAGTATCGTGCTGCTGACCACCCCCACCGATGCCGTGCGAGCGGGCAACTTCACCGGATTCGCAACCATCAAGGACCCTCTGACCGGCATCGCCTTTCCCGGCAATCAGATTCCGGCAAGCCGCTTCGATCTGGTTGGCAAAGCCATCCAATCCTACTTTCCGGAGCCGAACCTTCCCGGCGTAGCCAACAATTTCTATCGCGCCAACCCCAACTCTCCCACGACTCCCTATGAGGACGGCAAAGTGGACTACAACCTCTCGCCCGCCAACCAGCTCACCGGGTCATTCCACGTTTTGTTCTTCAACGATCCCTGGCAAAGCTCATGGGGTGGTGACGTTTGCAATGGTTCGGAACGTTGCGCCCTGCAGGTGACCCACAACCAGCAGTGGCAGCTCTCCGACCGCTGGACGCTCGGTCCTACCACCATCAACGAATTTCGCGCCAACTTCATCCGCCAGTACTACAACACCGTGAGCCCCAGCGCCAACCAGGACTTTCCCCAAAAACTGGGCCTCAACAATGTGCCGCCCTATTACTTCCCCACCATTTCGATTAGCGGCGCCATTGCCGCCAATCTGGCTCCCGGTAAGATCGGCGGGGGAACCCAGAACGCATTCTCCTACGGCGATAACTTCACCTGGATCAAGGGCCGTCACACCATAAAAATGGGCGGCGAGCTGACCAAGGAAGAGTACAACACCTTGGCCACCTGGAGCTCCGGTTCCTTTACCTTCTCGGGCCTCTTCAGCGGAATCGGTTACGCCGATCTCTTGCTCGGCGTTCCCAACTCCTACTCACTCACCGCCAACCCGGTAACCTTCGGCGCCAGGGAAACGGTTCTCGGGGCGTTCATCCAGGATGATTTCCACGTGCTGCCGAACCTGACCCTCAATCTCGGCGTGCGCTACACTTTCGTGGGTGGATTCAGCGAGGCCCACAACCGGCTGGCTAATTTCGATCCCAGCCTGATCAATCCCGCTACCAATAAGCCGGGCGCGATTCGATTTGCCACCTCCGGCAATCCTACGTTGCAGGCCGATCATCCCGCCGTATTTGCTCCGCGAATAGGCCTGGCCTGGTCCGTGGCAAAGAGTTGGGTAGTGCGCGCCGGGTACGGCGTCTTCCTCGTACCGCTCAGCGTGCAGCGCGATTTCAATGCCTCTCCGCCGGGATATTCCATCCAGCAGAGCTTGCAAACTACCGACCTCCACACACCCATCTTTCAGCTCTCGCAGGGTCCGCCGCCGTATCAGTATCCGACCTTCACCAATCTCACTCCCACCATCCTCAACGGACAGGCCATTTCCTATTGGCCCTACCACGCAAATCAAAGCTACGTTCAACAATGGCAAATCGGCATTCAGCACCAGTTGGGAGCGAGCACGATGGCGGAAGCCTCCTATGTCGCCAACAAGGGCACCAACCTTCTATTCCCACGCGACTTGAACCAGGTCCCACCTATTCTGCTGGGTCCGGGCAATGCCCAGCTCAGCCGTCCCTTCACGCAATACCAGGGCATCACCACGTATTTCGACGACGCGAATTCCAATTACCAGGCTCTCCAGATCCAATTGAATCGCCGCCTGGCACACGGCGTGACGCTGCTGGCCAACTACACGTTCTCGAAGTCACTGGACAATTCGTCCTATGACCTCACCACTGGCAGCGGAGGCGAGTACCAGATCTCCACGCGTCCCGACCTGAATCATGCGCTCTCCCAATTCGACCAGACGCACCGTCTTGTGCTGGCCTCCGTCTACCAGCTTCCCTTTGGTTTGGGACGCCAGATGCTGAACCGGGGT